>Ga0182027_10010959_pt1 | contig 12855 bp, 14 predicted proteins | sample 712E1DmetaG_FD_121300 | JGI IMG/M metagenome (GOLD analysis project Ga0182027, IMG submission 121300) | Permafrost microbial communities from Stordalen Mire, Sweden - 712E1D metaG (Illumina Assembly) | ecosystem: Environmental > Terrestrial > Soil > Wetlands > Permafrost | place: Sweden...
AAATCAAAACTATTCCAAACATCAGGTGCTAAAAACCGGAGTGGTGAATGGAATTTTTTTACGAACCAATTATGCTGCACCCAACTCGGCCGAATATCCCAATCCTTAAACCTTGACGCGTGTCGCCCAAGTGATTTCCAATCGACGAATGACGTATATAATGGTGCTTCCGGCCATATCTCATGCATGGCCTCCACTACCCGCTCCGCTCCCCCATATTCCCGCAAAAAATCATGGATCAATGCAATTTTCATACTGTAAATGCTAATATATTTTTTGCATCTTCATTAGGATAAGCCCAAGACTCCTCAAACACTCTTCGTGTAACTCTTCTTTTTTTCCTGGGGGGTAAACCAGGATCATGGAGCCATACGTTGTATTTTGTAGCCCGGAAAACCAAAACAAAATGACCAATATATCCTCTTTTTCTATTCAATGTCTTTGCGTTTATATTACAAATCAGTAAATATTTCTTGCTCAATAAATCAATAATATCCTTATATTTCGGTTGTCGTCTTTCAAGTTCGATCTTTTGCATGAATTCTTCCGCATTCTGCTTTTCTGATTCAATATCACTATGTTGGATTTGTATCTCCGCGACGTCTCTTCCTGCAAAGGCATATAAATATTCTTTAGGAGTACTAGAAAAGGATTGATAATCGAATGGTTCAATATTAATAACCCGTAACCCCAGATTCCGGATTGCAATCGCGCCCCGCATCGGCCAGGTCCATAAACCCTTTATGTGTCCTGTCATTGCGTCGAGATGTTTAAACGTAAAATTTTCGTGAGGCAAAAAATATTTTAGTACCATACGCAACGAGGCCTGGTAACAATGCTTCTCGTCTTTGGTATTCGGATAAAAATGTATCCTGCGCATATTAAAATAATTGCTGTTGTTGTCCGGACGGATCTTCTTTCGTTTTTTTTGATTCTTTTGTCAGCTTGGGCTTCTCTGCCTCACCGCGTAATCGTTTCAGTAACGAGTGAAAATGTAGGTCGCTCAATATTTTTTCTATCTCTGGTGTATCGAGAGTTTTAATTGAAGTTTGTGGTAATACTTCATCAAGAACCACATCAGTTCTAATTGTTGCCAAGTCCTTGGAAAGTTTTGCGCTCGCCTCCCCTGATTTTAACTTCGCTAAAACTGACGGCGACACCGTTTCAAAACGTTTGTCTTTTTTCTTCAACGCTTGGTAAAGCTTCTCCACTGTATCGAATTTTTCAAGAAGTGATACTGCGGTTTTGGGCCCAATCCCGTCAATCCCGGGATAATTATCGGAAGCGTCTCCAGCTAACCCTTTATAATCCGCTATGTGGTCCGGAGCCACTCCTAAACGTTCTTTGACGTCAGCTGACCAATACAACTTCGCCTCTGACAATCCCTTCGTTGGCATATACACCATAACTTTGTCATCAACTACGAGCTGTAATATATCCCGATCCCCTGTCACAATAATAACCTGATCGGTAACTTGTTTTGCGATTGTTCCGATAACATCATCTGCTTCAAATCCGTCTTTTTCAAATATCGGTATCCCAAATGCGCGAACGACTTCATGAACTTTTTCTATTTGCCCCACTAATGCCTCATCCATCTTCGGCCTCGTTGCCTGATATTCTTTATATAGTTTTTTCCGAAATGTCGGTTTTGGTCGATCAAACGCAACAGCAATATGTGTGGGATTTAAATCATGAAATAAACGGATAAGCATCGCTGTGAATCCATAGACCGCATTAACAATCGATCCATCCGGAGCGGTTAACGGAGGTATTGCGTGATATGCACGATGTAAAACTGCATTTCCATCAATGAGCACTAAACGGTTCATTGGCATATTATACCAGGAGCATTATGCAGAGAGTGATTTTGTTTTCGGTCCACCCATGAGGGCTTCAAATTCTTCACTTTCAATTGTTTCTTTTTTGATGAGCGCCTCGGCAATCGCATCCAGCTGTTTCCGGTGTTTTTTAAGAATCTCAATTGCTTTTCGATACCCTTCATCCAAAAACTTTTTAATTTCTTTGTCTATTGCCCCAAGCATCTCCTGCGATATCTGGTTTTGCTCCATCATACTTTTTCCCCACTCGGTTACGTCCATCTCAGGCCCGAAATTAATTGGTCCCAGATCACTCATACCAAATTCCATAACCATATATCGTGCAATTCTTGTTGCCTGATCAATGTCGTTGGCGGCTCCGGAGGTCATTTCATTAAAAATAATTTGTTCAGCCGCCCGCCCGCCCATTGTCATGGCGATTTCATCAATGAGATGAGACTTTGTCTCGTGAAGACGATCCTTTTCTGGTGGTGACAATGTATATCCAAGCGCCATACCTCGGGACACGATGCTAATTCTATGAACAATATCTAGGTTCGGGCTATTATAGGAAACAACTGCATGTCCGCCTTCATGATACGCAGTCATTTTACGATCTAAATCGCTTTGCAATCGTTTCTTTTCCGGACCTAACTTCACTTTTGTTGCCGCTTCTTCAAGATCTTTCATGTCGATCTCTTTTTTGTTCTCTCGAGCCGCCAAAATCGCTGACTCATTAAGCATGTTTTCCAAATCAGCACCGGAAAATCCGACTGTTCGTTTGGAAACTTTATCCCAATCAACACCAACTGCAAACGGTTTCCCTTTTGCATGAATGGCAAGAATTGCTTTCCTCCCTGCCATATCAGGAAGATCCAAAACAACTCGACGATCAAACCTACCTGGGCGAAGAAGTGCCGGATCTAAAAGATCTCCACGGTTCGTTGCGGCAACGATTAACACAGCGGTGTTTGCTTCGAATCCATCCATTTCAACAAGTATCTGATTTAATGTTTGTTCCCGCTCGTCATGACCACCCATGATGCCGACGCTTCGCATACGGCCAATCGCATCGACTTCATCAATGAATATAATTGCCGGTGCACTTTTCTTGGCATTAGCAAACAAATCCCGAACGCGGGCCGCTCCAACTCCGACAAGCATTTCCATAAACTCAGATCCAGCAATGCTGAAAAATGCAGTCTTCGCCTCCCCTGCCATCGCTTTTGCAAGTAGAGTTTTCCCTGTACCACTTGGACCAACAAGAATAACCCCTTTGGGGGTACGGGCTCCGAGGGCCTTATATTTATTTGGGTTTCTCAAAAAATCGACAACCTCTTCGAGTTCTTTTTTCGCCTCGTCAACACCAGCCACATCGGCAAATGTCACTTTCGGAAGATCTTTACTGAATATTCTTGCCTTGCTTTGGCCGAAGCTGAATATATTATCCTGAGCGCCTCTTGCTTGGCGGAAAAGAAAGAGAAAAAACAGTACCGTCAGAACAAGCGGCAACACATTAGAAATAATACCAACCCACATAGCACTCGCGCTTGTGTCTTTAATTGTTATAGCAACGTTTTTTGGATCAACCCCTGCGTCAGACAACACTTTATACATCGAATCCTGTGCCTCTTTATATGAAGTCGCGTTCGTACCGTTTTTGTAGGCTACAGTCAACTTTGTATCCTCTACAGTAATTCCCGTGACCTGTCCAACTTTGACGTCATTAACAACCGAAGAGAGTGGCTTTACCGGATAACTTGGGCTTTGCCCCCCAATATTACCAATCAATGAAAAAATGATAAAAATAATAAATAATCCAATGATAATGTTTTTCAGGTTAAATGCTAACCGAAACTCAAACATTTTCCGCGGTTTTTTACCAGATTGCCCGTTGCGAGATGTACCATTGACCGATCGTTTTGCTTTTGGAGGTGTGTTTTCTGCCATATGAAGTGTATTGAGCGTTCATTATATCACGAAGCGAGGCGCCCTGATAGTTTATGTTGTTACACTGCTACATCCGCTTGCATATTGAAAATAAACGCAGTATTATCACTTCAATTCCTGCTTATCCTTCGCAATAAATATGATTGTAGAAAAAAAAGTCAGGCTTATTCAACAAATACTCCCTGGAAAAACAGAGTTTGTCTACACTGAAGAGACTGGTCCGTTGGAAATTATTGGTGAAGAAGGTCAATTTCGAATTCACCATCCTAATTCTAACCCTGCAACAGATACAACTTATACGGAAGATCAATCTTGGATTCTTCATAGAGAGGGATATGACTCAGCATATCAACCTTATAAAGCTACCAACCAAAATAGCGGTCTTGCTCTAAGTCATGATGGAAATTCTCTTGTTGGTAACGAAATTGTAGAAATACATAGATTATTCCCAAGTGAAACTGAATTAATCGACTCACCAGAACCGATGAGAATTATCGGAGGAGATGGTGTATTTTACGTTCGTTGCGAAAAACCAGGCGCACAGGGACCAGATATTCCTTATACTAAACCTCTCATTACTCACCCTCATGGACCGGAAGGACCTGTTATAGTTTATGATATTGCTCAACTTCAACAGTTCCAAGAATCTGTTGCGTTAGATGGTTAAATTACTACATTCTTAGCGAATCTTTGCACTAACAGGCATCCCTTCAGCAGAAAGAAAAATAGGTTTATCTGATCCGTCGACTGCCATAATCATTCCCTGACTTTCCTCTCCCATCATTTTCCGATATTCGAGATTTACGACAAAGAAAAATTGTTTGCCGGTAAAATCTTCGGGTTTATATCCAAATCCACGAACGCCGGTAAAAATAATTCTTTTCCCAATTTCCCCAAAATCGACATGTAGCCGAATTAATTTTTCACTCTTCTCCACATTTTCCGCCGCTTCCACCTTCCCCACCCGCATCTCAACGTTCGCAAACTCGTCAATAGTAATTGTCATCCCGGGTTTGACCCGGGATCCAGTTATCGAATATTGATTCGTTATTCCAACTGCATTTCTTACTTCTTTCATCGTCTGAGTTGCAATTATTCGCGCCTTCTCAGCTCCCTTTTCAAGAATTGCTTTTACTATTTTCGGATTCGCTTTTAATTCTTCATAACGTTTTCGAGCCGGTGTAAAAGTTTTCATCAAAGACTCAAATAAATAATTCTTTACTTCAACATCTGCAACTTTTCCTTCTTTATATTGCTGCTTCAATTCTTCAACTTTTTCTTTATCACCGAAAAAATCCAAATACGTAAATACCATATTTCCTTCAATGTGGCCGGGATCCGTCGCATGCATTCTCGTTGGATCGGTATACGTACTATTTACTTGTTTTTTAATTACATCTTCGGAATCAAAAATACTAATAATATTGCCTAGTGATTTGCTCATTTTCCGTTTCCCATCCGTCCCCATAATAACTGCCACTTCTTCCGGAATATATCCGTCAGGAAGTTTAAAGGTCGTTGTTTTATAAATTTTGTTAAATCGTTCCGCAATATCTCTCGTTATTTCTATATGCTGCTTTTGATCTTTTCCGACAGGCACCAAATCTGGTTTATACATCAGAATATCGGCAGCCATAAGAATAGGATAATTAAAAAGACCCAGATTAATATCTTCCTCGTCGACATCTTTTTGCAGTTTATCTTTATACGCATGCGCTCGCTTAAGAAGTCCTAATGGTGTTATGTTGTTGATGATTGTTTGTAACTCCGGATGTAATCCTATGTCTGATTGACGGAAAAATCCTAACCGATCAAATTTTTCTTGAGATAGGTATCCTTGCAATAACGACAATTCCTCAATAATTAAATTTTCGACGTTAATCCGTAATTGTTTCTGGGTTTGAATTGTTGTTAAAGCATGGTAGTCTGCAACAAATAAATAACAGTCATTCTGCTTGGCTAAGTTTATAAACTGCCGGACTGCTCCTAAATAATTCCCGATGTGCAGAGTTCCGTCCCCCGACGGAGTGATTCCTGCTAAAATTCGCTTTCCTTTTGGAATTTCAAGTACTCGATTTTTAGTTATGTCAAAATAACAAAAATCAACTATTTTTATATTTGGAATTTTCTTTAAATCTTCCGTTTTATACCTAATCGTCACGAGCAAACTTCCCGACCCGGCGTTGATCTCTTCCTTTTCAAAAATCCTTTTATCGATATAGGTTGGAATGTTCGGAATATAAACACTTGCAGCTCCGCTTGGCACACCGGTGATTTTTGTAAATTCTTCTTCCGTTGCCATTCGTAATGTCTTAATGTTTAAATATTTTTTTACTTTTTCACTGTCAAGCTTTGTGTCACCACGCCGGATAATCGAAATAAACGTATCATCTCCTTTCATGAGAAGTGTTGCTGCAGAATCCTTCATTCCATACCCCAAATATTTCTGCACTGCCTCCACAGAAATAAGTTGCGGGTGTTCAAGAATCGTATGTTCGATACCGAATTTAATTAATGCTTCACTATAATGCAGAACAGTTGTATCTTTCATAAAACCTCCTTATTATAATACCGTTTTAATAAACTTTCGGCGAGTATGGAAAGCGAACTATACACCGGAAGTCGATAATTAACTGGAAAAACGAGCGGCAACTCTGTACAACCCAACACGATTCCGTGGATATCGTTTTTTCCAACGTACCTCTCAGCAATTGTTACTAATCTTGACATAAGAACCCCACGATCCTCTCCATCAATCACACCACGAATAATCGTCTCAAGCTCCTGATATTCTATTTGACGTGGAACCTCATATAAAATACCGTATCGAGCAAGCGCGAGTTGATATAACCCCAACGTAAGAGATGTCGGCGATGCTAACAACAATACTTTCTTACGCGAATTTGAAACAACTCTCACTACTTCCTCAACCACGGAAACCATTGGAACGGGGGTAAGTTTCTGTAACCTCTCAGTTAATATACATGCAGTATTACATGACATTGTAATAACTGAAGCTCCAAAATCCGATAGTCTCTGCACGCGATCTTCTAACATGAGCGCTGCAGTCTCCATGTGTTGTGTAGCTGATAAAAAATCCGGAACGGGAACAGAATCAATAAGTATTTCAGGATATTCGTTATTTGCATGGGCTCCATAGCGGTGCCGTGCTCCCTCAATAAGCAAACGGTAAAACTCCGCACTTGCTTGCGGCCCCATACCACCTATCACTCCTATAATATTTTTGTGCTGCCTCATAAGCAGGCGGAACTGGAATCGAACCAGTGATTACGTGTTTTGGAGACACGCGTTCTACCAACTGAACTATCCGCCTAAAAAATTATCCTCGACCGATTATTCCCAATTCCATCCATCGCCACTCGGTCCTTTCGGATTGTAATAATATCCATACCGTACGGATGCCTTCGCTATATCGATAATAAAAGCAAAACTATAATCAATACTCAATTCATATCCCTTCGGCTTTGAGACGTACGTAAGTTCTGTTCCACACTCCGCTCGATACGCATCAGATGTTGATTCCCAATGATCAAAACTTCCGCCGATGCGCTGCACTCGAGGTGTGCCTCTGGGTGCTGACAAGTTTGCCCATAAAACTTTCATAGGCGGGTCGAAACACATATACTCCTTTGTCAAATAAACAGAACCCAGCGAGACAATGATGTGCATTATCTGTAACAATCGTCGTATTCGGATACTTATCAAACGGAAAAAATTGTCGATGACCGGTTCCGATATGATAAGACGCCTGTGTAGCTTCATGTATTGTTTTCGCATCAAACACTTCGGCAAAAAGAGAAAAAGAACCTATCTTTCTCGATTCACCTGAACATGGACGATAATATTCGTTATTCATATATATAAAAAAGCCCTTGCAAATCTCCGAGAATAATCTCGAAAACTTACAAGGGCCTTTAAAGGCGTTGCCACCCTGCTTCGCTATCCCATTAAAAAATCCCCAACGATGGGGATATCATTTAATGAGGTAACCTCATTCATGACATACTCCGCATACGCGACATATGTTGACAGACTTTTTACGGTTTCGCCTCCGTACCTGATTGGGGTCAGCGTCAACTGGGTTCGACATTTCCCGGCTGTTGTGGGCTCCATCCTCGCTCCACATCGCTTGTATTCAACTTATGAAAGTATATCATTTGATATAGTCTCTGTCAATTTTAATATACATTTTCATAATGCGTTAAACGAACAACGTCATTATCTTCACTAAGCACAATTGCGACAACGTCAATACGGCATGGGACGTTTTTGCCTTTCATGTAGAGTATTGCCATATTGCGGATCCGCTGGAGCTTGCCACGACCCACCATTTCTTCCGGCATTCCATATTCAATTCCCGTTTTTGCTTTCACTTCCACAAAAACGAGCGTCCCCTTGTCTTTGGCAATAATATCAATCTCTCCGAATTTATTGGCAAAATTTTTCTCAATGATGATATATCCCTTATCCTCAAGTGCACGTGCGGCAAGCGCTTCACCGGATCTTCCTGTCGCTCGGTTGAGGGTTTTCATGTTAGCTGTTTATACTGCAATGCCTCTGCCATATGTACGGGAAGAATCGTGTCTTCAGCTGTTAAATCCGCTATAGTCCGGGCGACTTTAATCAGCCGCATATAGCTTCGCGCTGAAAAATCATACTTCTCTGCTGCTAATTTCAAAAAATTTTCCGCCTCGGGCGTTAAATGACAAAATTCTTTCACCTCACGATTGCGCATTTGAGAATTCGTGTACAACGATGTTCCTTTAAATCGTTTTGACTGGATTGCCCGCGCTTTTACTACAACGGTTTTAGCTTCTTTTGAAGTTAGATTATTAGTTGTGTGCTCTTTTGTAATTGACAACTTTTCTACTTCAACAGGTGCTACTAATACAGTAAGGTCGATTCTATCTAGAATCGGACCGGAAATTCTATGTCGATATTTCGCAATTTGTTTTTCCGTACACTTACATTCCCGCCTTGGATGCCCTAAATATCCGCATGGACAGGGATTAATCGCTGCAATCAAAGTAAAACTTGCCGGATACCTCACATGACCGGCAACGCGAACAATTTCCACTTCTCCATCCTCCATCGGTTGCCGAAGACTTTCTAAAACACTTCGCGGAAACTCCGGCATTTCATCCAAAAATAATACGCCGAGATGAGCAAGACTTACCTCCCCCGGAACGGGATTCGTTCCTCCGCCGATAATTCCCGCCGCAGAGACTCCGTGATGGGGAGACCTAAATGAACGTTTCTTAATAAGTGCTATTCCTGGCGGAAGCAATCCTGAAATCGAAAAAATTCTTGTAACTTCCAAAGCCTCCGCATCTGTAAGCGGAGGTAATATTCCGGGAAGAGCTTTCGCTAGCATTGTTTTTCCTGTTCTAGGCGGGCCCCACATTAATACGTTATGTCCGCCAGCCGCTGCAATTACGAGAGCTCGTTTGGCCTGTTCCTGTCCGGCAATCTCCTTTAAATCCAAATCGATTAACTCTTCGTCATCGGATATTTTATATTTTGTATGAGCAAGTGGAGTAATAGGTTCCGCACTCATTAGATGTCCAAACAAATTGGTGAGTTTAGCGACGGGATACACCGTCACTCCAGACACAACACTCGCCTCTGCAGCTGATGGTGACGGGACAAAAATCATTGAACCGTTTTTGTGTTTGGCAAAAAGAGCAAGAAGTAAAATCCCCCGCGTAGGCCGTAGGGTTCCGTCAAGAGAAAGTTCTCCGTAAAAAAACATTTTTCCCTCGGTTAATTCTTTCGGCGGAACCAATTGACCACTTGCGATTAACACTCCTATAGCGATCGGCAAATCGTAGGCTGCACCGTCTTTTGGTAAATCCGCGGGAGCAAGATTGACGGTTATTTTCTTCGGCGGAAAATCAAATCCGGAATTAATAATTGCTGTTTTTACCCGCTCCCTGGCCTCTTCCACGGCTTTACTGGCAAGTCCGACAATCGTAAATCCCGGAAAACCGGCAGTGGCCACATCAACTTCTACATCAACTGGTACTGTTTCTAATCCGACATTTGCAACAGAGTTAATTTTCACTAACATAATATTTCCCTCCTCGTTCCGTTAACTGACCTGTTATGGTTAAGAGCGAGAGTTGTGCTCCAATTTCTGATACGGGTTTCCCGAGTTTTCGTGCAAGATCGTTGGCGGTTAATTCGTTTTCTTGAATAAGCTGTAAGAGCGGATCTTTCATAATAGGCACCTGCGTGGGTTCGTCACCTAACCACATGCGTGCATATCCTTGATTAATAAGAGCATTTGTTCCTGATGAAGTTCTACTGGTAATCGGCCCTGGTACCGCCCAAAGCTTGCGCTTCAATTTTCGCGCAATATTCGCAGTAATAAGCGACCCACTTTTAACAGCAGCCTCTATCACCACAACATCCTCGCAAAGAGCTGCCACAATCCGATTTCGCACCGGAAATGTCCAAAGTGTCGCTTGTTGATCCTCCCATTCAGAAAGAAGTAATCCGCCGGATGAGACAATAGACTGGGCAAGTTTTCGGTCAGCACCTTCCAATTCTCTTTTTATTCCCCATCCCAACACAGCGATAGTTTTTCCTCCGTTTTCAATGCACACCTGGTGTGCGTATTGATCTACGCCATACATAAATCCCGACACAATAGTCTTTTTTTCAAAAACAAATCGGGGAACAATTTTTTCAATAACGCGACAGCCGTAATCCGTCATTCTTCGGCTACCGACAATGGCAACACATGAATGAAATAATTGGGGATTCCACGTACCGGAATAAAATAATTCTTTTGGAGGACTCGGAAGGTCCTTTAAACGTACAAGCTCAGGGTGAGTTTTCCACTCGCCCACTTTCTTGCTGGGCAGCATATAAAACTAGAATATCATATCTTTCAGTTGCGGGGGCTACAAGAACTTAGAACCTATTACCTGCTACAAAAAGCGCCATTGTTAGTAAATTTATCAAACTAATTCACTCAACTTTTTATATGCTAACCTAATTTGCTTTGCGGTATTACTTTCTTGTTCTGTAGCGTTAGCCTGCTGAAATTGATCAATGGGAACTCCTGTTCTCATTTGGTATTGACACGTTAACATAGCCAATAATTTATTTATTGATTCTGAATTTAAGCCTTCTAAGCTATGAGACTTATTAACTTGTGGAATTATTTCTATAAGTGCTCTTAACGCATCAGCATAGACAACTTGTATTTGTGAGAAACGTGCGTTTTCGTCCATAATAACAAGATCTGGATTTTGTTCTAAGATAGCCTTGTTTTTCTCTATAGCTTCGTCTCCGCTTTTTATTTCCGATACTGTATAAGCAACAGTATCATTTAAAGGTGATTTCCCAAATTGACTTCTAAGATAGGAATAATCAGCGTCCATTACTTTTCCGATGGCTACAAAGCTAATTTGCCATTGACCGTTTGTTTGCTGATAAATTTGAAACTCTTTTGGAGTTAGCTCTAGAGGGGGGGCAATTTGTAATCTATCGTTGAATTTTTGTTCACTCATAATTAATCATATTATACAATCTTTATAAAATTAGGTTGTATGTTAAACGATATGCAGTTGTTTAATATACCGTCTAAATAAAGGTTTGGTGATTTATAGAAGTTGAATTACTAATTTATTCGATAAAATGTAATTATAATATTGCCCGTATTGACGATCTAAATTAGCTTTGGTTGCGGGGGGTTACAAGAAAGTAAAACATATTTTTACACAAGGACATAATAACTGGACTTTGTTGATCCGATCTTTTTTACAAATCCACGCTGTTCGAGTTCATGGAGAAGTTTGTGTGCCTGTTGTCTGGTAACACGAAGATTGACTCCCACCATCGCAGAACTTATTTCTTGATGCACTTGAAAGAGTTTCAGTACATCTTTTTCTCTTGGCGTTGGTTGTTTACTGATAGAAATAGTTGAAAGAGCATCTTTTGCTTTTGCTAATGCTCCTTGCAGGGAAAATTTTATTCCGTCAGTAAAATATTCGAGCCACGTTGTTGTGTCGCCACTATCTGCCGTGTGAAGTTTTTCTGAATATTGAAGCCGGTCAACATCATAGTAATCATCTAACACGAAATATCTGTTAATACTGTAGTGTTTTTGTATAAAAAGAAGAGCAGTGAGCAGTCTGCATGTTCTTCCATTCCCATCGGTAAACGGATGAATGTAGACAAATTGATGATGAAATATACCCGTCAATAAAGGTGCGGGAAGATTCGATTGTTCGGTCCACTGTAGCAAAGCATTCACTTGCTCACGAATTTCTCCTGTTTTATGGAACAGCGGTTGATGTTGAACTTTTAGTTTCCGTACACCATTTTCATAATAATACGAACCAACCGTCACAGGAGTATTTCGAATAACACCGGCAATAGAAGGTTTAATATCTATCAGCAATCGTTTGTGAATGGTTGTAACAGTATCCAGCGATAGAACACTAGCACTATACGTATCAAGGTTTTTCAGTATATCAAAATAATTACGTACTTCTTTTTCATCCCGATTTATTGGCACACGGTCGCCCAAAAGCAAATTGGTTACCTGAGGAAGTGTGAGTGGATTACCCTCAATGCTATTAGAAATATATGTAGAATTCACCAGATTATTTCGTTCCAGATTAAGTTGTAATTCTTTTGGGATACGCATTGCTTCGAGTTGACCATAGAGTCGCTCAATAACACTTATATTAGCAAGTAACGCATCTGTGAGCGTGTAGCGGGGTTTAAACATAGGTACTATAGTAGTATAGTAATTGTCAACTTAATTGTCAATATAATAGTATACAATTATAAGTGGAATTAATAAAATAGCCCATATTGACGGGCTATTTAACTTAAGTTGCGGGGGCTACAAGAAATAAGAGCTATTATTTAATTACGAATGAATAAAGCTTAATTGCAATAAACGGTGGCTTTCAGCGTGAAATCGTTTTTTGATAGACCCATAATTTCTTCACGTCTTTGTCACTCTTCGATCTGGTAAACGCCAAATACCAGGAAAGAAATGCAGCTTGTCGAGCAGTATTCATTCCCCGGTGATCTCCCAGTT
>Ga0182027_10010960_pt1 | contig 12855 bp, 7 predicted proteins | sample 712E1DmetaG_FD_121300 | JGI IMG/M metagenome (GOLD analysis project Ga0182027, IMG submission 121300) | Permafrost microbial communities from Stordalen Mire, Sweden - 712E1D metaG (Illumina Assembly) | ecosystem: Environmental > Terrestrial > Soil > Wetlands > Permafrost | place: Sweden...
CTAGGAGCCTGTCGGAAAATCGGCTTCGGACTACGGGCTGCGGGCTTCAGCATGAAAAAATACCAGCAATTACGGTCCTGCAGCCTGGAGCCAGAAGCCCGGAGCCAGCCTGTTGGGGCATTTTTCCTTGTTCTGGCGTGGGCTTATGCTGCTCCAGCCTGGGCCATCGGCATGGGCAGCGGTTTTGCCGGGCCCACGCAGCTCACCGGTGCGTCCTTCTATTGGAATCCGGCAGTGGTCGGTCTGGATCCTAACGACTATATTGCCGCGCTCGATCTGGGCATCGCCAACGTGCGTCTCAATTACCAGCGTGCTCCCGATCCGTTGACACGCAATGTGCCGTATGAGCCCGCCTCGTCAAATACCTGGGCCGGAAACCCGATTTTCACTTTGGCCGGACCGCTCGTCCATGACTATGTACAGTGGGTGGCTGGCGGTTATTCGCCGTCGGGTACCTCGGTCAACTGGCCGCCCGACGGTTCGCAGCGCTACAACGGTTCCTATGGCTCGGTGTTGAGCTACATGCTCGGCGCCGGGCTCGTGCTGACGCCCGACCGCGTGATCTCTGTGGCCGCGCTGATCGGATACACCTATGGTTTTCTGACGTTGAAGGAGAGTGTCGACATGGCCTCATTTGTCGATGCCAAATTGGGGCCGGGCGCCGTTGACTACGAAAAGCCGGCCCTCGAAGCCCGCATGACGATTCTCGGCCACGGCGGTGGACCGGCGGCGATATTTGCACTGCAATTGCGGCCTATTCCGGGCCTGACTCTGGCCGCGAGCATGAACCTGCTGACACCGCTCAACCTGTCTGGCACCCTCACTCTGGCCGGCGCGAGCGGCCTGCACCAGACATTGCCTGGGTGGAACCTGTCCCCCAACGGAAACGTGAACATCAACTACAAGCTCCCCTTCGAGCTGCATTTCGAAATCGACGCACGCGAGGGACCCTGGCACTTTTCGCCCATGTTCTGGTGGTCGGATGCCCACGTGACATCGACGATTGTGGCCAACGTGACTCAGGCATCCTCCCTGTTGATTGCGGGACAACAGATCTCCATCAAGGGCACCAACGACGTCTGGGGCGCTGGCGCCCGGATTACCCGCGTCATCGATTCGCAGTGGGAGCTGGCCTTCCGCATCGACTATCATGCCGATAGTGTGCCCACCGCGACGATGTCGGCAACGAACGTGGATTTCACGCGTTGGGATTTTACGGGGGGGGCGCGTTACCACATCGACGAGCACTACGCCGTGACGCTGACCTACCTGCTCATGTATTGCGTGCCCAAGCTGGTGACCGATTCGGTGTTCAATCCCACCACGCCCAGCTCCTCGGGCCTGTCTATGGCCTCGACCAACGGCCTCTATTCCGGCTTCGCTAACTGGCTGGTGCTTGGCTTTGAGCGCACCTAGCCCTGGCCAGCCGACTTGGTGTACGGTAAATTCCATCGTGACCAAACCTTCTGACACTCTGGTATGGCTGGACCTGGAAATGACCGGGCTCGAGCCGGATCAATGCGCCATTGTGGAAATGGCGATCGTCCTGACCGACCCCAATCTCAAAGAGGTCGCGGCACCATTCGATGTGGCCATCTGGCAGCCGGAATCGGTGCTCGAGAAAATGAGTCCGTTCGTCAGGGCCATGCACGAAAAGACCGGCTTGCTCGGAAGTGTGCGCGCTTCGCAGGTGTCCGAGTTGGAAGCAGAGCGCGCCGCGCTCGAGCTCGTGAGTGCCCACGCCAGTTATCGGACGGCGCGTTTATGCGGCAATTCCATCGGCCAGGACCGGCGATTCCTCGTCAAATACATGCCGGCCTTCGAGAACTATTTGCACTATCGTCAGATCGACGTGTCCACGGTCAAAGAGCTCAGCGGCTGGTGGCACAATGTCAAATACGACAAGCCCGAAGAGGGCAAACACACGGCGCTCAATGACGTGCGTCAATCCATCGCCGAGCTCGAGTATTACCGCGAGCACGTCTTTCGACATTAAACGCCGCTAGAACGTTATCAGACTCACCGTTCCGTCGATGAAATTGGCGACCGCCACCTCGGGGGCCAGTGCCGCAGCAAAAGGCACGGCCACAACCGCCACCGGGTTGGCTCCGGTCGGATAGTCGCGACGGGGTGCAAAGGTGCCATCGCCGATGCCCGTAAGCAGACTCACCGTGCTCGAATCGGCATTGGCCACGACCAGATCGGCTATTCCGTCCTGGTTGAAGTCGGCCACGACCAGGGCGTGGGGCCCTGAGCCCACGGCCAGGATGCTGCCGGGTGCGAAAGTGCCGTCCCCGTTGCCGAGAAAGACGCTCGCCGTGCTGGCTCCGTAGTTGGCAACGACCAGATCGAGCCTGCCATCGGCATTGAGATCCGCAGCCGCAATCGCCCAGGGCGCTGCCGCCGTCGTGATTGCGGCGCCCGTAATAAACGTTCCATCGCCCTGGCCCAACAGAATCGCTACGTTGTTGTCTGCATAGTTGGCGACGGCCAGATCGGGCATGTGATCATTGTTGTAGTCGTCGACTGCCAGCGCCCCCGCGTTGGCTCCGGTCGGGTAGTCGCGACGGGGTGCAAAGGTGCCATCGCCATTGCCCAGCAGCACGCTGACCGTGCCGGCATTCCAGTTCGTCACGGCCAGATCGAGCTGTCCGTCCAGATTGAAGTCGCCTGCTGCCACGGCCCACGGCGTGGTGTCGGTCGTAACGCGGGCGCCCGGAGCAAAGGTGCCGTCGCCCCGGCCGAGCAGGATGGTCACCGTGTTGGCGCCGCTGTTGGTCACGGCCAGATCGGGGTTGCCATCCTCGTTGAAGTCGCCCACCACGATCGAGCTCGGATTCTGGTCGGTCGAAAAATCACGGTCAGCAGAAAATCCGCCGGCGCCGTCGCCCAGCAAGATGCCAACGGTATTTGCATTCCAGTTGGCGCGCACGAGATCTGCTTTGCCTTTCAGCGCGAAATCGCCCACCGCCAGGGCCGCCGGGCATGACGGTAGCACGAGCTTGCTGCATTCGACACACGTCGCCGCGACAATGGCAGATAAACACAAAGACAGCTTGGACATTGGAGCTTCTCTATGACTATCCCGGCCGCGCTGCGGGGGCAACTTCGTTTCAGGGGCGGGAGCTCGAGGCGCCAATTCGGCACCTCGAGTTTGCAGACTTCCGACCCGCACTCTGGCGAGCTCCTCACACCGTCATCGCAGCAATCGCCTCCCTCGGCCGGCCGACAAAAGTGATCTCGTCGGCTACGACCTCGGTCGTCGAGTGGTCCTTACCCTCTTTGTCCTGCCACTTATGCGTCTGCAGCCGGCCTTCGACACAAACCTGACTTCCTTTGCCAAGATACTTGGCCGCCAGCTCCGCCGTCTTGCCCCAGGACACGACGTGGTGCCATTCGGTGCGGTCAACTCTCTGCCCGGTCAGCTTGTCTGTCCAACTTTCATTGGTCGCGATGTTGAAGGTCGTCCGGGCCCGGCCGTTCTCGCTTTCTTTGGTCTCCGGATCTTTGCCGAGATTGCCCATGATGAAAACACGATTGATCGATCCCATAGCTATCCTCACCGTTGTCTCTGGCTCCGCACCCGGGAGCCGTGGGGCGCTCATGATTGAGCTATCACGGGGCGGACAATGCAGTCGGCGTGCCAAATCCTCGGCGCCGAGTTTCGCCTGCATGCGCCAAGGTCCGCGGACACATGTCCCAACCTGGGACACACATTCGGTTCGTTCGCCAGGGACGCACGACATGTCGAATTTGCCGTCAGCGTGCGTTGAAAATTTGTAGTAGTTGAAACGCCAGAAAATGGACAAAATGAAAATCGCCTAGTCTCTGCGCCCTAAGGAGCGGGGATGTCTGAGAGGTGAGAGTGCAGCCGCCATCTGAAATCCGCAAGGTCGCGTTCCTCGGCGATTATCTGCCGAGAAAATGTGGTATTGCCACGTTCACGAGCGATCTGCGCAATTCGGTCGCGGCGCAGCTCCCGGGGGCGAAGTGTCCAGTTGTGCCAGCCAATGACGTCGAAGGCGGCTACGACTATCCGGCGGAGGTGAGCTTTGAGATTGGCGAGCAGGACCTCCCCTCGTATCTGCGGGCGGCGGACTATCTCAATATCACGGATGTCGACGTGGTCTGTTTGGAGCACGAGTTTGGAATTTTCGGCGGCCCGGCGGGAAGCCACGTGCTCGCTCTGATGCGTGAATTGCGGATGCCCATCGTTACCACGCTGCACACCATTTTGCGCGAGCCCAACCCCGACCAGCGACGCGTGACCAACGAGTTGGTGCGCTTGTCGGAACGCCTGGTGGTAATGAGCGAGCGAGGGAGAAAGTTTCTGCTCGACGTCTATCAGGCGCCGGCAAAGAAGATTGACCTCATTCCCCATGGCATTCCCGACATGCCGTTTGCCGATTCTGCGTTGTTCAAAAACGAGTTCGGTGTGGCGGGAAGGCAGGTCATTTTGACTTTTGGTTTGCTTTCCCCCAACAAGGGCATCGAATACGCGTTGCGCGCGCTGCCGGAGATCAGCCGTGAATTTCCCAACGTCATCTACATCGTATTGGGCCAAACACACCCAAAATTACTTCGTGAACAGGGTGAAGCCCACCGGCTGAGTCTCGCGCGCCTGGCCAAAGATCTGGGCGTGCAGAAACACGTCGTCTTCTTCAATCGTTTTGTCGAGGTCGAAGAGTTGATGCGGTTCATCTGTGCGGCCGACATATATCTCACGCCTTACCTCACGGAGGCGCAAATTACTTCAGGCACACTGGCGTACGCATTTGGCAACGGCAATGCCGTGGTTTCCACGCCATATTGGCACGCTACGGAGTTGCTGGCCGATGGGCGCGGCAGGCTGGTGCCATTTCGCGATGCAAAGGCTATCGCGACGAGCGTGCTCGAGTTGCTGCGCGATGAGCCGTTGCGCGACGCCATGCGCTGCCGAGCCTTCGCACTGGGACGGGACATGGTTTGGAGCCGTGTGGCTCAGCTTTATGTGAAGTCGTTTGAACAGGCGCGACTGGACCATAGCGTTGGGGGCCACAGATTCTCGGCGATAAAGACACTCGACCAGCAGCCCGGACAACTGCCGGATTTGAAGCTGGACCATCTTTTCCGCATGAGCGATTCAACCGGCATCTTCCAGCATGCGACTTTCACCGTGCCCAATTTCGCCGAAGGGTACTGCACGGACGACAACGCCCGCGCCTTGGTGTTGGCGTTGATGCTGGAGGAGTTGGGGCACGGCTCAGGGCAACTGCGGGCAAAGGCAGTTGCGTACATGGCGTTTCTCAACCATGCATTTGTCCGCGAACGCGGAAGTTTTCGCAATTTTATGGGCTTCGATCGCCATTGGTTGGAGGACGAGGGCTCTCAGGACTGCCAGGGCAGGGCCCTGTGGGCGTTGGGCTCCTGCGTGGCACAGTCAGGCCAGGAGGGTCTGCAAATGCTGGCGGCAGGGCTCTTCGAGCAGGCGCTGCCCATCGTTGCCGAGTGTACCTCGCCGCGCTGCTGGGCATTTGCCTTGATGGGTATCGACCACTACTTGCGGCGCTTTGCCGGCGATCGGCGCGCGAGCCAGCTTCGCGAATTGCTCACGAGCAGATTGATGCAGCGCTACGCCGATGCCGCAACCAGAGAGTGGCAGTGGTTTGAAGAGGTCGTTTCTTACGCCAACGCCAGTTTGCCGCACGCAATGATCCTCAGTGGACGTTGCATGAATAATCCCGAAATTCTAAAAGTCGGCATCGACACTTTGCGCTGGTTGACGAAGGTGCAGACTTCTGACGTGGGCGCTTTTCGGCCGGTCGGATCGAATGGGTTTTTCCCGCGCGGCAAGGAACGCGCGATCTTCGACCAACAGCCCATCGAAGCCCAGGCGACGATTTTTGCGTGCATCCAGGCGTATCACGCTACGGCCGACATGGCCTGGGTCGCGGAGGCACGCCGCGCATTCGAGTGGTTTCTCGGCCGAAATGATCTGGGTCAGGTCCTCTATGATTCTACCACGGGGGGGTGCCGCGACGGTCTGCACATGGATCGGCTCAGTCAGAACCAAGGTGCCGAGTCCACCCTATCGTTCTTGCTCTCGCTTGCGGAAATGCAAGTCGTACAAAACCTGCTCATCACCTTCAAGGAATCCTCGGGCAAGTAACAACATGACGCCATTGGCTCCGCATACCAATCTCGCTAGACGCGTCGGGCCCACTTTGGTTCCAGATCCCACCCGGGTGCTGCTGCGGCCGTTTCGTCCCAAGACCGACGACATCGCCCGGCGAGTCGTGGCACGGGTCATGGGGCTGACTGACCAGGAGGTCGCGCGCCTTTTGGGACAAGTGCTGGGTGACTTTTCCGCGCGGCATGCGCACGTGGAAGAAGCCTTCCGCAAGCGTTTCGGTCAGATCAGGACCTATCTCGAGCCGGACGTTGAGCCGTCGGCCGAGCGCCAGATGCTCATCGGCGCCTACTTCCTGAATGAGTACTCAACGGAGTCAGCCGCGCTCTTCAATCCGTCCATCGTGCCCCACCCTGACCAATCCGGAGTGAGCCCGGGTGAGGTGCGTTTTATCTTGAGCCTACGTGCCACCGGAGAAGGACACATTTCCTCCATTGCCTTTTGCACAGGCTCGGTAAGCGCCGAGCACGAGGTTGCGCTGGGGCCACGTGCGGTGCCGGTCGTCGAGCCCGAACGTTTGTCGAGTGCCGCCTACGTCAAAGCGTTGTTTGCCCATCAACTCGAAGAAGCGGGCGTGCAAAACTATTTTTGTCGACGAGTACTCGACCAACTTCACGAGGATTTCACGCTCAAAGACTTGCATCAGGTCCTCGCGGCCTCAGGTTTGACGGCGGATACTTCCGACGCTTCAGCCACCCACGCCGCGCACGCGATTTTACTATTGGCGGAATCGAGTTACGAGGCGAATTTTACCCCCGACAGCCAACTTTCGCAGCGCGTCGTTTTTCCGTCCACGCCCAGTCAGAGCAATGGCATCGAGGACGCGCGCTTTGTTCAGTTCCGCAAGGACGACGGCAGTATGACCTACTTCGCAACATTTACCGCGTACGATGGCAGAACTATTCTGCCCCAGCTGTTGGAGACGCCTGACTTTGTGCATTTCAAGTTCATCACGATGAACGGCTCAGGCGTGACGAACAAAGGGATGGCATTGTTTCCGCGCAAAGTGAACGGGCATTACGTCATGTTGTCGCGGCAGGACGACGAGAACATTCTGTTGATGTTCTCGGACCGCGTGCATTTCTGGCAGGCGCCCAGGCTGCTGCTCGCGGCCGCGCAGCCGTGGGAATTCGTCAAGATCGGCAATTGTGGCTCGCCAATCGAAACCGAAGCGGGTTGGTTGGTCTTGAGTCATGGCGTCGGGGCGGTGAGAAAATATTGCATTGGCGCCTTTCTGCTCGATTTGAAAGACCCCACGCGCGTGATCGGCCGGCTGTCTTCACCCTTGCTGTGTCCGAACGAGGTCGAACGCGAAGGCTATGTGCCGAACGTCGTGTATACTTGTGGTGCGTTGTTGCACGGATCCGAGCTCATTATCCCCTATGCGATGAGTGACTCGGCAACGCGTTTCGCCACCGTAGGCCTTGCGCAGGTCCTGGCCGCGATGAATTAGAGAGATATCTCCACGGCGAGTGCCATGCAATCACTACGCGTTGTCTTCGTTCGGCCGCACCGGCCGCCGATTGGCCGCCAGGACCCGCTTGCGCAAACGAATGGCCTGAGGCGTGACCTCGACCATTTCGTCGTCCTTGATCCATTCCAGGCTCTTTTCGAGCGTCATGATCCGCGGCGGTGTCAGGATCACATTCTCGTCTTTTCCGGCAGCCCGGATATTGGTCAGCTTCTTCTCCTTGCAGATGTTGACGTTCAGATCGGTGCGCCGGGCGTTTTCACCGATGATCATGCCTTCATAGACCTGCGTGCCCGCGCCGATGAACAACACGCCGCGCGACTGCAAGTGGAAAATCGCGTACGGAGTCGCCACGCCGGTGCGATCGGCAATGATCGCGCCGTTGACCCGCCGCAAGATGGGGCCGGTCCATTCGGTCCACTTCTCAAAAAGACTGGTGGCCAGGGCCGTGCCGCGCGTCGCCGTCATGAGCTGGCCCCGCAGGCCAAACAGGCCTCGGGTGGGAATGCGGTATTCCAGGCGCAGGCGCTCGCCCTCGTGGCGTTGATCCAGCAATTGGGCGCGGCGGCTGCCCAAGAGCTCAGAAAGAGCGCCCAGGTGTTGGATCGGGATATCGACGACCAGGCGCTCGAGAGGCTCCTCGCGCTTGCCTTCTCTCTGACGGGTGATGACTTCCGGATTGCGCACGCACAGCTCAAAGCCCTCGCGCCGCAGCGTTTCGATGATGACCGCGAGCTGCAGCTCACCGCGACCCAGGACCCGGAACTGATCCGGCCCTTCGCCGGCCTCGACGCGAATGCTGACGTTCGCGTAGCCCTCCCGCATCAAACGCTCGCGCAGATGGCGGCTGGTCAAATAGACGCCACCGCTGCGGCCGGCCAGAGGGCCGTCGTTGACACAAAAGGCGATCGCTACGGTGGGCTCGTCGACATCGATAGTTGGCAGAGACACCGGGCTCTCGGGCAGAGAGATCACGTCGCCGATGGCTACCTGATCGATGCCGGCCAAGGCCACGATGTCGCCGGAGACAGCCTTATCGAGGTTTTTGCGCATGACGCCATAGAAACGGAACACGCCGGTGATGCGCGCATCGTAGCTGCGCCCCACGCCTTCGACATGCACGATCTGGTTGCTTTGCAGCGTCCCCGACAGGACCGCGCCGATAACCAACCGACCGACGTAGTCGTCATAGGTGATCTGATTGACCTGCAGACTGAAGGGCTCCGCGCTCCGGTCGTTGGGGGCCGGCACCGTGCTCACAACGGCAGCCACCAGAGGCCGCAGGTCCGTGCCCGGCACATTCAAATCGGTCGTCGCGGTGCCCTCGCGGGCGTTCGTGTACAAAATCGGAAACTCGATCTGATGGTCCTGGGCACCGAGCTCGATGAACAGATCGTAGACCTCGTCGACGACTTCTTCGCAACGGGCGTCCGACCGGTCGATCTTGTTGATGGCCACAACGACAGGCAGGTGCAGCTCGAGCGCCTTACGCAGCACGAAGCGCGTCTGCGGCAACGGGCCCTCGGCCGCATCCACCAAGAGCAGAATGCCGTCGACCATTCGCAACGAGCGCTCGACCTCACCGCCGAAGTCCGAGTGGCCGGGAGTATCGACGATTTGGAGAGTCACGGCGCCGTATGTGACGGAGGTGGTCTTGGCCAGAATCGTGATGCCCCGTTCACGCTCCTGGTCGAGCGAATCCATCAGCCGCTCGGCGACTACTTGGTTGTCACGAAACATGCCACCCTGCCGAAACAAGGCATCGACGAGGGTCGTCTTGCCGTGGTCAACGTGGGCAACAATGGCGAGATTGCGGAGATCGTTACGAAGGGGCATCAACACTCACGGGGTAGACGGCTCGGGGCTGTCCGTTGGAGAAGAGGGCTGCGGGACGGGAGCCTCCGGTGCAGGCGCCGGTACGGCAGGGGCCGCGGGGGCGGCGACAACAGGAAACTTTGCGCCCGTTTCTTTGGGCGCGACGGAATGCGAAGCTGTGCTGGTGCGTACGGCAGACTCTGGCCGACGCGGATTTTTTGGCGAGCCGGAGGCGATCGGAATGGGCAAAAGAGTCTGGCTGGCTGCCGGCTCCGGCTCGACTAGCAACGATGCAGGCACCGCCATGCCCGATTCCAGCACGGCCGGAGTGCCGGCAAAGGCGCTCAGGTCCATCACTACGGTGGGCTTGCTGCGGTTGATACGCACGCGCACGCGGTGAATCTTGTGCTGCACGAGCGTCGGGTTGGGATGGTCCGACAGGCAGGCGTAATAATAGGCCAGTGCCCGATCCGGCTCGCCGAGCTCCTGAAAACAATTGCCCAGCTCGAACAGGACCAGGGACGCCAGCGACTTATCGGGCTTGTCCTGCAAGAGGGCCTCGTAAGTGGCGATCGCCTCGGCGTAGCGGCCCTCGACATAGTAGGAGCTGGCAATCTGAAAACGGGCCTGGCGGGCCTCGTCACTCTGCGGCCAGCGGTTGATGAGCGTCTCGGCCTCGGCGCGCGCCTGCTCGTAGTTCTTCAGGCCGAAGTAGGCAACAACGATCTGCAGCTGCGCCCAGCGGGCTTCGGGCCGGTCTGGTCCATCGGCTACGAGCTTCTGATAGGCGTCGATGGCCGCCTGCAGATCGCCCAGCTTGTGATGGTAGATGTCGGCGATGGTGGCCCGGGCGGAAAACGACTGCTCAGATTTCGGATAGGTCCGCACCAGCATCTGGTAGTAGGCGATCGCCTGCGGATGATCGTGCAGATATAGCGCATTGATCTTGCCGAGGCGATCCAGGATCTCCATGCGCTGCTCATCGTCGGTTTCATCTAGAGGCCGCGACTGCTCCTCGATGCGCCGCAAAACCTTGCGGTACAGGCGTTCGGACTCGACGTATTGCTTGCGATAGAGCAGGTCGTTGGCCTTCTCCATGCTCCGTTCGATGTCGCGATGACACCCCACGGCGGCAAACAATGCGACGGCGACGAAAGTGCCGGCGATGGATAATATGAGTGTTGGTCTAGGCGTCGTCATGGGATCACGCTAGGTCTTTTCCTGGGTCGCCAGCTTCTGGCGTGCCCTCGCCTTCTTCATCGTCCTCGCCGACCTTCTGGTCGGCCTCCTGCTCGTCTGCCTCGGCCTCTGGCTCGGCCTCGACGTCGTCGGGCTCGACCTGCGGCGGAAGTACGACTCCGGCCGGGGCCGTGCTGCCGGCCTCGTCGTCTTCTTCGCGCTCCGCAATGCGCGCCACCGAGGCGAGGCTTTCCCCGTCGGCCAGAGCGATCAGGCGCACTCCCTGCGTCGCGCGACCCACCTGCGAAATCTGCGTGGCCCGCAGGCGAATCATCATGCCGCGATCGGTCACCAACATGACCTGACCATCGTGAGCAATGCCGCACACGCCAGCGACCGGGCCGTTGCGATCGGTGATCTTGCAGTTGATGGTACCCGATCCGCCGCGACTTTGCAGCCGGTATTCGCTGATCGGGGTGCGTTTGCCGTAGCCCTTGTCGCACACGGTCAGCAGCTCGGGCGCATCGCCACCGACGATCACCATGCCCACGACCGCATCGCCTTGTTTCTTGAGGTGCAGTGCCCGGACGCCGCGAGCGCCACGCCCCATCTCGCGTACATGTGCTTCGGGGAAGCGGATCGCCATGCCCTGACGCGTCGCCAAGATGATCTCGCGCGAGCCGTTGGTCAGGCCTACGTGGATCAAGGCGTCGCCTTCGTCGATCGTCAACGCGATGAGACCCGATGGCCGCGGACTCGAAAAGGCCATGAGATCGGTCTTCTTGATGTAGCCGCGCTGCGTGGTCATCACCACAAACTGGCCCTCGGTAAACTCGTTGACCGACAGCACTGCCGCGATCTTCTCGTCTTTGGCGAGCCTGAGCAGATTGACGATGGGCTTGCCGCGGCTGGCGCGGCCGGCCTGCGGGATTTCGTGGACCTTGAGCCAATAGACCTTGCCCTTGTCGGTGAAGATCAGCACGTAGCTGTGGGTGGATGCGACGAACATCGTCTCGACGAAATCTTCGTCGCGCGTGGTCGCCCCGGTCTTGCCGCGGCCGCCGCGCTTCTGCGTGCGGTAGAGATCGACGGGCGCGCGTTTGACATAGCCGGCGTGGCTGATCGTGACGACCATGTCTTCTTCTTCGATGAGGTCCTCGACCGACATCTCGCGAGCATCGTAGACAATGTCGGTGCGCCGCGCATCGGCGTACATCGCCTTGACCTCTTCGAGCTCCTTGATGATGACCTCGAGCAGCATTTGGTCTGAGGCCAAAATGGCGTTGAGGTGCTCGATCGTGGCCTGCAGCTCTTTGGCCTCGGCTTCGAGCTTGCCGCGCTCGAGTCCCGTCAACCGGGCCAGGCGCATGTCCAAAATCGCCTGGGCCTGGAGCTCGTTGAGCTGCACGTAGCCGCGCTCGACCGCTATCTCTCCGCCTTCATAGTCGAAAGTCAACAAGCGCTTGGCTAGCTCGGAAAATGCCGGAGTCATCGGCAGGTGCTCGGCCATCAACGCCGTCCGGGCTGCATCCGTGTCACGTGCGGCGCGGATGATCTCGATGACGCGATCGATCGCGTCGACTGCGGCCAGCAAGCCGAACACGATGTTGAACCGGGCCCGGGCTTCGCGCAGATCGAAACGGGAGCGGCGCGTGACGACCTCTTTGCGGTAATCGACAAAAGCCTGCAGGATGTCGCGCAACGACAGCGTGCGGGGCTGGCCGGCCACGATCGCGACCATGTTGATGCCGAAAGACGTCTGCATCGACGTGTTGGCATAGAGCTGATTCAAGATGACATCCGCGTTGGCGTCGCGCTTGAGCTCAACCACGACGCGCATGCCTTCGCGGTCCGATTCGTCGCGTACGTCGCCGATACCCTCGATGCGCTTTTCACGCACGAGCTCGGCGATGCGCTCGACCAGCGCGGCCTTGTTTACCTGATACGGAATCTCCGTCAGGATGATCGCTTCGCCGCGCTTGGACTCTTCGACGCTCGCCTTGGCGCGGATCTGTACGCTGCCTCGGCCGGTCTCGTAGGCCTGGCGCAGACTGCCCGCACCGTACAGGGTCGCGCCGGTCGGAAAATCCGGACCCCGGACGATCTTGCACAGGTCGGCAACTTGTAAGGCCGGATTGCGTGCCAGGGCCACCGTGGCGTCGACTACCTCGCCCAGGTTGTGCGGCGGGATGTTGGTCGCCATGCCGACCGCGATGCCTGA
>Ga0182027_10010961_pt1 | contig 12855 bp, 13 predicted proteins | sample 712E1DmetaG_FD_121300 | JGI IMG/M metagenome (GOLD analysis project Ga0182027, IMG submission 121300) | Permafrost microbial communities from Stordalen Mire, Sweden - 712E1D metaG (Illumina Assembly) | ecosystem: Environmental > Terrestrial > Soil > Wetlands > Permafrost | place: Sweden...
CGCGTGCCGGTCTTCGTGCCCCGCGGCGATCGCCAGGCCGTCCATGTATGCCGCGAAGCGTTTCTCCTGTGGGCCTGGCGCGGAGAGGCGTGATCCCACAAAACAATTCTACATCAGATTGTTGTTTTATGACCCAGTAGTATTAGGGGCCTCGTATATTCTAGCATCTCGGAGCTGGGCGGCACTGAAACTCAGAGACTTCGACGTGCCGATGTCGGGTGCGTTCTACTTGACTAGTGACAATGCCGATCTTGCCAAACTGTACGAAGAGGGAAGGGAGATCGCGACGTACAGGGACACAACGGGCCTGCTGCGTTTGGTTGGTTTGTACCTCAAGGATGGGGACCTGAGGCGCAGGATTGCCCGCGCTGGGCATGAGCGCGCGCTGCGGTGTCATACCTGGGACCAGCGCTTTCTCGCGGTTCGTGATTATTTGGTTTGTGGGCTCTGCGCAAGGAACGACAAGGCTTAGAGCGTGATGTCGGACGGGTTAGGTCTAGGACGCCCTTCTATTAGCGTCATCATGTCTGTTTACAACGAACAGGACTACGTCCGACGAGCAATTGATAGCATCCTAGCGCAGTCCTATTCGGATTTTGAGCTTGTGATTATTGACGATGGATCAATAGATAACTCGGCAGCCGTGATCGCAGAGTACCCGGACCCCCGCATCCGGTTGCTTCGGCAAGCCAATCAGGGCCTGGAGCGGGCACTGAATCGAGGCATACTGCTTAGCGAGGGACAATACATCGCCCGTATGGATGCGGACGATCAATCGGGCCCGGACCGGTTTGCCAAACAGATCGATTTTCTTGAGCGGAGGCCAGGCTGCGGGCTGGTGGGTTCGTGCTGCGCCCTCCTATTGGAGGGTGAGCGCGACCTTAGGCACTTTCGTGTTCCGCTCACGGATCGCGCCATCCGGCGCCAGATCATGTGGGAAAATCCGTTTGTCCACAGTTCGGTAATGATGAAACGTTGGGTCTTGGACAAGGCAGGCCTGTACAGGCCAGAATACCGGTGGGGCGACTATGATCTGTGGTGTCGGGTGCTGGAGGTGTGCGAAGCCGGCAATTTGCCCGATGAATTGATAATCCGGACTGTCCGGCGGCAGGGGACGTACCGCGGCCGCAAGAGCGCGCACTACCGTGAGAAACTCCGGGTGCAGTTGTCTATGCCTGGAAGGGAAACGGCTCCAGTACTTTCCAGTTTGGCGATCGCGCAGAGCGGCGCCGCTTGGGGGATACATAAATGCTGCGAGCTCGTTCGTGAGGCTTGGCGACAGTGACATCCGCAATTGCAGCCATTGCATATCTTCTATTCCTGACGCTTGGTACTTATGCAGTTCCGGAATGGCGACTTAGCGTTGGAGCCACCGCAGTGCCATATGCGGTCGCGCTGGCGGCTGCGCTCGCCGCGTTAGGGCTGGTGGAGTCTGCGGCCCGACGGCGACGGTTGCTCAACGCTGTGCGAGCGCTCGCCAAGTGGACTGCGCTGTACGTTTGTGCTACGCTCATCTCACTAGTGGGCTGCGTCGCTGTTGACGCGGAATTGACTGTGAAGGCCGTGCTTATGGCTGGATTCCCACTTCTTGCGGCGGTGGCCCACCCCAGCGCGGTCCGCTGTCGACGGTGCATTCTGTTGTTGGGCGTGTCGTCACTTGCGGTGTTGATTTACGGCGTGTACGGCTACATTACCGGGGCCATTGGGGACCCCGAACAGCATAGGTTTGGATATCTTGGAGTGACCTATCTTGCGAGCACCCGCAACGGCGACTCTCTGTATTTCCAAACCCTTCTTTGGATAGCCCTGGCCGCCGCAGTGCTGTATCCAAGTCGCCGCTGGCTGCGGTTTTTGTTGTTTGTCGCGGCCTTGGGCGCCGCACTCGGGGTGATTCTTACGCAGTCGAGAGGGGCCTGGATTGCAGTCGCTGTAACAGGACTCGTGCTTCAGCTCCGCTTTCGGAGGTTCCGCCTGAGGGTATGGAATATAGTTGTGTCTACGGTGTGTCTGTGCATCGCGGTTGTTTACGCCGCTTTCTTTTCTCCTGAAGAAACAATGCTCCTCCTCAATCGTAGGGTGGCGACCATGGCGACTACGACCGCTGATTACGGAAACAGTAATGGCACCCGCCTTGTCATCGCGCGGGGCGCATTCGATATCATCGCCGAGCACCCGATATTTGGGGTCGGGTACGCCAACATGCGCTACTTCCTTCCGGCGCGCGTAGGTCTATCGATTAACCACGCAGAGAATACGTATTTACAGGTTCTCGCGGAGCAGGGTTCGCTTGGGTTAGGGTCATTCTTGGGGCTGTTGGTATGGGTGATTAGAGGGCTGCTACGACTGGTCTCCCGGGAGGAAAGGCGCTTTGCATGGGCTGCAGTTGCGTTGTTGGCACTCGTCGTCGACTTCGCGGTTTTCGCTATGTTCAATAACGTCCTCGACAATATGTGGTTCTGGAGTATCATGGCCTTAGCAGCCATTTATGTATGTGCGCCTCGCGGTCGCACCGCAGGGGCACGCCAGTTGCCACTGCGAGTGGTCGTGTCCCGGTGTGCCGAACCACGGGAACCGGGCTGTACGACGATCCCTGTAACGGGCAAGGGCCCGTCCGTAATCTGGACGGAATAGATGTCCATCCTTGTGACCGGGGGTGCAGGGTACATCGGGAGCGTTACAGTCGACCTCTTGCGCACGCGCGGGGAGCGGTTGGTGGTCCTGGACGACCTGTCCCGGGGCGCCCGCGAAGCCGTCCATCCCGACGTCCCGTTTTACAGGGGCAAGATCGGCGACGCGCCGCTGGTGCTGGAAATCGTGCGTCAGCACAACGTGGGGGCCTGCATCCACTTTGCCGCGCTGGCCTACGTCGCAGAATCGGTCGTCGAGCCTGCTCGCTATTTTGAAAATAACGTCGCCCAGGGCATTCATCTGCTGAACGCACTGATCGAGTCCGGTGTGCACAACGTAGTCTTCTCGTCAACGTGCGCGACTTATGGGGAACCGATATCCAGCCCGATTTCAGAAGGCCACCCTCAAGCGCCGACAAGTCCTTACGGCTGGTCGAAGTTTTTCATGGAGCGCATTCTCGAGAGCCTAGATGCCGCGTATAGCTTGCAGTTTGTCGCGCTCCGCTATTTCAACGCCGCCGGCGCGACGCTCCGTTGCGGCGAGAACCACACGCCTGAAACCCACTTGATTCCAAATGTGCTCGCTGCAGCCCAAGGCGAGCTGCCTTTCGTGTCCGTCTACGGACAAACGTATCCAACGCCGGACGGCACGGCCATCCGCGATTACATCCACATCGCCGACCTGGCGGCCGCGCATATTCAGGCCCTACACTACCTGCGGGCTGGCGGGGCCTCTGAGTTCGTCAATCTAGGCAATGGCAAAGGGTACTCGGTGTTGGAGGTCATAGAAACCGCCCGGAAGGTGACCGGACGGGCTATCGCTGTGCACGCGGAACCGGCGCGCCCCGGCGATCCTGCCCACCTGGTCGCCGACGGGGCCAAAGCCCGCCGTCTGCTCGGATGGCAGCCCGCTTACGCGTCGCTCGATCAAATCATAGAATCAGCGTGGCTTTGGCGCACCCGTCATGGAAAGAGGCTCAAGCGCGAAGAAGATTCGGCGGGGGCCTTAAGGCCGTAACAGACGGCCGCTGGAGTCAGGCGACCGTTCTCGACATAGTGGATATCAGCCGCTTCATAAAACGCGCGTGGTACGGGAGTCCAGGACGGTTCGTCCGCAGCCATCCAGCGATTATGATGTTGACCCGGCCGCTGAGGCCATTCGTCAGGCGCAATGTACTTCGCCCCGCGGCGGAAGGCAGCGCCGCCGCGTTCGGCGGTAGAAAGCTGCATGTCGGCTGCGGGCGGATTCTGATTCCGGGGTACCTCAACGTCGATATCACGTACCGTCCCGGGGTGGCTTGCCGGTGCGACTTGAATACCGGCCTGCCGTTCGCAGATCGCAGTATGGACGAGATCTACTGCTGCCATGTGTTGGAGCATTTCGCCGCCGCGGCCGTACCAGGATGCTGGCGGAGTTCGCTCGCATTTTGCGGTCCGGCGGTATTCTGCGGGTGTGCGTTCCGGATCTGGATGCGATTTGCCGCTGTTATACCGAACACATCGATTGGTTCACGCCGCCGCACGATCCCTGGCTGGGGCTCATCTACGGCGGGCAGACCGATCCCTTCGACTTCCACAGGACCGGCTTCAACTTCCGCTGGCTACGGCATTTACTGCACCAGTCGGCCTTTCATGATGTCCGCACCTATCAGCCTGAGCCGATGTTCGGATTGCAGGATGCTTCCTTTTCGCACGAGCCGTTTGGCATTTGCATCAGTTTGAATGTCGTTGCGGTACGAACCTGAAGCTGTAAACCGCGCTATGCGCATTCTGCACACTGTCGGGTACTACTTTCCCGATCCGGGCGGAGGCGCGCAGGAAGTCGTGCGGAGACTCTCCGAAGGGTTGGTGCTGCTGGGACACGACGTGACCGTGGCCACGACGCATTCCCCGCGCCGCCAGTGCCCCGAGCATAACGGCGTAAAGATCGAGCAGTTCCGCATTCAGGGCCTGCTGCGGCAATCCGTTCTGGGCATCTACGGCGAGACGGATAGGTTTTGCGCTTACTTGAAGGACGGCGGATTCGATATCGTCATGAACTACGCCGCCCAAACCTGGGGAACCGATTTGACGTACCGGGTGCTAGGCCAAATGCCCTCCAAAACCGTGCTGGCCGCCTGCGGATACTCGGGGCTCATCGGCTTCCGCCGGCCGATCTACTGGAATTACTTTCGCCGCCTACCACAATGCCTGCGCCGGTACGATGCGGTGGTCTACCATAGCGCCGCCTATCGGGACAAGGAGTTCGGCGACCGGCACGGCATCGAGCACTACCGCGTCATCCCGAACGCCATCGATACCCGCGAATTTGCCGAATGCAAAGTTGATTTCCGCCGCGACTACGGAATCCGCACGCAGCACCTGATCCTTAGCGTAGGCGACCACTTCCGGAATAAAGGCCATGCGCGCCTCCTGGAGGCATTTGCGGCGCTGGGGCGCGAGGATGCGACGCTCGTGATCATCGGCCGCGACTTCGCTCCCATTGGACGGAGTTGCTGGCGGATCTGCCGCGCGGCCGCGGGTCGCAGCGGCGGCCGCGTGCTACTGCTAGCGAACGCTCCGCGGGACCACGTCGTCGGCGCGTTCCGTTCCGCCGATGTGTTCTGGTCCGGTTCCCATATCGAGGTGTTTCCGCTCGTCATCCTCGAAGCGATGGGAGCCGGCGTGCCGTTCGTGGCATTTCCGGCCGGCAACATCGCGGAACTACCGGGCGGGTGTGTCGTGACCTCTGCGGCGGAGATGGCTACGGAGACCTTGAAACTACTGGGCGACGCTGAACAGCGCCGTCGGCTCGGCGACGCCGGCCGCGAGGAGCAGCGGCGGCGCTACGCATGGGATACTGTGACTCTTCAGTGGGAACGTCTCTACAAGGATCTGATCGCGTCATGATTCCCGCGCGTCCAGCCGCTGGCTCCATGGCTGTACTCGTGGCGTCGTGCGATAAGTACGCCGACCTCTGGCCGCCATTTTTCGAGCTGCTCTTCCGGTTCTGGAGCGATTGTCCGTTTCCCATCTATCTGCTTGCCAACGCCGCCGACGAGGACATCCCCGGCGTGAATAGAATTTCGGTCGGCGCCGATACTTCCTGGTCGGAGGGTCTTCTCCTGGCCTTGCAGCAGATCGGAGCGGACTATGTGTTGCTGCTGCTCGAAGACCTGCTGTTGGCCGGGCCAGTGGACACGCCGGCCGTCGAAGCGGTGCTCACATGGTTCGTCTCGTCGGGCGGCAACTACATCCGGTTGAATGGCTTCCCGCCGCCCGATAGCGTCTTGAACGACGCCGTCGGCCTGGTAGCTCCGCACACGGTCTACAGAACCGCGACCGTTCTGTCTGTCTGGAAGCGCCGGACACTTGTCGAATTGCTCCGGCCAGGCGAGAGCGCCTGGGAGTTCGAAACGGCCGGCTCAGTGCGCTCGGAAGCCTACGACGGCTTCTACTCCACCCGCCGGAATTACATTCCGGTCATGAACGCAGTCATCAAGGGGAAATGGCAGCGGCCTGTCCTGCGGAGAACCAAAGCGCTATGCCCCGGTTTCGAAGCCGGATCCCGGCCCATTCTGGACCGCCGGGAACAGGCCCTGCTGCGGTTGCGGGTATGGGGCAACCGACTGCTCTACCGGGTTCCTACGGTTTGGCGCAAACCAATCCGCGCTTTGGTGTCAGGGTGAGGATCTCATGACCATCTGGCTCATCAACCCGTACGGTCCCCTCCCGTCCGAGGGATGGCGGCATTACCGCTTCGCCCTCATCGGAGAGGTTCTTGCACGAGAAGGCCACATCGTCACTTGGTGGACCGCAAATTTCTCTCACCACTTCAAACGCTTCCGATCCGCCGGCTGGCAGGACATCCCAGTGTGCGACGGCTTCCAGGTTCGCTTGGTCCCCGCTACGGCTTATCGCACCAACACCAGCCTTGGCCGTCTGCGGTTTGAGGTGAATTTTGTCAGGAGCGTGCTGCACGGAGCGAGGGACTATGAAGCACCCGATCTACTGATCGCGGTCGATCCGCCGCAGACCATCGGTTGGCTCGCCACCAAGCTCAAGGCCCGGTTTGGTGTGCCGCTGGTGCTCGATGTCATGGACATGTGGCCGGAACTGTTCCATCTCGCATTTCCCGCCCGCCTAAAATGTGTGGCTCGGCCTGTCCTCTTCCCGTTCTACGCCCTGCGGAGACGCAACCTGTCACATGCGGACGGCGTCACCGCTTTGTGTCAGACATATATGGACCTCGCCCTGCGTGAGGCGCCTGTGCTGCGGACGCGACCGAGTGCGGTTGTCTTCAACGGCATCGACGTGGGAGACTTCTCTACTGTCCCAACGTCGGCGGACACTCTGCCGATGTCGAAGCGCGCCGATGAGGTCTGGGCCATCTACGCAGGGACACTGGGTGCCAACTACGACGTGAACACGGTATTGAACGCCGGGCTCGCGTTGGCGGGATCGAGAATCCGGCTGCTGCTTGCCGGCGACGGACCGCGCCGGGCAGACGTGGCGCGTTTCATCGAGTCCCACCCATCGGCCAACCTGAGCTATCTGGGCAAGCTAAACCACAAGGACCTGATCCAATTGTACCGCGTGTGCGACATCGGCCTGTGCCCCTACGGGCCGGAATCCAACGTGGCCATGCCGGACAAGGCCTACGACTACATGGGTGCCTGCTTGCCAATTGTGAACTCGCTACGTGGCGAACTGGCAGAAATACTGCACCGCGCGGATGCGGGGCTTTCGTACGAGGCCGGCAATGCAGTGTCGTTATCGAACGCTCTACTTCGCCTTGCCTCGGAAGAGCCGAAAAGGTTGTGCATGGCTCGGCATTCCCTTGGCCTGGCTGCGGAATTCGACTCTAAGCGTCAGTATTTGATGTACGTCAAGTTGGTCGACACGGTAATGTCGCATGGATAGCAGGGTGGCTGGTCATGCCGCCAGATTTTGGCCGTGTATCGGGTACTCGTCAGGTCGCGGACGCACTTGAGAATGTGGGCGAGTCCCGGCAGGGCACGGCGTCGGAACGCTTGATCTTTCCGTGAGCAGCATTGAAGCAGTCCGGAGACACGCTGGCTGCTCGGTTGAACATGACGCGCCTATGCGATCCCACCCGGAGTTAGCTGGATACTAGAGCGTGTCCTGAAAGTATTTCTCCAGCGAATCTCGCTATGCGGGTCTTGGCTGACTGAATCAGCTTACTCTGAGTCCTAGCAACACTCTTACGTTACTATGGACGTTAGTGTCCGGCTTCGCTTGGCTGTCGTTGGGGCAGAGGAGATTGAGGCGGCGGTTGCAATCCACTTGCGGGCGTTCCCCACATTCTTTCTCTCGGTCCTCGGGCCACGGTTTCTGGGTTGTCTCTACAGTGAGATCGTTGCCGACTCTTCCGGCATCGCATGGGGGTGCTTTCACGACGGCCAGATGGTAGGCCTCGTTGCAGGCACGTCGGAACCAACGAACTTCTACCGGCGATTGCTAGCTCGACGTTGGTGGCGGTTCGGATTGGCTGCCCTGGCCCCTACGTTGCGGAGGCCTTCGATTATCCCCCGGCTCTTGAACGCCTTTAGAAAGCCCGGCGAAGTTCGCAGATTGAGCAGGTATGGCGAGTTGATGTCTATCGCGGTTTGCCCGAAGGCACAGGGAATGGGGATCGGGCGATTGCTGGTTGGCGTATTTCTCTTGGAGTGCAGGCGCCGCGGGTTGGAGGGGGTTTCGCTTACGACCGATGCGGTTGAAAACGATTCGGTGAACGAATTCTACCGACGGATGGGATTTTCGTTAGGCCGGTCGTTTGCCACCGCGCAGGGACGGCCAATGAACGAGTACGAAATCCGGCTCGGTGCGGTTGACGAGAAGATCTGGAAGGACGTAGCAGAAGCGCAATGAAGAGTTTGGAGTTTATCCCCTATAACCGCCCGGACATCGGAGAGGAAGAGATCGCCGAGACGGTTGATACGCTGAGGTCCGGATGGCTCACTACCGGGCCCCGGGCCGCGGCGTTTGAGCAGGAGTTTCGTGCGCTTACCAAGGCTTCCCACGCGCTGGCTGTAAACTCGTGTACTGCTGGGCTGCATCTGGCGCTGGCCGCTCTGGATCTTCAGCCCGGCGACGAAGTAATTACGACACCGCTCACCTTCTGCGCGACGGTCAACACGATTCTCCAGGCCGGCGGAACTCCAGTGCTTGCGGACATCGACCGGGACCTTAACATCGACCCCGATGCGATCTCCGCAGCGGTGACCGACCGGACTCGCGCTATTCTGCCGGTTCACTACGGCGGCCTGCCTTGCCGGATGTGGGAAATCTGGCAATTGGCCGGAGAACGCAATCTGAAGGTGATCGAAGACGCAGCCCATGCCGTCGGCGCCACTTATCGCGGCAACCCGATCGGGAGCGGGCCGAGCGATGCTGTGGCGTTCAGTTTCTATGCGACCAAGAATCTCTGCACGGGTGAGGGCGGAATGGTTACAACGCCGTCCCTGGATCTGTACGAGCGGATGCGAGTTCTTTGCCTGCACGGCATCAGCCGGGATGCGTGGAATCGGTACACGGAGAAGGGGAACTGGTATTACGAGGTGGTCGAGTGCGGCTTCAAGTACAACATGACCGATATCATGGCCGCCATCGGTATCCACCAGCTCCGTAAGCTGGATCTCATGAACGCCCGGCGGGCCGAGATTGCCGCTGTCTACAACCGCGCCTTCGCGGATATGCCTGAAGTGGAGCTTCCCCCGGACCACGTCGACTCAGTGCATGCCTGGCACCTCTACGCTCTCCGCTTAAGCCTCGGCACGCTGTCCATAGACCGTGCTCGCTTCTTCGAGGAAATGCGCGCCCGGCATATCGGATGCAGCGTCCACTTCATCCCAATTCCATTGCATCCCTACTACCGGCGAACGTTGGAGATGAGAGACCCTTGCACCCACGCGCTGAGTGAATATCCGAGGTTGCTGTCGTTGCCCCTTTACTCGAAGATGATGGACGACGATGTAGGTCGTGTCATACACGCCGTTCAGGACGTTGTGTTCAGGTTCAAGAAACAGACCGCCATGATTCGCGGTGTCGACCTGATTGCCGACTGAGCCTCCCGGTGCTGAAGAGATTGTGCGATATCCTGGTCAGCGCGGTCGCCCTGATCGTCTTGTCTCCTCTGCTCTTGGTGCTCTGCACGGGTGTCGTTCTGGATTCTGGATTCCCGATCTTCTTTTCGCAGATCAGAGTGGGCAGATGTTTCGGTCGGTTTCGACTTTGGAAATTCCGCAGTATGCAAACCTCCACTACGGGCCCATCGATCACGGTTTCTGGCGACCGGCGCGTTACACGGCTCGGCGGCATTCTCCGAAGGGCCAAGCTCGATGAGTTGCCACAGTTCTGGAACGTACTCCGTGGTGACATGAGTCTCGTCGGACCCCGCCCGGAGGTTCCGGAATATGTGGATTTGTTCAAGGAACGCTACCGCACAATCCTGACTGTTCGACCAGGAATCACAGACCCGGCTTCGATCCATTTCCGGAACGAAGAAGAGATTTTGTCGAGGAGCGCCGAACCGCTCACGGAATACGCGGAGCGCATTCTTCCAGCCAAATTGGATTTGGCCGAAGAATATGTCAAAACGCGCACGGCTTTCGGGGATATCTGTATCTTGCTGCGCACTGCAACTTCGATTGTGAGAGGCCACTGATGTTCACTTTGAGGCTCTCTGTTCTCAGATGGATTCAGCACGCCGACACGGGGGACGACGCAAGACGCCTCCTGATTGCTTTGGTGCAGGTCGGCATTTTTGCGCTCTCTGCCGGTATCGCCTTCCTCTTGCGCTTCGAATTCAACATTCCGCGCGGCGAGTTTGGCCACGTCCGCGCCGCAATCGTAACATGGGTCGTCGTGAAGGCTGTTACCTTTCACGTCGCAGGGCTTAATCGGGGATGGTGGCGCTTCGTATCGGTCCACGAGATTGCGCGCTTGGCCCTCGCCAACACCGCAGCTTCGACCCTGGGGGCCGCCGTAATCCTCCTTTCGACATCCGGATTCCCCAGATCGATTTATATCATTGACCTATTGATCTGCTTCCTGGCGACCTCAGCCATACGCGTTATTGTGCGCGTGATCATCGAAATGGGAATTCAGATCGAGCAGGCTGACTCGGGCAATCGGCTCCTTATATATGGTGCTGGAGCTGCCGGCCAAGCACTCCTGCGGGAGATCCGGTCTAATCCACAATTGGTCTACAGTGTCTGCGGATTCTTGGACGACGACCGCCATAAACGTGGCGTCTCCATCCAGGGCATACGGGTGCTGGGCACGGGCGACGATCTCACCGATACCGTCGCGGCGCACGCGATCGACGAGGTTCTCATCGCGATTCCTTCAGCGTCCGGCTCACAAATGGCAGCGATCCTGAAGGCTTGTCACCAGGCCAAGGTCTCCTGCAAGACGATCCCAGGACTCGGCGGCTTAGTTGGGGGCCGCGGCCTCGCAGCACAGATTCGGGACGTCGCTGTCGAAGATCTGCTCGGCCGCAACCCCGTACGCTTGCAAGAAGACCAGATCCGCGGCACACTCGAAGGCAAGGTTGTCCTCGTCACTGGCGCCGCCGGCTCCATCGGCTCCGAGCTCTGCCGGCAGATCGGACGCTTTCAGCCCGCCGGCATCGTGGGATTCGACATCGCCGAATCTCCCCTGTTCGAAATCGACCGCGAAATGCGCCAGGCCTTCCCTCAGGTCCCCTTCTATCCGGAAATCGGCAGCATCCAGAACCGCGCGCGCCTGGACGAGGTTCTGAGGCAGTACAGGCCGTCGGGCGTGTATCATGCGGCTGCCTACAAGCACGTCCCCCTGATGGAGGAGCACATCTTCGAGGCCATCGAGAACAACGTTTTCGGGACGTACAACGTGGCCGTAGCAGCGGCGGACCACGGAGTCGGGGACTTTGTCATGATCTCCTCCGATAAAGCTGTCCGCCCCACCAACATCATGGGCGCCACCAAGCGCATCGCCGAGTTGCTGCTTCTGGGCCTGCAAAACGGCCGTACCAAGTACGCGGCCGTGCGCTTCGGTAACGTGCTCGGTTCCAACGGCAGCGTCATCCCGATCTTCAAGAAGCAGATCGCGGCCGGCGGCCCGGTGACCGTGACGCATCCCGACATGCGCCGCTTCTTCATGACCATTCCGGAAGCCTGCCAGCTCGTGCTGCAAGCCGCAGTCATCGCGGAGGGCGGCCAGATCTGTGTTCTGGACATGGGCGAGCCCGTCAAAATCGTCGATTTAGCCAGAAACCTGATCCTTCTATCGGGCCTAAAGCCTGATGAAGACATCAAGATCCAGTTCACCGGCATGCGCCCCGGCGAGAAGCTCTACGAAGAGTTGAGCACCCTGCTTGAGGACACCGCCCCCACCACCCACGAAAAGATCCGAGTTTACGTAGGCAGCGGCATGCCGGATGGCGATATCGAGATGTGGCTGCTGTGCCTGCGGGAGGCCTGCCAAACCCGCGATGCCGGCCGCCTCGTGGTAGCCCTCAAAGAGATCGTCGTGGACTACAGCCCCAGCACCCACCTTCTGAAGCGCGTAATCCCCCCCCGCGGCGTCCCCGCCTAACGGGGCCAGAGTCCGCTTCTCGTGCCCGTGGCGAAAAATGGCGGTCTCTCCGCGAATCTTCCTTTGCTTCCTGCGGTATTCATCCGCGCCCACTCATTTGCCGCCGTTGTAGATAGCTCGGATCTCGGAGGCTGAGAGAGAGCGGTTATAGATGCGGACATCGTCGATGAGGCCGGAGAAGTTCTGAATGCCGTCATCCACAGATATATCCAATTCTCGGTTGCTCGTCGCAAATCCGGAGGCATTCAGCGAACTATTGAAAACCCCATTAACATACATTCTTAGCGATGCGTTATCATATGTGCAGACAAGATGATACCAAGTATTGGGAGAGACGGTTTCAGACATTCTTAAGTCTTGCAGGTTGCCCAACCCATCATAAAACCAACATGCTGGTTGATTGCCACCGTAGACATAAACGTTATATCCAGAACCAGTACTGGTTCCATTACCCTTATTTAGTAAGTACATGTTGTTTCCAGACTTAATATCGAACCATAATGAAACGCTTATGACGGATGGGTGAAGGGACCCCGGATCGGCAATTGGAACATAGTTGTCCGTCCCATCAAAGTTCCCCGCGTACGGCCCAACTTTCCCCGCCGTCCCCTGGCTCCCCAGAGTCCCCTGCCACGATCCCGTAGTACCG
>Ga0182027_10010962_pt1 | contig 12854 bp, 5 predicted proteins | sample 712E1DmetaG_FD_121300 | JGI IMG/M metagenome (GOLD analysis project Ga0182027, IMG submission 121300) | Permafrost microbial communities from Stordalen Mire, Sweden - 712E1D metaG (Illumina Assembly) | ecosystem: Environmental > Terrestrial > Soil > Wetlands > Permafrost | place: Sweden...
CCCTCGTTGCCCAGATACTGCTCGCCGTATCCGTTGTGCGCGTTGCCCAGGTAGCACGAGTAGTTCACGTGCAGCTTGTCCGGGTAATCCAGCAGCACGCTCCACGTGTCCGGCACGTCCCGGTCGTCGTCCACGGTCCACCGCAGCACGCCCCCCGTCGCCACCACCGTCGATGGAATCCCGCGCCCCAGCACGAACGCCGTGACGTCGGTCTGGTGCACCATCAGGTCTGTCGCAATCCCGCTCGAATAGTCCCAATACAGCCGCCACTGCCGGTAGCGGTGCGGATCGAACGGCCGTTCCCGCGCCGGCCCCAGGAACTTCTGCCAGTCCGCGTTCGCCGGCGTGAGCGCCGGATCGATCGGATACCGCCAAGCTGCCGCTCCGCTCGGCTCCGCGTTCCGGTACCAGAACGCCCGTACGTAGTGACAATCGCCGATCATCCCTTGTGAAATCATCGTCTTAGCCATCTGGTACAGGCTGTTCGAGCGGTTCTGCGTGCCCACCTGGATCACGCTCTTCGACCGCGCCACCGCGCGCATAATCTCCTGCGCCTCCTCCAGCGTGTGCGCCAGCGGTTTCTCCACGTATACGTTCTTGCCCGCCGCAATCGCGTCCAGCAGCATCCGGTGGTGCAGGTGCTCGGGCGTCGCGATCACCACCGCCTCCACCTCTTTGTCGGCCAGCAGATCGCGATAATCCACGTACGTCTTCGGCGTGTTCTGCCCTTTGGTTTGAACCACATCCTTGCCCTGCGCCAGGTTCGCGTTGAACGTGTCGCACAGCGCCACAACCCGAATCCGCGCCGCGCTGCCCGCGTACGCCCGCTCCTCCAGGTACCGGCCCCGCGTCCCCGTGCCGATCCACCCCAGGTTGATCCGCTCGTTCGCCCCCTGCGCCCCGAACATCGCCGGAGCCGCCGCCAGCGCCGCCGCCGAGGCTGCCGTCTTCACGAAATTGCGGCGGGAGTATTCTTGACTCATCTTAATGATTCTCCTCTGGAAAGGGCCTTTTGCCGGCGAACACGCGCCGAATCCAACTCTCCAGCATACCCGATCGTCCCCAATCCCAGCTCAGGACCGGCCTTTCCTCAGGAGTTTCTTGTCTTTTTCTCAACTTCTATCGAACAGTCGTTTCAATTTCAGCTTCGCTGATGTTACAATTCGTGTATATCAATTTTGACCGGCTGGCCGCTGAGCCTCTGCCCGGCACTCCGTGCCACCGGTTACGGTCATGCTTCGGGTGTCGGCACTGATGTTTGCTTCTGCCATACTTCCAAGATCACAGGGCCTGAAACTCCTGCCGGAGAGGGCGGTCCGAAGCCTTCCCGCCAGCTCTGTCCGCTTGCGCTGCGCCACCGTTCGGCGCGGCGCCAGTGCGCGGCCCGGGCCAGCCACGTCGGCTGCTGGATTGGATTTTCGACCGGCGCGCGCCGGCTCCGGCTCATTGCAGGCACGCGCAACCCCTCGAACGCCGGGACGGGGGGCCATGATCTTCGTTCGGGGACCGGCTTTTTGGGGGGGTTGTTAGCGCTTCGGCCACGAAACCGCCGTTCGCCGCGGTTTCTGGCGGCCCGGATCGATTCTCAGATTTTTGACGGGAGGTTAGTTTATGAATCTTATCTCAAAGAGCAGGTGGCTGTGGGTTATCACCATATGCCTGTTGCTTTTGCCGTTGGTTTCGGTCGCCCAGACAGGTACGACGGGCGACTTGGCTGGCACCGTGAAGGATGCCACGGATGCCATTATTCCGAACGCCAAGGTGACCCTCAAGAATTGGGACACTGGTGAAATTAGAACACTGACGTCAAGTTCCGCGGGCACTTTTCGCTTTACCTTCCTGAAGCCCGGCGCCTATCAGGTTTCGGCTGAAACGCCGGGGCTGAAGTCGGACTTTTCGCGGGTGGAAGTCGAGGTCGGCCAGGCTGCGAACGTCGAGCTGATCGCCAAGGTTCAATCTACCCAGACCGTCGTTGAGGTCAACGATTCGGCGGCAATCATCCAGACCGAGAATGCGAATCAGGCCACCACCTTCAGCAAGAAGGAACTGGAAAGCCAGCCGATGCCTGGTGGCGACATCACATCCGTTGCCTATACCGTCGCGGGGATTGTGATGAGCACCGGCGGGTATTACGGAGACTTCAGCTCTCACGGCTTGCCGGGCACCTCGAATCTGTTCACGGTCAACGGCAATGACAACATGGATCCGTACCTGAACCTGAACAACTCCGGCGCCAGCAACCTGACGCTGGGCCAGAACGAGATCGCCGAAGCGGCGGTGGTTCAAAACGGATACAGCGTGCAATATGGCCGTCAGGCCGGCGCGCAGGTCAACTACATCACCAAGTCGGGCACGAACGGGTTCCATGGCAACACCAGCTACCAGTGGAATGGCGACCGCCTGAACGCCAACGATTTCTTCAACAACTTGAATGGCATCGGCCGCCCGCGCGCCATCTCGAACCAGTGGGGCGCCGGCCTGGGCGGCCCGGTCATCAAGAACAAGACCTTCTTTTATATCAATGACGAAGGCATGCACTACGTTTTGCCCGCCTCAGGCTACGTCGTCTCCCCGTCGCCGCAGTTGCAGGATTACATTCTGGGCACCGTCACCGCGGCCCAGAAGCCGCTCTATCAGAGCGCATTCGCCCTGTGGAATAACGCCCCGGGCGCTTCCCGTGCGGTCCCCACCACCAATGGCAATGGCCCGCTCCAGGATGCCTACGGGAATCTCGGCTGCGGACAAGGCACCTTCGGCGCGGCTAACGGCATGACCACGGCCTTCGGCGACACGGTGCCCTGCACCGTCGGCTATGCCACCAACGGCTCCAACCTCAACAAGGAGCAGATCTTCGTCGCGCGCGTCGATCAGAACGTCGGCGACAAGCAGAAGCTTAGCTTCCGCTATAAGCAGGACCACGGCCTGCAGCCCACTTCCACCGATCTCGTCGATTCGACCTTCAGCGCAGTCAGCAACCAGCCCTCCTACGAGGGCCAGTTCACGCATACCTACGTCATCTCGCCGACGTTGGTGAATAACTTCATCGGTTCGTCCAGTTGGTATAGCGCACTGTTCTCGCCCGCCAACCTTCAGAAAGCCTATGCCACCTTCCCGGTGTATCTTCTCTTTGAGGATGGCGTGGGCACGAACGCGGCCGGCCTCACTTCGCTCGGCGTTGCCAACAACATGCCGCAGGGGCGGCGCGTGGGCCAATTGCAGTTGACCGATGACGTGTCCAAAACGGCCGGTAAACACACCATCAAGTTCGGCGTCAACTACCGCTACAACCGCGTGACCGATACCAGCTACAGCGAGCGCGCCGTGGCCGGCGAGGAGGTGCTCTACGATTTCACCGACTTCGTCACCGGCCAGGTGAACAGCACCGGCTCCGGCAGCTTCTATAACCAGCGCTTCGCCGAGCACCAGGCCGCGCACCTGCGCCTGGGCTCCCTCGGTATCTATGCCCAGGATGAATGGGCCCTGTCGTCGAAGGTCAAGGTCTCCTACGGTCTCCGTGTCGACCATAACTCGAACCCGGACTGCGTGGACGACTGCTTCTCGCGGATGATCGATCCATTCTCCTCCGCCGCCTTCGTCAAAGATGCCACCTTGCCCTACAACCAGTCGATCCAGGTTGGCCTCTCCCAAGCTTTCAAGAGCACCCAGGCGCTGGTGTACCAGCCTCGCGTCAGCCTGGTTGCGACTCCGTTCTCCAAGTCGGGGACGGTCATCCGCAGCGGCTTCGGCATCTTTTCCGACCTCTCGCCGGGCCAGCTCACCAGTAACATATTCAATAATTCGCCCAACGTCTTCTCCCCGTCGGTGAAGTTCGGCAGCATCAGCGTCGCCTCCGATCCGACCAGCGCGCAGGCCGCGGCGCTGGCCACCAATAATGCCTTCCAGACCGGCTTTGCCAACGGTTCCACGCTGGCCCAGATCCAGAGCTCTCTGGCGCCGGTCGCCTTCACTCCGCCCGCTTACTACTCTGTGCCGAATGAGTTCAAGGTGTCCCGCTACGCCGAGTGGAGCTTCGAAATTCAGCAGCCGCTCGGCCAGAAGAATGTCCTGACCCTGACCTACTCGGGCAACCACGGCAGCGACCTCTATATCACGAACGCCAAGGTCAACGCATTCAATGCCGCGGGCTTCGGCGGCCTGCCGACGTCGGTTGCCGATCCGCGCTTCCGCATCATCACCGAAGCCACCAACAACGGCATCTCCAACTACGACGGCCTGTCGGCGAGTTTCCGCCGCGCTTTCAGCTACGGCTTCTCGGGGCAGGTTTCCTACACCTGGAGCCATGCGCTCGATGACGTTTCCAATGGCGGCGTCGATGCGTTCAGCGGCGACTCGCTGCTGGGCTACAACAACCCCAGCAATTTCAGTAACAACTATGGCAATGCCGACTACGATATCCGTCACAACGTCGTCGCGGACTTCGTGTGGGACGTGCCGTTCAAGAGCGATAACAAGGTACTCAAGGCCGCCCTGTCCGGCTGGACCTTGAGCAGCAAGATGTACTTCCGCGGCGGCACGCCGTTTAGCATTTGGAACGGCTCGCTCGCGGCCCACATCTCCAATGCCATGGGCGGCAGCATGCTCGCCAATGTCATAGGGGCCGTGCCGGCATCCTGCGGCAAGTCGGCCATCGACACCCCCTGCTTCTCGGCCTCCGAATTCTCCACCACCTCTTCGCAGACCGGCTTCAGCGACCAGACCCGCAATATGTTCCGCGGACCTGGCTACTCCGACCTTGACGCACAGTTGATGAAGAAGTTCTCCATCACCGAGCGCGTCTCGCTCACACTGGGCGCTTCGGCGTTGAACCTGTTCAACCATCCGAATTTCGCCAATCCGGCGCAGAATGTCGCTGGTGGCGGATTGGGCTACATCAGCAGCACAGTGGTCGCTCCCAGTAGCCCCTACGGCTCCTTCCAGGGCTCCGCCGTTTCCGGCCGCCTGCTCGTCCTCCAGGGTCACATCCGGTTCTAAGCCGGACGCCCACTGGATCGGCAAACCTATTGTTTAAGCCGGTACCACTGGATCGGCAAACCTATTGTTCTAAGCCGGTATCACTGGATCGGCAAATCTGAAAGCGGGGGGCCCAACGGCCCCCCGCTCTTTTTCGCGCCGCGTGACGGAGCCGCGTTACGGAGCCGCGTTACTGAGCCGCGACCGTCAGGGAGCGGTTCTTCGCGACGGAGCCGCGACCGTGACGGAGCCGCGTTACTGAGCCGCGTTACTGAGCCGCGACCGTCAGGGAGCGGTTCTTCGTGTTGTTACTGAGCCGCGACTGCGTGACGGAGCCGCGACTGCAAGGAGCGGTTCTTCGCGTTGTGACGCGTTGTGACTGAGCCGCGACCGTCAGGGAGCGGATCTGTGTGGTTACCGAGCCGCGACCGTCTGACGGAGCCGCGACTGCAAGGAGCGGTTCTTCGCGACCGTTCCGGAGCCGCGTGGTTACTGAGCCGCGACCGTCAGGGAGCGGATCTGTGTGTGGTTACCGAGCCGCGACCGTTACCGAGCCGCGCCCGCCGCCATCGCCAGCGCCCCGCTCAACGCCGGCATTTCCAGCTCCGGCGGCACAATCTCCGGTAACGGCAGATACCCGTTCCCCAGCCGTGCCAGTTCCTCCCGGATCAGCGGAAACAACGCCGCCTGCCGCATCACTCCGCCGCCCAGCACGATCCGCTGCGGCGACAGGATGCAGGCCACCGAAAAACACGCCTGCGCCAGGTAATACGCCTCCCGCCGCCACGCCCCATGCCCGGCCTCCAGCGTCTCCGCCGGCTGCCCCCACCGTGCCTCCATCGCCGGTCCGCTCGCCATCCCTTCCAGGCACTCCCCGTGAAATGGACACACGCCCCTGAAGCCCTGCGGCTCATCCGCGTGCCGCCGCACCAACAGGTGCCCCATCTCCGGATGCATCAGCCCCCGCAGCGTCTGCCCATGCACCACCGCGCCCCCGCCAATCCCCGTCCCCACCGTGATGTAGACGAAGCTCTCCAGCCCCCGCCCCGCCCCGTACAACAGCTCGCCCTGCGCCGCCGCGCCCACGTCCGTATCGAACTCCACCGGCGCCCCCAGCGCCCGCTCGATCGTCCCCGCCAGCGGATAGCCCTGCCACCCCAGCTTCGGCGTTTTCCCGATCGCGCCCCGCGCGAAATCCACCGGCCCGAACGACGCCACTCCGATCCCCGCCACCGGCCCCCGCCTGCGGAAATACTCGATCACCGCCTTCATCGTCTCGGCCGGCTCCGGCGATGTAACGATCCGTTCCACCTCCCGCAGCGCAGTAGGATCCGTCCCCACCGCTACCAGAAATTTGGTCCCGCCCGCCTCCACCGCACCATACAATTTGTCGCTCACCGGCCTCTCCTTCGCAGTTAAAAACACAGCAATTCTACCGCAAAACAGCGCGCGGCGAAACACGGTATGTGTTCAATAAGTCCTTTGGAAAACCATAGATACGCGGTGACGTGTGGTATTTACAGGGAAAAACGCGGTTCGCACGCCAACAGTCGCGGTTCAACGGGACTAAGTCCTTTAGAAAACCATAGATACGCGGTGCGCAAGTTTTGGTGCGCGGCTAAGTTCCGCTAACTCCTTTAGAACACGACAGATGCGCGGTGATGCGCGAAAATCGGGCGCGCGTCGATTCCGCTAACTCCTTTAGAAAACCATAGATACGCGGCAAACGCGCTAAAATTCACAGTTTATTAGTCTAAGTCTTTTAGAATTAGGTGTTTACAAGTTCAAGCGGGCGAACGCAAGAAAGTCCGCGCTGCCATCCGCGGTGACGGTCGCCTAACTCCTTTAGAAATCGATGGTTACACGGGTGCGCACGCAGAAAACGGGTGGTTCAATTCAGTTAACTCCTTTAGAAAACCATAGATACACGGTGACGTGCGCGGAAGCGCGGGATTGAGTTCGTATAAGCCTTTTAGAATTAAATAATTGCATGGTTACGCAGACGAGCGCAAAGCCGGCACTTACGCTGCAATCCGCAGTGTGAATCGTCTAAGTCCTTTAGAAAACCATAGATACGCGGAGACCCAAAATACACGGTAAAAATGGCGTTTTCCCCCGCTCGGACACGGTGTTTTCACCATAAGATCGCGCGCGGCACGCCGCCATTAACGCTTTCCGGCGCGCTTCCACGCCCGCCCCACCGCGTCCAGCACGCGCTCTTCCGCCTCCCCTCCGCCGCTCCCCGCCGCGGCCCCGTCGCCCGAGCCTTCGGCAACCACGATCTCCTTGTTATGCAGTAACTTGCGAATTTTTCCAGGCAGCTCGGGCGCACCCTCGCCGCCCAGCGCCACCAGCGCGAAGCCCTCGTCAAACCGCAGTACCTGCACGGCATACGGTACCTGCCGCATTTCCCTCGTATCTGCAACAAAAGGCAGGGCCGTTTCAATCAACCCCGACCTCAGCCGCCCCTTCACCGGCTCCAGCGCCGACTCCATCAACCGCGAAACCTCGCCCGCCAGCGCCGCCCCATTCTGCTTCATAACCTCAATCGTTTCATTCTGTTGCGGGCTCTTGCCAGCGCCGCCCAGCCGATAGAACAGCGCCATCGCCCCGGGATACTGCTTTTCGAGCGCCGCCTCGGCCGCTCCCGCGTAATCACCATTGATTGCAAACGAGTTATCCTCCAGCGTCGCGCCGGAGGCGTACCCAAACAGCACCGCGATCACACCCCCTTTCGGCGTCAGCACCCGCAGCACCGGCACCGTTGTATCTTTATCATTCGCTGCGACTTGGCCGATTCCGAACCCGATCCGCGCCGGTTTCAGGTCCGCCAACGCCGTCGCCGCCACTTGCGCCAGATACCGCCCCAGGGCCTCGGAATACTGGTCGATCTGCTTCAATTCGGCCGCGTCCGCCGGCTCCAGCGCCGGCCGTAACCCTTTGACTAGCGGGGTGTTATGCGCGCGACTTGAGTTGAAAACAATCTGCGAGCGCTCCAGCCCCTGGGCCTTCATAATGTCCGCTGCCACGCGCTCTCTCAGGCTCCGCGGTAACCCCGCCAAGTCGTTTGCAATCAATACCACGCGGCCGCCCCTGCCATCGTCCAGCGCCAGCGCGCGCGCATAGATTTCGGATGCCACCGAATCGCTCGCGTGGTTCCGCCCGGCGAGCCAGATGGAGACCCGCGGCGTGATCGCTACCCTGGCCGCGCCGACCCGCAACTCGGCCCCGGCCATAGCCGCCACGCCCGCCAGCGCCAAAACCACAACCATCGAGGTACGCCGTTTCATTGACTGTCAGCCTACACCAGCCGGGCCTGAGAGGTCGCGGGTGGAGTAGAATCGTCTTGTTCGTGAACATGCAATTGCAGAGAATTGCGGAAGAGGACCAGCATGCAGAACTCTCGTTGGAACCACCCGGCGGCGTTACTCGCCGCGATCTTCGTATGCGCCGTGGCAGCCGCGCAGGACCTGCCCAAGGCCAGCCCCGAATCGGTCGGGCTCTCCTCGGAACGCCTGAATGTGATCGGCACCACGGTGCAGCGCGAGATCGACCAGAAGCACATTGCGGGCGCGGTGACGCTGGTGATGCGCCACGGGCAGGTGGTCTGGCTGAAGGCGCAGGGCGCGCGCGATCGCGAGGCCGCGAAGCCCATGCAAACCGATTCCATCTTTCGCATCTGCTCGATGTCCAAGGCGATTACGAGCCTGGCCGTGATGATGCTGTATGAGGACGGGCGCTTCCTGCTCGACGATCCGGTCTCCAAATACATTCCAGAATTCAAGAACCCGAAGGTCCTGGTCAAACCGGCCTCCGGCGCGCCGTACACCATTCCGGCGGCTCGCGAGATCACGATTCGGAACCTGCTCACGCATACCTCCGGCCTGACCTACACCTGGAACGCGGACCTCGGCCAGATGTACAAGGACGCGCACGTGGCCGACGGCCTGTCGCCGTACGACGGCACCATCGGGGACAGCGTGAAGCGGCTGGCGGGCCTGCCGCTGCTGTTCAATCCCGGCGAGCGCTTCGAATACAGCCTGGGCCTCGATGTTCTCGGATATCTCGTCGAGGTGGTCTCCGGCATGCCCTTCGACCAGTTCCTGCGCACCCGGATCTTCGAGCCGCTGGGCATGCACGACACGTTCTTCTACGTGCCGGACAACAAACTCGACCGCGTCGCCACGGCCTACTGGTGGGACGACAAAGCGGGGCTGAAGCGCTTCCCCGACTCGCCCGTCGTCGAAGGCACGTTTTCCTACACCGCCGACTACCCATATCACGGTCCGCGCAAGCTCTTCTCCGGCGGCGGGGGCCTGTCTTCCACGGCTCCCGACTACGCGCGCTTCTGCCAGTTGATGTTGAACGGTGGCAAGGCGGGCAACGTGCGCCTGATCGGCCGCAAAACGGTCGAGCTGATGACCCACGATCAGCTAGGCAAGATCGGCCCCGATCAGGCCTTCGGCCTCGGCTTCGGCATCGAAGGCGTGAAGACTCCGCTGGCCGAACTGGGCTCAGTCGGCGAGTACACCTGGGGCGGGTTCTTCTATACCGAGTTTCACATCGACCCGAAAGAGGACATGATCACGGTCTTCATGGCGCAGTTGCACCCGACCGGCGGGCTGACCCTGGAGCGGATCTTTCAGGTGTTGGCGTACCAGGCGATTATCGATTAGCGGCCTGGTGCGGGCCCCTCTTCGACTCGTTCGAGGATGGCCTGGAAATAGGGATTTGAGGATACTCTCTTGAAAATGCCCGTAAGCCGCTGATTCAAAACGTACGAAAATCGGGCATTTTCATGCTTCCGAGTGAAGCGGAAGCTCCATCTCTCACCGCTGTCCCGGTTTATATCGCACCCGTTTGTCAGCGGAGTCGCACACAGTCGGTCGTGGTGATCGAGCCGGAATCTCCGAATGAGGCAGGACATCCGGGCGCGAGGACGGGTTCCCCTTCGGATTCCCGTGTGGCACACTCTTTGTCCAAGTTGAGTAGGAACGCGAGGGGCTCGTCGTTCGAGTGCATGCCGTATGCTTCGCGGACGGCTTCGTCGAGACTTGAATGTGCCTCGCGTATTGGATTCGCGCCCGGCAGATCGAGCGTCCGGTACAGTTTGCGCAAACTCCAGCGGTTCCGCTCCATCACAGTTCGACGCAGGTCTCTCAGCTGGACGGCGGCGGCAGCGACGACTCGAATCGCCGCGGTCGTGGGCCGTTGGGGCCACGGAAAGCTGTCGAACACCGTGTCAGATGTGTACCTGAAGTCACCCTTCAGGCTGGAGCACCGCGCCTTAAACCATTCCCAATGCATCGACGATTGCAGGATTCCGAACGAGTAATCGTCCGAGACTGCGAACACCATCAGTGCGTCGTTAGGGCGGATCGAGGTATGGATGAACTCAAAGATGGGTCTTTTCGTGACTCGCCCGCAGACGGCGTAGCGGGGCAGTTCGGAGATTCTTCTGATCATCTCCTCCCTCGGGTACGAAAGAAGCCACCAGTGCTTCAAAAAGTTACCATGATGCTTATTCACCCGCGCTTCCGGACCTGCGCGACGGGCATCTTTGGTACGCTTCTCCTCCTCGCGCGCCGCCGCCTCACGAGCAGGGAGGACCTTCTCCTTCACAATTCGGTAAACGCGATCATATTGCGCGGCCTGAGTGACATCGCGGGGCTGGAAATCGATCACATACCGTTGGGGTTGCGAGTCCACTTTCCCAAGCAGTTCCTCGGCGATCAAAAAGGGGAACAGGACCTCGGCGAGAGACGGCGATTTTGCGATGAAAGCCTCAGCCTCACGACGCTTCAGGAGAAAGCCCTTGTGACCGTGCGTCTGTCCCTGAAAACAAACCCCCGATTCGCGGTTCGTGCGCAGTGATATGGCCGACGTAACATCCGCCAGAGGCGTGAGAGCCGAGTTGATGATCGGAACCTCATCGATCTTCCACGGGCTGTCAGGGCGGTCGCCCAACTGCGTGTAGATCTTCTTGGTGCCGATCTCCGATCCTTTGACCCAGTTCACGATGGACACGTGAACGGCCGCATCACCTGACCATACCTGCGTGGACACCGCCTCAGTAATTGTCCCCCCAGTCGCCAGGATGTGGTCCAGGCCGCCCTGCCGCGAGTAGTTCTGCCGGATGGTGTTTGTCCCGACCAGACCTGCGCGCGTCCCGGGCCTCAGCGAATTCTGCGCCTTGTAGAACCAATACACACAATAGTCCGCTCGCCCTGGGATTTCGGGATATGCTGCCCGAAGCTGGTTGAGGTATACGCGGCCGAATTCCTGCTGCATTTTGTTCTTCGACTGGAAGGGGGGATTGCCAATAATGGCATCCGCCTCCGGCCACGGAGTGAAAAGAGCATCCGCGCAAACCATGTTGTCGTCGAGGTTGTCAAGCGGCAGCGCGGGTTCCTCCGTACCGGGCAGATCGCTTTGACGGGCTTCCGTTTCCCGCAGTTCAATGATGGCAAGCTCTCTTGCGAGCGTGAGGGTCACCTTGGCCAATTCGACCGCAAATTGGAACTTATCAATGCCAAAGAATTGCTTCGTGCTGATGACCGAACGAGTCGCAACCCTCCCTTCGGCTTGACGAGCGAACTCGGTGAAGAGCCGAATGAGGATGTTAGTTTCCAGCCGGCGCATCTCGCGGTAGGCCACATAAAGAAAATTCCCACTTCCGCAGGCCGGATCGAGAACGCGGAAGCCGGCGAGATCCTGTCTTACCTTCAGCAGTTCCTGAAAGGTGCTCGCGCCATCGATCCTGCGCCGGAACGGTTCGAGAATCGTCGGACGTACTACCTTGTAAATGTCGGCCTCACTCGTGAAGTGAGCACCCAGAGCGTGCCTTTCACGCTTATCAGTGCTGTCCTGAAACAATGTTCCAAAGATGGCAGGTTGGACCGAGGCCCAGTTCTCGTCAGAGGCCTGTCGCAACCGGCGAATGTCCCCAGTACTCAGCTCGACCGGATCAATCTTCGAGAACAGGCCGCCGTTGAAATACGGAACGTCCCGGTACCTGCCGCCCCGCGCCCTTGCAGGGTCGTTCATCTGCTTGAACAAGGCTCCCATGAGGTCATAGGAGCTTTCACCGCCTTCGCAAGCATCCAGCAGCTCCTCGAACAGCCCGCACGGCAAGAGATCAACGTCCTCGGAGAACACCGCGACAAGGCACTGCAAGAGAAACCGTTGCGCGCGCTCCGGGTCCACTTTTCGGCTGGTGAGGTCGCGGAAGACCGCAGCAAGCTTGTCGGCGGCCTTTCGGGTTACGTCGATGCGGTTGTTTCCGAACCGCGGGGGTTTCTCTTTCGGGAGAAGGAAGTTGAGCGCTTCGCGCCTCCTCACGAAGTCTTGAATGAGAATGCGATCCATCGGCTCTTCCATTTGCTGGTCGAAGTCGTAGATCCAGAATTCGTCGAAGTTGCAGAGGATGGCATACCGGGGCCGGTGGGGAACCAGATCGATCCAGTAGTCGAAAAGCTGGTGATAATGGCGGCGCAAGTCCTGGCCGCGGCTTTTCATTTCCAATACGAGGTGCGACGGCCAGACCAAATCCGCGAATCGTGTGGCCCGGTCGTGCTTGGACACTCGGAATTCGAGAGTCGCCCCGGCCTCCTTATAGCCTTCGTGGCCAAAGGCTCTAAAGAGGCGTTCACAAAAGACCTGAGCCTCCCCCTTCTCATCCCCCGCAAGCGTCTGCGCGTAGGATACGAAATCCGCTAACGGAGTCGGGCGAGTCGGTGTCTCCATTTAGGTGTCGGAGAGGCGATTATACAGGATGCCGCTGCTGTGTGTGCATCTCGAAGAGCCGGATGGCGGAAAGGGGAAAGAGGACGTCCTTTTTCCGGCGCAGCGAGAGCGCGGGGACACACCTACGGCGTCCTCGG
>Ga0182027_10010963_pt1 | contig 12853 bp, 7 predicted proteins | sample 712E1DmetaG_FD_121300 | JGI IMG/M metagenome (GOLD analysis project Ga0182027, IMG submission 121300) | Permafrost microbial communities from Stordalen Mire, Sweden - 712E1D metaG (Illumina Assembly) | ecosystem: Environmental > Terrestrial > Soil > Wetlands > Permafrost | place: Sweden...
TATCTACACAGCAAACGGCGTGATCCCGGTTGGCCGGTGTGCAGCTTCGCATTTAAATCTATTGTTTACAGCTTTCATCTAAGGATTAGTCCCCTGAAGCCGGATGCTCGCGTGCCGCATCATCCGTATGTAATCTCCCCTGAGTGTTTTTCAAGGTTCCGTGCTGCTGCATGTCCGTTCCCAACGTCCGCCGCATCACCTGGAAGGTGACGAGATCGTCAGGAATGCCCAGCTTGCAAAAATTAGCAGCAGGGAAGATCTTGAACAGAGCAAACGCAGCCGCCGGCAATTGAGGCGGCTGCCCGCTTTAGGGAGGGTGCCGGTTGCCAAACCCGATGTTGGCGCCCCGATGATTACTTGGTTGGTCCCACCAGCAAGCCCTCTTTCAAGAGCAGTGCGCCTGAGAAGCTCTCCGTTGCATTTCCGTTCCAGACAATGCGGTATTGGCGTGCGGGGTCGATACCGCGGAAGCGAACGAGGAACCGCCGCTCGCGGGAGGGAGAGAAGATGCGGAATGAGATGGTGTCTCCGGCGACTTGAACATCCGTGATAGAGCACTCGTCGAAGCCTGCGCCGCCCTCAGCATGCAGATCGATCAGCGCATCGCCAAGTTTGGGAGACATGATCTCCACCGAAGTCATTGCGCTGCCAGTGCCCCAGTGGAAGCCCGTCAGTGCTCCGCGGTCGTCAGGGTACCCGGAGTGAGCCCAGTTCTCCCATGGTGCGACAGCGAAGGTTGAGCGGGCTGCGGCGATTGCGCGCTCGAGATATTCAAAGTTGCCGGTTGCGTCGTAATAGTCAGCCAGCACGGTGGCTGCGTAGCCCTGGCGCGCATCGCTCCATTCCTGGTCGGTGTTCTGCGTGGTGAATCCGCCGAGCAGCATGGGCGTATACATCGGGTTGTTCCACACCTGCTGTGTGAGCAGCAGATAGTCCAGCATCCTGGTGCCGCTCTCAAGGTATTCAAGCTTGCGGGTCAAACGATAGAGCGCGAGCATGGCTGCCGGCGCCTGAATCTCAGCCAGGTTGTTCTGCGGGTACTGCGCGGTCCAGGTGTCGAAGAAGCTGTAGTCCTTTCGCGCACACGAGAGGAAGGTCTCAAAGTCGAACCATCGCTGGCGCGGCAGCACTTCGCGCTCAATAAAGCTCATGCCGCGCTCGGCGCCGGCGATGAAACGCTGATCGCCGTTGATGCCGCCCAGCGTAGCAAGCAGCAGGGCCGAGGCGGTTGTTTCCGCATTGAAGTCTCGGAACTCCGCGCGTGGCTCGAGGTTCGATGCGTAGTACCACGAGGGAATAACGCCGGATGGCGCCTGGTGGGCGAGCAGGAACTCGCCGTAGGGTTTAACGAAGGCGAGGATCTCGGCTTTGCGCCCGGGCGTCAGATCCTCGGCCCAGCGCAACATCCAATAGGCGGTCCACGACATGGCAAAGGCGTGATAGCTGTCGGAGTATCCCGCCCAGCCGTCACTTGGGATCCATTGGTGTTTGTCGACGAGATAGATCGTGGAGAAGGCTCCGCCATTGCGCGGTGAAGACAAGGCAAGATTCAAAACGCTCTCCGCCTTGGCCATCATTGCCGTGTCGTTGGTGGCGCGGCCGTGCACGTACCAACCGTAGGCGGTGCGCAGGGTCTGGAACCAGGGATTGAACCAGGCGTCGGGTTCGGGGTGGTCCCATTCGCCCTTGTAATTGCGGTCGCTCGACAACGTACCGCACTGTTTGTTGCCGCAGGCAAAGCCGGTGTAAACCCGATCGGCGTAGGTCCTCCATGCTTCATTGCGCCAGCTTGCGAAGGAACTCAACTCGCGGCGAACGACGTTCCGTTGTTCGTCGGATGAGGCAATCAGCGAAGGGTGCCCCAGCCGCTCCCAAAGCAGGCGCACAACTCTGCGATATCCTAGCCTGGGCGGTTGCGCGGAGAGCACCAGTGAATATTCGTATTCCAAGGTGTTATCGATGGCTTGCAGCTTTTCGTCGGGCGCACGGCGAAAGTAGCTGTGATCGTGCGGCTGGCTTGGAATCGCTCCGTAGGCCATCCAGGGCTTGTCGTTCGAGGTGACATCGAGGTCGAGCGCACGGGTCTCGGCATGACGTTCGTTTACACCGGGCAGAAGCGCTGCAAACAGCGTGCCTTGCTGCATCATCAACGCGGGCGATTTGAAGCTGTTGGTCGGCACCAGGTCGTCGGCCTCGCTTTTGATGTCCTGCGACCAAACAAAATCGAGTGGGCCGGTATGCTCGTCGACCGATGTATGGCGCGGAGGCAGGAAATCGTAGCGATCTTCAACGGACCGTACCGATGCGCCGCCGTTAAGCCTGAGCCGCGTGGTGACGTCCACAACATCGCTTTCAGTGGTGAGCGTTATGTGCTGGACAAAGGAGCCGACACTGCAGTTGCCGCTGAACACCAGAGCGCCATCAATCAACTCAGCCTTGGCGATGCGGCACGCTTCCATACCGGCGCCGGTAACCACATGCACGAGCGACTCAGTCGAGAGAACCGGCTGCCACACATTATCAACTTTGATTGAGAAGATTTCACGTGTGGCGTGCGTGGTGTCTGTATCGATCTGGATAGCGGGTCCGCTCAACTTTTGAGCGTGCGCGAGTGATCCCGCCAACGTTGTCAGGCAAATGAATACGACGGAGTTTCGAGCTTTCACTGACGCACCTCTTGCACCTTGTGTTCAGATGTTTGCCGAGCAACTGTCTGCAGCAAGGTTCATAACAGACTAGTGGTGAACCGGCGCCGAGTCCACAATGTTGTGGCGTACCATTAAGCCGTAGAGCGCCATAACTACATATCCCAAGAGGGGAACAATATAACCCTGGGCCACACTGCCTGTCTGCCGCGCGACCCATCCCAGGATTGGAGGAAATACGGCGCCTCCTGCGACTGCCATCACCAGGAAAGAACCGGCCAGCTTAGTATTCGGCCCAAGCCCCTTTACCCCGAGTGCGAATGTGGTGGGGAACATGATGGAGATGAAAAAGCTGCTGAACACAATCGCGTAGGCGCCGTGCAGCCCGGGCTGGGTAATGGCAAAGGTGAGAAGGCCGATGTTGATGATGGCGTAGATACCCATCAACTTGCTGGCGGAGATAAACCGCATCAGTTGCGTACCGACGAAGCGGCCCATCGCCATAGCCACCAGGGTTGCCGTCAGGTACCCTGCGGCCACTCGCTCGCTCACGCCGGTGAACTGCTTCATATAGGGGATCAGGGCGCTCCAGGTGGCGACCTGCGCGCCCACGTTGCAGAAGTTGGCAATGACGGCCAACCACAAATGCGGATAGTGGAGCAGCGCCCGGAAGGAACCACGATCGCCGGCTTCATGTTCGTGCTCGCTTTCAATGGTGGGAAACTCTATGCGCGAAAGAAGCACTGCGAACGAGAGCACGGCCAAGCCAAGGGCGATGTAGGTGGGCACAACCCGCATGCGCTCTCCGTGCAGGTAGGCGGCGTAGGTTCCGGCGCTGCGCATGGCGGCGATCTGTGGTTGTTTGAGCTCGATGCCGGAGAAAATGAAGTGAGCGCCGATAATCACGCCGATGATGGTCCCCGGGGGATTGAACGACTGAACGAAGTTCAGCCTTCGTTCCGATGTCTCCGTTGGGCCGAACTGCGCCATGAAGGGATTGCACGCCGTTTCCAGCATCGAGGCGCCGCAGCCGACCATGAACAGCGCGAAGAGAAACGGAAAATAGACGCCACTCGTCGCCGCCGGCCAGAACAGGATCATGCCTAGCCCGAAGGTCGTCATGCCTGCAATCATCCCCGTTTTGTAGCCCCAGCGACGCATTATCAGCGCCGCCGGGATGGCCATACAGAGGTAGCCCAGAAAATTGGCCGTCTGCACAAGCTGAGCGCTGAGCTGCGTCAGCTCAAACGACTTCTTGAACTGCTGCACCAGGATGTCAGTGAGGTTGTTCGACATTCCCCAGAGAAAGAACAGGACAGTAACGAGGGCGAACAGTGCCCGATGGTGCGTGGGGAATACCGGAGTATTGGCGCTGTGCGGCGAACCTTGCGTGTTGCCCGGGGTTTGTGATGAAACCTGCATACGTTAAAGACCTTGTCCTGCGTGGTGAGGCGTGCGATGCGCCGTGATGACAACTTGGCGGGAGTGCACCGTTTTCAGAAGCTGCCGGTCCTGTGCGGCCGCCCCTTTAGCGCGTAGTTATTGCTTGGGTCCAACCGAATCGACGAGCGGTAGGATGGTATGATCCAGATCGTCATCGGTGATGCCGTTAAGCTTCACGTTCCGGAACAGGCCCCAGTTCTCGACAAGTTCCACAGTTTTTCCGGGCGCAACATTCGTAAGCGGTCCCAGCGTCTCAACCTCGAGGAATTGATCGTTTGTGAAGGTTTCGAATGAGCACCCGAAGTCAGGATACTTGCCGTTTGGATCGGCCGTGGTACGCTTCACGAAAACTTCCCCGTTCAACGAGTAAGCAGCCCAGGTGTTCTTGTTGAAGAGGCCCAGTTTCTGCGCATCGCTGTTGTTCGGATCCTGTCGAAGCGTCAGATATTTGCGCGCAAGTTTCCATCGCGGATCGGCTAGATTGGTATAAGCCCACATGGTGAGCGGATTGGTCGCTTCGAGGTTCTGCGGATGATGGCCTCGCGTCGGAAAGCCGCTGATGACCATTCCGCCCTGCGCCATCTGCGTCAGAGCCCAAGGCGCGAACTCGATCGTGAACAGCCCGTGATTCGCGATGCGATGGGAAACTTGGACGTTTGTGCCGGTCGGTGCAAGGCTGACCTCGATCTCCTTCTGCAGCTTGGTGAGCGGCTCGACAGGTTCGCGCGCGATGACGCCGGTGGGCGTGATCTCCACCGTGACAGGGACATTGTCGGGCGCCCAGGTTGCGATCGGATCTTCGGGCGCTTTCCACACGCGGTCGCCGCCACGCATTTGAAAGTCTGGCTCCCCGCTCTTTCCCAACTGGTCAGGGAATTCCTTGAAGAGGTTTTGACCACCCACAAAGCCGTAGCGGATGATGCGCGGCCCCACATCGCCGGTTACAATCAGCTCCACTTCGCCATTGCTGATCTTGTAGCAATTCGTCCACCCTTTGTACTCCACTTTTTGTACGCTCACGGCTGCCCTCATTACAGTTGTCATGCTCAAGATTGTTGCCAACACCAGTAGTTTCCTAACCATGGCATTCCCCTCATTTGCAGAACATAGGTTGCGTCGCGTGCTGCGCCAGGCAGCGCGAGATTGGAGCAGCTCATCAGTTGGGCTGCAACTGATCCTTATCGGGCAATTTTGGAAACGGCTTGTGCGGTTCAGTCTGATACCAGTACGCGACAGAAGAGATATCGTCCATGAGCGGCAGATAGCGGCCACCGCTCTGCCAGCCCAGATCCTGAATGGTCACACGCAGATCGTGATCGAATCGAATCGGGTCGGGAATGTGCCAGCGGTAGAGGCCGAACCGCTGCTGGGACTCATATAACCCATCCGGCTTGATCACCTGTGCCAGCCCCGAGTAGGGCGAGGTGAAGGGCTCGTACTGGTGGGTCACCTGATTCTCGAAGTCGTAAGAACCGTTGAAGTAATCCTCGGTTCCCGTACCGTTGATCGTGGGGAAGTCGGTGTCGCCATCGAGATAGAACTTGATTTCGCCTTCGCCCCACCAACCGTTGTTGTGCACGCCCCAGGCGAGATAAGTGCCTACATATTGCCCGTTGCCCTCGACGCCATCGAGGATGGTGTAGACTCGCTTGTAGGGAACCGGGTTTACGCGCCTGAACTGCGCATGGAAGTAGGCCGCATCGGCCGGAACGGCTGCCTTGGTGTAGTCGATCTGGTAGTAGATGACCATGGGTTTGTCATCCAGGTTTTCAAGCGTGATGCGGGCTTTCTTCCGGAACGGCATAGGCCAGTAGGAGTTGAAGGCGTTACCCGGATTGACGCAGATGGCCAGAGACGAGATGGGTGCGTACTTGTTCCAGCCCATTGCGAAGAGGTCGCCGACCGGGACCTCGACAGAGGGATCGGTTTCGCCGTCCCAGTACATGCGCAAGATGGAGAGGCGCCAATTGCCGGTTGGCGTCATCCAGATGTGCTCAATCTCGCCCGATCCATCGATGTCGGCCAGAGTGATTGTCTGGCCTGCCTTCACGTCAATCGATGGGCTGACCTTCCAGCCCTGCCCCAGTTCGCTAGAAGCGTGGGCGCCGGTGCCTTCTGCTGCTCTGCCGCCCTGGCCTTTCTCGCCGGTCAGGTTTTCGGGGCTGATGGAGTAGGTTCGCGCATCCGAGGTGCGGTAGATATTACTGAGGCTGTTCGAGAGGCCGTCATACGGGGTGCTCTGGGACCAACCCGAAGCTGGTAGTGCAATCAATAAGCCAAGAAAAGCGAAACCGCGCATTGGTGTCATCGTTCCTCCGTGTTTCCGCCTGAACGCCGGGAATATTTTTACCGGTGCAGGTTGAAACTTCAAGCGAGTTCTCTGAAATCCCATGGCCATCGTCGGCCATGCCCTGAAGAAGGGGCGCAGTCGCCCGGGCTTCGCTGGATACCCGGTTGCAGTACGCCAAAATGAGAACTCTACTCTTTTGCCGTCAACAATCTGCCGCTTTCGCGTGAGGCTGGCCCGGTGCTTGCGGATATCGTTCCGTGGCTCCAGACTTACGCCAAGACGTCGTTATGCTTTCTAAATGGGCCGATGCATGTCTGTCAAGCGAAACGTTACGAACATTTATCCAACTGCCTTCCTGGGCAACCTGTCGCAGGCTCCTGGGCCGGTTCTGTCGGCCATCCAACCCGCAACTTGATCAGCTCTCGATCGGTTGCTCATGAATCGCTGAAGCCAGCGATCGCGCCGAAACAGGTTGGAGGAACTTTTCAATTGGAACGTTATGAGCGATACTGGAAATGTCAATTCAGCCTATTGAGCTCGCGAGGGCTAGAAACCAGTCAGAATGGCCGAAAGAGCAAAGTACACAATGCGAGACGTGGCTCGATTAGCCGGCGTTTCAACTTCAACGGTCTCCGCCGTCATCAACGAATCAGTCGTTGTGAGCCCGGAGCGAAAGGCGCGCGTGATGTCCGCCATGTCGGCGCTCGACTATCAGCCCGACGCCATTGCGCGAAGCCTCAAGACCGGCCGTTCCAATGCGATCGGGGTCATCGTCCCCGACATCACCAATGCCTTTTACCCCGAGGTCATCCGTGGCGTGGAAGTGGCGGCGCAGGCGGCCGGGTATTCTGTCCTGTTGTGCGACTCAACCGAAGACCGCACAGTGGAGGAAAGACATCTCTCGGCGCTCTTTTCCCGACGCGTGGATGGCGTCATTCTTGCGTGCTGCGTCGATTCAAGAGCGAATGAGATCATCGCAAGACGACACATTCCGATCATCTTCATTGATCGTTTGCCGCCTTCGGCCGCAACCAACAGCGTGTGCACCGACAATGTAGCTGCCGGACAACTGGCCACGGAACACCTGATTGGTCTTGGCCACAAACGCATTGGAATGCTGGCAGGTCACCTGGGCTTGTCGCCCCACCATGATCGTTTGGAGGGATTTCGCAAGGCCATGCAGGAGGCGCATCTGCCCATCCTCGACGAATATCTGATTGCGGGGAACGTGCAGGTTCAAGACGGCGTGGAAGCCGGCCATCGGTTGCTCAATCTGCCCAACCCTCCCACCGCAATCATGGCCAGCAACAACAATCTGCTGCTCGGAGTACTGCAGGCTGTGGAAGAGAGAAATATCGTGATTCCGAAGGACCTAAGCGTGCTGGGTTTCGACGACTACCTTTGGAACATGCATTTCAGCCCGAGGTTGACCGCTGTTGCCCAACCAACGGCGGAGATCGGCAGAAAATCCTTCGAACTGCTGCATCAGCTCATTCAGGATCCCCCGGAAGAGGACGCGGCCCCGATGCATGTGTTGATTCCGGCCGAGCTTCGAATCAGGAATTCAACAGCCAGCCTTTGAAAATGAGCGGAATAGCCCAGTTGAATCCTTCTCCAGGCGGGGACAGCATCGTTCCGACGAAAGTCAGAATCGAGCCTGAATTCAACGCAAATTTAAAATCGTAACGTTCCCATTGCGCAAGCCAATGGCTTGCTGTACACTGGCTTCGCTTTGGAGAAAGGTAGGTACTATGTCTTCGCCCGTATTCATGGTCGCCAGTGGCGATCTTCGCCTGTCGGCAAATCAAATGTGCTGGCCTGCGCAGCAGGCAGCTGAGACCGCTCTTACGAATGCCATTCACCAGTTGGGCTTTAACGTTGTGCGCGCTCACCCCGTGATTCCCGAAAAAGGGCACGGTTTTATTGATAGCCAGCGGTACGGTTTGGAGGTTTTTCAAAAGATTCCGCCCGGCGCTCCGGTTATCGTGATTGAGGCGGTGTGGCAGTACAGTCATCATGTCCTGGGCGGCCTGATACACCATCGCGGCCCCATTTTGACTGCGGCCAACTGGAGCGGGCAATGGCCCGGACTGGTGGGCATGCTGAACCTGAATGCCTGTCTGGCAAAGGCCGGGGTGGACTACGACACCCTGTGGAGCGAGGATTTTACCGACGCGTACTTCCTCGACCGGCTGAAAGTCTGGCTCAGTGGCGGACGCGTCATCCACGATTCTTCTCATGTGAAGCCCCTGCAATCATTCTCTGTGCCCGACAACGCAGAACGCGCTGGCCGCTCGGTGGCTGAAGATCTCGCAAAAAGGAAGACAATTCTGGGCATTTTCGACGAGGGATGCATGGGCATGTACAACGCCATCGTCCCCGATGAACTCCTGCACCCGATGGGCTTCTTCAAGGAGCGGATGAGCCAATCGGCGCTGTACGCTGCCATGCGCAAGATCCCCGCGGAACTTGCCCAGTCGGTTCGTTCCTGGTTGGATGCGCGCGGCATGAAGTTTTCCACCGGCTCCGACTCTGCCACGGAGCTGACAGATGAACAGATTTTGGAACAATGCCGCATGTACATTGCGGCGCTGCGCATTGCCGACAACTTTGGGTGCGATGCCATCGGAATCCAGTATCAGCAGGGCTTGAAAGATCTGACCCCTGCTTCTGACCTTGCTGAAGGATTGCTGAACAATGTCGACAGGCCTCCGGTAACTGCCGAGGGCAGCAATCGCGTACTGTATGAAGGCCAGGCGTTGCCTCACTTTAACGAAGTGGACGAGTGCGCTGGTGTGGATGCGCTCGTTACCAATCGCGTGTGGCGCTGGCTTGGGCTGGACCCCGAAACGACGCTGCACGATATTCGGTTTGGTGAAGAATTCGACGGGCAGTTTGTGTGGTTGCTGGAGATTTCAGGCGCCGTGCCGCCGCAGCATCTGGTTGGTGGCTATAAGGGAGCCACAAGCGAACGCCAGCCCCCCATGTATTTCCCAATGGGCGGCGGCACGGTAAAGGGCGACAGCAAGCCGGGCGAGATTGTATGGAGCCGCGTGTTTGTAGAGGACAATAAACTCAAGGCCGACTTGGGGCGGGCGACCGTCATTGATTTGCCGAAACAGGAGGCGGAGCGCAGATGGCAGATCACCACGCCGCAGTGGCCCATGATGAATGCGGTTCTGCACGGAGTTACGCGCGACCAGCTCATGGGGAGGCATAAATCCAATCACATTCAGGTGGCCTATGGCGACAGCGCGCAATCTGCCGATGAAGCGTTGATGGCCAAGGCAATTGCTTTCCGCGAACTTGGTATGGAAGTTTATATATGCGGCAGCGCACCAAAATGAGCCTGGTGCCTGGCGTCGACTTCTGCACGGTTAGTGTGCGCGGTTCAGTCTTCTATCACGAGGATCGGCTCGTGCATGACAGCAAGGGGGCTGGCATGACGACGATTATCGCAAAGTGCAGGTGCTCTAGCAGCGCTCTGCTTGGTACTTAGTACGGTCCAGAAACACGGCTGCCCTGTCAATTCCCCATATAGCTATCTGGTGGGGAGGAAGAATGCTGCCGTTGGGAAGAGTGTTTGTAGTGCTCTTCCGACCATCGAAGAAGTGAACACGCAGGATGCGTAATGCGGCCGACCCAACACTGGATGTGGTATTGAACTGGCTTTGCTTCCAAATCCGCAAATGAGGGTCGCCCGGAAACTGATACTTGACCGAGTACTCTTGCCTGGGAGGTTCTATGTCTTTTTCTAACAAGTCAACCCGCAGAGAGTTCCTAGTCGCGGGGTCCTCCGCGGCATTGGCTGCCGCAACATCCGCGGTAAGCGCGGAAGCGGCGTCTCCCGGCTATGAGGCACCGGTCGTTCCGAGTGTTGAAAGGCCCGCTTACGCTCCGGGCAATCTTTTAGAGACCGCGCCACAGCGCACCTTTAGCGGCGACCACGCGACCCAGATAGCGATGCCATTGGGAGGAATTGGAGCTGGCTCGATCTGTTTGAACGGTTATGGTGGATTGCAGGACTTTTCCATTCATGAGCGCCCTGCGACAACAGCATTGCCAGCCGGCTTCAGTTGTAACTCTCCTGAGGCAACTTTTGCTGTTCTCCATATCAAGGGATCTTCAAGCGTCACTAAGCTCGTTGAGGGACCGTTTCCACCTTTCAAGATATTTGACCAGGGTCTCCAGGGGCAGGGATTGCGCCGCGGAGGATTCGAGGGGTTCCCTCGCTTTGCAAAGTGCATTTTCAAAGGGGAGTATCCGTTCGGAGAAGCCCAGTTCAGTGATTCCTCCGTACCGCTCGAGGTAAAGCTGACAGGCTGGAATCCGTTCATCCCGCTCGACGATAAGAATTCGGGGATACCGTGCGTCATCCTCGAATACACGCTCCGCAATACATCCCACCAGCCCGTGGAATATGAGTTTTCCTATCATCTCTCGCATTTGGCTCCGGGCTGTAAACCTGATCAATCAGGTTCCGCCAATACCGTGATCCCCGGCAAAGGGGTGTTTCTACACAATGACGAAGATCCAAAAGCAGAAGCATACGGCAGCGCCAGCCTCACCGCGATTGGCTATCAGCCGCGCATCAAGGGGATGTGGCTGCGCAGCCCTGAGTGGACTTATGGTTCTTTGACGGCACTGTGGCGTGAGGTTTCCACTGGGACATTTACCGCCAATGAGGGATCCAACAGTGTCGATACCATCGGCCGAAATGGAGCGTCCATTCTGATGGAAGGGAGGCTGGCGCCCGGTGAATTTCGGACTTATCCCATTCTCGTCACGTGGCACTTTCCGAACTGTTACGTTCAGGCCGGCGGCAAGCCGACAACTTCCGATGTGCGGGGTGACGCTGGGTGCCGCTACGTGGAAGGAGGGCTGCCACCTCTGTGGCGCCCCTACTATGCGGCCGTCTGGAAAGACGCGCGCGAAGTTGCGCTCTACGTTGAGAAAGAGTATGCCTCGTTACGTTCTCGTACAGTGGCGTTTAAAGAGGCGCTTTTTTCATCGACCTTGCCGCCATATGTGCTCGACGCAGTATCGGCAAATCTGGCCATTCTTAAATCTCCCACGGTTCTACGCGAGGAAAATGGCAATTTGTGGGGATGGGAAGGCTGCTTTCCAGATAACGGCTGCTGCGAAGGCTCCTGTACCCATGTCTGGAACTACGCCCAGGCCTTTCCCCATCTTTACCCTCAACTGGAGCGGACTCTCCGTGACCTGGAATTGGTCCGTTCCATGGATGAACGCGGCCATGTAAATTTCCGTGGAGCGATACCCGAAGGTCCGGTCGATCATGGCTCGCACGCTGCCGCAGACGGACAGTTGGGCGGAATCATGAAGATTTATCGTGATTGGCAAATCTCCGGGGATTCCGGCTGGCTCAGGAAAATGTACCCGCTGGTGAAGCGTAGTCTGGATTACTGCATCGGTGCTTGGGACCCGGATCATCGGGGAGGCCTGTTTGAACCCCACCACAACACTTACGATATTGAATTCTGGGGTCCGGACGGCATGTGCACCAGCATCTACCTGGGTGCGCTTTCGGCCATTGTCCTGATGGCGCAGGCAATCGGTCAGCCATCTGACGCGAGATACTATGCGGACTTGGCGCAGCGGTGTTCGCGTATCATGGACGACCATCTATTCAATGGAGAGTACTACCAGCAGAAGGTTGAGTATCAGGACTTGCGAGACACCTCATTTGCCAACTCCGTGGCCCACGTCGACGACAAGAGCAGCGAGCTGCAGCGACTCCTGAAGCGTGAAGGCCCGAGATACCAGTACGGGGGCGGATGTCTTTCCGACGGCGTCATCGGGGCGTGGATGGCCCGGACCTACGGAATCGAGACACCGCTTGCACGCAAGAACGTGCGCTCGACCCTGCAAGCCATATTCAAGAACAACTTCAAGACCGATCTCAGTGAGCATGCCAATGCACAACGTCCGGGTTATGCCATGGGCCGAGAACCGGGATTACTCTTGTGCAGTTGGCCGCGCGGCGACAAACCTACCTTGCCCTTTATCTATTCCGACGAGGTCTGGACCGGTATTGAATACCAGGTAGCCTCACATCTCATCGAAGAAGGCTTTGTGAATGAAGGTTTGACTGTTGTCAAAGCCCTGCGCAGCCGTTACGATGGCCGGACGCGCAACCCCTGGAATGAATATGAATGTGGCAATTGGTATGCTCGCGCCATGGCAAGTTATTCGTTGCTTGCCGCTCTTGCTGGATTCCGCTATTCCGCTGTCGAACGAACCCTCTGGTTTGGCCCCCAGTTGAACGTCAGGCCATTCAAGAGCTTTTTCTCCACAGCATTTGGGTTTGGCACAATTACGCTCGACAACCGGTCAGTGAGCATTCAACTGATTGAAGGGGAGTTGCCGGTTGACAAGCTGGCGCTCACCATCGGAGGGCAAACCCGGTTGCTTGACTGGAACATAACAATACGGCCAAATGCTACTGTGATCA
>Ga0182027_10010964_pt1 | contig 12853 bp, 7 predicted proteins | sample 712E1DmetaG_FD_121300 | JGI IMG/M metagenome (GOLD analysis project Ga0182027, IMG submission 121300) | Permafrost microbial communities from Stordalen Mire, Sweden - 712E1D metaG (Illumina Assembly) | ecosystem: Environmental > Terrestrial > Soil > Wetlands > Permafrost | place: Sweden...
AGTTCCGGTTTCAGGTGCCGGTTACAGGGGCAAATTTTCAGGGCATGGTTTTGATTCCATGTGGACTGATATGTCGGAAATCGTGCGGCCAACACGCGATGGTATCCACGGAAGGGAATATATTAGCACATCAGCAGATATTGGAAGCAAACCATCACATCTTAATTTTGAAGGTGATAAGTTGAATACGGTTCTTCCGCCTATCATTTCGCTTCCTTTCCCGGTTATTTTTGACATGGTTTCTGAAACACACTCGCTTCCTGTTTTAGAACCTTGTATCATTGAAACAGCTAAGAATACCGGCCTTATTGCTATCATTGATTCTAAAAAATGGGAAAATATTAAACTCGAAAATAAGGAACAATACCTTAATCAAGTAGCTTTCTATTTAAACCCTGACGGGCCAAAGATTTCAAAAGATATTATCAGCAAAACAAGGCTTGTTGAAATACCTGACAGTAATGAAGTTGAAAAGCAAATAGCTTCGATAAAAAAAGATTATCCGGGAATTATAATATCGGTAAGGGTTGTTTTGAACGAAAATGCGCTAAAACGTTCTGAAGAACTGGCAAAAATTAATGTTGAAGTTATTCATTTGGTTGCAGACATCAATGGCAATGAAATAGGCGACAAAACCCCTCGGTTTATTAAAGACGTTGTGCGCGAAGTTCACGGGATGCTTATCAAAAATGAAAAGCGGGATGAAATAACACTCATTGCCGGAGGAGGCGTTGCCTTATCGGAACATGTTGCCAAAGCCCTTATTTGTGGTGCTGACTTAGTGTCGATAGATATACCACTTTTGATTGCCATCGAATGTAGGTTGTGTGAAAGTTGTAAACCTGGCGATTATTGTCCTGCAAAATTAGACAAAGATATTGATTTAAAATATGGTGCCGGAAGGATGACAAACCTTATGGGTGCCTGGCATTGGCAAATGGTAGAATTGATGGGCGCTATGGGTATGCGCGAAGCACGCAGGTTACGCGGCGACGTAGGCCGTGCCATGTTTAAAGACGAATTAGAAGCAGAAATTTATGGGCCAATCTTTGGAAAACAAAATTAATCCGGCGGATTACTTACCCGAGAACACGCTAAAAACGCTTGTTCCACAAACCGTGGTAGAACGAAAAGTGGTATCTGCCCCGGCAAGATATCGCAATGAGTTTGCAAAATATATAATCTTTCGTGATGAAGAAAAATGCACTGTTTGCGGTACTTGTGTAAAAACCTGCCAAAAAGGTGTTCATGTTTTGAAACCTGGATATAAGCTGTTTGCAAATCCACTGAGTTATAAATGCAATGGTTTTATTTGCGAAAAAACCGATAATTTTTGTGTTACCAAATGTCCACAAGGCGCTTTGAAATTAGTAAAGAATCCAATGATGGAAGCGCTTGGCGATTTCAGATGGCCTGCTGATATGATGCTTGCCACCTGGCACATGGCAGAAACTGGCAATGTTCTTCCTGAAGACAGTGATTTTGAATATGAAACCGGCAATTCAGATGGCGGCTTCGACCGGATTCGCATCAGGTTTCCTGAAAAACCTGCTAAAGTAGCTGATTATGAAATTGACATCAGCCTTGAACTTAACAAAAGAAACGATGGCCGCCCAAATATTAAAATAGATGTTCCCTGGTATGGTGGTGGAATGTCATTTGGCTCTATAAGCAATGTTACCCAGTTATCTAAAGTGCGGGCTGCAGTTGCCTGGAACACCTTTTCATGTTCAGGCGAAGGCGGGTATATGGAACGTCTGAGGCCGTACGACGACCACATGATAACCCAGGTTGCTACCGGGCTTTTTGGCGTTAGGGAAGAAACCATACAACGTGTACGGATTATTGAATTTAAATATGCCCAGGGCGCAAAGCCTGGATTAGGCGGCCACTTATTGGGTACAAAGAATACTCCTGCAGTTGCGAAAATGCGCGAAGCGGTTCAGGGAATCCCACTATTTTCGCCATTTCCTTTTCATAGTGTGTATTCCATCGAGGATCACATGAAGCATATTGACTGGATGAAACACGTTAACCCGATTGCCCTTATTTCAACAAAAGTATCTACCCCGACAGATGTGGATATGGTTGCCGTTGGCAGCTATTATGCCGGTACTCATATAATCCATATTGATGGTGGCTATGGTGGTACTGGCGCAGCGCCCGATATAGCCAAAAAGAATATTGCAATGCCTATTGACTATGCAATTCCCAAAGTACATAATTTTCTGGTGGCCGAAGGCGCCCGTGATACGGTTACGTTAATGGCCAGCGGCGGGATACGAAATTATTATGATGTAGCCAAGGCAATAGCATTGGGAGCCGATGGTGTAATTATTGGAACAGCGGAACTTATAGCCCTTTGCTGTTTACGGTGCAGCAGATGTTCTGCCGGACGTGGCTGTCCGCGAGGTATTGCAACCACCGACCCGGGACTCATTACGCAAATGACGCTTGAATGGGGAACGCAAAGGCTAATCAATTTATACAATGCCTGGAATATTGGCTTAAAAGATATTTTAAAACGCCTTGGCATGAAAAGCATCAGGGAATTGCGCGGGCGTACCGACTTGTTAAAGCATTTAGACATCTCGAAAAATTAGAAGTAAATATTATGTATAACGATAGGATTGAAAATATTCTAAAGTCGAAAAGAAAATTGGTAGAGAATTTAGATTTTTCAACCAATTCGGTTCAGATGGAAGCTGAAGGGGGATGTGGTGTCATAGGATTTTGCTGTACCGAACCTGTTCCCGGCAAACATATCCACGAACCATCGAGGTTGATGCACAATCGTGGTAATGGCAAAGGTGGCGGAATTGCTGCAGTTGGCTTCATTCCAGAACAATTAGGCGTTTCGAGGGAAATACTGGACGATTGCTATATGTTGCACATAGCTTATCTCGACCCGGATTCGCGTGTCGATGTAGAAAAAAAGTATGTTGATCCGATATTTGATATTAAAAAATCTGCAAAACTCGATACTGTTGACGACTGGAAAAGCGTTCCCGGCCTTGCTGTCAAACCACCCGATGTTTATCGTTATTTTGTAAGGGCAAAAGATAATGTCCTGAACAAATTTATTGCTGAAAATAAATTTGAAAAGCTCATTCGCCGCGATGCAGAAGATGAATTGGTAAACCAGAATAGTTTCAAGTTGAACCATGAATTTTATGTAGCGACCAAGAAACAAATGGCTTTCGTAATGTCGCAGGGACGCAACATAATGATTTTAAAAGTTGTCGGGTACGCCGAAGCTGTTACACAATATTACAAAATTGACGATTTATGCGCCCATGCCTGGATAGCGCACCAACGATATCCAACCCGTGGCCGTGTATGGCATCCCGGGGGCGCACACCCGTTTACTGCAATGAATATGGCGCTTGTCCACAATGGCGACTTTGCCAATTATCATTCGGTAACCGAATATTTGAAGCAACGGAATATTTTCCCACAATTTATTACTGATACCGAAGTGTCAGCTTTAATGTTCGACCTGCTTACAAGAACTTATAAATATCCTATAGAATATATTATTGAAGCATTGGCGCCAACCACAGAATTGGATTTTGACCGCTTATCGCTGGAAAAACAAAAAATTTACCGTGCCATTCAGGCTGCTCATATTCATGGCTCACCTGACGGTCCCTGGTTTTTTATCATAGCCCGTAATATTATCGAGAGCCGCCGGTTTCAATTGATGGGGATAACAGACACTGCGATGCTTAGGCCTCAGGTGTTTGCTTTTGTTGATGGTGAAATGCAGGTTGCCTTAATCGGTTCTGAAAAGCAAGCTATTGATGCCACACTCGAAAGTCTTGCAAAAGATGATAAGAGGATATGTCCCGTTGCCGATAAGTATTGGAATGCCCGCGGTGGAAGCCATTCTGATGGCGGGACTTTTATTTTCGATATTATTCCCGATGAAAAAGGCAAATATTGTTTAGAATGTAAAGATAAATTCGGCACGCTTGTCCATATAACCGATAAAACCGAATGTTGCGATTTTACTAAGGAAACAATTACATCAGCGATTCAAACTGATTTAGAAAAAACTATTGTTGAATATGCCGAAAACGACAAAGACCTTTTTGGTTATATCAAAAGCAATATTCCAAATTGGTCATTTGATGATATTTGGGCGGCTTGTAAAATAATCAGGGAGCTTGGTAAAAATAATGCTTATACAACTAATGCACTCAATACGCTTACATTATTGAACGACCAAACATTCCCGTTAGGTGCAAAAAGGCGCAGCCATATCCTGCACATTGTCCGTTCTGAAATCGATTTACTTTTAAAAAGTATCCCAAAGATAAATTCTGTTGCAGATGATGGCATTTACCGGTTAATAGAATTTGAAACCAGAAAAGATCTTCGTAAACCAAATGGTGAAGAAAAAACTCTTGTTATAAATGCAAAATTATTTCCTGCCGAAGGCTATGAATGTGATGCAACTTACCTGGTTAATGCTTTTAAATTAGGTTGGAGAAATTTCATTGTATTCAATTGTGCCGGTCAGCGTTATATTGGATGTGGCCTGGGCCCTGAAACCCACGATGTAACTATTGATGTTTATGGCAGTTGCGGTGATTACCTTGCTTCTGGTATTGATGGGTTAAGCATTACAGTACATGGCAATGCCCAAGACCAATTGGGCCAGATAATCAAGGATGGTAAGTTTGTCGTTCATGGCGATGTTGGCCAAACCTTTTTATATGGTGCCAAAGGAGGCTCTATTTATGTCAAAGGCAATGCGGCAGGCCGTCCCATGATTAATTCAGTGGGTAAACCCAAAGTAATCATAAATGGCACAAGCCTTGATTTTCTTGGAGAATCATTTATGGCTGGCGACCCACATAATAAAGGTGGTTTCGTAGTTGTGAACGGTATTAAATTCGATGAGGAAGGACAAATTGTTCCATTGCCTGAACCATATCCTGGTAGTAATTTATTTTCTCTTGCTTCCGGTGGTGCCGCATTTATAAGGGACCCGCATAGAAAAATGGTAACCCAGCAACTCAACGGATGTATATTTTCTCCATTTACTGAAAAAGATTGGGAACTAATACTGCCCTATCTGCAGGAAAACGAAAAGTTCTTCGGTATTAAAATAGACGATTTGCTTACTATTGATGGTAAGAAGCTCAAACCAACAAGGGTTTACAGGAAAGTTGCCCCAAGTATAGAAGGCACTCCGTCAACGCCCGAAAAAGATGTGTATGGTGAGGAGGAAGAAGTTGATGAACTTATTGAAGAAGAAATGAATAAGTAAAAGTTTGGTATTAGGTGTTGGGTTTTAGCTGTTTTTATCATATTTACTGGTTATTGAATTTTGGTTCTTATATTTCATATTATTAGAAGTAGATTAATGTTAATATATTCATAATTATCATATTAGTATAATGGCATATTGGCATATTAATAAATTAACACATTAGCATTTTATGGCCATCATTATAAGTAAGGATAAAAAAGCTGACGGCTTATTAAACTCAGTTGAGGAAATTTCGGGAATTGATGTTAGAAGTTGCCTTCAATGCAAGAAATGTACTAATGGCTGTGCTGTTGTAAATCTTGTGAAAGTTCCACCATCGGAGATTATCAGGCGGTTGCAATTGAATGACGATGATGTTTTAAGCAGCGACCTGGTTTGGATGTGTGCTTCATGCGAAACATGTTTTGCCCGATGCCCAATGAAAATAAATATGGCAGCAGTTATGGATGCCTTGCGCGTTATAGCAGTTCGCAAAAATTTATCAAAACAAAAGGGAAATGTCCCGCTGTTTAATAAATCGTTCCTGAAGACTGTGAAAATGTTTGGCCGTACTTACGACCTTGGAATGATTGCAGCCTATAAAATCGGCACATCAAGCTATTTTCAGGATACAGACAAGTTCCCGATGATGCTAAAAAAAGGGAAAATAGCATTATTCCCATCATTTAAAGCAGATAAAAAATATACCAAAAGAATATTTAAAGGATTATCATCTTAGAGACGTGTCGCGACACGTCTCTACCGAATTATTGAATAAAATATATTATCAATGAAATACGCATATTATCCGGGGTGTTCGGCTGAATCTACAGCACGTGACCAATACATGTCTGTAAAGGAAGTGGCAAAAGTGTTGGACATAGAATTAATCGAGCCAAAAGGTTGGACATGTTGCGGTTCAACACCAGCGCATCATACCAATAAACTTCTTTCAGTTTCACTTCCAGCAGCCAACCTGCTAATGGCACAAAAGATGGGCCTGGATATGGTTGTGTTTTGTGCTGCCTGCTATAACAGGATGAAAGTTGCCAATCATGAAATTCAGACAAATCCAAAAATAAGAAAGGAAGTATCTGCCGCTTTATGCGAAGATTATGACGGCAGCGTTAATGTCCGTCATTTTGTTGAGGTTCTTGTTAAAGAAGTTGGGATTAAAAAATTACAGGAAACTTTTACCCACTCATTGGATGGATTGAAAGTTGTAAATTATTATGGATGCTTATTGGTCAGGCCAAATGAGGTCACCAATTTCGACAATCCTGAAAACCCAACCATCATGGATAGTTTAATAACCATCATGGGTGGCGAAAGCATTGATTGGCCGCATAAAGTTGAATGTTGTGGCGGTGGATTTGCCCTTAGCCGAACTGACATTGTTGTAGAACTCTCGAATTCCATATTGGGAATGGCAAAATCATCCGGGGCGCAATGTATGGCCGTTGCATGTCCTATGTGCCAGGTGAACCTTGATCTGCGGCAAAACGACATTAATAAAATAAAAGGCAAAGACTATAATTTGCCCATAGTTTATATTTCGCAACTTGTTGGTTTGTGCTTGGGCATTTCTCCCGAAAAACTTGGAATGGACAAATGTGTTGTTTCGCCAAAACCAATTATTGAGAAAGTAAAAGTGTTTTGATTGAAGAATCTTGAAAGGGTTATAAAAAATATATATGGCTACGAACAATAAGAAAAAAATGGTAGGGGCTGTGCTGGTCGAAGGCGGTGGAATTGCTGGTATCCAGGCATCTCTCGATCTTGCCAATTCGGGATATAAGGTTTATTTAGTCAACCGTTCAGCTTCTATTGGCGGTATGATGTCGCATCTCGACAAGACTTTTCCCACAGGCGATTGCGCTATTTGTGTTATTTCGCCCAAATTGGTTGAATGTTCAAGAAATATGAATATTGAAATACATACCCTTTCGGAACTTGAAAAAATTGAAGGAGAACCTGGGAATTTCAAAGCATATATAAAAAAATCGCCGCGCTACATCAACGAAAAAATATGTAACGATTGTGGCGATTGCACCAAAGCATGCCCTGTTGAGCTAAATGATAAATTTAATCGTGATTTAGGTGTCCGCAAGGCCGTTCAGAAATATTTTGCACAAGCAGTCCCCAACATGCCCAATATGCTTAAATTGGGACATGCGCCATGCAAAGTAAAATGTCCTGCAAATATTAATATCCAGGGTTATATCCAGTTAATTAAGAAAAAAGAATATGTTAAGGCTGTTAACCTTATAAGACAAAGAAATCCATTCGCTGCAATATGCGGGCGCGTGTGCCCTGCGCCTTGCGAAACTGCTTGTACACGTTCAAACGTGGATAGTGCGCTGGCCATCCGTCAACTTAAAAGGTTTGCTTCCGATCAGGAAATTAATTTGATAAAATCAGGTGAATTGGCGATGCCTGAAATTAAATCGCCACAAGTTGGTGCAAAGAAAATAGCCATTGTAGGCGCCGGGCCATCAGGGTTAACAGCCGCTGCCGATTTAGCTGAGAAAGGTTTTGCTGTAACCATATATGAATCGAAAAACACTGCCGGCGGGATGCTTTATTGGGGCATTCCACAATACAGGCTTCCAAAAGATATTCTTGATTATGAAGTTGAACTGATAAAGCGTAAAGGTGTCAACATTGTGTTGAATTGCTGCGTTGGAAAGGACAAATCCATTGCTGAGCTACAGAAAGAAAATGATGCTGTTTACATGAGCGCTGGCGCACATGTGAGTAGAAAACTGGGTATTGCCGGAGAAGATATAAAAGGCGTTGACTATGGCGTGGAATTTCTGAAACAAGTTGGCAATGAAAATGATAAGCCAAAAGTAAAAGAACATGTTGTAGTTATTGGCGGTGGTAATGTTGCAGTTGATGTTGCGCGAACAGCACTCCGTCTTGGCGCTAAAAAAGTGGAACTTGTTTCGCTCGAAAAGCGCAACGAAATGCCGGCTTACAAAGAAGAAATTGAATCAACCCTTGCCGAAGGGATTATTATCCGAAACGGCTGGGGGCCAAAACAAATACTTGGCAATGGTGTTGTAACCGGAATTGAGCTAAGACAATGCCTGAGCGTGTTTGATAACAATGGGAAATTCAACCCAACTTATGACGACAACAATACAATCACTATAAATTCAGCCCAGGTTATTGTTGCGATTGGCCAAATGGTTGATGGCGACCTTACAAAACACATCGGGGTTGACATGGAAAGAGGTTGTTTCAAAGCCGATCCGGTTACCCTCGAAACATCAGTGAAAGGAATTTTTGCAGGAGGCGATAATGCTGCCGGTCCGGGTAGCGTAATTCAAGCTGTTGCCGCCGGGAAACGTGCTGCTGAATCCATTGACCGCTATCTGAATGGCGATGAAATGTTGACCAATCGTTTTGAACATACTATAAAACCTGTTCCTGAAGAGCTTCTTCCTTCCATCAAACAAGTTAAAAAGAAAATACGCGCCACGGCAATTGAGCTTCCTGTTGAAAAACGGGTAAATAATTTTTACGAAATTGAAGGTTCATTTTCTGTTGATGATGCTTTAGCCGAAGCCGAACGATGCCTCAATTGTGCCCAGTGTTCTGAATGTATGGAATGTGTGTCGGCTTGCGAAAAGAAAGCCATTGACCACAACATGAAGGAACAAACCATTGAATTGGAAGTTGGGGCGGTTGTCCTTACTCCCGGTATCGAGGAATATAATGCTGAACTAAAAGGTGAATATGGGTTCAACCGCTATTCTAATGTTCTTACCAGTGTCCAGTTTGAACGCATGCTTTCTGCTGCCGGTCCTTATAGCGGCCATGTTGTGCGCAGGGATGATGGCAAGGAAGCAAAGCGGATTGCCTGGATTCAATGCGTCGGTTCGCGCGACTCGAAATGCGGAAATGATTATTGCTCCTCTATATGTTGCATGGCCACTACAAAACAGGCCATGATTGCATCAGAACATCTCAATGGGATGCAGGGCACTATCTTTAATATGGACATCAGGGCTTTTGGCAAGGATTTTGACCAGTATTACGAGCGTGCCAGGGCAATGGACAATATCAATTTCATCAAAAGTATCCCTTCCAGGATCATCCAAATGCCTCAAACCAACGATTTGAGGTTAGGTTTTACCAATCCCGGAAAAGGTTATTTTGAACAGGAATTCGACATGGTAGTGCTGGCCGTTGGGTTGGATCCAAAAGCAACAGTTACTGAAAGTATCCGCAAACTTGGAATTGAAATAAACGATTACGGCTTTTGCAAAACCGACAGGCTATTGCCACTTATCACTTCTAAACCAGGCGTATTTGTAGGTGGAGCTTTTCAGGAACCAAAAGACATCCCTGAAACTGTGATGCAGGCAAGTGCCGCAGCCTCTATGGCAATGGAATTGCTATCCCCGGTAAAAAATACGCTGATTACTTCAAAAGAATATCCTTACGAACACGATGTTACCGATGAAAAAGCACGGATTGGTGTTTTTGTTTGTCATTGTGGTATAAATATCGCCGGGACTATTGATGTGGAAAAAGTCACGGAATCAATTAAGTCCCAGCCAGGGGTTGTTTTTGCTTCCCATACAATGTACACATGTTCCGAAGCAAGTTTATCGAATATCAAGGAACAGATTGTAAAGAACAGGTTGAACCGCGTTGTTGTGGCTTCCTGTACTCCGCGTACACACGAACCGATTTTCAGAGAAACCTTGCGCGAAGCAGGATTAAACCCTTACCTGTTTGAATTGGCCAATATCAGGGATCAATGTTCATGGGTACACTCGTCAATGCCGGAAGCAGCGACTGTGAAAGCAATTGAACTTGTCAAGATGTCTGTTTCCCGCGCCAGGAATTTGTTCCCCCTGGAAGGTGAAAAAATACCTATCCATCAGAATGCAGTTGTGATAGGAGGCGGCATTAGTGGAATGTCTGCAGCATTATCATTAGCCGAGCAGGGTTTTGACGTTGAGTTGATTGAAAAATCATCTCAATTAGGTGGAAATTTGATGTATATACATAGTACGCTGGAAAATGAAAATCTTGAAAAATTCAAAGCCGACCTGATTGAAAGTGCCAATACACACAGAAATATTGACTGTCATCTTAATTCGGAGGTTAATAGTGTTGTCGGGCATATTGGGGAATTCAAAATTAAAATAACAAAAGATGGTAAACCAAAAGAACTGACATGTGGTGTCATAATTATTGCGACCGGAGCTAAACCTGCTGAAGCAAAAGAATTCTCATATGGTTCAGTTAAAAATGTAATAACACAATTAGAATTGGAAGCAATTCTGAATAAAAATAAATTAGAAAAGAAAGACAAGACTTATGTGATGATTCAATGTGTCGGTTCGCGTAATTCCGATAAACCATATTGCAGCAGGATTTGTTGCTCGATGGCAATTAAAAATGCCCTGGCGATAAAAAAGCAAGATACAGATGCCAACATTTACATACTTTACAGGGATATCAGGACTTATGGTTTTAGGGAAATTTATTACAAAAAAGCACGTGAAGCAGGTATAGTCTTCATTAGGTATGACGAAGCAAATCCACCTAGTGTGTCTGAATTAAATGGCGTATTAAACTCAGTGAAAGTTGAGAGTCCCGATTTTCCTGAAACAATAATTATTGAAGCCGACAAACTGATTTTAAGTACTGGTATTGACGCCAATGAAGATAATGCCAGGATTTCAAATATACTTAAAGTCCCGCTTAATGCAAATGGGTACTATGTAGAGGCCCACATGAAATTGAGACCGGTCGATTTTGCAACCGAAGGATTGTTTCTTTGCGGGTTGGCACATTCTCCAAAAATGATAGACGAGAATATCTCCCAGGCCAAAGCCGCTGCTGCAAGGGCTGCAACCATTATTTCAAAAACGCATCTTGAAATCGGGGCGCAGGTTTCCATCGTTGACCAAAATAAGTGCATTTCATGTATGACATGCGTAAAGGCTTGTCCTTATGGAGCCCCGTTCAGCAATTACGATCATAAGGCTGAAATTGAAAGGGCCAAATGCATGGGTTGTGGAATTTGTGTTGCCGAGTGTCCCGCCAGGGCAATTCAGCTCAATCATTTCAAATCAGATCATTTTAAAGTTATGATAGACAATTTATTTAATATGGTAGAAACCGTGTGATATGGACAATAATTCTTTTGAACCAAAAATCTTAGCCTTTTGTTGTCATTATTGTGCTTATGCATCGGCTGATCTGGCCGGATCGATGCGCCTTCAGTATCATCCAGGGGTGCGGATTATCCGTACACCTTGTACAGGTAGGTTAGAGGTTGAGTATTATCTGAGAGCAATTGAAAACGGGGCAGATGGGATATTGATTGCAGGATGCCTGGAAGGAGGATGCCACTTTATTGACGGCAACCTGTATGCTAAAAAACGTGTGAATGCTATCCGAAATATGCTTGAAGAGTGCGGTATTGAGAAAGAACGTTTACGAATGGTGAATATTTCAGCAGCTATGGCTAAAAACCTGGTAGATGTGATTAATGAAATGGTTGGCACTATAAAACAATTAGGGCCAAATCCTATAAATAAGAAAGAAACAGCTATTAAGAATTAGGTGTTAGGTATTGGCTATTATAAACTAAAACCCAACGCCCAAAACCAATTGAAATATAATAATGAATTAATACAAATTACTTAACAAACTAATAGGAGAGTCAACAATGATAGTTGCCCAGAGAAAAAAAATCCCGGATATTCTCGATATCGTTAAGGAGCATAAAAATGTATTGGTACTAGGATGTGGGACGTGCGTTACAGTTTGCTTGGCAGGAGGTGAACGTGAAGTTTCTATTATATCCTCGGCATTACGCATTGCATCAAAGAAAGCTGACAAGCAAATAAAAGTCAATGAATTAACAATTGAACGCCAGTGCGATAATGTGTTTATTGAGAGCGCGGCCGAAGAAATTAAAAAGAATGATGCTGTACTTTCATTAGGTTGTGGGGCTGGGGTTCAGGCCATTGCAGAACGTTATCCCGATAAACCGGTTTATGCTGGTCTTGATACGGCATTCTTAGGTATTCTTGAATCGAGAGGTGTTTGGACTGAAAAATGTGCACAATGCGGCGCCTGTGTATTGGCCGATTTTGGAGGTATCTGTCCTGTTACCCGTTGCGCAAAACACATGTTGAACGGTCCTTGCGGTGGTTCAAGGGAAGACAGATGTGAAATAAGCGCAAACCAGCCTTGTGCCTGGCAACTTATTTACAAAAGATTGAAAGATATCGATCAATTAGACAAAATAAAGAAAAAATATCCGGTTAAAGATTGGGGCAAAAGCCTCGATGGTGGAAGCCGTATTATTATAAGAGAAGATCATAGGATATAATTATTGAATTCTGCAAGTAATAAAAGGCGTAAGAAATTTTAAATTTTGCCTTAAATTAAAGTCAGATTATAATTAGTATGATGCATTTTCAAATGTGCCAAGAAATTATATTTTCAAATGTTCATGTTGCTGGTTAATTGTAGCTTTATCCAATTGTTGAATATATAAGTTAAAGAGATCATTTGGTTCAGTACTATCATTATTAATTGAATATTCGGGTTTAA
>Ga0182027_10010965_pt1 | contig 12852 bp, 9 predicted proteins | sample 712E1DmetaG_FD_121300 | JGI IMG/M metagenome (GOLD analysis project Ga0182027, IMG submission 121300) | Permafrost microbial communities from Stordalen Mire, Sweden - 712E1D metaG (Illumina Assembly) | ecosystem: Environmental > Terrestrial > Soil > Wetlands > Permafrost | place: Sweden...
ATCGAGCACGACACGGTCATGGGAATCGGAATGTATTCCTGCACGTTGCGGGCCTTGATGCCCCTGCGCCTGAGGTACTCGCCCAGTTCGCGGGCGTCGCTCTGCGTGCTGCCGGGGTGGCCGGCGATAAAATACGGCACAAGGTACTGCTGCTTGCCGGCGCGCGCGCTCGCGCTTGCAAAGAGTTCCTCGAACCGCTGCCACCCCGTTTCTTCGGGTTTCCCCATTGCGAAAAGCACTGCCCGCGCCAGGTATTCCGGCGCGACCGACAATTGTCCGCCCGTGGCCTTCTTGGCGACAATCTCGATGATCTCGGGCCACAACAGCGCAAGGTCCATGCGCACCCCGGAGTTGATTGACACATGCTTTACCATGTCGAGCCCGCACACGGCGCGAATGAGTTCTGCAAACGCCGACTGGCCGGTTTGCAGAAACGAGCACACCGAAGGCGCCAGGCAGCTCCGCCGCGTGCAGGGCTTGCCGTCCTTGGGCCGCCTGCACGAGAGGCTGAACATATTTGCCGTGGGACCGCCGAGATCCGACACGATTCCTTTCCAGCCGGGAAGCTGCGAACGCTTGCGAATTTCCCTCACCACCGAATCCTTGGACCGGCTCTGGATGATCTTCCCCTGGTGCGCGCCTAGGCCGCAGAAATTGCAACCGCCAAAGCAGCCGCGCACAACGGTCACGGAGTCCTTAATCTGCTCGTAGGCGGGAACCGCCTGCTTGTACGAAGGATGAGGGCGATACGAAAATGGCAGTTCGTAAATTCGGTCTATTTCCCCCTGAGTGAGCGGTTCGGCCGGTTTGTTGACCAGCACGCCGAGTGTACTGCATTCCTGCAGAAACGCAGCGTCGGGATTCTCGTAAAACAGTCTTGTCATTTGCGAAAACGCCGCGCGCGACTGCTGTATCTCTTCAAACGACGGCAACCGCACGAACCGTTGTTTCGGGTCGGCAGCGACGGCGTCGAGTGCGTTCTTTCCCAGCCTGACCGCGGTGCCGGGAATATCGAGCATGCCTCCTATGGGCTCCCCACGTTTGCAGCGCGCGACAATGGCGCGCAGCGGATGTTCGGCCATGCCGTAGGCCAGGAGATCGGCCTTTGCGTCGAGCAGTATCGGCTGACGGAGCGAGTCGGACCAGAAGTCGTAGTGCACAATCCTGCGCAGGCTCGCCTCCACGCCGCCGATCACGATCGGTGCGCCGCTAAACGCCTGGCGAAGCGCATTGCAATAGGCAATGGTTGCGCGCTGCGGCCGGACGCCCGCCCTGCCGCCGGGAACATACGGATCGTCGCTGCGCGGCTTCTTCTGGGCCGTAAACAGCGACAGCATCGAATCGACGTTCCCGGCAGTTACGCCGAAGAAGTACCGCGGAGCGCCCAGCGCCGTAAAATCGGCCGGGTTCTTTACATCAGGCATTGCAATGATGCCCACGGTGCAGCCGAGAGACTGCACATACCTGCCCACCATGGCCGCCCCGAACGCCGGATGGTCTACGTAGGCATCGCCCGTCACGATGATGACGTCGAGTTGTTCGAGGCCGAGAGCCTGCATTTCTTCCCTGCTGGCGGGGAGAAACGCGGTATTGATTCCCGGTCTCTGAGGGATTTCTTCCATAAAATGAAAATTATGTGATTGCAGACCATAAGCGGATATGCTTCCGGGGCAAGGAGGAAATTGTTTTATAAGCCAGGCACGGATGCCGCCGCGCAAGATCTGACGGTAGTGGAAAAGCCCGCTCTCGAAACCGGGATATCCGGATTGTGTTTAACGCACTTTGGCGAGTGTTTCACATAAGTAAATCCAGGGCGTCATGTTCCTGGTGCTTCAATGATCGATTGCTGTTAGGTAATGCGCGCAGCGGAAAACAGTGCGGAGCATTTTCTTTCTCCCGCCCCATGCAAAAAGTAGTTTTATTACGTACACAATCATGAAAAATCTTGTTCGAACTTCGGGCATCGTCATCTCAATTGCGCTGTGCATAGCAGCTGCAACGCTTAAGTCGCATGTGAGCCCAACCCTCTGCGTGGGATGCGGCGACTGCGTGCGAATCTGCCCGGTGTCGGCCATCAGCCTGGTGCGCGGCAAAGCCGTCATCGACGCGGAAACCTGCATCGGCTGCAAGAGTTGCAACAGAATTTGTTCCTACGGAGCCGTGAGATGAACAAGACGGTGCGAACGCTCGGTCTGGCAATCGCCGTGGCGCTCGTGGCCGGTCTCGCGTGCGTCAAATCGCTGGAACAATCGCTTGGTCCCACCAAGGGCGCGTATCTGAGCGTTGATCCCGGTTTGTGTTCAGGATGCCGGAAATGCGTTGCGGTGTGCAATGCCGACGCCATAACAATTGTTTCGAACAAGGCGGTGGTCGACCCGACAAAATGCATTCAGTGCTTTAAATGCGTTGACGCGTGCCCCTATGACGCGATTTATTGATTTACGAGAGAGATCCGCCGCATGAGAAGCGCCGCATGTTGCTGGCTATTCTTGCTCGCTCTGCGTGCATATTGCGGACAGGATATCGATCTGCGTTTCGGAGCGGTTGGCGGGGGAAAAAGCGCGGGTGACGGCAGCATCTCAAATTGGGCGCCTGCAGTTGAGCTTCACTATCGGTGCGCCGTACCCCTCTTGCAGTCTTTTTCCATTCTTTGCGGCGAAGAATTCCAAAGCTACAGCCGGGTTTCTTCCACCCTTCCCCTTCTCGAACTCAATTATCCCGTGAACTCGATAACGAGCGCGGGCATCGCATACAACGGATTCGGCACGATTCAACTGAGCGGGTTCTCGCACGTTCTTTCCCAGAGCGAACCCATACCTTTCCCTGTTGCAAAGCAGGAAAACAATTCCCCCCTGGCCGTCGGGAGCATCACCGAGCGGTTCAAAAACGGGGCCGATCTATTTTTCGATGTGCCGTTATGGCGGTTCACGCTTACCGGAGATGCATTCTACAACAACCTGATATTTGATTACAGCCGTGACACCATAATTTCGCGCGATACGATAAATCTCACCCGGCCCAACAGTCACGACGCCGATCTTTGGTGCAATGCCTCGTTGGCGTTTGACGTACTCGACAAAAAACTTTGGATCAAAGCCGCCGGCTTGTTCAAAGACGATTTGAACCCCTACCAGGGCTATAACATTACCGGCTATTTTCTCGGCGTGGAGGGTGAATCCAATATCTTCTGGAACACTCTTGCCGTAAGCGGTGATGCGTTTGCGCGATATATCGAAAGCGATATCATGGACCTCAAGCAGTACGGAGACAGATTCGGGACAACCGAGCATCTCAGGCTTGTTGCAAAGATCCCGTCCGGCTTTTATGTCAAAGGCGACTGTGCCTTCGAATCGGCGTTAACCATGAGGAAACTCAGGGCCGAACTTTCGCTCCGCAAGGTGTGGGTAAACCGGTACAGCGTTGAAGTCGGCGCCTGGACAACGGCCGGCGGGCTTTTCCCGCGGCAATGCGCCTACATTTCCTCCACCATTGCTGTTACTCCGCGCGACATGCTGATTCCATCGGTCCGGGCATTTACGCACTGGAACGGATACTTTGTAAACGGCGATTCGACCATGACCCTGTATCGTACCGATCTCGGGCTGTCGTTCCGCCACGATTTTCCTTTATCACCGGCATCCGTGCTAAAGAACCTTTCGTTCAATTGCGGGGCGCTGTACAGAAGGTTTACCGAAATGCCTGTTACCGTTATCATAAGCCCTCAAAATATTGACTTTTATGTGGGAGTGAGCGATTGGCTGTGAAAGCAACGAACTCAGGAAAGAACCTCAACCTTAGGCCCTGCGGCGTGCATGGAAAAGTCGCAGCCCGGGCGTTTTGCATGATGCTTGCCTCCGGCATCGCGCTGGTCGGCTGCGGCGATTCGTTTGTCGATTCATTCAATAAAGCTCCGCCGCCAGGCGTCGTCGTTCTGCACCCACCCCACCCGACAAGCACCTGGATTGACTCCATAAACCCGACCGACGGGACAACAAGTGCGACCCTGTGCGTCACCGGCGGCTGGGTAAGCTCAACCGAATGCTCACTTTACATATTCTTGAAATATTGCGACGGAACTACCCGGATACGGCTGGGAACGGATTCAAATAGTTATACTCTGACCAAGGGCTATCTTACGGATACGCCCTATTGTCCGGACTCCACGGCTACATTTGTCCACTTGACCTACGTCTATTCCGGACTTACCCCAGCCAAGAAGTACTACCTGAACATCATGGGGTACTGGGGCATAGCCCAGCCCTGGCAATTGGACGGCAGTTTCACCACACGGCCGGATTCTTCCTTGGACACATTATCGAAGAGGGGACCTTGAAATTATGAACTACTCGCTCTTTGCCCGGTACGCGGCCTTATGCTGCATGTGGTTGACTGCCACCTGCACCATGGGGCCAAAGGTGCGGGACGGCGGCATAATCACAACAAACGCGAATGCGCAGGGGAACAAGATCACCGTCAGGTTCACCCGAGGAAGCAATTTCGCCAATGCCAAGCAATTCCTGTTTGGAAAGTTCACCATTACCCCGCAAATCGCGGTATGGGCCGAAGACACTCAGGGACGGTATCTTCAGACGCTCTATGTGACGCGGAAGTTCGCAAAGCAGGATTGGGGAATTATGCTGCACAACAAGGACAGTTGTTTCCGGACCAGCTCGCTTCCCTACTGGCTCAACAAGTACGTTCACGCGGGAAACGCCGCTCCCACGACCAACAAGCCGCTCCCGGACGCCGTCACCGCGGCGACGCCGACCGGTTCATTCGACATCAACACCATGCTCAATACCCCGGCGTTGCCCGTGGTGATCTGCGTGGAGATCAACAGCTCGTTCGACTACAACAGCGCATTTGGCCCCAAGCGGAAAGCATCCTCAATCAACGGGCAACCCGCTGTGGTGTACAAGGCCCGCGCGGGGGAAAATCTTCGGCTGTACCCCGTTGTTTCGATGAAGCTGGCCGGCCACAGCGGCGAAACCGGCGCGGATTCTCTCTTGTATAAAGACGTCTCGGGGCTCACCACCGCACAAAACATTTTCAGTTGCATCAACGTGCTGATGCATGTTTCCGTGTCGCCCGCTGGCGATTCGATCGATCGGACGGGCGCTACGCCCCTGTCCGCGCGTTGAGAGTTGACCGCGGCGTGTCTGGCCTGTAAAGTTGTTGCGTTTTAGCCGCCTGCCGCCGGTCGCGCCGAAACGCAGAGAGCCCGCGACGGTTTCCCGCGCGGGCCCTCTCGCTAACCAGGTGGGCCTTGAAACTGTCTTACTTCATCACAAGAAGGTCTTTCTTGTAGAGCCTGCCTTCGGCCTGAACCGTGGCGAAGTATTTCCCCGCTCCGCATCTCGAAGTATTCCAGGTCACGGCCGACTGGCCCAAACCCAGAACCTGCGAGAACACGCGTTTCCCCTGCATGTTGTAAATCGACACGACGATCCTGTCGCCCCGTGTACCCACAATGTTCTGGAGCCGCAACGTTGCGACGCTCCGGATCGGGTTAGGATAGCACATGAGAGATGGAATTGCGCCGGCCTTCACAATCGCTGCACCCTGCACGCCTCTCACCGCGGTGGACATTGCATTCTTTGCCAGGCGGTCCGCAAAAGGTAACTGGGTGTAACGGATAAGGTCTGCCCGTTGCTGGGCAGTCATGTTGATAAACTTGTTTCGTGAATAGGTTCCCTCGCCGAAATGCCAGAGAATGGCTTCCGCAATACCTCGTGCCCTTCCATCGTGCATGAGGAGTGCAACTTTGTTCGAATAGGTATAATACAGCTCTCCCCAAAGTGGAGACGTACGCCAATCGCTCGGCCCGGCAAGGCCCGATACATATCCATTGGCCGCTCCGCCGGTATCACTTTCTTCCGGTCCCATGTCATGTATCAGCATGTCGGTGAATGGCTGGATTTCGAGATTCTTGAGTTCATTGAAATCGGTTTTTGTTCCGGTCCTTATAGCGGGAATATGGCAAAGATCACATTTGGCGTCGGCAAACAACGCCTTGCCGCGGATGGCGGAAGGATCTGTCCATATTTCTTCAAATGCTTGTCCTTTGTAAAGATTTCCGCTGAGCCATATCGCTCCACCTTGGGTAGCATCCGCTATAGAGGGATCGAAAATGATGTAGCCCTTTCCCAATTGTCGCGGAGGAGGGGCCAAAAGAGAAATGTACGTTCGCAAAGTGTCCATGACCGGCACCGACATCTCCGGAGGATTGGCGTTGTCGGTCATATATGGTTCATTAGCGAAGTACATGTTCGAAACGCCCACATCCCCTGCAACGGAAGCATAAACTTCAGTCTTGAGGTTTGCAACGTCTGCTTTCCAGCCGAATCTGCCGAGCGAACTGGGTCCGGTGAAACCATCGTCGACACGGTTCGCCTTTCCCGCTATACCGGTGCCGGCCTTTCCGGGCAGATCAACAAAGGAAAGGATGGTGCTTTCGTCAATCGCCTCCAGCATTCCCAAGCCAGTGAGGTTGATAATGTAGCGGGGTGAAATCCTGACCTTGGAAAGGTCTATGGAGGTCACGCCCCAACCGAGATTGCTAAAGGAATAGTGCGGCTTGCGAAGCATGAAGGGCGTACCGTCGGCATACTGTCCCGGAACCGAATCCCATGTCACGTTAAGCTGGCCCTGGGGCACGGCAGGCGGTGTGGCAGATGTTTCGAGAGAACCACCGAATACGGGATGGCCGCCAAGGGAGCCATCAGGATTTACGACTTCGAAAGGTGTAAACAAACCATGTTTGATGTTGGGGTCGCTTCCAACCATATCATCGGGATATCCTTTGCCGTCCTCGAAATGGCAAACGAAACAGGCTGCCTTCCTGTAAATGGGTCCGCGCATGGTCGGCTTGAAGAATGGGCTATGCGTAGTATCCGGAAAACTATTGGGCGAACCGTTGCAGTCGAACGGTGTAGCATAATTGTACACCATGCCGGTTCCCCAGTCCGTGTCAAAAAGAGCTTTTCCCTTCATGAAATCGGACGATCTGCCGGGCCCTGCATTTTGTACGTGCTGTGAAAACGCGAACTCGGGAAAGGTAACCGTATTGATTGAGGCATCGCCCGCAGGATTCGCCCAGGGATGCTGGAATTTGTGGCTTATTTTTCCAAGCCCGATGTAATAACGCTGGGGTTCGGAATAATAAAGTTGGCCGTCGGAGAGAGATCTGGCAGCAGACAGTTCGTAGTCGATGTATTGGCCATAACTGAGGCCTCGAATCATCCAGACGTACCAACGTATCTGCGGGAACTGGGTATTTGTCCACGTCGCCTGAAAAGGCTCTACGGTCTGGCCAAAGTACGGAATGTTGGCGGGTCCCATGAATCCGGTTCCGTCGATGCTTGCGTCACCGGAGCCTTGGTTATCCGAATACGTATCGTGGTCGCAGAGTGTGTCATAACCGGACATTCCGAAGAACCTGCCATTCGACCAGTTGGTTGCTTCGCTGGGGAAGAGAACAACCAGTAAGGAGTCACCCCAATCCGCGAGTTTGTAGTTGAGAGCCGTGCTCTGGAAGTAATTCCCGGAAAAATGGTCGAAGCGCCATTCGTCTTCGTGCCTGTTGCGGTAGCGTTCGCTTCCCTCGATTACCAGAGGCCATTTCGGCATGGGTTCGAACCCTTGGCCCATAACATAGGTAAACCACTTGGTGTCGGTCGTGTTCGTGCACTGGTGAGAAGGAATCCAGGCGTAAAAGCTCTGGGGTTGACCCACCCAATGTTGGGTGAAGAAGTAATCGATGGTATCGCCCTGTATGGCGTCAATTGCGTACGTAAAGGTGTTTGCGGAAACATGGGTCATGGCCATGGTGTTGCAACTCTGGCCATGCGTGTTGTTGATCCACGTCACGTCTGCCGAAAGAAGATACGGTCCGGCCTGCGGTGTCTCCGTAAGCTGAGGACTGTAGGTGAGTGTTAATTTTCCTGAAGTTGTGGTTGCATCCTGCTTCTGGGTAAAGTAAAAGATGTTCGGAAAATTGGCCATTGCAGTGGACCAGAGTCCAAAGATTGCCATTGCGACGATCATCATGACCGGAAGCCGTCTTACTCTCATGATCCCCCCCCTTTTTGGTAGGATAAGCGTTTAAGCGGAAATGATTTCAATTTCTTTCACTGCTACGTACTGATGCTCTGAGCGCTGGAAGGCAAATATGCAGCTCACCTCTCTTCTATATATAACTTCAACTTGTTCTTAAATCAAAAAAATATTCGAAAATAGCGGATTAACCGTACTCAAGCTGAATACGGATTATCGTATTAAGGGTGATCCCTTTTCGGCCGCTGCACCCACTCAACTCAATAGTTGCTCGCAAACGGGCACGCGCGACGCAAGAAGTCTTTGCGAATGACCGCTTAAGCGGTCCCGGTGCCTCACTTGATCTTTACAAACCTCTCAACATATTGCATCGCGCCCTGCCGCATGGTAACAAAGTAGACTCCGGTTGCAAGCCTTGAGGGGTCCAGCGAAACCAGGTGCGTTCCCGAACCGGCTACACCGTTGAAAATCGTTTTGACACGCGCCCCGTTCGGGGACGTAAGCATGATCGTAACCCGGTCTTTTGTCGCAGCCGTAAAGTACACGCGCGATCCGGCGACGCGGAGCATCGAGGATTTCCTATTGGGAATCACCGTGTTTGCGACACCAACGGAGTATTTGCTGTTTCTCACGATGCAAATCCACTGAACGCTATACGGATAAGTGCTGCCTTGTGTCCAAAGTGTGTCTGCGGCAACTCCCGGCGGGACCCCGAACGACGTCCTCTGGGCTTCCTGAGCAATATCGCTCACCTCAATGGTGTCCACAGTGCCCTTGGCATAGAGGCCTGTTTTCGGGATAAACCACAAAATGGCAAACTTGTCCCCGGCCTTGAACTTTGTTGTGTCGGACATGTCGAAGAACTTGTCAAAATTGGAATTAATCTTGACAATAAACAAGGAATCGTTTCCGATTTGCATATAGGGATATCGTACTTGGTGTGAGGTGAGCTGCCCGCTGCCGGGATACATGAACTGCAGCGGCTGTCCCGCCATGAATCGCTGTGCTATGGCGACCTGTGTCCACAGCCTGTCGAATTTCCGCAGATCTTCAAGTTGCCTTCCCTGGTTTTCAGAATTGAATTCCATGCCCGAACCGCCCTGGAGAAGGTGCGGCCACAGCACGTCGATTCCCAGTTGGGCCGCAACGGAATCGGCAACGAGCGTATCGGCATAATAAGGCACGCCGCCATAGACCTGGTCCTGGAAACAAATGTAAGGTCTGGCGGTTCTCTGATTCTGATTCCAATAGTAATTGGGATATTCGTAGGCGGAATGGTTGTCGTCAATAACCTCGATGCCGCCGATGATTGCACCGGTATCTGCGCCCTCAAGCGGAATGAAATAGCTGGGCTCGGGCACAAATTGCTGGGTCCCGACTTCAATAAGATGCCCGTAGGGGTCCATGGAACGAAGGTAGGCCGCGAAACCTATCATCTGCTGCACGGAAGGCGATTGCGTCTGATCGCCTGTGGACATGTTGAGGTCGTTGGTTGCTTCCACGATGTTCCACGTTACGGCGCAATGGTGCGCGAAACGTGCGACCATTTCTCGATAAAAGAGTTTGCGCGTGACCGCGAACGGGTTGGCGTTCGTCAACAGACCTTCGGCGGCCTCGAAATATGACGCGTTGCCGGGCTGCGACAGCACGACGTTGATGAGCAGCCCTCTTTTCGTCATGTGCTCAAACGCGATTTCCCATTGGTCAAGTTTGCTGCAGTCGAAGGTCTTGAGCGGCGTGGCGGCGGTCCACGGCGCGCTGCCCGAATCCAGGTACGGGTACACGTCGCCTTTCCCGGTGGTGTCGGCGGCAGGGCGGTTGAACACGCGTATGCTCTGGCTGTTGAGGCCTTTTGACGAAAGGTAATTGAGCGCGCCCAGCAGCCCTTTCCCCTTCCCGCCCCACGTTGAATCCTGCGACGTCCAGTCTGCGACATGCGCCGCGAACGCATGGGACGCCGGCGTATTGTCGAAATCGCCAAAGGCAAAAATATTGTCCGGGCTGTTGCTGCCGCCCTTGATAAAGCACTCGCCTGTTTCGGCGAATTGCAGATAGTGTTTGTTGACGTAGCGCAGCATGCCGCGCGCACGGAAGTCGGGGGCCGTTTTGTCGGAAGCCGCAACAGTAAACGTGCCGGTCGCGCCGTCGATTGTGGCGTCTGCAGCCCCGGCCGTGGCCGATGGATCGACCGCCACGTTCGACCCGGTCCTAAACGACGCGGTGTACGTCCAGGTTCCTACGACGTCGGGACAAAAGTGAACGCGCCATTTTGTTCCGCTCGTTGCGCCGGAAATTGCCGCGTTGCCGTCTGCCGCAAAGAAGCCGGGGACCGTAATAGTTTCGCTTCCAGTTGTAAACGTTACGTTGAGCCGGTTGTTGAGAAAGGTCGTGGTATCGGACTCGGAAGCGGTAGGGCCGTCGAAGGTGATTGTAACGGTGTGCCATTTCTTGAGTTCGCCGCTCACAATCCCTGCGGCCGCAGAATAGGCAAAAGATGCAATGCCAAGGAGCACGATGGATGAGGCGATAAGTTTTATGAAATGCCGGGAAACCTGCTTCATGATACTTCCCCCCCTTTATAAGTGAAGCCGCATGGATTTACAGATATCAGAAACAAATGCTAGCTTAATCGTTCAAGCGGAGATTTAGACAGAATCCTAACAGATTCATTATTTGTAATTTAATCTTTGTGGGACGCTTTTGGTGGGAAAAAAATGCGAACCGCGTACTTTTTTGTATTCTTTCTGTATACAGAGCGTCGCGCGTCATGAGCCAAGTGCAGATACGACGCGGTCCGGGAAGCATTTCCTTTTTCATGAGCGTGAGCGCATCCAGGAAGTAGATTTAGCCAGCAAATACTTGGTGCAAGGAAATGCTTCTGCATGAGCGCGACATGGGCAGCCCCGACTTGGTGGTTATGATTGTCGGGGCAATCAAATTACCATGATCTTCCAATACCTCACCGAAGGGTTTCTTCTCGGCCTGGCCACGGGACACATTTGTCTCGCCACATGCGGCCCGATCTATGCGCCGTTTCTCCTGGAAAGCCGGCGCAATTGGAAAACAAGCCTTGTCGCTTTAGTCAAGATTTCCCTCGGCAGATTTCTCACCTACGCGTTGTTCGGCGTGGCCGCCGGTTTCCTGGGCCGCCAGATAGCGGAACTCAACAGGTCCTATTTTACCGCCATCGCCTACTGCGTCTTTTCGGTTATGCTTTTTCTCTCAGCATTCAGGGCCAACCGCAGGGAAAAGGGCTGCACGCTTCCCGCGTGGGGGCGGTTTGCCGACAGCCCGTTTCTTCTGGGCGTGGCCACCGGAATCAACTACTGCCCGTCGTTCCTTATAGCCCTCACCCGCGCCATCGACCTTTCGGGCCCGCTGTCCGGGGGCTTGCTTTTTTCCGCGTTCTTCCTGGGCACCAGCATTTTCCTTGTACCGCTTTTCGTTTTCGGCGTCCTGGGGAACAAGAAAGTTCTCCGGCTTGCCGGACAGGTTTCGGCGGTTCTCGTGGGAACATGGTTCATCACTCAGGCTGTCGTATTCTTTGTGAAGGCCGCGGCGCCCCAGCCTCGCCACGACGGAACGGCAAGCGACATCGTGACACTGCTTGACAGCACAAGAGCTGCCGTGCTCACCACCGACACTGCGGCGTTCGTCCTCCTCACGAACATGCTGCGAAAGAACCGGCCCGGCCCGGTCGTCTTTGCCTGCGACACGGCCGCATTGCGAGGTTCGGACAACGTCTTTGCGGACAGAAACTGGCCGGCCCGTACCGGCATTTCATTTGAGTCCCTCAAGCGGCCGGGGCGATTCGTTTTTGTGCTGCCCGCCCACGAAGGATCGATTGACGAATCGTATTCTGGCAGACTTATCGGTTTTCTTGAGAAATACTCCTTTCGAAAATCCGCGAAGGATGCAGTTCTCTTTTCTCCCCAGCATATCGACTCGCCGGCTCCCGCAAAACCTGGCGGCGGGAACCTTCCCCGGTAGGATACCGCCATCGGCCAGGTAACGGCACGGGAGATGTTCACTCCCGGCGGAATTTTCCCCTCGTCGCATAGCCTGCCGCCGGAGGGCCATTTTGCCCTGACCAAGCCAGCGGATGTGTCAATCTTATTGCTTTTTGTGAAGCGCACAGCCCATTTTTCTGTCAAGGAGAGTCCGCCGCCGATTTCGCACATCAACGGCGGCATTGGGGCAGCCGCAAGGCCCCACCGCACTGTGAGAAAGGACCAGCTATGTTTTCAAAGAAGAAACGGAAGACAAAGCGAATCCACCTGGTGTATTACCTCCTTGTTTTCGACAGGGAGACCGACGACCTTGTGGGCCATGTCGTGGACATCACCACCGGCGGCATGAAACTGATGGGCACAAAAGCCCTGCGGCCGGACACCATCTATCATTTGCGGATGCTCCTGCCCGACGATGCCGGCGGCAGCAGACCGGTAAATCTCGACGCCCGCTGCATTTGGCTCACGCAGAACATGTTTTCGGACTTCTGGGGAACGGGCTTTGCGTTTACGGACATTCCTGACAACGACATCGCGGCCATCTCCGGCCTTATTGACAAATTCGGATACTAGGCTCCCCGACCTGGAGGCAGCCATGCATCAAAATATTGACAAAACCGCCTGGCCGGTATTGTAATTTATAATCGTGAATCATGATGGCCGGTCTTCACCTCATCCAAGGAATTCCCATGAAGAAAATCCTTGTAATCGACGACGACGCAGCGCTTCGCGAAGTAATGAAAACGGTGCTGTCCGGTTCCTATGAGGTCAAAGAGGCGGGAACGAA
>Ga0182027_10010966_pt1 | contig 12852 bp, 14 predicted proteins | sample 712E1DmetaG_FD_121300 | JGI IMG/M metagenome (GOLD analysis project Ga0182027, IMG submission 121300) | Permafrost microbial communities from Stordalen Mire, Sweden - 712E1D metaG (Illumina Assembly) | ecosystem: Environmental > Terrestrial > Soil > Wetlands > Permafrost | place: Sweden...
CGCGGCTTCCATAGTTCGCTATGCGATGACCGACAAGGAACGGTTGCAGGCCAGCGAAGCCAGTCACCGCGAACAGGCAGCACGCAAGAAGATGGTTGATGATTTGGACTCAGGACGAATGACAGTTCGGGTGGAAGAGGAGGCTGTATGACCCGCACCGTATATTCTCCACAGGCCAAGCGCTATAAGCGGATAACCAAAGACATCTGCTACTTCATCACCCCAGACGGCACTCACTATAGCTGCGGTTGGAATGGTCAGATCCACGGAGCCAAGATGATTGCTCCCAGCTTGACTAAGCAGGACGTGGACAATCTGGACAAGCACGACCTAGGCAACTGTAAGGATTACCTACACCAGGTACTTGGCAGGCGCTTTGGGGTACCCAAAGAGAAGCTTAAACGCGCACCGTGGGAAGTCATAGCCCGTTACGACAACATGCAGGTGGTCCGCATCTATGTGTGATTGGCTCACCAAATTCAAACTAGGCAGGTGCTTATTGCACCTTGCCTGCATTGCACTAGGAGGAAAAATCAAATGGCACATCAAAGGAATACTACACGAACTGGGACTGTAAAGGGGGATTGGAACCGAGCTACACCGGCCTATTACAAGGACGAGAACTGGAGCTGGCGAACCAAGAAGCCTGAAGAGAAGCCATGCGGCTGTCCGGCAGGCAAGGAATGTGAACCAGGTTGCTTCATGCTAGACCGAGATGAAAACCGGTCATGTGCAGATGACCTATACCGAAGAAAACCCAATGATTGACGAAAAGGAACATGACTTCTCAGACGAGCAGCTGAGGCAGCTGATGCCGAGCATGGGCAACGTGACATGGGCTGAGGCGTTCCTTGTTCGCAAATTGGTCTATTACTGGGTTGGACGGTACCAGCGAGTAGGAAAAAAAGCAGGGCTTGACCGTGAGGATTTGGCGCAGCTGGCATGGATACAGGCACTTGAGGCTTGCAAGCAGGAGAGAACCAGCACGCTGTCAACCGTGGTATCCCGCTGGGTTAAGTTTCACCTGAGCACGGCTACTCGCTCAGATTTGAAGGAAGACGAACTGGAGGATGACCACGACCAGAAGCCAGAGTCTGATGAATTGCCAGCCTTTTACTTTGACGAAAAGGAAGCCTTGGTTGAGGCGATGAAGAAGCTGACCAAGGACGAGCGATACATTATACGAAGCTACTACTGGCACGGCCTCCAGTTCCACGATATACGCCGTAGAATGAAGTGGTCTGAGCCAATGTTATACCGGACTTTGGCGCAGGCTAAGAAGAAACTCCGACAGTTAATTTCGCCTAGTGCTACTAACTAGGCATGGCAGAAGGCATCTTACTTGGTTTAGGACTCAGCGAAACAGACTTGCTTGATGCAAGGGATTCCGCTTTGCAGGTATTCATTGAAGGACGTGCAGTTACTGGTATGGCACTACACGCCGGTTCTGGCGTAGCACGGACAAAACAATGGCAAATGCTTCAGAACGCCCAAGACCCTAAAATGGTTTTACGCGAAATTCGCTATGCCCTCTACAAGCTAGGGATACCAGCTGACACCACTAAGCCGTTTGGCCTTAAAACCAATAACAAGTACTTGGACTGCGGACCCACCTTTTCCAAATACCGGTACGCCCAAATTCGATTAAATTAACATGAAGAAGAAACCCTCCAAGGCAATTTCCCGCCCAAAATCTCCGGTCAAGGCGAAAGGTACACTCCCAGCTAAAACCACAGGCAACGACAAACTGCCAAAGAAACAGGCATTCGTCCGCGGTGGATACGGCCTTTACAGAGGCGCTGACTATCAGTCCAGGCAACGTGCCCCACTGATTCCGTTACCCCGTGACGCTAAATACGATTGCAGCAGCTTCAGCCAGCTCCGGTTAATGGCACTTGGCCGCTTCATGGATTCCAACGTCAGCTGGATACGCGGACTGGTTAATGAGATTTGCAACAACGTGGTAGGCGCAGGCTGGACTCCGGTGTTTGAGGGCAAGAATCAAAACTGGGGACACCAGGCCGAAACATGGTTAGTCAACTGGCACAAAGTTTGTGACGTTCGCGGCCAGCAGATGAAAACGGTCATGTGGCAGGCACTACGCGGTACCATCGTTGACGGCGACCAGCTTTCCATTCTGACCGAGACCAACACGCACTATCCGCAAGTTCAGCAGATTCCAGCACACCGCATTTCGACCCGCAGCTACCAGTCAACAGAGCAGTTTGGCGGAGACGCCAATGCTCAGATGCAGAACGGCGTTAAGACTGACAAGCTAGGCCGTCCGGTTGGATACCTAGTGACTGGCGATGATCCGGAGGGAAACGAGGATGAATTTGTTGCAGCTCAGAACGCCCACCTTATTGCTGGACAGGAATGGGTTGCCCAGGGACGCGGTGTTACCGCAATGGCATCGTTCCTTAACGAAGCCGTGGACATTGACGACCTCAGCGAATTGCTGAAGTTTGCCGCCAAAATCTTGGCCAGCATCGCATTGATTGAAAACGTCGAAGGGGATGACGAGGGGGATGACGAAGAATTCCTTAACGAGACCAGCTTGCAGAACGGCAAGGAAATGGCCATTGAGGAAATCTACGGTGGCATGATTCGTAAGTTCAGGGCAGGCAGCGGTGGCAAGCTGGAGGCTTTTGAGCACCAGCAACCGAGTACCAACATCCAAGAATGGCGCAGGGAACTCATGCGCGGTTGCTATGCGGCTATGGGCTGGCCTATTGAACTGGCTCTGGACTTCAAGGGCTTAACTGGTTCCAACACCCGTGCAATCCTAGAGAAAGCACAGAAGACCGTGGAGTACTGGCAGACCATTTTGGGCTACTGGTATTACCGCGTCACCTGCTACGCCATCGCAAAGGCCATGAAGCTTGGCTTACTGCCCTGGAATCCAGAGTGGTACAAGTGGGATTTCCAGCTGCCTAAGAAGATGACCGTTGATGCAGGCCGCGACTCCCAGCAAGACAGAGCCAACGTGGCAGCTGGTCTAACTACCCTTTCCGCAGTGTTTGGCAAAAACGGCCTACGCTGGAAACCAGAGACCGACCAATGGTTGGACGAGGTGGAGTACCTAGTGGAGGGAATCAATAAACGCCCAGCTCTTAAGGAGTTGACCGTTCAATACATCCTGAGCCAGCGCTTTGTGAATACCTTCAGCGGTAAACCAGCAGCACCTGAGAAGCCAGCGGAAGATCCGGAGACCGACCCTGAGACACCAGCTGAGGACAAAACAGATAAAACCGAAGAATAACTATGAGATACCAACACTTAGTCCAGCAAGTCTATCAGCGCCCGTGGCTCATCACCGCAGCAGGGTGGAATAGCATACACATGCTGATGCAGCGGAAGATGAAATCGTTTGTAGGCAAGAAGGCAGACGATGACGGGGATGATGACGGCGACGGAGGCATCTTCAGTCTGTTTGCCCCGCCGAATAACGAATACAGCGTTAACCAGGGCATTGCCTTGATTCCCATTCAGGGCGTGATTGGCAAAGGGCTTTCCAAGATTGAGAAGTCATGCGGTGCGGTTGGAGTCGAGGACATCACTGCAATGTTGAATACAGCTATGGCTGACAACAACGTCAGGGGTATTTTACTTTGCATCAACAGCCCAGGTGGTTCAGTTCCAGGTGTACCTGAGCTGGCAGACAAGGTTGCAGCGGCAGCCAAAATCAAGCCCATCTTTGTTTTCGTTGACGAACTTTGCGCTAGTGCAGCCTACTGGATTGCAGCTGGAGCCACCGGCATTTATGCCACTCCATCCGCAGACGTAGGCTCCATCGGCGTGTACATGCCTTTCTGGGATGTATCTGCATATTATGCGGAACAGGGCATCGCGGTTGAGCTAATCAAAGCAGGTGAACTAAAAGGCACCGGCTACGAAGGCACCAGCCTGGATGAGAAAGGCAGAGCTTACCTACAAGAGGGAGTTGATGACATCTACAAGATGTTCACAGGGTTTGTGGCCACCTACAGAGGGGCAGAACTCCCAGCAATGCAAGGCCAGACCTTCATAGCTGCCAAAGCTTTGGATGCCAAACTGATTGACCAAATCGCACCTGACTTTGAGGAATGCTTCACCGAGGTCAAAAATATGTGTGATAGTTGAGACTCTGTCACTGCTACTAACTGGATATAAGGCTATGAATATTTTCGAGAAGATTAAAAACTACGACGCCCTGGCTGCCAAGGTCAAAGACCTAGAAGCTCAGGTTGAAGCAAGCAAGAACATCTCCACCGAACTCACCACAGCCAAGACCGCCCTCGAAGAAGCCGTTAAAGCCAATGACACCCTGACCGCTACCAACAGTGACTTAGTCACCAAGCTAGCCGGCAAGGACACTGAGATTACAGCTCTGACCGAGAAGGCCAAAGTTTCCACCGAAAAGGTTGAGGAAGTTGCCTCACACAAAGCAGCTGAAGTGCTAGGCGCAGTTGGTCAGCCTCCGGTTGCCAATGGAGCCGCAGCTGCCAAAGTCGAATCCGACCCATTCACGGAGTTCGCAAATGCAAAGACTCCCAAAGAAGCCCGTGCAATTTTTGAAGCGAAGATTAACCCAATGTTCGCCAAGAAAACCGCAGCCAAGAAATAACAAACGAAACGATTTAGAAGGAACACAAAATTATGAGTAACTCATTAGGTACAGCAAACACCGGCAAAATCATCAGCCAAAAAGTGCCTTACGCACTGTTGGCCGCATTCCCGGCTCTCGCACAATTTGCAAACAATTACGCTCCTGACCAGCTCCTATGGGGCCAGTCCGTTGTTGTCAAGAAACGCGGTTTATACACCGCCAGCGACTTTGACCCGGCAACGGGCTACGCTGGAGCTACTCAGCCACTCGGCATGACTGACATCCTGGTCACACTGAATAAGTGGGCCGTGATGAACGTCCAGCTGAATGACGAGGAACAGACCAGCACCGACATTGACTTCATCGGGGTCAATGCACAGCAAATCGCCTACGCGCTGGGCTTGCACCTCTTCGGCAACTTGTTTGCCCAGGTGAATGTTGGTGGTACCCAATCCGCCCCGACTGGCTTCGTGAACGAAACCGTGATCGCCAATGCCGCTTACACCCGCAGCTCTGCTAGCGTGGCCATGAAGGCTTTGAACGACCGCAACGTAGTTCCTTTCAACCGCATCGTTATCTTGAATAACACGGCTGCTGAGTCCTTACAACAGGACTTCCAAATCGTAGGTAACTACGACCCGACCAACAAGCTCGTGACTGAAGCTGACCTGCCCCGCGTTGCTGGTGCAGACCACAGCCGCTACTCGGCACTGCCGGCTGGCACACAGAGCCTGTTTGGTATCGCAGCTCACGCTGACGCTTTGGCAATCGCAACCCGCTTGCCTAAGACCCCGAAGACTGATTTGAACATCAACGGTATCATCGAAACGATTGACGGACCCATTCCGATTCAACTCCGCCGGTGGTATGACATGGACCTAGGCGTAGAAAACTACACCAACACGTTCATGTATGGTGTCAGCCAGGGTGTCACGGAAGCGCTGCAACGGTTGGTAACAGCCGCCAACACGCTCCCTGCCTAAGCGGGATAGCCCAGTATTTGGGAAGTGAAGGACTTGCTGGGCTGGTGTTAGTAAAATAACGCCAGCCCTTTTTTATTAAAGGAACAAAAGATTATGACAAGAATAAATATCGTAGTAGTGGCAGACACCAAGGGCAACGTAACCGTGCCCTACGCTGGAACTGATTTGGCGAAAGCACAGGCAGCATACAACGCAGACAGGCCAGAAGCCTCCATCTGTGCTTTGTATCGCAATGCTACCCCTTCCAGTTTGCGCAGGGATAACCAGCCTGAAGCGGTGAATCGCTCCAGTGCAGCTGTCGTGGCAGTGCCCACAGTTGCTGAAGTTACAGCCAAGCTGAAGGCAGCCAATGAAGCCAAGAAGGCTCCAAAGGTCAAGCCAGCGGCCAAGGTCGTAACGCCAGCACCAAAGGCACCCGTTGCAACCGCTCCGGTGGTTGGAACAGCTGACAGTGAATTCCTGGCTGGTTAACCGATATGGGACAGTTCGCTGACCAATTTGGTGACGAAGATTTGACCGAGTTAGGAGACAGCGCGGTTTATACGCCGCATGGTGGTTCAGCAGTGAACATCACGGTGCTCTTTGAAGAGCACTACGAAAAGGTAAGTATGCACGGTGAGCAGGCGGTTTCGAGCATAGTACCAATGGTTCTTTGTAAACGCTCTTTAGTGCCGAATGTGGGCACCAAAGGAGACACAGTGGCGATAGATGGCACAACCTTCTATGTGACCGCAGTGGAGCCGGCAGGCAACCTAGTGAGACTGATACTGTCAGAGGATAACGTAAATGAGTAAGCCAATTAGACAATTACTGATGGAGGCGATACTCGCACGGTTTCAGGGTATCACGGTAGCTAACGGCTACATGACAGACATAGGAAACAGTACCTACCTATGCCGAGCGGTTGACCCAGATGTCACCGAGCTGCCCTTCTTGAACATTTTGGATTTGGACAGGCAGACGAAGGAAGTCGGAATGGGGCAACTGGCCACACACGAGCACACGCTGACAATTGCAGCTCAGTTGATGGTAGCAGGCAGCCAGCCGGCAGTGACGATTAGGCAAGTTGAGGCAGACCTCAGCAAGGCGATTGGGGAAGATAGGAAGTGGATAACCACCGACTTCCCGCTAGGAATAGGATTTTACACGGTGTTGACGAAGAGCGGGTTTGGCCAGGATGCCAACGGAGTTAGAATTTTAGGCGGTTACCATTTTGAATTTACGGTCAAGTACCGGACAAAGGCATTTGACGAAACAAAACAACCAGGACAATAAAAATATGAGTACAGCATTTGGATATGGAGTAAAGGTCGCACTAGCGAAAGAGACCACGTATGGAACACCCGCAGCCCGCAACTTGTTTGCATGGCTGACAGCGGACGGCGAAAGCTTGTCGCTGAAGCAATCCCGCAAAATCAAACCCACGCTGGGCAACATCAGTCAGTCCTACAGCTCCCGCAGCAAGGCAGACGTGACTGGTGGTTTGAAATTCTACCCCACCTACACCGGCTTGGAATTCTTGTTTGAAGTTGCGTTTGGTTCAGCCACTCAGGCAGCCAACGGCACAGCTGGCTTCTATGACCACACCTACACCCTGACACCCTCAGCCCTACAGTCCCTGACTGTTGAAGTTGACCGTGACTCAGCGGATGCAGGCAGTGCAGTAGTTTACCCAGGCTGCGGTATCAGCAAGCTGACCCTTGACCAGAAGCTTGAAGAGCCTTTGGCAATCACCGCAGACTTGGTTGGTTCAGGTGCAGAAACCGAAGTGGCGTCCACCGCTACTGGCACATTGCCGGCACTGGTTGGATTCGACTGGGAAGACTTCAGCCTCTCGCTTGGTGGCAACCCCATCTTCTGTGATGAGTTCTCTCTGACAATTGATAACAGCCTTGAGACTGACCGCTATAAACTCGGCCAGCGCACCAAGGTTGGCCTAGGCCGCAAGGACGTGGTTAAGATCAGCGGTAAGCTCTCCACGGAGCTATCAGCTGATACATACAACAGCATTCTGGTTAATTACCGGAACCTAGGCTTTATCTCTCTGGCAGTCGCCTGGACGAACGGCACTAACAAACTCGCAATCACGCTACCGCGTATCAGCCCAACTGGTGACACGCCTCACGCAAAGAACTGCGAACGTATCCGCCTCAGTATGCCCTTTACGGCATACGCTACGTTAGGCGGGCAGCTGGACGAAATCAGCTGCGTTCTGACCAATCAGACAAACCTCAGTTAATTTTGGGAAACAGGGAGGTTTGGTATGGTGGGAACGGCCAGCTAGCTAACACTGGCTGGCCGTTTTTAACTAACGGGGACAGACGGCCTACGGTTATATGAGCAAACTAACCTCACAACTAAAATCACGGAACCGCAAACAAGTCACGCTGGACAACGGCGCAATCATCGTAGTCCGACGGGTTGACTCAATGGATTACCTTGAGCTAGGCCAGATCCCACAGGTACTGTTTAGCAACTTTTCAAAGCTTAAGAACTTGCCCGTTGAGGAACAGGCTAAAGCCATCCTCGACAACAAAGACAGCACCGCTGAAGTGCATCGCGTGCTGTTTGGCAACTGCGTATTGGGCGCCTTGGTTGATGGCAAGCTGGAGCCAATTAAGTTCGTTCAGAAGCCAGCCATCGAATGCGAGGAAGACGAAGTTTCAATTTCAGACGATTTGACATCCAACGAACGCAATCGGCTTGTAGCTGCAATCAACGGGGTGGAAGGGAGCGTGGCTGATAAATCAGCCACCTTTCGTGGAGAACCAGGAAACCCTACTGACGCTGGACAATCTGGGGAGACGGTACAGCCGGCTACCGTCGGAGATACTGCACCTCAGCCCGCTTGATTATTCCATCAACGTCATAGTGGCAATCGCAGGGGTGGAACAGGAGAAGCGGGAATACGAGAAGGCAAAGAAGGAGTACGGGCACCAGGAACCCTCGATAGAAGAGGCTAACCCGAACAGTAGGCTACAAAAGGCGATAGCTAAGAAAGCAGCAAGGAAGAAGAAATAACATGGCAGAAGACAATCAAAGCATAGTTGAGATTATCATTAAGGCGGTTGACGAAACCAAAGACGGCCTGACTGGTAGTATAAACTCATTGTCTGATTTGAAGGACAAGCTGGGTGAATTGTCTGTTGCTGCCGAAGCATCGTTTGCAGTTATCGCCGCTGGCTTGGTTGCAATGGGTGAGCACTTCATCTCTGGCGCAGCTCAAATGGAAGTAATGAGCCAGAAGGTAGGCGTATCCGTTACTGACCTTTCTACCTTCAAGGAAGCAATGGAAGCAGCCGGCACATCCCCTGACCACTTGCAGCAGTCACTGGTGAAGCTCAATGTAGCCATAGAAAACGCAGCCAAGGGCAACAAGACAGCGCAGATGGCGTTTCAGGAATTGGGCGTGGAGTTCCAAAATGCAGACGGTACCGCCCGCAGCACTTCAGACGTATTCCGTGACATTGCGGAACGGTTTGCAGACATGCAGGACGGCGCAGCCAAGACAGCCATCGCAACCCAGTTATTCGGCAAAGCGGGTGCAGACCTAATTCCAGTACTTGACCAAGGAGCAGCTGGCCTCGACGAGGCAGCCGCTAAATCAAAGAAGCAAGGCGATGCCAATGACGTATCTGCCAAACAGGCTTTACAATTTCAACTACAGCTGAAGGAGCTAAACAAAGAGTTTATCGGCGTGGTTAACACTGTCACTGCTGAGGTGCTGCCTACCCTCATTCAATTCGTTCAGGAGCTAAAAGGCACCGGCAACCAGACCTCAGCGTTTGCCACAATCATGGAGGACGTAGGCTGGACGGTTAAGCACCTGTTGACTGGCTTCGTTGCCATCAAGGACTTCATCGTCATTTTGGCAACGGTTTTGGCTGGTGCAATTGCCAGCTTAGTAAATGACTGCGAAAACATTCTGACTGTAGCTAACAAGCTTATCCACCTGGACTTCAAGGGAGCAGAGGCAGCCTGGACTTCATGGGGGGTGCAATCTAAAGCAATCATGAAGGCCGTCCATGACGACCTCGACAAGCAAGTTGACGACATGATGAAGCAGATGGACCGCATGGGCAACACCCAGCCGGCTGCCCAGGTTGCTCCACCGACCACGGGAAATGCGTCCGGTGTCAGTTTGCAGCTGGTAGATCCAACCGAGCTAGCCAAGGAGCAGAGCGAGTATGATGCGGCGCTGAAGAGCATGGAGAAGGATCTCCAGACCAGCCAAGAGAGTCAGTATCAGGTTATTGAGGATTCCTACAATAACAGGATGAAGGTCATCGAGGCGTATTACGACGGCCAGCGCAAGATGGTTCAAAACTCGATGCAGGACGAGATTACCAAGGACATCAAGCTCAAAACCCTGGACATCCAGCAGGACGCAGACGAGGAAGAAGCGGCCAACGCAAAGGGAGCTAAGATTTCAGCACTGGCAGACAAATACAATGCCGAGCTGGTAGCCAAGTCTGGCAAGGTGCTAGGCTCAAAGATTGACCAGCTAAATCAGGAGTGGACTGCTTTCGAGAACACCCTGAAGAAAGAGTTGAACGGCTACGCTGGCTTGCAGGACATGTTGAATGCAGCCGACAAGGCACGCACCGCAGCAGTGGCAGCAGAGCAGAAGAAACAGCAGGATACGTTTCAGTCCATGATGGACAAGATGAAGAATGAAGCGGTTCAGGCTGGCCCATACAAGGAGCTACTGGCTGAAGCCCAGCGCTACGATGCAGAGGTTAAGAAGATTCAGGATGATATTGCCAAGGGTACCGTCACAGGTGTTCAAGGCGAGCAGTTGCTGACCCAGGCCGAGCAGACCCATTACGCGATGGAGCAGAAGATTGAGGTTAGCCTGAAGAATCAGCTAACGCTTGAGCAGTATGACACTAGCACCGCTCAGGGAGCAATGCAGCAGAAGTTAGCGATGTTCCAGATTGAGAAGCAAGCAGCGCTAGACTTATACAACTCGCAGGTTCAGGCAATTGACAAGCTAGCCATCAATGCCCAGCAAAAAGACCAGCTGATGGCTCAGGCTTACCAGGGCTATGTCAATAAATGCAAGGAGCTAGACCGGCAAGGTTATGAAGCCCGTATCCAGCTGTTCCAGAAGTATGCGCAAGACACCTCTTCAATGCTGGGTGATATGGCTACAGCAGCGAAAGCCTACGGTAAATCAGGATTTGAAGTTTACAAGGCCACCGCATCCGCACAGGCGATGGTGAACGCACTTTCAGCAGCAACAGGGGCATATAGTGCTATGGCCGCGATACCAGTTGTTGGACCTGCTTTAGGCATTGCCGCCGCCGCAGCCGCCTTAGCTGCCGGTATGGCAAACGTGGCTTCCATCGAATCTCAGCAGCCATCAGGTGCAGCTCACGGTGGTTTGGATTACGTGCCATCAGAAAGTACTTGGTTGCTTCAGAAAGGCGAAGCAGTCCTCAGCCCAAATCAGAACGCAGACCTACGGGCATTCCTAGCTTCCCAGAACACGGGGACTGGAGGCGGAGGTATGCAACATGTCGTGGTGAACCTGGACAGCAAACCAATTATTGACACGGTTGCGCAGGCCAGCCGACTTGGTTCGCTGGTGATTGATTCTCGAAATGTAAGGAGAGGTGGCTACTAATGAAAATGTATTGGAACAATTTAGTGAGGCTTGGAACCACGGCGCTGACAGCCAGTTCCGCGCAGTCCACATTGCCCGTTACAAATCTGCAAAATGCCCACCGTGACGCAGTGTGGCAGTCACTAGGTACATCCTCGACTGAATGGATTGTCAGCGACTTTGGAGCCGCATTGAAAGCCAGCAGCGTAGTTCTGTTCGCCCACAACCTACTGGAGGCGGAGTCAGTCACTATTCAGTTGAGCAACACGGCAGATTTTAGCGTGATTGATTACACGGCCAGAATGCAATGGAGCCATAAGGCGCTGGTAGCAATTTTCCCAGAGCGTTCATTCCGTTATTGCAGGGTGAACATCACCAAGTCTGTATCCACCAAGCTGGCTCAGGTTGGTGTTCTTTTCATTGGCGAATGCGTAGTACCAATCGAAGCACCAGACTTTGCCGGTGTCAAGTGGCAGGTTAATGACCTCAGCAGCAATCAAAAGACGCTTAACGGCAAGCTATTTTCAGATGTACGGCCGTCTTACCGCAGCTGGACGTTGCCCTTCACCGATGTCAGGGCAGCTCAGGCGGATAAGCTTTGTGAGATGTACGTGGAGAATGGAACCCACGAGCCTTTCTTCCTTCAGATACAGGACGCAGTTGATGGAGTGCAGAGCAACGCAGACATCAGGGACGAAGTCCTTTACGTGATTTTCCAGAAGTTGACGGAGCAGTCCATCACCGGCAGCGATGACACGCTACTGTTTCAATACAACATGCAGCTAGAAGAATACCTATGACCCTACAAGACATGCTAGCATTGCCAAACGTCCCCAGTGTGATACTGGTGGAGGTTTCTGTTGGCGTTGCCTTGGAAGCGTGGATTACCAACACCGACGGCAATACGTTCACCTGCCAGGTCCCGCAGCGCGTAAATGTCGAAAGTTTGCAATACAATGGCACGGTGCTCACGTTGGTTACAGGCACACCCACCGCAGCGGGCCAATGGAGCCAGTCAGGGCAGGCAGTGACTGTGTTTCCACCTACAGGCACCACCAACATCTACAATGACGTGGTTATCGGCTTTGCTGGATTCTACTTCTCAGATACCAGCAAGGTGCTCAATGGCAAGTGGTACGAGGACAGGGTGAAGAGCATCCCCAAATTGCAGATGCAGATTGAGGCACGATTCTCAGGCGCTATGCAGTTTGGACAAGCTACCGTGCAGCTGTTGAACGGCGACGGATACTTCGATGGCTTAGATGATTTGCTATGGGACAACGGCCTGTTGACAGTCAAGTACGGGGTTGACCTTCCAGGCACTCCGATGGACTACAGTGGCTATGCCACCGTGGCTGCCTTTGCTCTGGCTAATTTCGAGCGGGACAATGACATGGCCACCATCCAAGTCAAGGAGCGCAAAACCCGCCTGGCTCAGAAGCTGCCAGCCACGTTCTACGATAGCGACACCTATCCAAACATGGATGCCACCTTAGCAGGCACAGTTATCCCGATGATTTACGGGCACGTGTTCAGCGCTGAGGTTACGGTGCTAGACCCAGGCACAGGACGCTGCAAAGCTTGCAGCAATGCCGTAGTGGACTTCCCACTGGCGAAGGTGAAGCGGTCCATCCAGACAATATCTCCGTTGAATCCTCAGTTCATTGCAGACC
>Ga0182027_10010967_pt1 | contig 12852 bp, 10 predicted proteins | sample 712E1DmetaG_FD_121300 | JGI IMG/M metagenome (GOLD analysis project Ga0182027, IMG submission 121300) | Permafrost microbial communities from Stordalen Mire, Sweden - 712E1D metaG (Illumina Assembly) | ecosystem: Environmental > Terrestrial > Soil > Wetlands > Permafrost | place: Sweden...
CCACCGATTCCCCCGAGTTCGTGCATTGGCACGGACTGATTATCCCCGCCGACATAGACGGCGCGGAAGAGGAGAAGAGCCTTCCCGTTCCGCCCCACGGGGAGTTGCGTTATTGGCTACAGCCCCAGCCCTCCGGCGCGCGTTGGGTGCACACCCACGCGATGCCGATGTCCGACCTGAACCGCGGCACGTATACCGGCCAGTTCGGGTTCGTTTACATCGAGCCGAAAACGAATCCCGGCCACTACGATCAGGAGGTCTTCCTGGTCACCCACGAATGGGAGCCCTACTACACCACTGCCGAAATGGAGGAGGAAGACCAAGGCGCCGCCCCGCCCCCGAACCTGCCTAAGGACCCGAAGCCGAACGGCTGGGAGATCGGATATCAGCGCTTCACCATCAACGGCAAGTGCCTGGGACACGGCGACCCGGTGCGCGTGCGCGAGCACCAGCGCGTGCTGTTTCACTTCCTCAACGCGAGCGCGACCGAGAACATCAAACTCGCCCTGCCGGGCCATCGCTTCCTGGTGGTGGCGCTGGATGGCAATCCGGTGCCGCGCCCGCAACTGGTCGACGTGCTCGAACTCGGAACCGCGGAGCGCACCGACGCCGTAGTCGAAATGAACCATCCCGGAGTCTGGATTCTGGGCACGCCCAAGGACGACGATCGCCGCAATGGGATGGGCATCGTCGTCGAGTACGCCAACAAGGGCGGCAAGGCCCTCTGGGTGGCGCCGGCCCGTAAAGCCTGGGACTACACGGCCTTCGGGGACACCCGCGCGGTGCCCAAGCCCGACGAGGTCATCCCCCTGGTCTTCGGCAAGATCAACGGCGGCACCGGCGGCTTCAACCGGTGGACCATCAACGGCGCCAGCTTCGACCCGAAGGCCGCGCCTCGGGTGCTCCACAAGGGCAGGCGCTACCGGCTTGTCTTCGAGAATCACACCGACGACGCCCACCCCGTCCATCTGCACCGCAATAGTTTCGAGCTAACAAATGTAAACGGAAAGCCGACCGCCGGCGTCCTGAAAGATGTGGTTCTGGTCAAGGGCTTTCGCAAAGTTGAGGCCGACGTCGTTCCGGCGATGGACGGCCTGACCCTGTTCCATTGCCACCAGCAACTGCACATGGATTACGGCTTCAAGCTGCTGTTCAACGTGGTGTGAGGGCCCCCCGTCTCGGCGCGGGCCGCCAGCCCTCCCTGCTATAATTGAGATCTATTTAGGAAGGTCTGCCAATGGCTTCTGGGACAGCCGCCGAGAAGAAGGTTATCCTGCTGAAACCGCGCGGTTTCTGCGCAGGAGTGGTGAGGGCGATCGACGTCGTCAAAATCGCTCTCGATCTGTATGGATCGCCGATCTACGTGCGCAAGGAAATCGTCCTCAACCGGCACGTCGTCGACCAATTGCGGGAGGCCGGCGCGGTGTTCGTGGAGGAGTTGGACGAGGTGCCGGCCGGTGCGCGGGTAATCTTCAGCGCGCACGGGGTTGCGCCGGCGGTACGCGATCAGGCGCGGGAGCGGCGCCTGCGCGTGATCGACGCCACCTGCCCGCTGGTCACGAAGGTTCACCTGGAGGCGACGCGGTTTGCCCGCCAGGGCTTTACGATCGTGCTGATTGGGCATCGCGACCATGACGAGGTCATCGGGACGCTGGGCGAAGCGCCCGGCAACACCGTGCTGGTCTCGAACGCGGCCGATGTGGACCGCCTGAACCCGCGCGATCCGGCCCGGATGGCCTATCTGACGCAGACCACGCTCAGCCTGGATGAAACCCAGGACATTGTGGCGCGTCTTAGAGAACGATTCCCGGCGATTGTGGGGCCGCCGGCGCAGGATATCTGCTATGCCACCGAGAATCGCCAGTTGGCGGTAAAAGCGACCGCGCCGCTATGCGACGTGCTGTTAGTCGTGGGGTCTCAGAACAGTTCGAATTCGAAGCGGCTGGTTGAGGTGGCGAAAAACTCGGGAATCCCGGCCTACCTGGTTGACGATTCGTCTCAGGTGGACGCGGCCTGGATCGCCGACGCCCAGACCGTGGCGCTGACCGCCGGCGCGTCGGCGCCGGAGAACCTGGTCGAAGACTTGATCGCGTATTTGAGATCGCGTGGCTTCGACAAGTTAGAAGAAATGGACCTGAAGGACGAGGACGTCCGGTTTACTTTGCCGCCGCAACTGGCGCGGGTGACCGGACCGCTGACTTCTATCACCACCCAATGACGCCTGGCGTTCACACTGCCGAAACGCTCGCGAACCAGGCGGCCGAGACTGGCCGCCGGGCGGAGCGCCATCTGCTCGGTCTTCAGGATTCGCGCGGCTTTTGGCGGGTCGAGCTGACCGCGGATACGACGCTCGAGGCCGACTATATCCTGCTGGAGTTGTGGTTGCATCCGCCTGAAAACGGGGAATGGAACCCGCCCACGCGGCCCCGGATCGAGAAGGCCGTGCGGTCGATCCTGGCGCGGCAGCTTCCCGATGGCGGGTTCAATATCTACCCGGAAGGCCCGGCGGATATCAGCGCCACGGTGAAGGCGTACTTCGCGCTGAAACTGGCGGGCATACCGGCCGGCGATCCGCGCATGGCAGCGGCCCGGGAGCGGGTGCTGGCCCTGGGCGGCATCCAGCAGGCCAACAGCTACGTCAAGATCAACCTCAGCCTGTTTGGCCTCTATCCTCGGGACGAGTGCCCGTCGGTGCCCCCGGAGATGATCCTGCTGCCGGGGAAATTCCTGTACCGCCTGTCCTCCTGGACCCGCGCCATCGTGGTGCCGCTGGCGATCGTTCACTCCCACGCTCCCGCACGGCCCGCGCCGGCGGGCTTCACGCTCGAAGAGCTGTGGCTGCCGGGAGCGAAGTTCACCTACCGGCATCAGGAGAAGCTCTTCAGTTGGCGAAACCTCTTCTTCGTCGGCGACCGCCTGGTTAAGATCTGGGAGCGGCACGGGCTCAAGAGCATTCGCAAAAAGGCGGTCCGCGAGTGCGAGCGCTGGATGATCGAGCGCACGCGCTACACCGACGGACTGGGCGCCATCTACCCGCCCATGATGTACATCATCATGGCGCTCGACCTGCTCGGCTACCCGCCCGATCATCCCGACCGCGTGGAAGCCGAGAGCCAGTTCGAGCGGCTGATGGTGGACGACGGCCGGCGCTTCTTCTTCCAGCCGTGCTTCTCGGTGGTGTGGGATACGGCGATCGCGGCCTTTGCGTTGGGTGAGTCCGGAAGCGCGCAGGCCGGCGACATGCAAGCTACGGCGGATTGGCTGCTCTCGAAAGAGGTGCGGCGCAAAGGCGACTGGTCCGTCATGCGGCCCAACCTGGCTCCCTCGGGCTGGTACTTCGAATACGCCAACGAATTCTACCCGGATATCGACGACACCGCCATGGTGCTGCTGGCGCTGCGCCACGCCAAGGCTACGAATGCGGGGGCCCAGCGGGCGGCGGAAAAGCGGGCGCTCGACTGGCTGCTGGGCATGCAATCGAAGGACGGCGGCTGGGCGGCTTTCGACGTCGATAACAATTGGACCGTGCTGGCCGACGTGCCCTTCGCCGATCACAACGCCATGCTCGACCCCACCTGTCCGGACATCACCGGGCGAGTGCTCGAAGCCATCTGCACCTCCGGTGGTCTTGGCCCCGATCATCCCGCCGTGCGTCGAGGCGTGGCCTATCTGTTCAAGACGCAGGAAGCGGACGGAAGCTGGTACGGCCGCTGGGGCGTGGATTACGTGTACGGCACCTTCCTGGCGCTGCGTGGGCTCAGGGCGGCGGGAGTGGACGACCGCGAGGCGCCCGTCCTGCGCGCCGGCGAATGGCTGCGCTCCGTTCAGAACGCCGACGGCGGATGGGGCGAGAGCTGTGAGGGCTACCGGAAGAACGCCTTCGTGCCCGCGCCGAGCACCGCCTCCCAGACGGCCTGGGCGCTGCTGGGCCTCGCGGCAGGTGGCGACCCGGCGAGCCTGAGCGTGCGGAAGGGGATCGAGTACCTGGTGCGGACCGAGCGCCCCGAGGGCGGCTGGGACGAGCCCCTGGCTACCGGTACGGGATTCCCGGGGGTGTTCTATCTGACCTACCACCTTTACCGGGACGCTTTCCCGCTGCTGGCGCTGGCGGAGTATCGGAAGGCGCGCGAGAGCTGCGAGACGCTGAGAATGGGGGCAAACCAATGAGATTTCCGCTGTCGATGACGGCTGGCATAGCGGGCTACATCATGAAGAACAAGCTGCGGCCGCCCCGGCAATGGCAGCGCGATCTGGCGCCCGCCAATGGCGGCACCGCCAATCCGTTCCAAATCTTGCACGAGCACCACAACGGCAAGGCCGCCGCGCATCCCATGATCAAGAAGCGGTTCCCGCTGGTGCTGATGCTCGAGCCGTTGCACGCCTGCAACCTCACCTGCACCGGATGCGGCCGCATTCGCGAATACGAGGACACGGTCACCAAGCGGCTCACGCTCGAGCAGTGCCTGAACGCCGTAGACGAGTGCGGAGCGCCGGTGGTATCCATCTGCGGCGGCGAGCCGCTGCTTTACCCGGAGATCGGCGAGCTGGTGCGCCAAACCATGGCGCGCGGGCGCACCATCTACCTCTGCACCAACGCCATGTTCCTGCCCAAGAAGTTGAAGGAGTTCAAGCCCGACCCGCGCTTCTTCATCAACGTGCACCTCGATGGCCTGGAAGAGACCCACGACCTGTGCGTCGAGCGGAAGGGCGTTTTCAAGCTGGCCATCGAGGCCATCAAAGCGGCCAAGGCGGCGGGCTTCAAGGTCTGCACCAATACCACCATCTACAAGCAGACCGACATGGACGAGATCTGGCGGCTGTTCGAGTACCTGGAGCAGTTCGACATGGACGGGCATATGCTGTCGCCCGGCTATGGGTACTCGGCGGTCAACGACCGGGAAATCTTTCTGACGCGCGAGGATGTCCACGAGAAGTTTCAGGCGATCGACAAGCTGGCGAAACGGTTCAAGCTGAACAGCACGCCAACCTACCTCGACTTCCTTAAGGGCAATCGCGATCTGCCATGCACGGCGTGGGGCAATCCGACCTACAACATCATGGGCTGGAAAGGCCCCTGCTACCTGATCACCGACGGCCACTACAAAACCTTCGAGGAGTTGATGACCCAGACGCCCTGGGAGAACTACGGCCACGGAAACGACCCGCGCTGCGAGCATTGCATGGTGCACTGCGGGTACGAGCCTTCGGCGGCACTCGGAATCAACGCCCAATCGGGAGACACGCTGAAGCTCCTGTCGTGGGCGATGAGGTAATGATCCCCGTATGAAGCCAGATCTGGTTACCGGGGCGAGCGGGTTCGTCGGCTGGCACATCGCCCGGAAGCTGGTCGAGCGCGGCGGCCCGGTGCGGGTGATGGTGCGCGAGACCAGCCGCCTCGCTGATCTCGAAGGCGTGGAGGTGGTGACCGGAGATCTGCGCAACGCGGATTCGCTGCGCCGGGCGGTAGAGGGTTGCGGGCGGGTGTTCCACGCGGCCGCGGATTACCGGCTCTGGGCGCCCGAGCCGAGTGAGTTGTACGCTTCGAATGTCAACGGCACGCGGAACCTGCTGGCGGCCGCGCGCGATGCGGGAGTCGGCCAGGTGGTGTATACCAGCACGGTGGGCTGTATCGGAATCCCCAAGGACGGGGAAGGGAACGAGAAAACGCCGGTGGCGTTGGACGACATGACGGGACCTTACAAGCGCTCGAAGTTCCTGGCCGAGCAGGTGGCGCTGGAGTTCGCCGCGAGCGGGTTTCCGGTGGTGATCGTGAATCCGACCGCGCCGGTGGGGGACCATGATCCGAAGCCCACACCGACCGGCAAGATCATCCTCGATTTTCTGAAGGGCGCCATGCCGGCGTACATAGAGACGGGGCTGAACCTGGTGGATGTGCGAGACGTGGCCGAAGGGCACCTTCTGGCGGCGGAGCGGGGCACTCCCGGAGAGCGATACATCCTGGGGAGCCAGAATCTGACGCTGGCGGAAATCTTCGCAAAGCTCGAGGCCGTAAGCGGCGTGAAGGCGCCGGCGCACCGCATCCCGTACGCGCTGGCGTACGCGGCCGGCGCAGCCTCGACAGGGTGGGCCGCGGTGACGGGACAGGAGCCTCGCGCGCCGCTCGATGCGGTGCGAATGGCGCGCAAGAAGATGTGGGTTTCGCACGCTAAGGCAGCCGCGGACTTGGGATTCGCGCCGGCGCCGCCCGATGAGGCCCTGGCGCGCGCCGTGGCATGGTTTCGCGCGGGCGGGTACTGCTAGGTGGCAGAGCTTTTGGTGGTGGCGGCTGAGCCGCGGGAGTTACGCGGGATCTTATGGCGCTGCCGGGGCGTCCGGAAGTTGAATTGGCCGGTGTGGTTCGCGCGGGTTGGGGATTTGAACGCCAACCGTCTGGTGATGGTGGCGAACGGTCCGGGGCCGGTGTTGGCGGCCCAGGCGGCTGCCGTGGCGCTTCAGCGCTGCCGTCCAGAGGCCGTGGTATCGACAGGATATTGCGGCGCGCTCGACCGGCAGCTCGTCGCGGGTGAGTTGTTCGTGGCCGTGAGGGTGGACTCCGATGACGCCTCCTTCGCCGGGGCGGTTCCGGCGGCCGCCGGGCGCCGCGGTTGGAAAACCGGGACCCTGGCCTCGTTCGATCGGGTGATCGGCGTCGCGGAAAAGAGCCGGCTGCGCGAAACCGGCGCGGCGGCCGTCGATATGGAGGCGGGAGCGGTCGCGCTGGCCGCCAAGCGGGCGGGAGTGAAGTTCTACTGTATCCGCGCGGTCCTCGATCGGGCGGAGGAGGAGTTCGACCTGGATTTCAACGCGCTTCGTGGCGCGGATGGGCGGTTCAGCCGCCTCAAAATCCTGAAAGCGGCGCTGGCCAAACCGCTGGCGCGCTTCCCGGAGTTGTTGAGAATCGAGCGGCGCGGGCGGAAGGCCTCGCGCGCACTGGGAGAGTTTTTTGCCGACAGCGTCTTTTGATGTTCCGGCGGTGATGCGGGCCGCGGTCTACCGGGGCAATAGCTCGATCTGCGTCGAGCGCGTCCCGGTCCCCGAAATCGGCCCGGGCGAGTTGCTGGTGCGGGTAGAGGCCTGCGGCATTTGCCACACCGACTTGAAGAAGGTGGAGCACAACCTCCTCCCGCCGCCCCGCATCTTCGGCCACGAGACTGCCGGCGTCGTGGTGCGGACCGGTGACGGAGTAAGCGGATTCGCGCCGGGCGACCGGGTCATCGCTTTTCATCACATTCCCTGCGGCGAATGTTTCTACTGTTACAGAAAATTGTATGCGCAGTGCCCCGTCTACAAGAAGGTGGGCGTCACGGCCGGATTTGAGCCGGCCGGCGGCGGATTCGCGGAATACGTACGGGTGATGGATTGGATCGTTCGCCGGGGTGTGGAGAAGTTCGACGGCTCCGTGCCATTCATCCGCGCCTGTTTCGTCGAGCCGGTCAACACCTGCCTGAAGGCGGTGGTGCGCATGGAGGCCCAGCCGGATGAGACCGCGCTGATCCTGGGGCAGGGGCCGATCGGCCTCCTGTTTACCATGCTGGTCAGGCGGACCGGGGCGCGTGTGCTGGCTAGCGATACCATCCCGCGGAGACGGGAGCTGGCAGCACGGTTTGGAGCGGAAGAGGTTTGGAATCCTAAGGTTATGGATGTAGCCAAGGAGGTCCGGAAGCTTACGGATGGGCGTGGCGCCGATCTGGTGATCGTGGCCGCGAGCGCCCCGGGGATTGTTGACCAAGCGATGCAGTGTTCGCGTCCGGGGAGCCGAATTCTTTTGTTTGCCCAAACTTCGCATCAAGAACGTGTAGAATTGTCAGGAGCGGACATTTGCGTCGGCGAAAGGAGCCTGTTGGGCTGCTACAGTGCATCTGTGGATTTGCAGAGCGAGTCGGCCCGACTGGTTTTCAGCGGCGAGCTGCCTGTTGAAGACCTGGTATCCAACCGGCTGCCGCTCGAGCGTATCAGCTCCGGAATCGAACTGGCACTACATCCAGATGAACAATCGTTGAAGATCATCGTAGAACCACACGAGAGCCGCTGACCGCGGCCGGCGCGCCCCCCGGCGAAACCGGCGATGACGGAGCGGCAGTTCGGGTTCCTGAGGAGAATGGGGACTGTGAATACAGAAATGATGGCTGCCGTACTGTACGGTAAGGAGCACATACAGGTCGAGCCGGTGGCCGTTCCGAGAATTGGGGAAGGGGACGTACTGGTTCGCGTCAAAGCGGCCCTCACGTGCGGCACCGACGTAAAGGTGTTCCGGCGCGGGTACCATGCGCGGATGATCGTTCCTCCGGCGGTCTTCGGCCACGAACTGGCCGGCGACATCGTGGAAGTGGGCGCGAACGTTACCCGGTTCCACGTGGGGCAGCGCGTCATGGCGGCGAATTCGGCGCCGTGCATGGAATGTTTCTACTGCCGCAAAGGACTCCAGAACCTGTGTGAGGATCTGCTCTTTAACAACGGCGCGTACGCCGAGTTCATTCGCATTCCGGCGCGCATCGTCGAGCGGAACATGTACGAGCTTCCCGCCGATATGAGCTATCAGGACGCCGCACTAGCCGAGCCGCTGGCGTGCGTGCTGAAGGGCGTGGAAGACAGCGGGCTCCACGCGGGCGATAGCGTGGCGGTAATCGGCTTGGGGCCGATCGGGCTCATGTTCGTGAGATTGGCCAAGGCGGCCGGGGCCCGCGTGATTGCATTGGGACGGCGGCAGACGCAGTTGTCGCGCGCCGAAATGCTCGGCGCCGACGAGCTGATCTCGACCGCCGAGGTGGAGAGCCCCGTGAGGGCGGTGCAGAACCTGACCGGCGGGCGTGGTGCCGATGTGGCCATCGAGGCCGTCGGCAAGCCGCAGACCTGGGAGCTGGCGATTCACCTGGTGCGCAAGGCGGGAACGGTCAACTTCTTCGGCGGCTGCCCGAGCGACAGCCACGTGGCCGTCGATACCTCGCTGCTGCACTACTCCGAGATCTCCTGCCGGGCCAGTTTCCATCACACCCCCGCGCTGATTCAGAAGGCGCTCGGGCTGGTGCATAACGGCGTCATCACCTCGCACGATTTCGTGAACCGGCAGGAGCCGCTGGCCAACCTACTGGCGGTCATGCGCCACCTGATGAGTCACAACGGACACCTGAAGACCGCGATTATTCCCTAGCCGCGGTGCGTTCGTGTTCTTATCGCCCATCGAGTTTGTAAAATCTCCGGAAGCCATGGCGCGCGTCTATGCGCCCGAGGAAGCGCGCCGCTACACGCGCTGGCTGGCCACCCATCACTACGAGAACTTCCATGTGGTCACCTTCCTGCTGCCGCGCCGGCTGCGCCAGGACTTCTACAACGTGTATGCCTTCTGCCGCTGGGCGGATGACCTGGGCGACGAGGTGGGCGACGTCGAGGAGAGCCTGCGCCTGCTGGGCTGGTGGCGCGGCGAGCTGGACGCCATGTACGCCGGCGAGACGCGGCATCCGGTGTTCGTGGCGCTGGCGGAGAGCGTGGCGCGCCACAACCTGCCCAAGGAGCCCTTCGTCGATCTGATTCGGGCCTTCGTTCAGGACCAGACCGTGACGCGCTACAACGACTGGGACGAGGTGTTCGACTACTGCCAGCATTCCGCCAATCCGGTGGGCCGGCTGGTGCTCTACCTGTGCGGCTACCGCGACCCGGAACGGCAGTCCCTGTCCGACGCCACCTGTACGGCGCTGCAACTGGCGAACTTTTGGCAGGACATTCCCGTGGACCTGAAGAAGGGGCGCATCTATATCCCGCTCGACGCCATGGAGCGCTACGGCTACAGCGAGGAGGACCTGATCGCCGGGCGCGAGTCGCCCGCCTTCCGCGCCGTGATGCGCGAGATCGTGGGGATTGCCCGCGGGCTGTTCCAACGCGGACTGCCGCTGGCGCGCATGGTGGACCGCAAGCTGGCGCTCGATATCGACCTGTTCAGCCGGGGCGGGATGCTGGTGCTGGATAAGATCGAGGCGCAGGATTATAATGTGCTCCTGCGGCGTCCTTCCGTGACCAGGGCCCAGCGCGCCTGGCTGCTCGTCGGAACGCTGGGGCGCCTGATGTTCCCGAAACCGGAATGACGGACCTCGAAACGTCGTACGCCACCTGCCGGCGCATCGCAAAAGCGCGAGCGCGGAATTTCTACTACTCCTTCGTGCTGCTGCCCAAGGCGCAGCGCAACGCCATTTGCGCCATCTACGCGTTCATGCGCCACTGCGACGACTTGAGTGACGAGCCACAGGCGGGCGTCGAGCCGCGAGAGGCCATCGAAGCGTGGCGGCGCGAGATGGAGGCCGCCATCGACGGCCGCTTCGGGGAGAACCCGCTGTGGCCGGCGTTCCACGATACCGCCGGGCGCTATAAGATCCCGCCGGCGTACTTTCACGAGATGATCGAGGGCGTGCTGAGCGACCTGGGTCCCCGCCGCATTGAGACCTTCGACCAGCTCTACCGCTACTGCTACCAGGTGGCGAGCGTGGTGGGGCTCACCGTCATCCACATCTTCGGCTTCAAAGGCGCCGAGGCGCTGCCGCTGGCGGAAAAGTGCGGCGTGGCGTTCCAGTTGACCAACATCCTGCGCGACGTGCGCGAGGACGCCGCCCGCGACCGCGTGTACCTGCCCGCCGAGGACATGCTGCGATTCCGCGTCGAGATGCGCGATCTGGCCGAGGGCAAGCGCACCGAGGAGTTCGTGGACCTGATGGAGTTCGAGGCTCACCGCGCGCGGGCCTACTACACCGAGGCCGAGCCGCTGGTCGACATGGTGGACCCGCACAGCCGCGCCTCACTCTGGGCACTGATCGAGATCTATTCGCGCCTGCTGGGCAGCATCGAGCACACCAATTACGACGTGCTCTCGCACCGGGTGGAGCTTTCGGGCCGCGAGAAGGTGCGGATCATTCTGCGCGCGGCGGTGGGTGGGCGGTAGGGGCGGCCATAACCCTGAGATTTTTCGGCTCGGGATGCCCCTCTCTTCTTATGGCGAAGAAGCAGGCACTCGTTGTCGCGAAGAAGCAGGCACTCGCACGCGTTGCGCGCCTGGGCCTCCCCGCTGCGGCGGTGGAGGGCAGGATTCACCTCATCCGGGGCCAGCGGGTCATGCTGGATCGAGACCTTGCCGAGTTGTACCAGGTGCGCGCAATCGCCCTGCGCCAGCAGGTCCGACGCAATCCCCGGCGCTTTCCGGCCGACTTCATGTTCCATCTCACCCCCGCCGAAGCCGAGGCGTTGGTATCACAAAATGTGATACCTTCGCGCCGCAGCCTGGGCGGCAGTTTGCCTTATGCGTTCACGGAGCAAGGAGTGGCGATGCTCTCTTCGGTTCTGACCAGCGAGCGTGCCCTGGACGTCAACGTCGCCATCATGCGCGCCTTCGTCAAGCTACGGGCAATCATGGCAAGTCACTGGGACCTGGCCGCAAAAATCGCGGCGCTGGAGCGCAAGTACAAAAACCACGACGAGGAGATCCAGGACATTTTTGGAGCCATCAAGCAGCTCCTCGCGGCGCCGCCGCTCAAGCCAAAACGCCGCATCGGATTTACCGTCGATCAGCGGTGACGGAGGTGGCCCGGCTCCTGCGCACGTGAGACGCAATCCCGGAAGCCGGACCGAAGCCGTAAAGAATGCCCCGCCCGCCGTTGCCCACATACACCAGGTCCTGGGTTCGCATGTCGCCCTCGAGGGCGCTGATTTCGCCGAACTGCATACGCGCCGGATCGCTGATCGCGGTCCATGTCGCGCCCATGTCCTGCGATTTGTAAATGGCGTCGGCCGTCGCGCCGGGAACCCGCCCGTGAACATACAGGGACGGTGTCGCCGCCGTCGCGCCCTTGCCGAAGGCCGCGAAGTTGGCGCTAGCCAGTGTGCTCACGGACGAAAACGTCTTGCCGCCGTCGATGGAATGCAGGAGCGGATACGTCCAGGTCTGGTTGGAGTCGGGTGCAAACGACATCCAGACGTCGCCTGCCTTTAGAGGATTGGGCACAATGTGGACAGCGATGACCCAGTGCGGGTCCTGCGGCCAGGTGGTGTTGCCCAGCGCCCAATTGGCTCCGCCGTCGGTGCTGTAGTAGAAGTTCCCGTTGTCGAAGTAGTAGAACGTGCCGGGAGCCACCAGGTCCGGCGCCAGCACGTCGCCGGTCCACCACTGGTTGCTCAACTGCCACGACGCCGCCAGAGGCGCGCCATTGTACAGAGCAGGCTGCCAGGTCGTGCCGCCGTCGCGAGTGAACTGTGGATTGGCATTCGCCGGCGCCCAAACCATGTTGGCGGGGTTGTCGGAAGCCATGGCGATCTTGCCCCCTACGCCCGGGGAGGTGTTCGGGATGTGCCTCCAGGTGAGCCCATTGTCCGACGTGATGCCGGACATGGGGGCCGAGACGCTGGCTTCATCCCAGCCCACAAACGCGGCGTTCTGAGGTTCGGAGCCGCAGTAGGTGATGCCCGTGCCCTGAGCCACGTACAGGAAGCTGTCGATGGTCCCCTGAGGGACCATGTCGCGGCTGGCGTAACGGAATCCCACCATGTCGGCCGCCGCGCTGATCAAATCGGCTCCCGCCTCGACCGGCGGAACTTTGATCTTCTGCACCACCAGTTCTTCCAGATTGCTCATCTGCCAGGTCCAGACCGTCGAAGCGGCGGTGATGTCGTCGGTCTCGATGACGCCGTAGCCGTTGGTCTGCCAGACCCGCTTCGGGTCCGCGGGATCGATGGCCAGCGCAGCGTTTCCCCACGTGCCTGCGCCGGCCGGGTAGTATTGCGGCTTATAGACAAACGATCCCACCGCAACCGCGCTCCACGAGGTGCCCTGATCGGTACTGCGGAACATCTGCATGTTTGTATTGACCGCCGCCATGC
>Ga0182027_10010968_pt1 | contig 12850 bp, 10 predicted proteins | sample 712E1DmetaG_FD_121300 | JGI IMG/M metagenome (GOLD analysis project Ga0182027, IMG submission 121300) | Permafrost microbial communities from Stordalen Mire, Sweden - 712E1D metaG (Illumina Assembly) | ecosystem: Environmental > Terrestrial > Soil > Wetlands > Permafrost | place: Sweden...
ATCGAGGTCATCACAATTCGAGGGTTAATCTGCCTTATATGTTCGTATGTAATTCCGAGCTCTTTCATTCTCTTAGGAGGGTTGTTCTCCACAAAAATGTCGGATTTCTTTAACAATTCCCCTAATATTTTCTTACCTGTCGTTGTTTCAGGATTCAGGGTAATCCCCAATTTGTTCATATTAAGGTATTGGAATAAGCCGCTGCGTTCAGAACCAGGAATATCATTCAAAATAGGTTCTTGTCTTCTGGAATCATCGCCGCAACACGGCTCTTCGATTTTAATGACTTCTGCGCCTAGGTCAGCCAGTATTTTGGCACAGAATGGGGCGGTAATCAAAGTGCCGTACTCTAATACCCTCACACCTTCTAGCATCCTGTAAAACAAGATGAGTCTCCTTTTAGTCAATTAGTAAATTGAGATTGCCTTGGAATATTCCTTAGAAAATTGGTGAAATTAGTCGAGCCCTTTTTGCAAAGTTGCGGGCTCGACTAATTAAGCTCATAAAATGAATCCGTTTACTATTTTACTTTGAATGAAGTTTTAAATTATCCCGTTTAGAGATACATTCTTTTACTGATAATGCAATATTTTCCGCAGTTAACCCGTGGAGTATCATCAACTCATCTTTAGACGGGGTGATTCTCGCGGATTGACTGAACTCATCCTCTATCCCGACTCTAACCAGCGAAGCGGATACATTCTCAGCTAAAATCGCACCAACACCCTCCCCGAGACCACCGATTATACTTCCGGCCTCGGCGGTAACGATAGCTCCGGTATTTTTCGCAGCTTGAATTATCGCATCTTCATCCAGAGGTTTCAAAGTGCTCATGTTAATAATGCCCACATCGAGCTTATCTTTCTCTAGGATTTCAATTGCCTTAATAGATTCGGACACCATATAACCAGTGGCTATTATCGTAGCATCATTACCATCTTTTATAGTGTAAGCTTTGCCTATTTCAAATGGATAGTCAGCAGTAAATATTTTATTTGGGAGCTGACCCTCCATCCTGAAAAACACTGGACCAATGTAGTCTGCCATTGCTACAAATGCTTTCTCCGATTCAACAACATCTGCAGCATTTATTATGACGAGATTTGGTAGAACTCGCAGGGAGCCGATTCCTTCGACCACATTATGAGATATACCCATTTCGCCCCACATTTCACGGCCTACTATTTTGACATTGAAGTGATCCACCAAGATGCTTTGTCTGATCTGATTATAAGCTCGTCCAACAGTCGCGAAAGTAAAACCGAGAATGAACGGCCTAAATCCCTCAGCAGCCAAACCGGCGGCGACAACCGCAGCATTTGCCTCAGCAATACCACATTCTACCATCCTGTTTGGCGCATTTTTTTTGAACCAATCTATTGCCAGCGCCCCGGTATCTTCGAGAACGGCAATTACATTGTTATATTTATTAGCAACTTTTAACATTCCAGATTCGGCACCCGCCATGATTGGGGCACCGGGACATATCTCAACATATTTATTAAATTTGGCCATATAATTCCTTCCCTTCTTTGAGCGCTAATTCCAGGCAATCTGCTCTACCAACGTGGGCGTGACTCTTCTCCCAGATGGGAATTCCGTGACCTTTAACCGTATGCGCGATTATGCACTTCGGTTTACCGTCACCATACAAGTTGTTAGCCAGATCAAGAACATCAAGGATTTCATACAGGTTATGCCCGTCTATCTCCTTGACCCACCAGCCAAATGCCCTAAACTTTTCATCCAATGGAGCTAACGGCGTTATTTTTTCTACAGGTCCATCGATGCAAAATTTGTTGTAGTCTACTATAAGGACTAAATTATCTAATTGGTATTTCCCTGCTAACATCGCGGCTTCCCAATTTTGTCCTTCATGCAGTTCTCCATCACCAACAATACAGAAGACGCGATATATGGGGTTATCTTTCCTTATTAACCTTGGCATATTTATCGGTAAAATATGAAGGTCGGGGGGATTTATATCCGATTTAATTTTTTCAGCCAATGCCATTCCGGCAGAAAAGGATAAACCCTGACCTAGTGAACCACCCGAATAGTCAATACCGGGAGTACACCATCTGTCGGCGTGTCCCTGAAACTGTGACTGATAAGCATAATATTTATCGAGCGTGTCCCTGGGCACATAACCTATTTCCGGTAAAACTGCATAGATTGATTCGGCAGCATGAGCCTTGGATAACACCACGCGGTCTCTTTCCGGCCAATCACAATTACTGGGGTCCAGTTTAAGGTGATGGAAGTAAAGTGCAGTCACAATTTCGGTCAGTGACATTGTTCCACCGCAGTGTCCCTGATGGCTTCCTTCAAATATCCTTAATACGTTTTTGCGAACGACATGGACTTTTTCCTCAAGTTCTTTTATCAGTTCCGGGCTGTGTTCCATGTTTTCCTCCCTTTCGTTTCAATTATTACTTTATCTAATGATAGCTTCTCGCCGCATTTCGGACAGGTATTGTTATAGTATCCCAGAACAGTATCCTCTGATGGTATAGCGCGCATGTAAAGCCGTCTTTTTATCTCTTCTCCAAAGTACAGTAACATATTACATTTGCCGCAAAATATCTTCTCTGTCATTCATAACCCCTTTTCTTATTTTGTATTACTGATTTAAGCATGATAATCGTAAAAGTTCAATTCAAAAACTGAGCTCAGGGTTGAAGCATGATTTTTATATCCTTACCCTTTTTATGAGCTTCAAATGCTTTCACCGCGTCCTCAAGCGGATAAATAGTGATTAAGGGATTGAGATCTAGCTTGGGTAGCATCTGAACTGCTCTGGGAAATGAATATGGAGCTAAAAATACCGAGTGAACAGACAACTCTCTGAAATACATATATTCAATCGGAACTCCTACATCAAGACCACTTGGATAGGTTGCCGCCCATACAACAGTTCCGCGGGCTTCTGCCAGTAAGATAAGCTGCCTGGCGATTGACGGTATTCCGCTTGCTTCAAAGCACACGTTAAAGCCTCGACCATCGGTTAGTTTATTGGATATGTCCAGCAGGTTCTCTTTAAGCGGGTCTACCACTACATCAGCCCCGAGTTGCTTGGCCAATTGTCTTTTTTCAGCAACAGGCTCAGAGACAAGAACTTTCGAAGCTCCGGATTTTATTGCAAGTTGTAATATTAATAAGCCTATAGTGCCGCCGCCCGTAATAATTACAGAATCGCCTATTTTCATATGGGCAATATCAAGAGCATGTACGGCCACCGTCACCGGCTCTAAAAATGCTCCGATATCCAAGGGTAAATCCTCGGGTAGCGGGAAGACAAGACTTTCTTTAAAGACAGCATACTCAGCCATTAATCCCCAGAACATAGTCGCCCTCTCGCAGAAATGCTCCATCCCGTTAGTGCAATAGTAACAAGCACCACAGTAACCCCTGAAATTCATGGCCACATGTTGCCCTATCTTGAAATCCCCTTTTACGTCTTTACCTATCTTCACGATTTTGCCTGAGGCCTCGTGTCCCAAGATCAGTAACCCATCGTGCTTTGGCATCGGTTTCTTAGGCCAACCGATCGCACCCTCGGGACGTCCTGTTACACCTTTCGCGTCGACAATTTTAGGGTCGCTGCCGCATATGCCGGCATAGGCTATTTTGACCTTAATCTCGTCAGCCTTTGGCTCAGGTTCGGGAACATCCTGCACTGCCAGCTCCCCTACTCCCTTCACCACCACTGCTTTCATAACATGATTACCTCCTCTCAGCTTATTCTTAACCAAATATCGCTTTGGACCCTCTATTTTTGTGATAGCGGTCCTCTACCTTTCTTCTTCGTCTGGCATCCACCATACTTTTATTAGTACCTTACATTTTGATAAAAATATCTTATTTAAAGAAACTATAAATCAATCCCCAAAATTTCTAGAACGACAGCATCAATAATGTAACCGGTCGGTTAGTACCATCAAGAAACTGACTCCTTCTTTGCAGCCAAAAATCAAATATTGCATCGCCCTTATTCGCTATTTATCTACACTAAATCGCTTCGATGTTGATTTGATTATTTTTAGTAGCATATTTGATACTAAATATCATAATTGTTGGGTTTAATATATCACCAATTCTATATTTTGTCAAGCTAGTGTAAAGTTATTTGTGTAAAATTATTTTCTGAAAAAAGGAGGAACTACCTTTCTATGAGAGTCACTCAATAAAAGGACAAAAGCCAACACTACCGGTAAAAGACAAGACACAAATAATACAAAAGGATGTATGGAAAACGGTCAAACTGGTATATTGGTTCAATAGATCCAATCCGACTTCTCCTTTTCGATAATTTATTAGTCCTGCAAAGGTTCTTGTTTATTGTCAAGTATTTCAAACACTGATTAAAGCGGACAGTGTTGAAGATCATTTTTCCACTGATAAACAGCTTGTTTCGATATTGTTAGATCGAACTTGCAATCAGTTATTCATAAGGTTCTTCAATATGAGCGCAGTTGCCCATCTCTTTGTCGCCGTTCAACAAGATTATATGGAAGCGGAAAACGATAGGTAATGGAAGCGTCCAATGAAAGTTGAAATCAGTGTATCAGAAGCAGTTCACGGTTTCAAGGGAGGAGGTGCAATAACACCCAAAAAACCGGGGATATGGTGTGCGCCCAGATGCTAAAAGTAGGGGTGGGATATTTTAGTGATAACATACAGTTTCATTTTTCCTTCTCTATTAGTTTGCCAATCCCTATTTCGCAGTGTCCTTTATTTTGAGTCCAGGTATTTGGTTGATTCTTATTACCCGCTGTGGTAAACTTTTCATAGGGGAGGTAAAGGATTTGCCATTCAATAATTACCTCTCTGTTCGCAATTGCAGAACATAATAGCTGTAGGGAATTTGTGAATATGAGGGACTTATTACCAAAGAATAGCAGTATATATGCGCGTCACTTGATAGGTAGGGTAAGACACCTGATGCTGCTGGCTAGACAAAAAGAGTTGACTAGTTATGATATTACTCCTAATCAGTTCAATGTTCTACAAATTCTTTATAAGCTCGGTCACCATGCAACGCTTGCTGAATTATCTATTTATTGTTATAGAGGGATCAGCAACCTTTCCACTCAAGTAACTAAGATGGAAAAAGTTGGACTGGTAAAGAAGTTCCGAGAATCCCCTACATCACACCTACTGACGGTTGAGTTAACAAAAAAAGGTCTTGATTGTTATCAGAAAACTAAAGACATTAGATCCGCCAAGTTGATAATGTCAGTTTTATCTGAGGAAGAACGTCAATACCTAATATCAATTCTGAAAAAAATAATTGATAAGAATGAATAATTAATAGCAACATAAGTTCGACCAGTTCACCTTTGAATCCTTACAGAATAACCATCGCTTTTATTTCAGTATCCCATTGTCTTTTTTCATGGCTGTTTTTCTCCTGATCACCCGCCGTTTTACTCTCTTACCAAACTGTTTGTCCCAAGCGAGCAATATATCACGATGCTACGCTATTGACAGTTATATCAACTGTGTTATATAATGCAACCAAAAAATATAAAGGTTTATTTATATGAAATTGGGATGCAGCACTGTTCTCTTTAATCAATTAGATCTTTACGGCGCTCTACAACACATATCCTGGGCTGGGTACCAGGGAGCTGATGTATCGGACATCATACTAGCTAGGCACATTAGAATGGATTCAGGGAAATCGAATATATATGAGGTTGAGTACGCCGCAAGGAAACATGGACTGGAACTGTTTAGTATCGACACTGAGGATCAAGGCAGGACTGAAGAAGACAAAATAAAATCGATGGCGAAAGTGTTCAACATTGCCCAGAAACTTAGCATTCCGGTCGTAGCGCCTTACCTACATGGAAAGTCTGGTAGGGAGGGGGAAAAACGGAATATTGAGTACATTAGAAAATTAAGTGAACAAGCAGCAAGTCGTGGTGTAATGATGGCTATTAAAGTCCATGTAGGCACCCCAATTGATAAAGCCGCAACACTTATTCAAATACTTGATGAAATAGATTCGCCAGGTTTGGGGGCAGCTATTGATACTAGAGAATTATGCAGGGCCGGAGATGATATTTTTGAAACTATTTCCAAGATCAATAAGAGAATAGTTCATGTCCATTTACGTGATTATCCCGGTCGCGAACAGATGCCGGCTGACATCTCGCCTACTTATTCGGCGACTTTCGGGCAGTGGGAGCCATGGCGTCCATCCGTTGAACAACAAATACCCGGGAGGGGAGGCCTCGATTTCCCCAACATTTTTAAGTGTCTTAAGAATGTTGGGTACGATAAGGCGGTTGACCTTGTCATTACGGGCGCTTTTACGTATCCATTGTCCCGGCAGATGGCAATAGCCGGAGAGGCAAGAGGCTACCTTAACAGGTGCCTTCAAGAACTAAAATAGGGCACTAAGTCCGCCCGATAGTGATGCAAGAGAACGGAAGATAATACAAGCGATATTTACTTCCTTCTCGGCACTTTCAAAACAAACCAAAAATATTCTTCATCGACTTTAAAATTACGCTTAAAAATGTTAATCAGTCGCTGGCAGTCTTTTCATTGCCAAATTGCCATATCACTTTAGAACCATAATGTTTACAACTTATTATATGCACATATCACCATTAAATAATCCACTGACTAATTTACTATCAAATTCGTTGTTAAATATATTATAATAATCTTAACTACAAGAGAACTGAATCATTTTATTTATTACTTGACCATAACAAAAATAATATATAATACAATTAAATAGTGCCGTTATGTTGTGGGGCGGGGTGCTGTGTAAATATTATTATTTGCGCAAGGAGGGATGACATGCCAATTATACTCGGTGAAAAGAAAATCAAAGATGTCGGCAGTTGGCAAGAGTTCTTTGTACCAGCTAGTTCTGAACGTATTCAAAAAGCAAAAAAACGTGCGCTACGAACGGTAGAGATTTGCTTGGAGCGGTCCCGTGCCGAGATGAAAGCCTATGAGCAAAATAAGAACGAGCCCAGAGTCATACAACGAGCACGCGCCCTTGAGACCTATCTCAGGGATAAAACTATCAATATTCAAGATGATGAACTTATCGTCGGTAATATCACCAGCAAGATTCGCGGAGCTTCCATTTCCGGTGAGATGGCTCATTTTGTAGAAGAAGATCTTGATGACCCGGTAAGGGATTTTGAGATTCGTCCATACGAAAAGGTCATCATTTCTCCTGAAGAAAGGAAAGAGCTTCGGGATATGATTCTCCCCTACTTCAAGGGAAAGGCTACTTGCGACTACATATTGGAAAGAGCCGACGAAGAAGTCAAGGAAAAGGCTTACGTACGTACTGCTTCATGTAAACATCTTCCTATCATCACTGATTATTCATTGGACAAAGACCTTGGACATCAAATGGCTAACTATGAAAAGGTGCTTCATAAAGGTCTCAAGGGCATCAAAGAAGAAATAGAGTGGTATCTGGAGCAGCTTGACCAGCCGTATATGCATTTTGGGATAGAGGAGAAGCGAGACTTCTACAAAGCAGTTCTGATTACACTTGATGCTGCTACGGCCTATGCCAGAAGGTATGTTAACATGGCTAGGGAAATGGCTGCCAAAGAAACTAACCCTAAGCGTAAACAAGAACTGGAACGTATTGCGGAGGTGTGTGAGCGGGTCCCAGAAAATCCGGCCCGGGACTGGTGGGAAGCTGTGCAGTCGGTATGGATGATGCATACTCTAATTCATTGTGAACTTTATAATATTGCGAATTCCTTTGGTCGCTTCGACCAGTATATGTATCCCTTCTACAAAAAATCCGTAATTGACGAAAAGGTAATTAGCCATGATCAGGCATTAGAACTCATGGAATGCTTCTCCATAAAGACAAATGAATTTGCCGTATTGTTTAACTATGCGATCTCCAACAACCAGCAAGGACAGGTACTAAGTCAGTGCCTTCTCATCGGAGGCCAAACCCGTGATGGCAAGGATGCATGTAACGAAGTTACGATGCTCTGTCTGGAAGCCGAGGAACAAGTAGGCATGCATCAGCCAGACACAGCAATGAGAGTGTGGGAAGGGACACCTGATAAATACCTTAAGAAGGCAGCCGAGGTAATTCGTCTAGGCCGGGGCAAACCCAAATTTTTTAGCGATCGGAAAGCGATGCAGATGGTGGCTAAGGCCTATCCAGGGAGAAGTGTGAAAGACTACCGTGATTATGCGGTCATGGGTTGTACAGAGATAAATCTACCGCACATTACAATGCAGCATAGTTTAGAGGGAAAATGCGTATCCCCCAAATGGCTGGAATTAGTATTAAACAATGGAAAATGCGCCCTGTGCGGCAAACAAATCGGACCTGAGACCGGCGATCCAAGGACTTTCGAGTCTATGGGGGGAGTGCGTCAGGCATTTCGAGAACAGGTTTTCTACTGGATGAAAAACATGGCCAAGGGCATAAAAGTGGTGAAGGATGTACAAGCTGAGAGGATAATGGCTCCGTTTTGCTCTTCCCTTGCAGAGGGTCCATTGCAAAAAGGACTTGACCTCGCTCAGGGTGGAGCCTGGTACACTACATATGGTATATATCTTGCCGGTGTTGCCGACACTGCTGACTCTCTGGCAGTAATCGATAAGTTAATCTATCATGACAAGAAGATGACCTGGGACCAGTTGCTTGAGGCAACGAAGGTTAATTGGAAAGGCTTCGATAATTTAAGACAACTGTGCGTTAATCGTGTGCCTAAGTACGGTAATGACGACGACTACGCAGATGGGTGGGCTGCCTGGGTTATGGACACCTTCTCAGATAGTGTAGATTGGATTAACACTCAGAAAGACCTACTGCCGTACTACGGGGGTACGTACACTGCTGCAACACAAATTGGACTGTCCACTGTAATCTACGGGCACACAGTTGGTGCCTTGCCCAATGGACATATCCATCCAACGCCTCTGGCTGATACTTTGTCGCCTGTTCAGGGCATGGACAGGAATGGCCCCTCCGCTGTGGTAAAGTCTGCAAGTAAACTGCCAACTCAGCGATTTGCTATGGGTGGTCCGATAAATTTGAGATTAAGTCCCCAGATGCTGGCAAATGAACGCGATTTGGAAAATTTTATATCCTTACTCAGGGTTGTTGAGAAACTGGGTGTATTTCATATCCAGTTTAATGTGATTTCAACTGACGTTCTGCGCAAGGCGATGAAGGAACCGGAACAATATAGAGATTTGATGGTTCGAGTAGCAAGCTCCTGCGTTTACTTTGTTGAAATCACTGAAGAGCAACAACTGGATATCATTAATCGCACAGAGCATCAGAGCTGGTTGAACCACATATAGCTTAACGGTATGGCACATGAAACAAGTTAGCCTGAAGTCAGAGAGTGATGCCAAACGATTTGTTTTAAGCATTACCAGAATGTCCATTCACAATGGACATGGAATACGTACCTTGATCCTATTTAAGGGATGTCCTTTACTTTGCCTCTGGTGCTCGACTCCGGAGTCTCAAAAATCTGAACCCGAGCTTGCTGTTTACCCCGGTAAATGCACCCATTGTAGCCGGTGTGTCCAGACCTGTCATTTGAGTGCTATTAACTTAACAAATGAGACGATAGGCATTGACCGGTCTCGATGTAACGGCTGCGGTGAATGTGCGGAGGTCTGCTATCCGGAAGCTATAAAACTACTTGGGCAGCCTATGACGGTTGAAGAGTTGTTAAATGAATCGAAAAAAGACATTCTCATCTATAAATACTCCCGTGGCGGTGTCACTATATCGGGGGGAGAGCCTCTGTTATATCCTGACTTCACTGTAAAATTACTTCAGGCTTTCAAAAAAGAGGGTATCGGTGTCGGTATTGATACTTGCGGGCATGTGCCATGGACAAGTATTGAGCAAATGTTACCGTATATCGATTTTTTTCTCTGGGATATAAAGCATATGAATCCGGAACAACACAGACTATTAACCGGGGTTTCTAACGAGCTAATTCTCAGTAACGCTCGCGCTGTTTCCGAGAGAAATATCCCGCTCTATATCAGATTACCGATGATCCCTGGTTGTAATGATTCAGAAGAAAATATCAGGGCCACCTGTGAGTTTGCTCGGGGTTTATCTTCATTAGTAGAATTGGACCTTATACCATTCCACCATCTCGGGAGGGCAAAATATGACAGTCTTAACCGTGCCTATCCCTTGAGCAATGTTGCTCTTATTCCAGATAGCGTTCTGCAGGACGCTAAACGACTAGTAGAATCTTATCGATTGGAAAGCACCATCGTTGATTGAAAAATGGTAAAGCCGTGGAGGACGGCGCGCGGAATTTACCTCGATTAAGCTACGATTTTTTACTTGTTTTAAACATGTTTACTAATGAAAACCCGAAGGGCAGAGTTCCACGTGCTTGCACGTGGGCGAATGTAAGCGGGAGCATATCCTTTATTAACAAAATTATATACCCAGCTTTAGCTCAAGCGAAGCTTGAATCGTTAGATACCCACGAGCTTGCTCGTGGGTATCTATTTTATTTAAAACCTTTCAGATACACTTTTTCCGCTTTGAACATTCTGTCAACCAAATCTCTAGTTTCTTCAATGGTTAATATTGTGCTGGTCAGGGGATCAAGTAGAATCGCCTGCAAGATCTTGGTTCGATCTTTCTCAACAATCCCTCTCACCGCCAACTCCTGAACGTTTATACTAGTCCGATTTAAGGCGGCTAGTTGAGGCGGCAGATCCCCAACATAGCAGGGGTGAATGCCTGTCTTATCCACCATGCACGGCACCTCAATACAGCTTCCTTGTTGCAGATTAGTAACGAGGCCGGTGTTCTTAACATTAGCGTTAATTCTTGATGGCAAACCGGTCTCGATGGACTGGACGATGGTTGCCCCATATTCAATGCTGCGGATGATTGGAAGCTTGTGACCACTGTTTAGCTGTGCATTTAGTTTGTCATCCTCGCTCTCTCTATTCTGTGCTATCCGTTCCCCTAGCTTGAACTTTTCAATAAGCTCGGGCCTCTTCTTGAAGTAGGGAACGTAGCTCCCCATATGCGCACTTGACTCGGTGACAAAGTATCCGAAAGCCTTAAATATCTCGGCACGAACGATATCCGGGCCAGCATAATGTGCATCAGGCCCCGAATAAATAGCCTGATCCTTGAACCGCTCTCGCAATAATGGATAAGCGTCTTCCCCGCGCCACTTGAATTCCAAGAACCACGCCATATGGTTAATACCCGCTACCCAGAAGGAGACATCTTTTATTTCTTTATAAACCCGATTGTGTAAAGTAGTGTAGTAGTCATCAGCCCCTTCTGGTAAATCCTCAGGCGTAATTGGGACGCCAAGGTATTTAAGAAGTTGGGTTGCAGTACTTTGAACACTGTGGCACAAGCCTACGGTCTTAATTCGGGTGTAATCATTTGCCGCCCAGGTGAGCATAGCCATTGGGTTGGTATAGTTTATGAGCCAGGCGTCTGGACAGAGCTCTTCCATATCATGACAGATATCTAATATAACGGGTATGTGGCGTAAGCCATAAAAAACTCCGCCGGCTTGAATCGTATCATTATGACCGAGATCGACTCCATAATACATGTATGGAGGTGGCGTCCCTGGTAACCTTCGCTCTCCAACTCGTATTGTGGTAAAGACATAGTCGGCGCCATACAATGCTTCACGACGATCAACGGTTGACTCTATACGTGTTTTAAATCCGTGTTGCTCCACCAATTTCCTGGCATAAGTCGAGATAAGATCTAATGCTTCTTTATCGACATCCATCAGTGTGATTGTGCTATCCCTAAGGTCGGGATAAGAAAGGATATCAGAAATGGTGGCCTTGGAGAATACATGGCTTCCGGCACCAATAAGTACGATTTTTATCATTTATAAATCTCCTGGTTGTATTTACTTAATGCGTGGAGGCAAAGAAAAGTTCTTTCGTTCCCACAACTCAAGCAATATACTAATTCGGTTAGGTTCTAATTTAGTTTATGTAAGGGAAGGTGGATTTTAATGGAATTGAAAAAAATAATGAATTAATCAGGGTATATCCTAGAGGTTTTAAAAGTAGCTGATATAAATTAATGATACTTGTAAAATAGAAGCAGATTGTCAGAGTTTTATGTCTACGTTAATTCAAATCTTAAAAGCTCGTTTTGACGAACCTATTATTAAGTATGGCCTTCTTTAAATTATTGTAAGCACGCTCAAAATTAGCGCAATAAGCGTCTACTTTGCCAGGTTCTATTGGGTTGTCAGTTCCTTCAATATTACCATCAGGTATTGGGGCATCTTCATGTTTTGTGGTAATTTTAGCAATTTCCCATGATACAGTGATTAATTAATGCTGACTGAATAAATTTATCCATAGTTTACTCCTTAACGAAATTTAGTGTTATCATCATACCACGGCAATTTATCAGTTTCAACAAAATAAGAACTTAACAACCAATTCGCAAGTTACCACCTATAACATTAACCCGATATTCATGAAGTAATAATACATACAAGAGGTAGGATTTTTAGATGATCGTGGTTTTTTGGAAAAGTTTATGATGGGCGCTTTGCGGTATAACCCAGCGAGATAATAAACAACCCTATGGAACTTCGAGATCGAAAACAAAATAGCAAAGAAAATCGATTCCCTAGTTGGCTAATTTCTTGGTAAGTTAATCCAGTATTTTCTAAATTTGGCTAGAAGTGATTCACCTTGTAGGTAACATTTGCTTGGAATATTGGGTAACATAAAGAGTTTTGTTACTTCGCGGTAATTCACTTGGACCTTCCCTAGTCCAGTTTCATTCTGATAATAGTCAAATCACAATTCAAGTAGTACATTCCGTTGCGATGTCTGA
>Ga0182027_10010969_pt1 | contig 12850 bp, 9 predicted proteins | sample 712E1DmetaG_FD_121300 | JGI IMG/M metagenome (GOLD analysis project Ga0182027, IMG submission 121300) | Permafrost microbial communities from Stordalen Mire, Sweden - 712E1D metaG (Illumina Assembly) | ecosystem: Environmental > Terrestrial > Soil > Wetlands > Permafrost | place: Sweden...
CACTGCGGATCGCTGAACGCCGACGACCAGCGAGTGCCGGCGTTGCCGTCGACCGCGCTGGCACAAGGCGTACCCGCGTTCTCGATCGACGAGCAGGTCACCGGCTTGCCCTGCGCGATGTTGGTGCCCACGATGGGCGTCGCCGTCGGAGTGGGGGTGGGGCCGGAGGGAGTCGGCGTGATCACGCCGGGCATCCACTTGTAGGTCGCGACCGCGCCCGCCGGGAGCGTCGCGGTAACGGATTGCCCGCTCACGCGGATCTTGAAGGTGTTGCTGGCGGTTCCGGCGTTGAAGGCGATCAGGACGAGGGACCCGTCGGGGTTCTTGAAGGCCACGTTCTCGATGCCACCGGTGTAGTTGTTGGAGTCGATGCGATACGCGCCGGGGACCACGAACTTGCTGCCCTGCGCCAGGGCGTAGTACTCGGGGTTATAGGTGATCGCACCGGTCGAGTTGTTGATGGTCACGGTGGAGGTGCAGTTGTTGCAGCCGCCGTTCTGCGGACCAAGGTTCTGATCGAGGACCAGGTTCCAGCGCACGGTGCTCTGGCCCCAGTTGCGCATGTTGCCGATGATCAGAAGCTGGTCGATGTCCTTGAGGTACTGAGCAAAGCTGGTGCCGCTGAAGCCGGAGCCCTCGCTGAACCAGATGCCCTTGGTCGGGTATGAGTTGTGGAGCGCAGTCTGCGAATCGACGGTTCCGCCGTACCAGTGGAAGGCCGTGCCCGCCGCGTAGGAGTTGGCTGTGGCATTGCCCAACACGTCATATGGGAACTGGTTGGTCCAGTTGTGATCCCAGACGAGGATCTTGGACGTGATCCCGGCCGAGGCGAACGCCGGGCCGATATAGCTTCCAAGCAGCGTAGCCTGCTCACTCGAGCTCATGCCCATGCCCGGATAGCCGGGCGGGATGTAGAGCGGCTCGTTCTGCATGGAGATGTAGTTGATCGGGATGCCCTGGGCCGCGTAGGCCTGGACGAACTTGACGAAATAGTTGGCCCACGCCGTGCGGAACTGGGTTTGGAGATTGCCGCCGATCATCGAACCGGAGGTCTTCATCCAGCCGGGCGGACTCCAGGGGTTGGCCATGATGCTCAGGGCCGGATTGATCGTCTTGATCTGCTTGAGTAGCGGCACGATGCACTGCAGGTCGTGGTTGATGTTGAAGTTGGTCAGGTTCGGGTCGGTCTGGCCGGCCGGCATGTCGTCGTAGCTGTAGTTGCCGATCGACGAGAAGTCGGACGCGCCCATCGGCTGCCGCAGGAAGCTCAGCCCTATGCCTGAGGAGGGGCTGAACAGGTTGTTGAGAAGCGTGGTCTGTTGCGCCGCGGTGAGCTTGCCGCAGATCAACGAAGCCGAGGAATCGGTCAGCGAGGCACCGAAGCCATCGATGCGTTGATACGTGGTGGCCGGGTTGATGTCGATCGTCGTCGCGTTGGTGCCGCTGTCCGCGGCGAAGGTCAGGTTCGCCTGTTGCTGGAGCAGCTTGGTCTGGTCGGCGGTGGTCATCCAGACGCCCACCGACTCGCCGGCCGCCGCGGCCGGAGCGGCCAGCAACGATGCTCCAAGCAACATCACTGCCGCGAGGACGATCGTAAAGCGGGTCGCACTGGGGAGCTTGTTCGATCCTAATCGCATGTCTTCTCCGTATCTAGAGACAGCTCACTTGCGGTTCTGGCCTCCCGGACGGAACCGCCAAAGTCAAGGCTGGCTCGCCAGCCTTGACTAGTGGTAGATGCCGAACTCCCACATGGAGTAGCCCCAGGCGGTGCCTCGGGCCGTGCCGGTCAGGCGGACGTACCTCCCGGAGCCGCTGACGTTCATGTCGTCGAAGCCGCCGTCACCGGTCGTGGTCGAGAAGATCGTGGTCCAGTTGGTCTGGTCGTTGGAGGTCTGGATGGTGTAGGCCTTGCCGTAGGCAGACTCCCAGGCCAGCTGGATGTGGGTGATTGTCTGAGTGGAGCCCAGGTCGACCTGGATCCACTGCGGATCGGCCCAGTCACTCGCCCAGCGGGTGGTGAAGTTGCCGTCCGTCACGTTCGAGGCCGGCATCGCCGGCGAAACCTGTGCCGATGACGCGGTGACAGGTTTGCCGAGCGCGATGTTCGTGCCCGCCACAGCCGGCGGCGTGACCTTGAAGGATCGGGTCTCGATGCCGACGTTGCCCTTGCCGTCATAGGCGTAGACGTAGACCTTCCACACGCCCATGGTCTGAGGCGCGGTCACGGTGAACGTGGTGCCGCTTTGGGTGAAGTTGACGTTGGTGAACCCGGTGCCCGTGCTGATGTACTTGTCGCTGAACATCAGGTTGTAGCGGATCGGGTCGTTGTCCGGGTCGGTTACGGAGACGTTGACCGTGAACTGGCTGCCCGCCGGCACGTTGGTCTGCGAGCTGAGCGTCATGGCCGTGATCTGCGGTGCCGTGTTGGCGAGCGGCGAGCCCGTGTAGGCCTGCTTGAGGGCGCCATAGCCGAGCCGGCGCCAGCCGCCGGTGTAGGTGTTGAGCCATACGCCGCCGAAGTCGTTCTCGGTGCCGTAGTGGAACTCCGTGCCGCCGAGCGCCACGCCGGGATGACCCATCAGGGCATTCCAGCTGAACGTGTAGCCGTCGCGCTTCTGCAGATCGGTCGGTTCAGTCGGGACGCCGTTGATGTCGTTGGGGACTTCCCACTCACCAGCGGGTCCGCCCTCGGTCAGGATGTACGGCTTGGTGTAGCCGCCGTTGATCCAGTCCTGCTTGACGCTGCCGACGGCACCGTACGAGTTGACCGCCATCAGGTCGAGGGCCGGTGTGTACTGCTTGTAATACGGCCAGGCGCCGGTCCACGCGTCGGTCGAGGTGACCGGATGGTTGGCATCGGCGCCGTGGATTGCCACGACTACCTGGTTCACGTACTGGGCGTAGGCCACGCGCTCCTGCTCGATCGTGGCCCCGTTCGGGTACGTGTAGTTCTGGGTGGTGAGGATGACCTCATTGCCCACGTCCCAGAGCAGCACGCCCTGGTAGCCCTTGAGCGCGTTGACCTGGGAGACGATGGTGTTGAGGGTGGTGGTCTTGTAGGTCGTGTCGTTGAGGTAGTCGGCGCCCTGGTTGAGCCAGAAGCCGACGATGACCTTGATGCCGAAGCGCGACGCGGTCTGGAGAAGTCCCGGCGTGGTGGTCGTGTCCGCACCCCAGGTCCGGATCGTGTTTACGCCCATGTTCTGCAGATCGCGCATGTAGCCGTCGGCGGCTGCCGCGGGCGGCCCGTAGGTGAGGCCCTTGACGATGTAGTTGCCGCCGTTGACGTTCATCTGCCAGTTGCCCTGGCTGCCGGTGATCTTGACCACGCTGGGTCCGGCCGGAATGCCGGGGTCCGTCATGGCCGCCGGCGCGGTGCCGGTGATCTTGGAGACCGTGACCGAGTCGACGTTGAGGGACGCGCCGGAGACCGTGGCCGCCGTCGGCGTGGTCACGCCGGCCATGGCATTGGGCAGCGAGCCGCCGATGCTGAGGTTGAAGCTGAGGAAGAAGCCGTGGTCGACGGCGGCCTGCCAGGCGGCGACGCCGACGTTGCTCTCGCGCACGACCCAGGTCTGCTGGCCGTCGAGGTAGAAGCGGACTTCCTCGTCGGTCTTGCTGCGGTCGATGATCTCGGTGTACTCGTGGTACCCGGTCTGGCAGTTGACGCAGCTGGCGAAGCCACTCTGCCGGCCGTTGTACTCGGCGCATGGGCCGTCCGGCGCGGTGCCGCAGTGGAGGGTGTTGGAGAGCTGGCTGCGGCCGTTGACGTCGGTCATGATGTCGGTCTCGCCGACGGCCGGCCAGTTGTTCCAGTTGCCGCGGTAGGCGGCACCCGTGGCGCGGAAGCCCGGCCAGTAGCCGAGGCCATTGGCGCTGCTCACGTTCGGCTGCTGGATCACGGCCGTGAACTTGACCTGCTCGCCCGGGTTGGCGGCGAAGTCAGTTCGCTGGGTGGCGATGCGACCCGAGGTCCAGTTGCCCGCGCCGTCCTTGACGGCCTTGATGACGAGGTGGCCGCTGCCGTCGAGGTACAGGTTGGCCGTGGAGGCGCTGTCCGTCTCGACCTCAGCGGTACCCCAGTTGGCCGCGCCGCCCGGGTACGAGGTGCCCGTATAGGTGACCCAGTCGGACGCGGACGGAGCGGTGTTGGCCGCGCCCGTGAAGTCGGTGGTCCAGACGGTCGTCCAGTTGCCACCCGAGGGCGTTGCGGTCGGGGTGGCCGTCGGTGCCACCGTGGCCGTGGGCGTTGGGGCTACTGTGGCCGTGGCCGTCGGGCCCACGGTGGGCGTGGGTGCCGGGCCGCCGACGAAGACCTGGAACTCCCAGATCGAGTAGCCGTAGCCGGTGCCGCGGGCGGTGCCGTACATCCGGATGTAGCGGCCGGTGCCGCTGACGGTCAGGGTCTGGATGCCACCAGTTGCCGTGGTCGTCGAGTAGATGGACGTCCAGGCCGTGGCGTTGGCAGACACGTCGATCGAGAACGCCTTGCCGTAGGCGGCCTCCCAGCTCAGGACCACCTTGCAGATCGTCTGCGTGGAGCCGAGGTCGATCTGGATCCACTGCGGGTCGCTCGCCGCGCTCGACCAACGAGTGGTCGTGCTGCCGTCAACCGCCGCGGAAGCGGGAGTGCCCGCGTTCTCGATCGAAGACGCGGTCGCCGTCTTGCCCTGGGCGAAGTTCACGGTTCCGCAAGCCGCCGCGGTGGCCGTGGGCGTCGCAACGGCCGTTGCCGTGGGTACGGCCGTCGCCGTGGGTGTCGGCGTCGGGAAGCTGCCGAAGACCTGGAACTCCCACAAGGAGTAGCCGTAGCCGTTTGCCCGAACGGTGCCGTACATCCGGACGTAGCGCCCCGACCCGGTGACCGTCAGGTTCTGGGTGCCGCCGGTGCCGGTCGTGGTCGTGTAGATCGAGGTCCAGGTTGCGGCGTCGGGCGAGGTCTGGATCTGGAACGACTTGCCGTAGGCCGCCTCCCAGATGAGCGTGACCGAGGTGATCGAGGCGGTCGCGCCAAGATCGACCTGGAGCCACTGCGGGTCGCTGAACGCGGACGACCAGCGGGTGCCGGTATTGCCGTCCGTGGCACTCGCAGCAGGCGTGCCGGCATTCTCGATCGAGGATGCGGTCGTCGGCTTGCCCTGCGAGATGTTGGTCGAGGCGGCGGCGACGGTGGGCCCGCCGAAGATTGCGGGGCCCGTCAGGCCGACCGCGCCGCCGACAAGGCCGGCAACGAGGGCGAGTGCGAGCATCCGTGGGCGTCGCGTTGAACGTGGATGCATAGCTGGTGCTCCTCCTTGCGTTTAGGTGGTCGCAAAAACGCCAGGTCAAATGTGGCGTGTGGGCAGCGGCCCGATCAATGCGTGAGATTGCGGATGCGCACAACATATTCAGTGCGGATTCCCTCTTCGGTCCTGTCTCGGGCCTCGGGCCTCGGTCCGGCGTCGATCGTGGGCGGCCTGCTGTATGGGGCGTGGTGGATGGCGATCGTCGGCCAGCGACAGCTCCATCCATTCGCCGGCCAACGGGGCCGCGACTCGGCCTAGACTGAAGCTATGAATCTCGGACCGACTCAGGACGCCAACCGCTTGTTCGCGACAGATCCAGCCCAAAGGAGGATCGCGCGCGATCTATACGAGGGCATTGCCGGCCTGCCGATCGTCAGCCCGCACGGCCACGTGGACCCCCGACTCCTGGCCGACCCGGACGCGACCCTGGGGACGCCAACGGACCTGTTCATCATTCCCGACCACTACGTCCTGCGAATGCTCTACTCGCAGGGGATCCCACTCGAGGAGCTGGGGGTTGCCGCCCGAAACGGGCAGACGGCGGGCCCGGCTACTCAGACCGACCACCGCCGCGTCTGGCAGCTCTTCGCCGACAACTTCTTCCTGTTCCGCGCCACCCCGTCGGGCCTGTGGCTGGCCGATGAGCTGCGCGAGGTGTTCGGGATCGACGAGCCGCTCTGCGGCGGTAACGCCGGGGCGGTGTACGACGAGCTGGTCGCGACGCTGTCCCGCCCGGAGTTTCGGCCGCGCGCCCTCTTCGAGCGGTTCGGCATCGAAACGCTCTGCACCACCGATGACGCGGCCGACCCGCTCGAGGGCCATCGGGCGATCCGCGCGTCGAGTTGGCCCGGTGACGTGCGCCCGACCTTTCGGCCCGACGGCGTGGTCAACATTCTCGATCCCGGCTGGCGGGATCGGCTCGACGCCTTGTCGGGCGCGACCGGTCGGGAGATCACGCGGACGGCCACGTTCCTCGCCGCCCTCGAGGACCGTCGCTCGTTCTTCCGCACAATGGGTGCCGTCGCCACCGATCACGGCGTCGAGTCGGCGTACACGGCGTCACTCACCGAAGTCGAAGCCGATGGGATCCTGGCGCGTGCCTTGCGGGGCGAGGCGACGATCGAGGATGCCCGCCGCTTCACCGGCCACATGCTCATCGAGTTCGCCAGGATGAGCGTCGATGACGGGCTGGTCATGCAGCTCCACGTCGGCTCGTTCCGCAACCACAACAGCGATCTGTTCGAGCGGTTCGGGCCCAACATGGGGGCCGACATTCCGGTAGCCGCCGAGTTCACCCGCAACCTGAGACCGCTGCTGGACCGGTTCGGGAGCGATTCGAAGCTGACGCTGATCGCGTTCACGCTCGACGAGACCACCTACGCGCGTGAGCTGGCCCCGCTCGCCGGTCACTATCCCGCGCTCCTGCTCGGTCCGCCGTGGTGGTTCAACGACAGCCCGAACGGGATGGCCCGCTACTTCGATCAGGTCATCGAGACCGCCGGGCTCTACAACACCGCCGGCTTCAACGATGACACTCGGGCCTTCTGCTCGATCCCGGCCCGCCACGACGTCTGGCGTCGGGCCAGCTCGAATTGGCTCGCGGGCCTGGTGATCCGTGGCATCGCCGGTGAGTCGGAGGCGAGCGCCATGGCCCGTGAGATGGCGTACGGCCTGGCGAAGCGAGCCTACCGCCTGGACGGCGGCGAGCCGAACGACGCATAGATCCTCCTCATGCCGGCCGCCCAGCTCGGGCCTCGTCCGGCCGGCGGTGGCGAGCATACGCCGGCGTGGCGCTGAGTCGCGAGCCGAGCGCGGTATTTGGTACTTGACGCGGCCGAGCGGAATCGGGCAGGGTGGCAGCATGCCACCTCAGCCGCTGCCGACCCCCGGGCCCATCACCCGACTCGGTCGACTCGTCCAGCCCGCGGACGCCAATGAGCACGGGACCCTGTTCGGCGGCGAGGCCATGAGGTTCATGGACGAGGCAGCGGGCGTTGCCGCCATCCGCTACGCGCGGGGGCTGGTGGTCACGGCCCACGTAGACGCCATCGACTTCCATGCCCCGGTTCCGATCGGCGTCTTCCTCGAGGCGAGCGCTCGCGTCATAGCCGTCGGCCGCACATCGATGACCGTGGAAGTCGTGCTCGAAGCCGAGGACCGGCACACGGCCGCTCGGACCGTCACAACGAGCGGACGCTTCGTGCTGGTAGCGGTAGATGCCCAGGGACGTCCGCGCGACGTTCGGTAGGGCAAGCGGGCGGTCGTAGCCGTCGGCCCAACCGCGCCTGGCGACCCCGTCGTGCTTGCCGCGGTCCTCTACGAAGCGCAGGCTTCCGGGACGATGCCCGGCTTGTCGTAGTAGAGGCTTTCGCGCCCGAACAGGTAGACCGACAGCCCGGCCACTCGGTTGATGTCCAGCTGGCTGGTCCAGGTGCCACCGGTGGTCGATGTGTCGGGGTGGTAGCTGTAGGGCGGCCCCAGGACGCACTGGACCGGCGTGACGACGCGCCGGAAGGCGCTCGGGAAATTGCGGGCGTACTTCATCGGGAAGTCGGTGGCGATCGTCGTCCCTGCCAGAGACAGGATCGCCGGCAGCTGAGGGACGATCTCCCAGGTCGCCACCTTGCGGGCCAGGGCGATCAGGACGTCCTGCTGGCGACTCGAGCGCGCGTAGTCGCTGCTGCTCTCGCGAGACCGAGCGTATTTGAGAGCGACGTGGCCGTCCATGTGGATCAGTCCAGTTGGCACGAACGTGCCCGTGAACGGGTCGTCGACCGCGGTCGTGACGTTCACATCTACGCCGCCCATCGCCTGCACGATGTCGACGAAGCCCTGGAGGTCTACCGCGGCGTAGTAGTCGACCGGCAGCCCCACCAGGAACCCGATCTCCTTGGCGAGGGTCTCGACGCCCGAGTCGGGCGAGCCGAAGCTCGGGTCGGCGGCCGCGGACATCAGCTCGTTCAGCTTGAAGCTGGGGCCGACCTTGCCGCCGTAGTAGAGCCGGAAGTTGGCGGTGTCGCGAGGAACGCTGACGATCGTGGCCGTGTTCGTATGAACGTCCAGAGTGGCCAGCATCATCGAGTCGGTCAGGGCGTGGGAGCGTCCGGGCATGAAGTCCACGCCTATAAGCAGGAATGTGATCCGGTCCGGGTTGGACCAGTAGGTGGGCGCCGGCGTGGGGCTGGGCCAGGTGAAGCCGTACGTCTGTAGCGGCGCGATGGCCTCTTGGGTTGGCGACGCGGTGGGCGACGACGAGGCGTTCGGCGACTGGGTCATCTCCGCCTCGGAGGTAGCGAAGGGCGATCCGCCCGCCAGGGAGCTGTCGCTCAGCATGTCGTTGCTGTTGATCGCGGCGCCGGTCCGGTAGACGGCCCAGGCCCCAGCCATCGCGCCAACGTGGGTGACCACGATGGAGAGCACGAGCGTCGCCACCATGGCGCTCTCGAGCTTGGGCCAGCGGCGCCGACCGCGGGCGGTGAGGAACGCGTGGCCGACCGCGAGGACGCGCCACAGTCCCAGCAGAGCCACGATCGCGATCAGCGTCGCCACGGACGTCTCGTCGAAGAGGCTGAGCCCGAACCAGGTCAGACCCTGACCTAGCTGGACGGCGATCCAGCCCAGCCCGAGCAGCGACGGCACGAGGAAGAGCAGCGCCCAGCGGCCGCGGCCCATCGCCAGCTGACCGAGCCCGGGCAGCAGGTAGGACAGCATCGACGCCGCGACGGGCGACGACAAGCGGCCGAAACGGCCGAAGCGACGGCCGCTCATGGCCGCCCCATCCAGCTCGTCGGCTTCCGGAGGAATCGGTTCGAGATCAGGGTTCGTGGCAGTGACCCAGGTGCATGGTGAGCGGTGGATCCAGATCGGGTATCAGACGAACCCCCCGCCGGCCCCGTGACATGGTGCCAGACTTTGGTGTGCCTCCGTTACCGGGTCGGAGGTTTGTTCACGGCCGCCGTCTCGATTTCGCCGATCACGTAGTCGACAAACGGTCGAACTCGCGGTACGAGATCACCCCATTCTTCGGGCGCCCCGTTGAGGTAGTTGGCTCGGGCATATCTGAGCACCGCACGATGTTCCGGCGGTAGCAGCGGCAATGCCCAATCTGCCGCTCCGTCCTTCGAGCGGATGACGCCCGTCGCAAGGGTGGTCCAGATTCGCACGAACGTGAGCACGACGTTCCGCTCGTCGCCGACGAGATACGACAGCAGATCTGGAACGCTGTCGAGCATCGCCTGGCGGATGTCGGGCCATGGGATCGGGTCGAGAACCTCAGCCGGCGGCGGGCCGAACAAAGGGCGATTGGCTTGACGGACCATTTCGAGCAGAACGACAAGATCGGGGTTGGCCGGGTTCCAAGGCGCGAAGTTTCCTTTGGCGAACTCCGGGCGATACCAGTCGCCGAACTGGAAATCGAGCCTGGACGGGTATCGCCACGGGCGAACATCCGCCTGAACTACGATCTCGAGATTGATCGAGCGCGACTGCCCCGTTGGATCGCCGGGCCCCGAGATCGGGAGTAGTCGCTCGACCAGCCTGCGTCGCTCGGCATCCGTGGTTCGTCGGCTCACTACCGCGAACAGGTCGAGATCACTCCCCGGCTTGAGACTGCCGAACACCGACGAGCCGTGCAGATAGATGCCGAGAACGGCCTCTGGAAGAGTCTCGCGAACGAGACTCGTCACTTGCTCGATCTGATCAGTGGTCATGGTTGGTCATCCCTCAGCGTGCGGTCCGCGCCTCAGCCGTCGCTCTTGGGCTGGAGGCTGCACCCTCGACAGACTCGATCCTGTGCGAGATGAGGGAGGCGGTCAAGCTGGTCGGACGAAGACACCGCAAGCCCGGGATCGAAGTCCTCACCCTCGACGGCTCCGAGCTCGGCCGCGGCCGAGGCGGCGGCCACTGCATGACCTGCCCGCTCCTACGCGATCCCGTCTGACGCCGGTTGTCCCACGCGCCGGAGACCGGGCGTCGCGATCGTCAGGCCGTCGGACGTGATGGCGAAGGCTTCGTAGCCGTCGCGCCCGGCAAGCCACTCCGCGCCTTTCCGGCCCATCGCGAAAGCTGCCGTCGCGAACCCGTCGGCATAAGTGAGGCTCGGCCCGACCACGGTCAGGCTCACGAGCTCCGTAGCGGGCTGCCCGGTGTGGGGGTCGATGACGTGCTCGCCGCGCTCGTACGTGCCCGACGTCGCCACGGCCTCGTCGCGAATGTCCAGGACTGCCGCGAGCTTCTGGCGCTCTAGTGGGTGCTGTATCCCGACCCGCCAGGGCGTTGACGATCCAGGCTCGGGCGATCCACGCGCCACGATGTCTCCGCCGCCGTTCACCAGGAAGTTGGCGGCGCCGGCGTCGACGAGGATGAAGGCAGCCTCCTCGACCGCCCAGCCCTTCACGACGCCGGTCGGGTCGGGCAGGCCGTCCGATCGGTACTTGCGAGCGTCGAAGTAGCCATCGGTGATCCTGGCGAGCTCGTCGCACAGGCCCATGATCCAGCGGACGTCCGGGCTCGCGTCGTCGAGAGCGAGCTCGCCGCGCATGATGCGGCTCACCTCGCTGTCGGGCTTGTACGGCGAGAAACGGCGGTCGATGTCGTGGAGGTAGTCGATCGCCCGATCGACCGCGCTCGCCGGCACGTCGCGATCGCGGACATCGATCGAAACGACCGTGCCCATGACCGGCTCCACCCGAGAGAGACGGTACGAGGCCGCCGGATCGCCCGAGTCGAGCGAATGGGCGGCCGCGTCCGGCGCCGGTGGCCGGCTAGACACCGGCCTGAGACAGCGCCGACTGGAGCGACTGCACAAAGCCCTGACTCGTGTAGGTTGCGCCGGAGACCGCGTTGATCTGGGCGCTCTGCGTCTGAAGCGCCTCCTGGATGAGGGTTGGGACGGCGTACTGGCTGATCGAGGACGAGTGTGGATTGTTCGACGGGTACTGGAGCGCCTGGACGTTGGTGATCGTGCCGCCAGCGACCGTGAGCTTCACCTGAACCGTGCCGTACTGGGTCCGGACAGCCGTACCCGTGTATGTCCCCGGCTTCGTCGCGCTGGTGGTCGAGGTCGCGGCGGCGGTCGTGGCGGCGGAAGTCGTGTCGGCGGAGCTTGCAGTCGGCGTGCTCGACGCCGGGGTCGTGCCGGCGAGAACCGTGGTCGTGGCGCTTCCGGCGGAGCCGGAGGTCGCACCCCCGAAAGCGATAGCCGGGGCTGTCATTGGCGCCGCGGGGGTCTTGAAGTTGAGCAGCAGGGCGAGCGCAATCCCCGTGATGAGGAGCGCAAGGCTTGCACGCTTTGGCATCGGAGGACTCCTGGATCGGTATTGCGAAGCGCTCGAGGGTCTTGGTTGCAGCCGCCATCAAGCGGCCGTACCCAGAACCGTATGAGTCGACTCTGTCGGTCTGGTTACGCCCGACGTTAGGGGGTGCGCCAGGGCGCTTTGCTGAAACGCCGCTCACGGATCTCGACCCGGCGCGAAAGGATGGCTCGTTCGAGAAAGTGGGACACCATTCTACGAGGGCCATCAAACGGGGCAGCCCAGTGCATCACGATGCCGCAATGGTGTTGCTGCGATAACCAGGGGTAACGCGCGAGCGGTCGTTCCATGCTTCGACAGCGCGCTAATCTGGTCGCATGCAGGCTAATGCACCGACGCATGTCGAAGCCCAATGCCGGAGGCGTCGGCATTGCGGCTATATCGGAGCGATGATCGCGTGTGCCATCGCACTCACCGCTGTGCTCGGCTGCGAGCCCCGACCGGCGCTCCAGTTCTCGCCCGCGACCCTGCCCGACGCCCAGGTCGGCTCACCCTACGCTGCCACCATCACCGTCAGTCAGGCTGTGACACCTGTCGGCAGCGCCTCGGTCCAGCCCGGCACGCTCCCCGCGGGCCTCGACCTCGCGTTGGCCAAGACGCCCGAAGACACGATCCAAATCTCGGGAACACCCACCGTCTCCGGCACGTTCAGTTTCACCATCTATGTGTGGTGCTACGGCACGGACGTCAGCGGGCAGAGCGCCACCCAGCAATACGTGCTGGTGGTGAAGTGAGCCAGGGGAAGTCTGTTCAATGTCCCACTCGCGCTCAAATGTGAGGTCGTTGGCCTGGTGCGGTGGCTGCAGCGCGTCCGGTAAGCGCAGAAAGCGGTCTCGGCATGAGGGCCCGACCTACTGATAGTGCGTCCACATTCGGAGCACCTTCACGGTCTTGCGGTCGTCGAGGACCTGGTAGACCAGGCGATGCTGGATGCTGATGCGCCGAGAGTACGCGCCGGACAGGTCGCCGACGAGCTTCTCGAAGGGTGGCGGCGTCTGGTAGGGGTTCTCTCCGAGGACCGCCAGCAGAGATTGAGCCTTAGGCTTCAGGCCGGCTGCGGCCAGCTTCTCAGCGTCCTTTTGGGCCTGCTTCGTGTACACGAGCCTCCAGCTCACCAGCGGAGTTCGCCGTCGAGTTCCTCCGCAGGCGTCGCCATGCCCTCGATGATGGACTCGCGCATGCCCGGAATGGACACGAGGTACAGGGTCTCCTGAACGGCGCGCCAGTCATCCTCTCCCACCAGCACGGCATTGC
>Ga0182027_10010970_pt1 | contig 12847 bp, 11 predicted proteins | sample 712E1DmetaG_FD_121300 | JGI IMG/M metagenome (GOLD analysis project Ga0182027, IMG submission 121300) | Permafrost microbial communities from Stordalen Mire, Sweden - 712E1D metaG (Illumina Assembly) | ecosystem: Environmental > Terrestrial > Soil > Wetlands > Permafrost | place: Sweden...
CGTTCTCTCGACCTTGCACACAAATGACGCTCCCAGCGCTATCCCCAGACTGGTAGACCTTGGCGGTGAACCGTATCTTATATCGAGCGCTCTTCTTGGTGTCATGGCGCAAAGACTTGTCAAAACGTTATGCCCGGATTGCAAAGAGGCCTACGACGCACCCGCCACGGAAGTCCTGCCCATCGGCTACAAAACCGAGAACACTGAAGAGAAGATAAAACTCTACCGTGCCACAGGCTGTTCAAAGTGCCTCAATACCGGTTATAAGGGTCGTCACGGTATATTCGAAATGATGATGGTGAATGGTGAAATCAGAGAGTTGGTCAGGCAAGGTTCTCACGCATCGACAGGCGAAATCCTAAAGGCCGCTAAAGCCAACGGACTCCGCGAGTTGTGGGAAGAGGGTCTGGATGCTGTTCTAAATGGTTCAACAACCGTAGAACAAGTCAAGAAGGTAGTCTTCACCTCCGACTTCGTTTGATCCCATTGAATGTTAGCAAATCAGACACTGCGTCCCGATAAGACCGGGACGCAGTGTAAAATCCGCATCACTGGCATCGATAAACCCTATGCCCAGATTTTCCAATATCCACGAATATCGCACCGCCCAGATCCGTCCTGTACACGCGTACATCATGCTCCAAAAGGCGCTGCAAGGTCTTCGGCGATGGATGACCGAAGATATTATTCTTACCGACACTTATCATTCCAACGGATGGACTCACAGCATCGAGCCATGCGTCACCGCTTGCGGTACTGCTTCCATGGTGACCAACCTTCAACACGTCGCTCCTCACCATCGCGCCGGTGTTCAGTATCTCCGCCTCCGCGGCATCCCCCGCATCGCCCATAAGTAGAAGCGCCTCTTTGCCATATGTAAATCGCAGAACTATCGCGTTGTTGTTCGTATCGTCTCCGGTGTTCGCCAGCTTCATCGGCGGCGGATTGAGAACCTGCGCGCGCACCCCATCTCCAAAGTCTAAGACTTCCCCGCGAACACTCTGCCGATATTGTATGTGGTTAGCCCTGATCTCTCTAAGAAACTGTGAATATGCCAGAGATGGATATGGTATCCCGGGCTCCAGCACCATATTGACAGGCCAGTCCCTGACCACGCACACAAGCCCCTGCAAGTGATCGTTATGCGGATGCGAAAGCACCACCAGATCCAATCGATTCACCCCCTGTGACCGAAGGAATGGCTCAACCGTACGCATTCCCACGTCAGTATCCTCATCCTCTCCACCGGCAGTTCCACCTCCGTCCATCAAAATCGTATGCCCACATGGAGTCCTCAAGAATATGCAATCCCCCTGCCCTACATCGACCATCACCACGCTGAGAACCCTGTCTTCCCTGCGAAATCCGGCAAGCAGCACAAAAACCAGAATGGCAACGGCGACGCCAAATACAAGCGCTTTCTTCCAAAATGAGAAGCCTCGCACCAAGCACAATACCCCAGCGACCTCTCTCCGTACAAGCTCCAATGCGCTCTCCCTCATCGAATGCGAACGCCTTCTCTGATCCCTGGCCTTCTCGAACCTCCTCAGAACATAATCTAGTCCCATCAACAAGAGAATGTAGTATATCAAAATCACAATCGGTGAAGGCGAACGTACATAGACCACGGACCAGCCACAAGTTCCTAGAAAACCAATCACCTTCATTAGCAACCACATAAGGCCTTGGACGGGCGCAGCCGCCGCATGTCCAATCGATGGAAGAGCCATCGCCAACACTAGCGCCATCGTCCCCAGCAAAGTCAGCAATAAAGCTAATGCGGCTGTAACCGCATTAGCAATCATCGAAATAGCCGAGACACTATTGAAATGATACGCCGTAATCGGCCATGTGCCGATATTTATGAAAATCGCCATCACCATTGAAAACAAGACAATCCTAGCCGCGCACAATACTACTCGATGCATCCAATTCAAACGCGCGGTGTGATCCACCATGAACCAGCGATTAATCACCGGTTGCGCCAGAGGCATGATCAGGATGATCGAAAGCACCGCCCCGAACGACAATTGAAAACTTGGGTCATACAAGCTGAGAGGATTAATCGCCAGAAGAAGAAAGGCCGCGAAGATTATGCTGTTCAGTCTATCCTGCGCTCGTTTCAGCAGATATCCCATAAGAAAGACGGTGATAATCACCGCCGCCCTTATGAGCGAAGGTTGCAGACCCGCCACAAGCGCATAACTCCATATGAGCAGTATTGAGAGGATGTTCCGCCAAGCCCTCGGAACAGTCAGCAGGTGGAAAAGCAATCCGAAAATAGCCAAAATTATCCCACAGTTATACCCGGATGCCACCAGCAAGTGCATGGTTCCCGTCCGTATGAACTGAGCCCGCATGTCGAGCGGCAGACCGGCATAATTGCCCAGCAGTATCCCCGATAGCAGATGGGCATATTCAGGCGGGAATAGACTGAACGTCTTCGCCAGCACAACCGATTTGCATCTGGACGCTATCCCCGCCGGACTCCACCTGGACGATTCGAGAATGACTACTTCGTCATCGGGTGCAGGCATGTTGCAATGAATCCCTTGCCTCGCAAGATGCCGCGCGTAATCGGTATTCCCCGGATTCGTGGCCGGACTTGGTATCAGAAGTCTGCCATGTATGCAGACCCTTTCACCATAAAGGGGCGTCACAGAATCCCGCTTCGGCGATATCGGGCGAAAGAGACTGAGCGCGACCAATCCCGTGGCGGGATATTCGCCAGTGTACGTCTTCACCTTCTCCGCCCGCAAGACGAAACTTACGCCGCGCTGACCAGGCCGAACATCGGATGCAACTACACCCGTCAGGTAAACGCGCTTCCCTTCCGCATATCGGCAAACGTCTCCCTCCGGCACGCGCACGCAATACCAAGCCCACGAAAAGCCAACAGAGAACACCGCAACCCAAAGAAACGCCACCCGACGATGTGCAATCTCCAATGGAAAAACACAAGCCGCAAGTAGCAGACACGCAAAAACCGCGCCCCCGCCCAAGAGACCAAGGTGCATTCCGGAAGAAAGAAGAGTCCCAAACAAGCAAGCAATCAAAAGCAGAAAAAGTGGACGCCGAAGCAGCCTCATAACCCCATCCAATTAGAGATCAAAACTCTGATCTCCTATTGCATTGTTTCGGGACACTCTTGTCCCGAAAAAGCCCTCTGCAAACTCAATCCCGGTGTTCGTTGTTTGCAGTCAAAGAGAGACGAAAGGCCTTAAGTTCTCAAGCTTAGATGACCCAATCCCCTTGACCTCAGAGAGTTCATCCACCGCCTTGAATCGGCCATTCGCGCTCCGATAATCCAAAATCCTCTGCGCCATAGCTGGGCCTATTCCAGGCAGTCGTTGAAGCTGCTCCAAGTCAGCCGTATTGATATTCACCTTCCCCTGTCCGGGAGACTTCAGCTTTTGCGGCCCTACATGTTCATGATGGTCCTGGCTCGTCTGATGCGGCTTCCCGGATGTCTCCTGGCGCGCCCCGCCGGCCACAAGAGTCGCTCCTGTTACTCCCGATCTCTCAGGCAAAGGATTCGTCCCCTTGCGCACTATACGCACTTGCTCTCCATCATTCAGCCTCTCTGCCAGGTTGATACTCTCCATATCGGCATCCGTCAGAGCGCCACCTGCGATCTTTACGGCATCATGCACCCGGCTGCCTGGTTTCATCTCATATATCCCCGGAGATTTCACGAGTCCGACAACATGAATCTGAATCGTATGTGGCTGAACGGCTCCAGACACGACCGATGAACTCTTCTCACCTTCCGGCTCTATAAATCTGATTTCTCCACCACGAGCCCTGTCATGCATAGCTCCCTTAATCACCAGCCCCACGGTGGTCAGTAGAGTAACACTAACCAGAACTGAGGCCGCCAAAATCTGATTTCTACTAAACTCTTTCACTTGCCTCGCTCCTCAACATAACATCATGCATTGCTATATCCGACTGCGACAATTATATCAAGTGCCTTGCCGCAAAACAAGCAAATCAGGAATTCATCATCTGTGCCGCAAAGAATTGCCAAAGAGATGGAAAGATATGTTATTATATGACCATGGCGATATCGGTACAGGAGAACAGACATTGAATAAAGCAAAAGCAATTATTCTTCACGGCATGCCGCCCAAGGAAGAATACTATGATCCAGAGGGGCATGCGGCCTCCAACAGGCATTGGGTGCCGTGGCTTCAGCATCAACTCTCGATGAAGGACATCCTGACCCAGACCCCCGAAATGCCCCGGCCTTATGAGCCTGAATACAGAGACTGGCTGGAAGTATTCCAGCAGTTCACGGTAGATGAAGACATAATCCTCATAGGTCACAGTTGCGGCGCGGGATTCCTGGTGCGGTGGTTGAGCGAAAACAACGTGAAGGTAGGAAAAGTGATTCTGGTGGCCCCGTTTTTAGACCCAAAGGGCGAACTGACCAGCGATTTCTTCAAGTTCCAAATTGATCCCAATCTCGCATCAAAAGCCAAAGATGTTGTCATCTTCAACTCGAATGACGACTGGGAAGACATACAACTAAGCGTGCAAAAACTGATAAAAACGGTGAAAGGCATCCGCCTCCGAAACTTTGAAGGTTACGGCCATTTTACCGTCGGCTGCATGAAAACCATAAAATTCCCGGAAGTATTCGAAGAAGCCATGCTTCCAATGATCAGACTTTAGTCGCCATGACGACGAAACTGGATGTTGACGGTTCGGAAACTCCTGCTGCGTGAAATGAGGATTGGTCATAGCCGTCCGTAACCTTCACGTCTCCAAACCCGACCGAAGTAAGCAGATCGAACGCTTCCTGTTTGCTAACATATCTCCGATATGTGGTTATTTCCTCACTGTGGCCGTTCTGAGCGAAGATCTGAATTCTCTTTTCAATGTCGCGGATCATCGTCTTACTCTGCCTCAGTTTGAGCTGACTTCCCGCGACTTCATACGTCAATTCTTTCCAGCGATTATCCTCGGCCGGATTGGACATGCTCGCCGGATACATGAGATCCATGACCAATACGCCGCCATGCTGCATCAGCGCCAATATATTACTTAGAAACGCCGACTGTTCTTCGCCGTCTAGCAGATAGTTGAAAGTGAAGTAAGAAACCAGAACGCAATTAAAGTCGCCTCTCACAGGAGAAAGCCGCAGATCATGATTCAGCAGTTTCAGCTTCCCGCTTTCCAAATAAGAATGGAGTTTGCCTTCTGCCACCGTTAACATGTCAGACGATATGTCCACTCCGATGACGTGATGCCCCGCCCCGAGAAGTGCCGATAATACCCTTCCGGTTCCACACCCAACTTCAAGAATTGCATCATGTTTATCACAGATGGACAGGTACATCGGCAGGTCTTCACTGAAACCTCCGACAAACGTATCGTAGTACTGCGCGAACTTTCTGTAGACTTCTCGGCTATCCACCTACAAAACACCTGAACTCCGTCATTACGAATTCTCCGCCTCAAAATCACGAATTGCCTGCTGGGAATCGAGAACGCCGATCTCCAGGTGATACTCTCGCGTCTCACCGGGCTTCAAGAACTCCAAGCCGCGCGCCCGCTCTTTCCCTCGCCCCTCTACCCAGCAATTCGCCGGCTCTATCCCGACCACGTTCATACCCGCGCGCGGGTTCTTCCACTCCATAAACTTCGGCAACTCGCTCTTCTTATAACGAAGATACACCCCCAGCCCCTGCCCGTTGTTGAACTTAGGATTAACCATCGCCACGCCCACATTTCCCTGAGCGTCTTCTTTCAAATCGAAATAATAGACCCTCTCAATGAATCCCTTGATCGGCGCAGGGATGCTCGCGTACAGTTCCTTCTCTTTCTCTGATTCCGCATCCCTCGGCCAATACTCCTTCACGTTGGCTATGAGTTTGCTTCCCTCATCGACAACCGGAAAACCCATATTGCAATGGTAGATTATCATGTGCTCGATCTCTTCATGCCCCAGATTCGTGACCTTGTCATGAATCCACAACTTAGCCTCGCCCATCTTCGCCGTTATGCGACGGGACATCTCGACGTTCTCTCCAAAGACGGAAACTTCCCGAACCTTCCCCTGCACCCACATGACATAAGAGTCGCCATCCCAGGCCGCATCCGCGTAAACGTTCGACGCAGGAATATTAGAGACACGCCCGTGCAGCCCCAGCTTCTTCCCCTGATCCTCACTCACATGCCCCGCGTAGGTCAATCCACACGTAACAACCAATCCGCCACCGAAGTTCCTCAGCCACCCCATCCCGGGCTCCTCGTAAAATGCAGGCGACTTATCGCCAACGGCCGAGCGCCACGCCAGCGCCTGACCGTTGAACTCAGCGGTAGAAATATCCATTCCACGATCAGGCAGAACGGTAAAGTTCAACCCTGAGCCGGTTCGGAAATCAACCGTCCGCACGCCTCGTTCCGCCCCATCGTCGAGCATCCCCAAACGAACTCCCGCTATCTGAGAAATGTCCCCCACCCTCGCCAACAATTCATCTTTGGAATATTCAGCCCCGAACAACTTCACCATTTCACCAATCTCCTTCTCTTTGAAGTACAAAACTCTCTTCCACCCAAGACACGAAAAATCCTGCATGAGAAGTCAAATTGCAGAGGAATACAAACATTGAGGAAAGCAAAAAAGAATATCCAGCGGAAACCCAGCCCTATACGTCCGATCGGTCTGATCCGACTGATCCGTCCGATCAGTCACCCTGTAGCCCAATATCTACCTTCCATAATCCTATACCTGCGAAAGAGCCTTCTCCCGCATATCCTGATAAATCCCTTCCCACATTGGAAAATGATCCGCCAGATTGATCTGAATCAGATACTCGAAATCTACCTCAGCTACCGGCCCTTTTCCATTTCGCGTATTAGTCTGGTGCTCCAAAGCGTTCGCCACATGAACGGCCATCAGTATCCCGGATTTGTGGAACGCGCTCTCAGGATAATGGTGAAACGCAATGGCCTCAACCACAACATAGGACAATCCCCACAGCCCCATCAGGTACGCCCCGACATCAGCGTGAGTCGTGCCGAAAACTTTTTCCTCAGCTTCCCAATCGAGCATATTCTCGAACTGAGTAAGCCTCAACACCTCGGCATACTGCTCCGGCATATTCGCGGATAAGACCACCTTGCCTATATCGTGCATCATCCCCGCGATCAGGCTGCTGTCCGCCGTGGCTTGATGAGATCCTTCAGCCATTACAACCGCCTTCGCCAGGCTGCCCACGAAGAGGCTGTGCGCCATGACTTCTTCTATGCCCAGACTCTTCGCCCTTCTCTTGTCGAATTGAGAAAACGCATGGGAGTAAAGCACCAGCGCTTCCATCTGCTTTAGCCCAAGCCGCATAATCGCATCTTTAAGGTCTACAACCCGACTATAACCGCAGAAGAAAGCCGAATTTGCCACGTGCATGATCTTCGCCATCATCGAAATGTCTCGAGAAATAGTCTCGGCTATCTTTTGAATCGATGGTTCTTCAGCGCGTAACTCCTGCACCAGTTCCATGTAAGCAGACGGCAAACTAGGCAGAGATTTCATCTTAGACACAAGAGCTACAAGTTCCCTCTGTGAAAGCAAGTCGCGAATGCCGCAGGCGTGCTTGATAGAATCTATCAGCGCATCCTGCTCGCATGATTTCTCCAGAAAAAGATGTGATTTCCCAATATGCTTGAGGATGCACGCCTCATCCGCATGCCCCGCCATTATCATTCTGATCACGTTGGGGTATCGGGCGGCTATCTTGTCCAGCAACTCCATGCCGCCCATGCCGGGCATGTGCATATCCGCGATTACAATATCGAATGGACTAGCTTCCTGCAAGTCCAACGCCTCTTTGGCGTTCTTCGCAAGACACAAGTCCCATTCGACTTGCATGTGACGAAGCATTCCATACAGCCCCTCTAGGCCGTCAGAATCGCTGGAAACAAGCAGAATACGTGGCTTTGCCAATTGAACTCTCCGTCAAATTTCAGCAAAATACGCCTGAATCGACAATTCCAATTATCGGTATTAAATGGCAACATCTGAAGATGGATTGAGGATGGTATAAATACCTGAAATGGAGAATGAGTGGAAGAAACCGGTAGCTCGTCTGGCAGTTTGTCTGCCGTTCCAACAGTCTGTTCCCTCTCCCGCCTGCGGGAAGGGTTAGGGTGAGGGCGCTACCGTAACGCCCCCACCTCATGAATGTCTACTTCTGAAGTTTCTTTCGCAAATACGCGTCTATCGCTCGCACGGCCTTCTTCGCGGCGCCCATCGCCGTGATGACCGTCGCCGCGCCTGTGACCGCGTCCCCGCCCGCGTAAACCCCGGGAATGGAGGTCGCCCCGGTCTCCTCGTCCACCACAATCCCGCCCCATCTTGTGGTCGCAAGATCAGGCTCACTTTTACGAACAACCGGGTTCGGACTCTGGCCAATCGCAATTACAACCGTGTCAACATCCATCATAAACTCTGACCCCGCCTTCGGCACCGGTCGCCGCCTACCCGAATCATCAGGCTCGCCGAGTTCCATGCTGATGCACTGCATAGCCTTCACATGCCCATCATCGTCACCTATAAACCGAATCGGTGCGGTCAGCAAGTACATATGCACGCCTTCCGCCTCAGCATTCTCTATTTCTTCGATACGAGCAGGCATCTCCGTTCGCGAACGCCGATAAACTATCGAGACTTCCTCCGCCCCCATCCTGAGCGAACACCTGGCCGCGTCCATCGCCACGTTCCCCGCGCCGATCACCGCAACCTTGGAACCGACCTTCACCGGCGTAGAGTGCTCCGGGAACTGAAAAGCCTTCATCAAATTAATCCGAGTCAAATACTCATTCGCAGAGTACACACCGTTAAGGTTCTCACCAGGAATCTTCATGAACTGAGGCAACCCCGCTCCGGTACCGATGAACACTGCATCAAAGCCGTCAGCCATCAATTCCCGAATGGTATACAACTTCCCGACAATCGCGTTAGTCTCCAGCTTCACCCCAAGAGATTTCACATACTCGATCTCTCTCTTTAGAATATCCCTCGGCAACCTGAACGGAGGAATGCCATAAGCCAATACCCCTCCCGGCTCGTGAAGCGCCTCAAATATGGTCACATCATAGCCCATGCACGCAAGCTCTCCAGCAGCGGTCAATCCCGCCGGCCCTGAACCCACGACCGCTATCTTGGCATCCACCTTCTCGACAGGGGGCGCTTGAGTTACGTAACACAAGCCAGTATCCTTATTCGCGGCCTCCCAGTCAGCCGCATATCTTTCCAGCCGACCTATCGCCACGGGCTCTCCGCGCTTTCCGAGGACGCACAACTGCTCGCACTGCTCTTCCTGCGGGCAGACTCTCCCACAAATCGCGGGCAAGGAGTTCGTCTTCTTGATCTCCGCCGCCGCCTCGCCGAACTTCCCTTCAGCCATCAATCTGATGAATTCAGGAATATGTATTTCCACCGGGCAACCCGCCACGCAAGGACTCTTCTTGCACTGAAGGCATCGATGCGCCTCTTTCAAAGCCTGCTCTTCGGTGTAGCCAAGAGCCACCTCGGAAAAATTCGTTTTCCGAATCTTCGGATCCTGCTGGGGCATTGGCTCTCTGCCGGTCATTTGCTTACTCATTTACGACATCCTCCGGCACATTTCTCTTGAAATTGGTTCAACGCTTCCTTCTCGTGTGGAATGTACATCTTCTTCCGAGCAACCAGTTCATCCCAATCGACTTCATGCGCGTCGAAATCCGGGCCATCCACACAAGTGAATCGCGTCTGCCCGCCGACCGTTACCCGACACGCGCCGCACATCCCCGTTCCATCGATCATAATCGCGTCCAAACTGACCATAGTCTTCAATCCATACCCCTTCGTCAGATCGGCGACTACCTTCATCATCGGCACCGGTCCGATGGCGTAGCACAAATCCATCTTGCGCTTCTCTTCAAACAAATCGCGCAGGACGTCGCTCACAAACCCCTTGCGGCCATAGCTGCCGTTGTCGGTGGTGATGAACAGATCATCGCTAGCCGCGCGCATCTCATCTTCAAGAATCAGCAGCGACTTATCGCGAGCGCCAATAATCGAGATCACCGTGTTCCCGCCCTCACGCATCGCCCGCGCGATGGGCCGAAGTTCCGCGACCCCAATCCCGCCCCCTACGCAAACCACCGTGCCGAATTTCTCTATCTCAGTCGCCTTGCCCAGCGGGCCTACAAGGTCTCTGACGGAACCACCGACCTCCGCCCGCGCCAGTTCATAGGTCGATTTTCCCACATGCTGGAATATTATCGTTACCGTCCCCGCCGCCTTGTCCCAATCTGACAGCGTCAGCGGTATCCGCTCGCTCGTGTCGTCAAAACGAACCATCACAAACTGCCCCGCCCGCGCCTTCGCGGCAATCGCCGGAGCTTTCAGTTCGAGCAGCGTGACAACCTCGCCCAAACTCACTTTTCTCACTACTTCATACAACTTGAGACACCTCCACCATTGTGCCCTCGGCTTCCGCGATGAGTTCGCCGCGCGGATTGCGTGCCTCGGCTGCACAACTCAACAATCTGCGAGTCTCCGATTTCACCCAACCTGTAACCGTCAGCTCTTCACCCACCAGAGCACGTTTCTTAAAGCGCACCTTGAGATCGGCTGTAACGGCAAATCGCCCCATAGACCAGACCAGTTTCGCCATCGCCTCATCGAGCAGCGTGCTTACGATGCCTCCATGAGTGATATCATCATATCCCTGATGCTCGGTCCGAGGAGTGAACTTCGTAGTATACTTGCCGTCTATCAGTTCAAACTTCAGCCTAAGCCCAATCGGATTATTCTGACCACAGGCGAAGCACATGCTCTCACTCTGTTTATCCAACAGTCACGTCCCTTCCACTACCTGCTAACCGCTTCCCTGACTCCCCACCGACACAACTCAAGAAGCACGCAGTCATCGCAAACAGGCCTCTGAGCCTTGCAGACCCGTCTCCCGTGCGCAACCAGGTTCACGTGCATCGAATAGACCATTTCATCCGGGATCATCCCCTGAAGCACCGCATGAGCCGCCTCTGCCTTAACCGACGAATCTATCAGCCCAAGCCTTTGCGCGATTCTATGCACGTGAGTATCAACCGGAAAAACAGGCCGATTCAAAGCAAACATTAGCACACAGGAAGCAGTCTTTATCCCGACGCCCTCAAACTGCATGAGATATGCACGCGCATCCTCATCAGTCATCTCATCAGGAAAGTTCAGGCTCAATTCACCGTGAAGCTCAAAAATATCATCCAGCAAACGCTTGATCCGAATCGCCTTAGTATGCGCCAGCCCACCGCACCGGATAGCTTCTTCCAGCGATGAAGTCTCAGCCGACCGCACGGCATCCCAATCTGAAAACCTTGCCTTTAGACTGGCAAACGCCCGGTTATAATTCGCCGCCGTCGTGCTCTGTGAGAGGATCGTCAATATCAACTCATCCAGCACCCCACATCCAGGCTCAAAACCCGGACGCCCATAAGTGCTTTCAAGCAATAAACAGATTTTCTCAATAGGGATTACAGACGACCGCCTCATGCAGTAATTATAACACGCCCCCACCCTCCCCGCAAGGCGACGCACGAGCAACAAACACAACCACCTCAGCAGCACCATTTGGCGACGAGAACTGGCTATTCAATCTAAGGTCTTACCGAAACATTTCGCAAGGCAACTGGAATTTCTCGAAAGAAGCGCTTCTTGAAACTATGCAAAGCGGAAGGGAGGGGCACGGAGCGAACTGGCGGGTGGGCTTGTCCTCCATAGCTTTAGCGAAGGAGGATGAGCTTCGCGGAGTGCCTCTCCCTTCCGCCCATCAAACATAGACACTTCTGTTTCGTTTACGCGCAACCATTGGCCTTGCAAAGGCAGGGCTTACGCATAATGAGAATACGAATATATTGATTAACCACCATATGAGTGTCATTCTGAGCCGGAGGCGAAGAATCATCTAGCTAGGAAGATGATCCTTCGCCTCCGGCTCAGAATGACAATTTTGCGCTTTTACTATTTACTGATTTTGATGCGTAAGCCCTGCTAGCGAAGGCCTTGTAGCCAAGGTCGGCAAGCCCTATTTCCGAAACCTGAACTTCAGCAGCGTCCAAAACGCCTCGACGCCATCCATCCACCCTATCTTCTTTCCCTGAGCGGATGTACGGGCGGTATAATGGATCGGCACCTCGTAAATCTTCACGCCGCTTCGAAGCAGCTTCGCGGTAACCTCGGGGCAGAACTCAAATCTCCGACAGGTCAGAGTCATATTCTTGATCAAACTCGCCCGAAAAGCCTTATAACAAGTCGCCTCGTCGGTAATATGCCCGCCAAACAGAAGATTCGCGCCAAGTGCCAGTAATTTGTTAGCAATCAGGTTCGCGGGATTCATCTTCGGGTTTCCAACGAAGAACCGAGAGCCGTATACGACATCAGCTCTTCCACTGACAATCGGCTCTATCAGCGCGTGGTAATCCTCCGGATCATATTCCAAATCCGCGTCCTGAATAACAATGACATCACCCGAAGCATAATCGAGGCCACTACGAATAGCCATCCCCTTGCCCATATTTTGCTCGTGACGTATCAACTCGATACCCGTGGCCTTCTCCAGCAGCACGCGCGTGCCGTCTGTCGAGAAATCATCTACCACGATGATCTCCTTATCAATCGCCACCTTCTTCACCCGATCAAGAGTCTCCTCAATGGTCTCAAGTTCATTATAAACCGGTATGATGACGGATAATTTCAATTCGCCCTCAGTTCAATGGTATTCCGTTGGAAATGCACATCGCCAAAGCCGTTATCTGAGCGAACGCCGATACGCAGATCGCCAAAATCATAGCAAGTCTC
>Ga0182027_10010972_pt1 | contig 12846 bp, 13 predicted proteins | sample 712E1DmetaG_FD_121300 | JGI IMG/M metagenome (GOLD analysis project Ga0182027, IMG submission 121300) | Permafrost microbial communities from Stordalen Mire, Sweden - 712E1D metaG (Illumina Assembly) | ecosystem: Environmental > Terrestrial > Soil > Wetlands > Permafrost | place: Sweden...
CGGCGCGATGACCCTACCCCCGGCTCGCCAGGAGTCTCGCCCCACCGCGACCTTTGTTCGGAAAATGGCTGGCCGGTGAGCCGAATTACTTCGACAGCGCGAATGACGCGGCGCGGATTTTTCCTGTCAATTTTTTCGTAAGCCGCCGGATCGCGTTCGCGCAATTCCTCCAGCAATTTTTCCAGTGGCGTGGCTTCGAGTTCAGCGCGCAATTTTGCGTCGGCGGACGGCGCTTCACCCAAACCGTCAAGAAAGGCCCGGAAGTAAAGTCCGGTGCCGCCGCAAAGAATCGGCACATGACCGCGCGACTGGATTTCCGACACGGCGCGATGCGCGAGCCGGGCGAATTGTGCGGCATCAAACGATTTAGTCAAATCGGAGATGTCAATGAGGTGATGCGGCACGCGGGCGCGGTCGGCGGGTGACGGTTTGGCTGTGCCGATGTCGAGTCCTCGATACACCTGCATCGAGTCCACGGAAATGATTTCGCCGCCGAGTTGTCCGGCAAGCCGCAGGGCAATTTCGGATTTGCCGACGGCGGTTGGTCCCGCAATCAAAATTGTTTGAGGCAGGCTCAAGTGGTTTTGCGCGCCCGATTTGACAGAATGATGCCGAGCACGAGGCCGGCGATGAAAATGGGAATGCTGATCAGTTCGCCCGGTGTGAGGCCGAAGTGAATCTGGTCGGGCGGATAATCGCCGCGGAAGTATTCCATGATGGTGCGCGTGACGGCGTAACCGACGAGATAGGTGGCGAACACCTCGCCGTCGAATTTTTTGCGCCGAAACAGCAATGCCAGCAGCAGGTAAAGGATGAAATTGTTCAGCGCATCGTAAATTTCCGTCGGATGCACCGGCAAACTGCCGGTCGGATGATCGGATGGAAAATGGATTGCCCACGGCAGGTCGGTTGGTCGCCCATAGCAGCAGCCATTGAGCAGGCAGCCGATTCGACCGAAGACATTTCCGAGCGCGATGCTCGGCGCGAGCACATCGGCGGTTTTCCAAAACGGCAGTTTTTTCCAGCGATTGCAAATAATGCCGGCAATCGTTGCGCCAATCAGCCCACCATAATAGACGAGGCCGCCGTGTTGGATCATGAAAATTTCCGAGAGCGGCTGACCGGCGAATTCGTCCTTCCAATACGTCGTTACATAAACAATGCGTGCGCCGAGAATCCCGCCGACCATGAGCCAGAGCACGACATCGCCGATGTGTTCGCTCGAAATGTTTTCGCGCCGCGCGCGACGGGCGGCCGTCCAAAGGCCGGCCAGAAACGCCAGCGCAATCATCACGCCATACCAGTGGATGGTGAGCGGACCCAGGTGAAATGCTATCGGATGCACAACGGGAAATTAGAACGCGGGGACGGAAATTGGAAACTTGAAATTCACCGGGTTCAGTTTGAATTCGTCGCCACCATCAGATGAAAGCCGGGTGGCAGCGGCGGGGGAGGCGGGGATGCGGTAAAACCAGGCGGCATCGGCGGCCATTCGGGAACGTTCACAACGAGGTCACGCCATGCCCGGCGTTCGGCTGGCGGCATTTGCGACCAGTGCTGGGCATTCTTCAAAAATTCAGCGCGTTCCGGAGCGCTCATCCCGGCAAATTTCGCAAAGGCCCGGACACATTCGTCCCGTTGTTCGGGCGGCAATTTGCCAAAAGTCTGCAATGTCTTTTCCATCTGCTGTCGTTCAACGTCGGACAATGTGCCAAGCACTTTCTGTTTTTCATGGGGAGTGAGTTCAAAGAATTGATTGATTTCCGCCGTGATTTGGCGGCGGTGGGTTCCCGAAAGCGCATTCCCGCGCGCCTGTTCGCCATCATCTGTCCCGCGCCCGGCATTTTCAGGCGGGCTGCCGCTCACATCCACGCTGGCGAAGTAACGCAGTGTGTGTTCGTTCTCCAAAAATTCCCGCTGCAACGGTGGCGGCAAAATAGCCCACTTGTTGAGACGGTCTTCGACCAATTCCCGAATGTCATCCGGCACCTGCGCGAGTCGCGCGGCGCGGTCGGTCGGCGGCTCGCGAAGCAGCGGCATTAAATGCCAGCGCAGTTCCGTCGCGCGCAACCGCAGTTCGCGCGTGTTTGGATCCAGCGCTTCATATTCATTTACTTTAACGAGAATGCGCTTGCGAATTTCCGGCGGGCGATTGGTCAGAAAAATTTCGCGCTCCGCCGGCCTCATGGCCAATAGTTGGCGAAAAAGAACCATCGGGGAGCTTTCGGATGGCGATGTCGGGAAGGCATTCGTCGGCGCCAAAGGCAATTTCGCAGGTAACGCGCCGTCTGAAGCAGCACCGGCAAACAGCGGGAAAACCGCCAATTGTCCCGCTGCACACAATGCCCATGCCAAACGCCCCTGCCGTAAAAGGTTCATCGCAGAAGCGCCAGCAATTCGTCATCCGCGTGCGGCTGGCTCATGCGCTGGATGGCGTTAAAATTCTTTAATGCATCAACGCTGGGCATCGGTTGAGCTGCAGCCACAAGCACAACATTTTTGGCGAGCGCAGCGCGGTGGGCATTGAGTTCGTAACGATGAATCCCAAGGCCGGCAAACGCGATCACAACGGCGGCAACAGCCGCCCGCGGCACGAGCACACGCCAGGTCCAAGACCAACTGGCTGCGCGCGGACGTGCGCTTTCGCGTTCGACTGCCTGGAGCACGCGCGCGGTGAAATTGGACGACACCGGCGCATCCGGCAAACGCGCCAGTACCCCGCTCAAGCGCGATTCGATTTCCAAATCCGCCTGCATTTCAGGTTGTGCGTCCAGCCCGGCCCGTTCGGCGTCAGTAAGCTTTCGGCGCCAAACCAGTTCACGCAACGGATTCTGGAACGGCTTATTTCTCATTGTGTCTTCCAGTTAAAAACCGCCGTTCAAACATAGTTGCGCGTAAAATTTGCAGGCATCGCCCTGTTCAAAACCCCTGCAATATGTTACAGCAATGCGACCAAAAAACATGGCTCCCGCTTCCGCCGGACAACCAAAATCCGCCGCGCGCGCATTGACGAACCGTCAGCGGTTCCTCAATGCGTGCCGCTGCAAGTCCGTTGACTGCCCGCCAGTCTGGCTGATGCGGCAGGCGGGACGCGCATTGCCGGAATATCACAAGCTCAAGGAAAAACATTCTTTCCTTGAACTGATTCAAACGCCCGAACTCGCCGCCGAAGTGACACTTCAACCAATCCGCCGGTTCGATTTTGACGCGGCGATTTTGTTCAGCGACATCCTCGTCGTAGCCGAAGGTTTGGGACAAAAATATCACTTTGACGAAAACAACGGGATTCAAATGGACTTCGCTTTGCGCTCGGCGGCAGACATCGCGCGGCTCGACGTAAACGCCTTGGGCGAACACTTGGAATACGTCCCACGCGCATTGAGGCTTGTCAAAACTGCGCTTGGCGACCGCACGGCGCTCATCGGTTTTGCTGGTTCGCCTTGGACACTCGCCACGTTTATGATGGAAGGGGGCCGTGCCGAGCGTTACACCCGCGCGTTGACCCTGTTTCGGGAAGACCGGAAAATTTATTTCGCGCTCGCCGAGAAACTCACCGCCGCCATCACCGCTTATCTCCAGATGCAAATCGCCGCCGGCGTGGATGCGCTCCAGATTTTCGACAGCCATGGCGGCCAGCTCGCACCGACAGAATTTCAGGAAGCCTCCGGACGTTGGATGCAGGAAATTGTAGCGGCGCTCTGTGAGCGTCGCATTCATTCAGCGGCGGTCATAGACCGCCGCTACAACCACGTTCCAATCATCGTCTTCTCCCTCGGCACGCACGGGAACTGGGGTGATCTCTTGGCGACCGGGGCGAGCGTGCTGGGCATAGACTGGCAATTTCCGCTGGCACAAGCGCGCAAACTGCTGCCAGACAACATTGGGCTTCAGGGAAACCTCGCGCCGGCGCTTTTAAGCGACGCCACGCCGGAAGTTGTTGCAGATGAAACGTCACGGCTGCTTGAAGACATGCGCGGGCGCAAAGGCTATATTTTCAATCTCGGCCACGGCGTGCCACCTACGGCGAAACTGGAAAACATCGCCGCATTGGTCGGGACGGTGAAAAATTTCAAATGAACACTCGCCCTCACCCTGAGCCTCTCCCCCAAGGAGAGGGAAAAGCAATGTCTGTCACCCTAAATTTTCTGCAACGCTCGATTCGCCGACCGACTGACGATTATTCTCCCTCTCCCATCCGATGGGAGAGGGCCGGGGTGAGGGCAAGCATTGACTCCACCTGCACTTCCTGTCGCGCATGAGCAAATTGAACATCGATTTAAAGTTGGTGCAGAAATACGACGTGCCGGGGCCGCGTTACACGTCCTACCCGCCCGCTACGAAGTTCACTGACACGATTGCCTGGCCGGAATTGGCCGAAAAAATTTCCGAAAACAACCAGTCCGGGCGTGATCTTTCGGTCTATTTCCATATTCCGTTTTGTGAGACACTCTGCTGGTTTTGCGGCTGCGCCACCATCACCACGTCCAACCATAAACAGGGCGACACTTACATCGATTATCTCGAAAAAGAAGTCGCGCAGATGGCCAAGCTGCTCAATCCGCGACGCAAAGTCGTCCAGCTTCACTGGGGCGGCGGCTCGCCGACGTTTTTGTCGCCCGACCAAATCCGCCGGCTTGGCTGCATCATTCACAAACATTTCACGTTTTCAGACGATATCGAAGCCGGCGTGGAAATTGATCCGCGTCATTTGACGCGCGACCACATTGTTGCCTTGCGTGAAATCGGTTTCAACCGCGCGTCACTGGGCGTGCAGGATTTTGAGCCGAAAGTGCAGGAAGCCGTTCACCGGATTCAGTCGCGCGACATGACACAGCAGGTGTTGAGTTGGGCGCGCGAACTTGGCTTCGGTTCCATCAGTTTCGACCTCATCTACGGGTTGCCGCATCAAACCGCCGAAACCTTCAACCGCACACTCGACATCGTACTCGAAATGCAACCCGACCGGCTCGCTGTTTTCAGCTACGCGCATGTGCCGTGGATCAAACCGGCGCAAAGAATTCTGGAACAATCCCGCAATGCGGGACTGCCAACGCCAGAAGTGAAATTGGAACTGCTCAAAAATGCGATTGAGTGTTTCACAGAAAACAACCGCTACGTTTACATCGGCATGGACCATTTCGCGCGGCCCAACGATGAACTGGCCGTGGCGCAAAAAAAGAAGCAGCTTCAGCGGAATTTTCAGGGTTACAGCACGCGCGCCGGGGCGGACATTTATGCATTTGGCATGTCCGCCATTTCGCAAATTCCCGACGCTTACTGGCAAAATGAGAAAGAGTTGCCGGATTATTATACTGCACTCGATGCCGGCAAAACCCCATTCGCGCGAGGTTGCTTTGTGACCAACGAAGACAAAATCCGCCGCGAAACCATCATGCGCGTGATGTGCGACCTCTCGCTCGATTACGCCACGATGTCGCAAAAGCTCGGCATCAACTTCGAGGACCACTTCGCGACGGAACTCACGTCGCTTGCGCCGCTCGAAGCCGACGGCTTTGTGCGCCGTTCCCCGACCGGCCTTGAAGTCACCGACACCGGACGGTTGTTCATCCGCAATATTGCGATGTGCTTTGACAACACCCTCGCGCCGGTGGGCGAACGGAAACATTCGAGGACAATTTGAAATCCGTTGCCATCATCGGAGCCGGAATTACAGGTTTGACCGCTGCATTTTACCTGAAGCGCAGGGGCATTCCGGTCACGGTTTATGAAGCGAGCGGTCGCGTGGGTGGCGTGATTCAATCCATCCGCAAGAATGGCTATCTCGCCGAGTTCGGCCCGAACACCATCCTCGAAACGTCGCCGAAAATCGCCCAATTCGTCCGCGACGCAGGCTTGGAATCACGCCGGCTTTATTCCGATCCCAAAGCCGGGGCACGTTATGTCGTCCGCTACAAACGGCCAATCGCGATGCCGTCGCCGCTCGGTTTCTTCACGACAAAACTTTTCACCGCCGGGGCCAAGTTCGCCGTGCTGCGCGAACCCTTCATTCCAGCCCGGCGCGACGATAAGGAAGAAAGTGTGGCTGAATTTGTCTTGCGCCGGCTGAATCAGGAATTTCTCGACCACGCGATTGACGCGCTGGTGGCCGGAATTTACGCGGGCGATCCGCACCGACTTTCCCTGCCGCAGGCGTTTCCAAGGCTTGCTGAACTTGAATCGCGCTACGGCTCGCTCATCAAAGGCCAGATTTTTGGCGCGCGCGAACGTAAAAAGCGCGGCGAAATTGCCAAAGACCGCGCACCGAAATTTTCATTCGACGAAGGCTTGCAGGTTTTGCCCGACACGTTGCACGAACGGCTTGGCGACGCGGTAAAACTCAACACGCCGGTCACAAAGCTCAAAAAAACCGCCAGCGGATGGATTCTCACGTTGCACGAAAATGACGGTGAAACTTTGGCCGAACACAGCGCGGTGATTTATGCGGGCGCGGCTTACAAGCTGGCGGAATTGAAAGTGATGTGTGGTAGGGCTGCGCTGCCGCGCAGCCCTGAAATTGGGGCGGCGCAGCAGCACCGCCCTACCAAAGATAAAAAACCAGAGTCGCTCGACCTCTCGCCATTTTCCGAAATCCGTTATCCGCCGGTGGCGAGCGTGGCTTTGGGTTTTCGGCGCAAGGATGTCAAATATCCATGTGAAGGTTACGGCATGTTGATTCCAAAAGTTGAAGGCTTCAAAATTCTCGGCACGATTTTCTCGTCGTCGTTGTTTCCAAATCGCGCGCCCGCCGGACACATACTGTTGACAAGTTACATCGGCGGGGAACGGCAGCCGGATCTGGCATTGTTGCCGCCGGATAAACTTGTTGCAATGACGTGCGAGGATTTGCGCGTGTTGCTTGGTATCAATGGCGAGCCAACGTTTCAATTCGTCACGCTTTATCCCAAGGCAATCCCGCAATATAACGTCGGCTACGGTCGCTATCGCGAATGGATGAACGAAATCGAAAACAAGGCCGCCGGACTTTTTTTTGCCGGCCACTATCGCGACGGCGTTTCGCTGGGCGATTCGATTGTGTCCGGCTGTAACATTGCAGGGCGCGTGGGAAAATTTTTGGAAGTCAAATGAGCAAGGGCGTTTTATTGGTCAATATCGGTTCGCCGGATTCGCCCTCGGTGAGCGATGTACGGCGTTACCTGCGTGAATTTTTGATGGACGGGCGTGTGGTGGACATGCCATGGCCGGTACGCGCGCTCATCGTCGGCATGATTCTCACCAAGCGGCCGAGACAATCCGCCGAGGCGTATCGCAAAATTTGGACGCCTGAAGGTTCGCCACTCATTGTTACGAGCAGACACGTCCAAGCCGAATTGCAAAAGCGCGTGAATGCGCCGGTTGAACTGGGGATGCGTTATCAAAATCCGTCCATTCCAGATGCGATTCGGAAATTGCGCGAACGCGGCGTGGACAAATTATTTCTGATTCCGCTGTTCCCGCATTACGCGATGTCGAGTTATGAATCGGTCGTCGAACGCGTGAAGGAAGTCGTGGCAAAACTCGCGCCGCAAATGCGAATTGTCGTGCAGCCGCCATATTTCGATTCGCCGGATTACATCGCGGCGCTGGTGGCAAGCGGAGAAAATCATTTGCGGCAAGGCTATGACCACTTGCTGTTCAGCTTCCACGGCATTCCGGAGCGGCAAATAAAAAAATCTGACCCGACGAGCGGCCATTGTCTGGTAAAGGAAAATTGCTGCGAAGTCGCCAGTCCGGCACATGCGACTTGTTACCGCGCGCAATGCTTTAAAACTGTTGCTGCGTTTACGGCAAAAGTCGGCATTCTGGCAGGGAAATTTTCCGTGTCGTTTCAATCCCGTCCTGGCTGCGGCCCGTGGTTGAAGCCCTACACGGATTTTGAACTCGCGGTGCTGCCAAAACGCGGCATCAAAAAACTTTTGGTCATTTGCCCCACGTTTGTCTCGGATTGCCTGGAGACTTTGGAGGAAATCAGCATTCGCGGACGCGAGACGTTTTTGTCGGCGGGCGGAAAAGAGTTTGCGCAAATTCCATGTTTGAACGAACACCCGCTCTGGATTGCTGCGCTGGAGAAAATGGCACGGCGATTTCTGTCCTAAAACTGCGGTTTACTTCTTCGGTTTGGAACCTTTGGTGAAATAGAGGAACGGCAGTTTCACTGTTACGGGCAGAAATTCCATAAAACCTTTTTTCTTCGATTTTTCATCACTGGCGATGCGCTTGCACTTGTGGCTGCAAAGCGGGCAGAGAAACAGCAGGGGGCCGCCTTTGCGCTGGATCACGCGCACACAACTGCCGCACATGACTTCCTTGCAGTGTGTGCATTTGTAAGTGACCTGCACGCGCGGGTGGCGGGGGCACAGCATTGCACCACTTTTCAGCATCACCGGCGGTTTGGGTCGCTCGCGCTCGTATTTTGGAATTACAACGGCGACCTCGGTGGATTCGACAAACAACTCCACCGTGCCCAGTCGCACCGTCTGGCCGGCATGCAACCATGCTTCCTTGATCGGCTCGCCATCGACGAACGTCCTGTTGGTCGAGTTGCAATCACGGATCATCACACCCTCGTGCGACACAATCAATTCGCAGTGGTTTGCGGAAACGGTGTCGTGATCAATGGGAAATTCGCAGTCCGAGTCGCGCCCGACGTGATTGACACCAAGACGCAATTCCAACGTCCGGTTTCCAAAACCTTCTGTCTTAATAAGAAGTCTGGCCATCGTTTTTTCCTCGACAGTCTTAGGTTAAGAAATTTCGAAGATTATTTCTACAACATGTTTGCTAAATTTCAGGCTGAAATTCTTTGAAAATTTCGGTGGGGAGAGGCGGCATAAACAAATCAGTGCGCCGATTTTCCCGACTTCCCATGTTTGGGGAACCCTCTGAATTTCAGTCTGACTGTGTTATGCAACAGATCAACAAGTGTCCTTTTCTTTTTCGGTTTTCCAATCGGTTCACATCTATGGCTGCATAGCGGGCAGAGCAAATGCACTTTACCGCCTCGGCGAGCCACGCGATGAACGCATTGGCTGCACATCACCTCGTGACAATACGTGCATTTATAAGTGACATGCGCTCGCGAGTGACGGGGACAGATCATCGCGCCACCCGGCAATACCACCGGCGGCTTGGGCCGCTCACACTCAAACTTTGGAATTGCAATCTTAACATCGGTGTTTTCAACAAATAATTCCACATCGCCCAAGTTTATAGTCTGGCCTGGAAGCAATTTTGCCTCCTTGACCTGTTCACCATCGATAAACGTGCCGTTGGTCGAGTCGCAATCATGGATTGTCACGCCCTCGTGCGATACGATCAACTCGCAGTGGTTTGTGGAAACCGTGGCATGGTCAATGGGAAACTCACAGTCCGGGTCACGGCCGACATGATTGACGCCAAGGTGCAGTTCAAGCATCCGGTTTTCAAAACTCTCCGTTTTGATCAGAAGTCTGGCCATTGTTTTTATTTTTCCCAGACGGTTTCCAGCTGACTAACTTCAAGTATCGTCTTTATAACATATGAGACCGATTTCAAGCCGAAATCCTTTGAAAAAATTCGGGATTTTTGGCGAAGGCAAATTCTTCGACAACCTTCCCGTTAATCAAATGTTCCTGGATAATGCGTTCCAGCACTTCCGGCGTGCAGGAATGATACCAAACGCCCTCGGGATAAACGACTGTAATCGGCCCGTGCATACAGACGCGCAGGCAGTTGGCCTTGGTGCGATACACCAAAGGTTCCAGCCCGACAAGATTCAACTCCTTCAGCCGCCGCTTCAAAAATTCCCACGACACTAACCCAGCCTCCCGTGCGCAACATTTTGGCGCGGTCTGGTCGGCGCACAGAAAAATATGGCGGCGGAATTTTTCGATGCCGAGCGATTCAGCTGCCGCTTGTAACTCCGTTTTCATTAAAATTCATCCTCGTCCTAGTTCTTCATACTCGATTGGTTATTTTTCGAGGACGAGGACGACAACTAGAAGGAAGATAATGTCTCAACGCGAAAATGTCAGGCCAATCACGCCGGCAACGGCGATAAGACTGCCAATGAGCGAGCGAGCGGTGATTTTTTCGCCCTCAAAAACGCGCGTCAGAGGCAGCATGACAATGGGCGTCGTAGCGATGATGGATAGGACAATGCCGGTGGGCATGTTTTCGAGCGCCCATTGCATGCAACTCACGCCGATGGTCTGGCCGGCAAGGCTGTTGGCCACGACCCATGGCCAGATGCGACGCCATTTTTCAATGGAGACTTGAAAGCTTTTTGGTTCAAGCACGCTGCCGTGCGCATGAGCGGCGCGCCATTTCACAACCAATAAAAGAATGCCGAGCGCGATTGCGCCACCCACGACGCGCTGATAGCCGGTCGTGCCGGGATCGGGATGTTGTCCCGCCGCGTGCGCGACGGCGTAGGCTTTGCGGCTCAACACCGCGCCGAGCGCGCCGCCCAGCGCCGCCACGGCGCTGTATAAAATTCCAACGAGCTTTTGTGGCGCGGCGCAACTTTCAAACAGTCGCCCGGCGCGTCTGCGCTCCGACAATCCGTGTCGGGGCTTCGTCGCCAGGAAGGCGCGAGCACGATGGCCACGCCGACTAGAATGACCGCGATGCAAAGCAATTCGGCGATGGTTAGGGTGGTTTTCAGCCAAAGCCATTCGATGACAACAGCGAGCAGCACGGTGAGGCATTGCGTGAGCAAAACAGTCAGGCGGCTGCCGAGTCGCGGCAACGCCTGGAAAAAGCCGCTGTCGCCAAGTCCGATTCCTGCGAGTCCGCTCAAAACAAAAATGGGAAACGCGTCGCCCTCAAAGCCGGTGCCAAAAGAGTTCGCCCAAATGGCAAGGAAAACGGTTGCCAGACAGACGCGCCAAAAGTTGGTTTCCACACCGCCAATTTGCGTAGACGTGCGGTGGCCGCAAATTGCGGAGACGGAAAACAGCAGTGTGGTTAAAAGCGCAGCGAGCATGGAGCGCGCGTAAGATTACAATTGATCGTAGTACTCGTCCGGCCCGATATCACTTGCATCACCGGCGTCTTCGACTTTCACGCCGCTTTCCTCAAGAATTTTGGCGATGTCCGGCGAAATCCAGCGTTTGTCTCCGCTCTTCTTTGGAAGCCGCTTGATGCGAAAATGCCCGGTGGAATTTGATTCGAGAATGCCGCGTTCCACCATGCGAAGGAGAATCGGCTTGGCCCATTCCGGTTCCTCATGAAACCGCCGCTTGCCGCCGGCGCGACGGCAAATCTCACGCGCGGCAACGAACTGATTTCCCCATGACTTCAGAAATTGATGAATTTCACGCTCATCCGCGTCCATAATCCGAAGCTGGCACGACACACCAACGGAGTCGAGTAATTAAAACGCTGCCAACTTGTCTTCACACGATGGCAATTTTTGTCAGGTACATTCTGACTTAATCGTCCTTGTAATCTCAATCTCTTCGCCCAAAGATCAAGATTGAAACAGAATTTTCGATGCCGTGCTGCCACGCACGTTAACGTTCTATTGTTGCGGGCTTTAATTATTTTTGATTCATTAGAGATGTTTGACGCACAAAACGCTACATTTGGATCATCATTATGCTCTGGTGGACTTATCAACAGCTTCGGGTAAGCAATCCCAAAACGCGATTGGCGGTGGTCGAAAAGCTCGCGTTATTTGAGAACGCCGATTCGGTCGAGCCGTTGCTGTTTGCGTTAAAGGATGCGAGTGCCGAAGTTCGCAGCGCCGCGGCGCGCGTACTGGGCCGGTTTCAAGACCAGCGGGCGGTCGAACCGCTGATACAAATGTTGCGTGATCCAAATCCGGCTGCGCGAACAGCAGCAGTTGTGGCATTGGGGCAACTGGGAGATTCACAAGCGGTGAACTGGCTTGTCGGCCTGCTTCGGGACATTGATCCCGAAGTACAGTGGCGGGTTGCTCAAAGTTTGAAACAGTTGGGCTGGCAACCGGGTAGCAACGCCGAACGTGCGCTACAAATCATGGCGACTGGAAACTTGAGTCAAGCCGCTGCACTGGGCACCGAAGCAATCAATCCCTTGGTCGAATTGTTGAAAAACGGTCCGCCAGACAAACAATTAAAGGCAGTCAAGGCATTGGGTGGAATGAAGGACCCGCTCGTCATCAAACCGTTGATGGGAGCACTTAGCAAAAGCACGCCGCCTGTGCGTATCGCGGCGTTGGGAATATTGCAACGTTTTGCCGATCCCTCCACTTACAATGCCATAGAACGCCTGCTCAAGGATTCGAATCCCAGCGTTCGCTCCGCTGCAGTGGAAGCGGCTGCCCGATGCGACGGCAAACGCGCTGTGCCGGCATTGATCCACTCATTGAAAGACTCTTCGTGGGAAGTCCGCCGGGCTGCGGTCATGGCCCTGGGCTTTTTGAGTGCCCCAGCAGCGGTGGATGGACTTTGTGAGGTTTTGCAAGACAAAGACCACGACGTCCGCGAGAGCGCAGCGGTGGCTTTGGGACGAATTAGCGATGCGCGCGCGATTTATTCCCTGGTGCTTGCGTTGCTGGACACCGACAGTGCGGTGCGCATTGCCGTAGCCAACTCGCTTCAGCAGGTTGATCGTCACTGGCAACAATCCGAAGCTGCGCGCCGGGCGTTGCCGGAAATCAAGGCGGCCCTGGATCATTCGGAATATTGGGTTCGGCACACCGCTGTCAAATTACTGGAACAACTTGATGTCGGTCACGACAGCGTGAATATTCAGCTGCCCGCTCAACCGTCCGTGCTCTCAACGGTTCAACAACCGAGACAGCCTCCGCATGCCGCCTTTTCCATTCTTGCCGACCTGCTGCACGATCGCGACCGCGATTTGCGTCTCGCAGCAGCGGAAGCC
>Ga0182027_10010973_pt1 | contig 12846 bp, 8 predicted proteins | sample 712E1DmetaG_FD_121300 | JGI IMG/M metagenome (GOLD analysis project Ga0182027, IMG submission 121300) | Permafrost microbial communities from Stordalen Mire, Sweden - 712E1D metaG (Illumina Assembly) | ecosystem: Environmental > Terrestrial > Soil > Wetlands > Permafrost | place: Sweden...
AAAACGAAAAAAGGAAGGAACTGGCTGAAGATAGAAGATGAAACAGGATTGGTAATTGTAAGACAAACCTTTTCAGACCGTTCCACCGAGATACCGGCAGAACTGACTATCGAGAACCTGGATGGAAGGCGGGCTCCTACACTCATCACACCCGAAATGATCGACGAAGGGTTGAAATCAGCTTCCCTGTTTATTGCCGGGGCGCCACTTCTTTTCACACGATGGGCCAAAGGTTTTCAAAAACATACGAACCAGCTTCCGTTATTTGATCCCGAAATTTCCAATAAGGCAGGAGGCGACGCAAGTATTTTTTATTACCATAGTCATTGGAAACTGGCTCCCGATGAGGCACTGGTAATCAACGTGAAACTACCTGCCTGCGAAGCATGGAATTTCCAGTTAAACAACTGGTGGATGGAATCGCTGGATTACCGGTATTTTCATGTATGCATAAACAAGACTGCTGCGATCTGTAATACGGATGGAAGCGTGACGGTGGTTGTTGCCTCCCGGGACCCCGGAATTCCCAACTGGATAGAAACCGCCGGTCATACAGAAGGCACCATGTGCTGGCGCTGGTATCGCCTGGAGCCCGGTGAAAACCCTGTAACACCATCCTGCAGGGTCATGAAGATCGGCGAGGTGCAATCGTCTTTAAACCGATAGAATAAAAAGAAAAGTAACTGCGATAAATGAAATCTGACAAACAAACTCATTCCGGGAATTTTGAAAGACGGCCTCTCTGGTTTACGGTGCTGAACAATTCCTGGAAGGCTACTTATTTTCTCGGCACGAAGATAAAACTGGATAAGGATGAGCTGATCCGTTCGGCAAGGCAAATTACAGGCCTTTATGACCTGGGCAAAGATTTTTCAGATGAGCCGCTGGAAAAGCTGCTACGATCTGTGAATGAAGAAGCGGACCTGCATCCTGCCGGAAGGTTTATCACCCGCCGGCGGTTCATCAGCCTTTTGAGTATCCGTCTCAGGGCCGAGTACTTCTTTAAGCGCTATCCGGAGATCCTTGAACAGACCCTGTATCCGGCATGGATCATCATCGGGTTGCAGCGTACCGGTACCACAAAACTGCAACGCCTTCTGGCTACCGATCCGGATCACCGGGTGATCCCCAGCTGGGAAGTTATCAATCCCATTCCACTTACCTTAAATGAACAAGCCAGGGACAAACGAATTGCGGTTGCAAGAACTTCCGTAAGAGCTCTCAGGCTGATGTCGCCGGGGTTTTTCACCATTCATCCGATCGACATCCATGAGCCGGAAGAAGATATTTTGTTATTGGATGTGAGTTTTTTAAGTACCACGCCAGAAGCCATGATGCATGTACCTTCGTATGCTGAATGGCTGGAGAAGACCGATCAATCGGCTGCATATGCCTATGCTGCCAGGCTCCTGAAATTCCTTCAGTGGAAGAAACCTGCAAAACGCTGGGTGCTGAAATCGCCCCATCATCTTGAATTTCCTGACCTCATCGAAAAACATTTTGGAGAAGTCCATTTTCTGTGGCCGCACCGCCGGATTTACGAATCGGTTCCTTCCTTCCTGAGCATGGTGACCTATAATCACATGATCTTCAGTAATCATGTTGACGAAAGGAAGATTGCTGAGCATTGGGTAAGGAAGACCGGTTACATGCTGAATAAAGCCCTGGATTACCGTGCAAAAGATAACAACCCGGTTAAGTTCACCGACATTTACTATGACGACCTGGTACGGAATTCGGAGAAGGAACTTTCCAGGATCTACATGTTGGATGGGGGATTGACGCCGGAACTGATTTCCCGTTTTGAAAAGCATGAAGAAGAACACCCTCACCGGAAATATGGTAATCACCAATATTCACTTGCTGACTTTGGCCTGACAGAAGCCGATATTGACAAACACACAAGCCGTTACCGGCAATTCATCTCGGAGCACTATGGCCGATAATAAGCAAGAGAAGTATAGCAATCCATTCATCGCCACATTCACAGGGATCACGGACCTCTTCCGGAAACACGAACCGGCAGGGAAGCTGAAGCCCGGCGACCGCCTTGACGGAAAGACTGTTCTGGTCGACGGGGCAAGTTCAGGGCTTGGCTTTGCAGTAGCCGTTGAAGTGGTCAGGAGAGGGGCAAAGGTTATTATGGCCTGTCGCAGCGGGATCCCAGGGAAAGGAGAAGAAGTCAAAAGACAGTCAGGATCGGAAGATATTCATATGTTACCGGTCGATTTTTCAGACCTGTCATCGATCCGGCAGCTGGTAGACGCTATCCGGGATCTGTACGGAAAGATCGATATCCTGGTTTGCAATGCAGGACTGGTACCGAAGAAAAGCAGGAAAACAATACAGGGACTGGAAGAGATGTTCATGGTAAATTATTTGTCGAAATTCATTTTTGTTGATCTGCTGTTAAAGGGAAATTGCTTCCGGAATTCACAATCCCTTAATCCGAGGATCATTTTCGTTTCTTCGGAGACACACAGGAACCCAAAGGAATTTGATTGGGATTCTTTTGGGATTTACAGGGAATACAGCATCAATAAAAGCCTGGAACTTTACGGGTACTATAAATTACTACTGACCACATTTGCGGTGGAATTATCCCGAAGACTGAACGCGGGGAAACTCAAGTGTTCCGTTTTCGCCCTCTGCCCGGGACCGGTCAATACGAACATAGGGAGGGAGGCACCGGAGATCTTCCATCCCCTGATGAAACTGGTCTTTTCGGTTTTTTTCAAATCTCCTGCCAGGGCTGCGATTCCGGTTGTTTACCTGGCTGCTTCCCCTGACATGGAAAACATACCTTTCGATTACTTCTTCCTCATGAGCCGGAAAGAAGCAGATGAAAAAGCCCTCAATCCGGAAAACGGGAAAAAACTGTGGGAAGTGTCCCGGCAGCTTGTTCAATCACTCCCGGTCTGATACATTTATCCCTTTCAGCCTTTCCCTGTAAGCAGGGAAGGAGAGGGGAATGGGTTACATGAGTTAGTGCCGTAAAGCACAATATCGTTAACGTTAATTTTCCCGGATTTTTTAATTTTTTAATTTTATGACGTGCGTGCATCGCAATCCGATTCTTATCGTACATTTATACTCCGGAAAATCTTTATGACTTAAAAAGCTTAAGTGGCACAACTCCTGCTTGATGACGGAACACGGATATCGGGAAAACCTTTTGGGGCGTTGTGTTCCGTTTCGGGAGAGGTGGTGTTCAACACCGCCATGACCGGGTACCCGGAAAGCCTTACGGATCCATCGTACAAGGGCCAGATCCTCGTGCTGACTTATCCCCTGATCGGGAACTACGGCGTTCCGGGGAAAGCGATACAGGAGAATCTTTCAAAATATTTCGAATCGGACCGTATCCATATTTCAGGACTTGTCATCTCCAGTTATTCGGCGGAATACAGTCACTGGAATGCCCTGGAAAATCTTTCCGACTGGCTTATGTCGCATGACGTGCCGGGAATCAGCGGGGTGGACACCCGTGCACTCGTCAAGTTGCTTCGCGAAAGGGGCACAATGCTCGGGAAGCTTTTCCAGTATGATGAAAATGAGGTCGGATTTTATGATCCCAACAAGGATAATCTTGTAGCACAGGTCAGCATCAAAGAGAAGATCACTTATCCGGGTAATGATTACCGGATCATCCTTGTCGATTGCGGGGTTAAAAATAACATCATCCGGTGCCTGATGGGGACCGGCGCCACCGTGATCCGGGTTCCGTGGGACTATGATTTTACAAAGGATGACTACGATGGGGTCGTGGTTTCCAATGGCCCAGGCGATCCGCAGATGTGCCGGGAAACGATCAGTAATCTTGAAAAAGCCATAACGGCAGGCAAACCCATTTTCGGCATTTGCCTCGGAAACCAGCTCCTGGCAATCGCTGCCGGGGCCACCACCTATAAGTTGAAATACGGTCACCGGGGCTATAACCAGCCGGTATTGCTGTGTGGGACAGAAAAGACCTATATTACCTCACAGAACCATGGGTTCGCTGTGGATGACAGCCATCTTGACAAAGACTGGGAGCCCTACTTCATCAACCTGAACGATGGTACCAACGAAGGGATATGGCATAAGACGAAACCTTTTTTCTCCACGCAGTTCCACCCGGAAGCCTCAGGCGGACCTACCGACACCCGGTTTCTCTTTGTTGATTTCATGGACATGGTCAAAGACTATAAAATCCAGTATAAATGACCGGAGGGATCCATAAAGTGCTCATCCTGGGTTCCGGGGCCCTCAAGATCGGGGAAGCCGGAGAATTCGACTATTCTGGTTCGCAGGCTTTGAAAGCATTGAAAGAGGAAGGGATCGAAACGGTGTTGATCAACCCGAACATTGCCACCATCCAGACTTCCGACAAGATCGCCGATAAAGTTTATTTCCTGCCTGTCACACCCTATTTTACAGAAGAGGTTATCCGCAAAGAAAATCCCGACGGGGTACTGCTTGCTTTCGGTGGTCAGACAGCACTCAATTGCGGAGTTGCGCTGCACAGGGCAGGGATATTCGATAAATACCAGGTACATGTATTGGGGACTCCGGTTGAGACCATTATCAGTACGGAAGACAGGGAGTTGTTTTGCAGGAAACTGGATGAAATCAATGTGCGAACTCCGCGGAGTGTTGCCGTAACCGATGCGGAAGGTGCCCGGAAAGCTGCCGGGCAGATCGGCTATCCGCTGATCATCCGGGCTGCCTTTGCACTGGGCGGACAGGGAAGCGGTTTCTGCTCCGATGAGAACGAACTTGACATACTCGTTGCCAAAGCATTTTCTTATTCCAGCCAGATCCTTATCGAAGAATCACTGAAAGGCTGGAAGGAGATCGAATACGAAGTAGTACGGGACCGCCACGACAACTGCATCACGGTATGCAACATGGAGAATTTCGACCCCCTGGGCATCCATACTGGTGAAAGCATCGTAGTCGCCCCTTCGCAGACCCTTTCCAATGTTGAATATTACAAGCTCCGGGAGTTGTCGATCCGCGTGATCCGCCACCTGGGTGTTATCGGTGAATGCAATATCCAGTATGCACTCAACCCGGAATCAGAAGATTACCGGGTGATCGAAGTGAATGCCCGGCTGTCAAGGTCTTCCGCACTGGCCTCCAAGGCGACAGGCTACCCGCTTGCATTCGTCGCTGCCAAGCTGGCATTGGGATACGGGCTTCACGAACTGAAAAATTCGGTAACGAAGACCACAACGGCCTGTTTCGAGCCCGCACTGGACTATATCGTATGCAAAATCCCGCGATGGGACCTCGGGAAGTTCGTGGGTGTGTCGAAGCAGATAGGCTCGAGCATGAAGAGCGTGGGCGAGATCATGGCCATCGGGCGTACATTCGAAGAAGCCATTCAGAAGGGGTTACGTATGATCGGGCAGGGAATGCACGGGTTCATCGGCAATAAGGAGCTACGCGCCAATGACCTGGAAAATGAGCTTTCTCATCCCACCGATGTCAGGATCTTCCTCATTGCACAGGCTTTTGCAGAAGGCTGTTCGGTTGACTGGATCTGGGAACAGACACGGATCGATAAATGGTTCCTGTACCGGTTAAAAAATATATTTGATACGGGACAAATCCTTGAACGATTCAATGACATCCGGGAAGTTCCTGATGAACTGATCCTGGATGCCAAGCGATCCGGCTTTTCCGATTTCCAGCTGGCACGGCTCATATACAAAACAGGAAGAAAAAACCCGGAACCGGATATGCTGAAGATCCGGGAATACCGGAAGGAAAGGAACATCATCCCCTTTGTAAAGCAGATCGATACACTTGCAGCGGAATATCCTGCACAGACCAATTATCTCTACCTGACATACAGCGGCAGTGAACATGATGTTGATTTCCTTAAGGACCGGCAATCGGTCATCGTGCTGGGCAGCGGAGCATACCGGATCGGGAGTTCGGTTGAATTTGACTGGTGCAGCGTCAATACGCTGAATGCTGTAAAGGATGCAGGATACCGGTCGGTCATGATCAATTACAATCCCGAAACGGTCAGTACGGATTACGACATCTGCGACCGGCTCTATTTTGATGAACTTTCCTTTGAACGTGTAATGGACATCATTGAGCTGGAAGATCCCAAAGGGGTCATCCTTTCGATGGGAGGCCAGATCCCCAACAATCTTGCCATGCGGCTTTCCAAGCAGAATGTACCGGTTCTTGGGACATCCCCTGTTTCGGTTGACAATGCCGAGGACCGCCATAAGTTCTCCTCCATGCTCGACCGGCTGGGGATTGACCAGCCCCGGTGGAAAGAACTTTCAACACTGGAAGACATTTATGAATTCACTGAACTGGTCGGCTTTCCGGTATTGATCCGCCCATCCTATGTGCTGTCGGGTGCTGCCATGAATGTGGTCTCCAACAAAAGTGAACTGGAGCATTTCCTCACCCTGGCCACCAATGTCTCCAAGGAGCACCCGGTGGTCGTATCAGAATTTATTGAAGATGCCAAGGAGATCGAGATCGATGCCGTGGCTAAGGAGGGGGAGATCGTCGCTTATGCCATATCAGAGCACATTGAGTTTGCAGGGGTTCATTCGGGCGATGCCACGATCATCTTCCCCCCGCAAAAGATCTATGTGGAAACCGTGAGACGGATCAAGCGTATCAGCCGCGACATAGCGCGGTCTCTCAAGATCTCCGGTCCGTTCAACATCCAGTTTCTTGCCAAGGACAATGATATCAAGGTCATTGAATGCAACCTGAGGGCTTCAAGGAGTTTCCCCTTCGTATCCAAAGTGCTGAAAATAAATTTCATTGACATCGCCACACGGGTCATGCTTGGGATACCGTTTGACAAGCCTGACAAATCCTTCTTCGATATTGATTATATCGGGGTGAAGGCTCCCCAGTTTTCTTTTTCACGGCTTCAAAAAGCCGATCCGATGCTGGGAGTTGACATGGCCTCGACCGGTGAGGTGGGCTGTATCGGCGACACCGTTTACGAAGCCGTGCTGAAGTCCATGCTTTCCGTCGGGTACCGCATTCCGGAGAAGAACATTTTGATCTCATCAGGCCCGATAAAATCAAAGACGATCCTTCTGGAGGGGTGCCGGATGCTGACCGAAAAGAACTTCCATATTTTCGCTACAAAGGGAACAGCAGAATTCTTCAAAGATAACGGCATTGACTCTACCATCCTTCACTGGCCCGATGAGAATGTCTCTCCCAATGTAATGGAATACCTGAAAGAACACAAGATCGACCTTGTGATCAACATCCCGAAGAACCTTTCAAAGGATGAGCTTTACAATGATTATACCATCCGCCGCGCGGCGATCGACTTCAACGTTCCGCTGATCACCAATGCCAATCTGGCCAATGTATTTGTGATGGCATTCTGCAAGCTCAAACCCGAGGACCTTGAGATCAAATCATGGCAGGAATACTAGATCGGGTTCCAAGGCCGGAAACAGGACGGTCCAACTGAATCAGGGGGTACCTAATAAATTCTTTTTCACCGCTTAAACGCCAGACTGCCTGCAGATGACTTTTCCGGATCTGTCAAGCGCAGGATATCATTTCTTCTCCGTCTTCTGAAGGATTTCCATGATAATTTTATTCTGATTTTCGAGATGCATGAGGATGGTCTCAATTTCACGTTCGGCTTTTGTGTTCACTTCAAAGTCTGCTTCAGCCCTTGCTTCTGCGTGGTTGCTCTGAAGGTTCTGCCCGATCATAATAAGCGGCATCAGGAATATTTGTATCATGTTGGAAATAAATAGCCATAACACAAAAGCGGGGTATGGGTCGAATCGAACTTCTTTCGGCGCCAGCCAGTTCCAGCCAAGCCAGCCAGCCGTCCATATAAAAATGATAAAAAAGAAACCCATGGTACCCACATTTTTTGTGATCCACAGGGCAAGTTTATCAAGATGTGATAATTTTTGCCTCGTTTCAATATTTGCGTTGCGGATGGGCTTACGAAGGGCTTTTAGTTCTTTTAATGTTTTTGGTTTGTGATCTTCCATACCGGTAAATTTTATTTGTGAGACTAAAATATTTTAAAAATTGTTGCCAGCTATTCTTCAAACTTTACCCGGTAACGCGATGATTTTTGCATAAAAGTGGATTCCGGTTCCCGGTGGGGAACAAAGGTATAAATTTTAATCTACCTGTTCCCTGCATGCAGGAAAGGGGTTGGATTGTCATGGTGAATGTCCCGATGTTCTGCAGGAAGGATTTTTTTCTGTCAGGAAACAAAAATTGATTTCTGATGTAATTTTGTCTCCTGATTTATTAAATGTCAATTAAATATTTGTTTAACCATAAAAAACAGGAGATACAAAAATGAGCGCTATAGAGAAAAAAAGTTTGAATAAACCTGATGAAACCCGTACATTTCCCAAGGGCAAGTTGGAACTTGTGACGTTTGGCGGCGTCAGCTTCGGGAAGGCAACATTCCAGCCGGGCTGGAGATGGACAGAGGTGATGCCCCCGATCGCAAAAACGTCTACCTGCCAGGCGGCCCATAATAATTACATAATTTCCGGTCGAATTCATGTAAAGATGGATGACGGTGCAGAAAAGGAATATGGACCCGGAGATGTCGGCATTGTTCCACCCGGTCATGATGCCTGGGTGGTGGGTAATGAACCCTGCGTGATGATCGACTTTAACGGTATGACGCATTATGCGGAACAGCATTAAGGCCATTCCCGAAGTCATCGGTTACTGAACAATGAAGAGGCTGTCCCAAAAGGGGCAGCTTTTTTTTTACTGTCCTTAACGCCGTGCGACCCTTCCCGGGTATCGGATACCATCACTATTTTCTTCTTTGCCGCCAGGCAACCTTTTACCCAATTAGGGTTATATTAGCAGGATGTTATTTTCGCGGAAGAACACTGAAGCAAAGAGATCCGGCCAGGGGCCCGTCGGGGTATTGTACGACCGCCATGCTCCATGGTTGCTGGGGGTGTGCCTGTCCTATACGGGAAACCGTGAGGATGCCGAAGATGTATTGCATGACGGGTTCATGAAAATCATCCGCAGTATCGGGAGTTATAAGGAAAAGCAACCCGGCAGCCTCGAAGCCTGGATGCGCAGGATCATGGTGAATACGGCGCTGAAGTACATCCGGGACCATAAAAAGGAAAGAATGAGCACGGAACTGGATTCGAACCTGGAAAATCTTCAGGAATCTGGTGATCAGAATGATTTCGAAGGATCCGATCTCACTAAAGACCAGTTGATGGATCTTATCTGCGAACTCCCGGCAGGATACCGGACCGTATTCAACCTCTATGTAATGGAAAATTACACCCACAAAGAAATCGGGGAGATGCTGGGGATCGCCGAAAATACATCCAAGTCTCAATTGTCGAAAGCCAGGAGTTTCTTACGGAAACGCCTCAATGAATATCAAAATAAAAAGAATTATGCAAAAGCAGAATTCAATAGATGACCTCTTCCGCCGGGAATTGGCGGATTACAAGGTCACTCCCTCGGATGAGCGCCGGCAGGCATTCCTGCGCGATGCTGCGAAGGAGGCCGGCAAACGGTCTGCGAAACGATGGTGGATTACAGGACTGGGAACGGGATTGCTGATTACGGCCGGAGTGGGACTGTGGATACTTGAGGAAAGCCCTGTCGAAAAAGCAACGGAAGGTCGTCATGAAAATAATAATGTTAAGATATTCGAAAATATAACTCCTAAAAAAACGGATAAAAACATAAGTATTGAAAAGAAATTAATCGAAGGAAAGGAGAACCCTGTTGTTAAAGCAACCGGCCGGAAACCGGAACCCCGAATCCGGATGAATTATGCATTGACCGTATCACAACCATCAGGGCTTCGCGGTCATCACGAACCTGTTGCATCCAACACTGCACCTTCCGGCCAGGCAAAGGTTGCAGCCAATGTTCAATCCATATTCCCGGAACAAGTGCAGGAAACAGGAATAAAATCACCCGTAAAACAGTCAGCACCTGAAAAGCAACCCGTTGAACAATCCGTTCCAGCCACTGCGCCATTGCAGGAAAACGAAAAAAAGATTCTACCGGAAACACGTAACGAAGAAAAAGTACCGAAACACAGGGGAAAAAGCAGTCTGCCCGGGAACTGGAATATAAGTACCGGCGTGTACTATTCGCCGGAATGGATGTTCAATACCCTCAATGGCGATAAGTACGCGAATAATATGGGCATAGAGGGGACTTTTCATTTTGGCCGTTATTCGGTCAGGACCGGTGTGGGCCTCAGTATCACCACGGGCTCGAATGAGATCCTGGTGCAGACGAATCCATACCTGGGATCTTACAATGTCCTCGACTCAATCGGTTTCAGATGGAATGATAAGCATACCAGCCTCATTCCTACCTTATATACTTCTTCAGCAAATGCATACGATACAACCCTCCGCTACAATTATTCGTATATGAAGAAACGTTACACCTACCTTCAGGTGCCGCTGTTACTCGGATATGATTTCTGGCAGAACAACTGGTTGTCGCTGGGAATGAGAGCAGGAGCGGTGATGTCGGTGCTGCTGAAGACCGAGAATATGTCGGCAACATATGATCCCGGGAAAGACAGGATCATCAGTATAAACAATATCTCCCCCGACCGCATACAGCTGAACTGGCAGGCGGTGGGCGGAATAAACGCGGCATTCAGACTGTCGCGCAGGTATAGCATTGAACTGGAACCTGATGTAAAATACTATTTCAACTCGGTATATGAATCATCAACACTCACCCGGAAGCCCTGGTCGGTGGGAGTCAGGGCGGCATTTCTCATTACATTTTAAATAATTATGCGGAATCCGGGCAACGTTTGGCAAATCCCGGGTTTATAAACCAGAGACATCCGTCAAAATATTAAGAATCTTTAAAAAATCTGCTTCCTATGAAAAAACTTCTCTTTTCCCTGATGATGTGGTTCGCAGCTGCCGGATTGATGGCACAACCGAACACACTTCATGTGTCGGGTATAGTCACCGACAGCGCTTCCGGGAACCCGGTTCCTAATTATCCCGTGCATATCGACATAGACTCGGCCGGCGGGTTCATTTATCACAACGTGGTGTTTACGATGCCGAACGGATTCTATGTGGACACCGTTTTCTTTAACCCGGGCCCTGTTCCTTTTGGCAGTGTGATGGTGTCAACCTGGGACTGCATGCAGCATCTGAAATTTGCAATCTTCCCATTCGGTCCCGGAAACCAGAACTTCATAAGTGATTTCCATATTTGTGTGGGACCACCTCCGCCTCCCTGCCATGCCGATTTCTACCCGGAATTACCACCTCCGCCCCCGCCTCCTCTTACCATCCATTTCATCAACACCTCTGTTGGTTCAAACGGTCCATGGAACTGGCAGTTCGGTGACGGTACAACCTCAACCCAATTTGACCCGAACCATGTTTTCCCGGCTCCCGGTGTTTATCATGTCATCCTTAGCATGGGCGACAGCGGCTCAGGGGGATGTTACGACAGCAGAACCCACGAGATCCATGTAGGAGATTCCATGGGAGGCGGATGCCATGCCGAGTTCACCTGGGTTTGCGATTCGAATATGCAGACGAATACGATACATTTCATTAACCAGAGCCTGGGCACGGGACTTACCTGGTACTGGAATTTCGGCGACAGCACATTTTCCGCCGGTCAGAATCCCACGCATACCTACGCCAATAACGGGATATACCATGTTTGTCTGACCATTACCTCAGCCAACCCCCAGTGCACAGATACAAAATGTCATGATATTCCCATAGGCCCGCCGCCACCCCCGGGTTGTCAAAGCTGGTTCACCCATATGAACAACTGGTTGCATGTAAGCTTTGAAGGACATCTGCCGATGAACCCTCCTGCAACCTATGCATGGACATTTGGCGACGGAAGCTCCGGCAGCGGAAAAAATACGGATCATCTGTATGCAACTCCGGGATTTTATTCCGTGACGCTGACCACCGTGCTCCAGGATTCGGGCCAGTGCACATTTACAAGTACGCAGCAGATCCATGTGGGAGACAGCAACAACATACACCAGGTATACGGACAGGTCTTCGCGGGGAGCTTCCCTATGCCTCACGGACTGGCGATGATTTTTTCGGATGACACACTGCCGGGCGGCATGCCGTTCTTCGCGATGTCACCACTTGATTCCATGGGAGTTTATATGTTCCCCTATGTCCCTGACGGACAGTTTGTGATCTGGGCCCTCCCTTTTGATTCGGTGGGCGGTTTTCTGCCAACCTTCTATGAGCATGCACTATATTGGGAACTGGCCAACAAGATCCAGCTGGGTCAGCCGGATAACCCTTACAACATACATCTGCTACATACCGATGGCATGACTGATGGCCCGGGCGGCATAAACGGTCATGTGAACACCCAGGGGCTGAAAACAGCTACAGTGGGCCAGATAACAATGCTGCTCACCGACGATCAGTTCAATGTCATAGGATTCAGGAGGGTCAGCGCATCCGGGGCTTTTGATTTCAGCAGGATGGCATATGGCACCTATTACCTGAAGCCCGAACTGCCCAACACCACCAGCGACCAGGTGAAGGTAGTACTGAGCGAGGCAAATCCCACAGCAATTGTCAATATGACCTTTACCGGGACGAACATTCTGGGAGTAAGCGGGATCTCTTCCGTTGAAAGCTTTACCGCTTACCCGGTTCCCGTGCAGGATGTGCTGGGCATGAACATCAGACTGATAAGCGCTGCAAATGTTACCGCTGAAATCTACAGTTTCACCGGGCAGAAAGTGGTCAGCGAGAGCCTTTCACTATCCAGCGGAGAAAACACGGTTAAGCTGGATATGAGCACGCTGAGCCCGGGATTCTATATGCTGCGGATTCTCTCTTC
>Ga0182027_10010974_pt1 | contig 12844 bp, 9 predicted proteins | sample 712E1DmetaG_FD_121300 | JGI IMG/M metagenome (GOLD analysis project Ga0182027, IMG submission 121300) | Permafrost microbial communities from Stordalen Mire, Sweden - 712E1D metaG (Illumina Assembly) | ecosystem: Environmental > Terrestrial > Soil > Wetlands > Permafrost | place: Sweden...
AAGCGCGATCACCAGCGGCCGGATGTTCTCGCTCGACACGATCCTGTCGAGGCGTGCCTTCTCGACGTTGAGAAGCTTGCCGCGCAGCGGCAGGATCGCCTGGAATCGGCGGTCGCGGCCCTGCTTGGCCGAGCCGCCGGCCGAGTCGCCCTCCACCAGATACAGCTCGCTCTTGGCTGGGTCGCGCTCCTGGCAGTCCGCCAGCTTGCCCGGCAGCGACATACCTTCGAGCGCGCCCTTTCGAATGACGAGGTCGCGGGCCTTGCGGGCGGCTTCTCGGGCCCGCGCGGCCGTGAGCGACTTCTCAATCATGCGCCGGCCATCGGCCGGGTTCTCGTCGAGGTACTGGCCGATGCCCTCGGTGACGGCCGCCTCGACTGGGCCCTTGATTTCGGCGTTGCCGAGCTTAGCCTTGGTCTGGCCCTCGAACTGCGGGTCGACCAGCTTGACGCTCACGACCGCGGTGAGGCCCTCGCGGACGTCATCGCCGGAGAGGTTGGCGTCGGCATCCTTCAGGATCCCCGCGCGCCGGGCGTAGTCGTTCAGCGACCGGGTCAACGCCGCCCGGAATCCGGTCAGGTGCGTGCCGCCGTCGACCGTGTTGATGTTGTTGGCGAAGCTGAACACGTTCTCCGTGTAGGAGTCGTTGTACTGCAGCGCGACTTCGATGGAACTCGAGCCTTCGCGCCGTTCGACGTAGATCGGCCGGGCGTGGAGGGTCTCCTTGTTCTTGTTGAGGTGCCGGACAAAAGAGACGAGGCCACCCTCGAAATAGAACGAACGTTCTCGCTCGGCGCGGTCGTCCAGCAGACGGATCCACAGGCCTTTGTTCAGGTAGGCCGACTCGCGAAGGCGCTGGGCGATCATGTCGAACGAGAATTCGATCGTCTCGAAGACGTCGGGATCGGCCTTGAAGGTCGTGGTCGTGCCCTTGCGGTCTCCCTGAGGTCCGATCTTTCGAACGGGCGTAGTGGGCACGCCGCGGGAGTACTCCTGGGCCCAAACGGATCCGTCTCTCGCCGACTCGACGCGAAGCGACTCGGATAGCGCGTTGACGACGCTGACGCCGACGCCGTGAAGGCCGCCAGAGACCTTGTAGCCGCCGCCACCGAACTTGGAGCCGGCGTGGAGCACCGTGTGCACGATCTCAAGGGCGTCCTTGCCGCTGGGGTGGCGGCCTACCGGCACGCCTCGACCGTCGTCGGTGACGCGCACCGAGCCGTCCTCCAAGACGCGAACCTCGACATGGGTCGCGTGGCCGGCCATCGCTTCGTCGATGGAGTTGTCGACGACTTCCCAGACCAGGTGGTGCAGGCCGCGGCCGTCGGTCGAGCCGATATACATGCCGGGTCGCCGGCGGACCGGGTCGAGGCCCTCGAGAACCTGGATGCTCTCGGCGTTGTAATCGTTCACGGCCGATTTGCGGGCTCGACGAGTTGCGGCCGGCTGAGTCGAGCCAGTCGCACCGTTGGCCGAGTCGTTTGCCGATCCGTTGGCCCCACGCGGCAGATCCTGAGTCAAGAGATTCCTCCGGTCAGACGATCGAAGAGCCGAGAGAACTCTTCGTCGCTGTAGTACTCGATGACGATTCGTCCGCCTTTCCTCGATCGGGCGAGGACGACCTTGGTGCCGAGGGCCCGGCGGAGGTCTTCTTCGAGATGATCCATGTCGGCGTTGGTATCCGCGGCCGGTCTGGCCTCGGCTGCGGGCTGCTCGCGAAGGCGACGGACAAGTTCCTCTGTCTGTCGAACCGACAACCCGCCGGCGACCACCACAGCGACCAGTTGCCGCTGTCCGGCCGGCGACGCTCCCGCAAGCGCTCGAGCGTGGCCTTCGGCGATGTCGCCGCCGGCGAGCGCTTGCTGGACGGAAGGCTCGAGGTCGAGCAGTCGAAGCGTGTTGGCTATGGTGGACCTGGCCCGGCCGACCCGAGTGGCTATGTCGTCCTGCGTCAAGCCGAACTCATCGGCCAGCTGCCGGTAGGCGCGAGCCTCCTCCATGGCGTTGAGGTCGGCACGCTGGACATTCTCGACGATCGCGACGGCCAGCTGGTCGCGCTCGGCCATCTGGCGAACGATTGCCGGGACGCGTTCCAGACCGGCCATTTGAGCGGCTCGGACGCGTCGCTCACCGGCCACGAGCTGGTAGCCATCCAGAACCTCGGTGACCAGAACGGGCTGGAGAACGCCATGGATGGCAATGCTGGCCGCGAGGGACTCAAGGGCTTTCTGCTCGACACGCTGGCGCGGCTGGTATGGATTGCCCCGAATTCGGGAGATCGGGATCTCCATAGGTGCCGCTCCGGCCGGACTGGTCTGGGGAATCAGGGCTCCGAGACCGCGCCCCAAGCCGGCGTGCCGCTCGACCTGGGGTGGTGTCAACGCGGGCTCCCGTCTGGGGTTTCGAGCCGGTCTTCGTCGGCGGAGGGCTCGTCCTCGGCTACGGTGTGAGAGACGGGTTCCGTTCTCCCGTCTCGTTCGCGCATCTCGGCGGCGAGCGCCGCGTAGGCCTCCGCGCCCTTCGAATCCGGCCTGTACAGAGCGATGGGCAGGCCGTAGCTGGGGGCTTCCGACAGGCGGACGCTCCGGGGGATGACGGTGTCGAAGACGGCTCGCCCGAGATGCTTGCGGACCTCCGCGTCCACTTCCGCGGAGAGGTTGGTCCGTGGGTCGTACATCGTCAGCACAACGCCCTTGATCGCGAGTTCCGGATTCAGGTGGTTCCGAACGAGGTTGATCGTAGCTATCAGCTGGGAGAGGCCTTCGAGGGCGTAGTACTCGCACTGGATCGGGATGACGACCGCATCGGCCGCCGTGAGCGCATTCACGGTCAGGAGGCCAAGCGATGGCGGGCAGTCGAGCAATATGTAGTCGTAGGTGGCCACGAGTTCGTTCAGGATCCTGGAAAGGCGGCGTTCACGTTGCGGGAGCGGCGCCAGCTCGACCTCGGCCCCTGCCAACGAGATCGACGAGGGCACGATGGCCAGCCCGGGGATCTCCGTCGAGACGATCAACTCCGAGATGCTGACGTCTTCGATGATCGCTTCATAGACGGAATGGTGGATCTCGCCACGGTCCAGACCGAAGCCGCTGGTGGTGTTTCCCTGTGGATCGAGGTCAATGACGAGGACGCTGTCGCCCGCGAGAGCCAGGTAGGTGGATAGGTTGACAACGGTCGTTGTCTTTCCGACGCCACCCTTCTGGTTGGCGCAGGCGATGATCTGGCCCACTCAGGCCCCCATTTCGGTCGTCGGCACGTTCAGATTCTATCATTCAGGGACGCTTCTCGGGCCCGAGAGCCTGCCTTCGGGCGCCTGTCGAGCGTCTTCCGAGCCTCCCGAGACCTCGCCGAGGTTGACGTCGCAAACGCTACACGGATCGTCTTGGCGGCCACTCAACTGAGGCTTATCTGCGGGGCCCCGCCACGCAGGCACTCCTTCGGTCGCCCGGCGGAGACCGTGAACTCCAGGCGTCTCTCAGCCGCGATTCCGCGGTCGAGGGTGCAGCTGAGCACCAGGGAATCGTCCTAGCCACAGAACTGCTCCAGGGATTGGCGGACCGGGTTGGGCCGCGACCCACGGAGCGTGTGCCCCCGCCGCCGCCTTGCGAAAGTTCGCAACAAGCGCGGCCTTTCTTCAGGTTTCACGTGCAACATCCGCCGGATCGGCGGCGGACTTACCCGGACAACTTCCTGCTCGAGTTGGGCCGTTGCTGAGCCGTCCCAAGGTCCAGCGCCACGGCAACGACGAGACGCTAGAAGGAATGGACGGCGTCTTCGAAAGGAAGCTGCGGTTGCCGAGACTCGAGGGTTGGGAGGACAAGTTGTTTCACGTGCAACATCCGCGCGACGCGAGTCCCTCGCCGGCGATGCGACGCGTGGAAGCAATCCTGATTTCTCGCTCGCCGTCTCGTCCGTTCGAAGGTGTCCGCCCTGGGAGGTGTGTTCGACCGTGGTGCGAGCTGGCACCACTCACCGGGGCCCGGAACTACCCGATGCGCCATGCGAATCGACGCTCGCATCGCGAGCCCGGCACCCTCTGGCCCCAATTCGCGGGAGATCGTCGGTGGATGCATATACAGGGGTTGGCCCAGCATCTCGGCCGGTCGCGAGAGCGGTCGAGAGGAGCCCGAACGCCCCCAACGGGAACACCGAGCTCGCGGCCACAGGCGTGTATTCGGACACGCTCGTCGGTCCTTCGAAACCGCGATCCGAGACCCCGAGCTTGGGCGAGTGGACCACCCGGGGGCCCGCCGGGGAGTGCCCCGCGTTGTCTCAAACTTGCGCTCGGCCCTATACTCCGCCAGTCGATGCCGCAAGTCGGTCGCACTCCACACTCCGGAGTGCCCTCCCAACCCCGCTACTGAGGGCTGGCCGCAATGGGTCCCGCATTCGCTGCGGTCGGCGCTGGTATCGCGGCGCTTCTGCAGGCCACGATCGCGTCGCGATATCAGATCGCCGGCGCTCCGCTCCAGATTTCGCTCGTGCTTGCTGTCGCCGTGACATTGGTAAACGGCTTCGAGGAAGGGATGGCCTGGGCCTTCGTCGGCGGCCTGTGCCTCGACTTCTTCACGATGCGTCCTCTCGGTTCCAGCGTGTTCGAACTGTTGATCGCGGTCGCCTTGACCACGATCGCGGAGCCGCTTCTGTCCCGCTCTCGATACCCAGGTTGCGTTCTTGCCGTTCTCGTGTTGACTCCCATCTTCCTGGTGATCTCGGATGTAACGACCGGGCTCTTGCGGCCGCCCGCACCGCCGCTCCAATTCAGCCATCTCATCATCGCGGCCGTGGCGAATGGGATTGCGACGGCCGTCCTCGCCCCGCTCGTGATCGGACTCAAGAGGCGCTCCGAGCAGAGGGAACGCGTTCTCTGGTGGAGGTGACGGAATGAGCGCCACGCCGATGAATCGTGGCGAACTCAGGAACCTTTATCGGTTCGGAGTGTTCGCACTGGCGGTAGCCGTCGGAGTCACCTCCCTTGGGGCGCGGATGTTCTACCTGCAGGTGGTTCAGGGCGGTCAGCAGGATTACCAGGGCAGCGACACCGGTCAATCGACCGCCATCCAACCCATTGCGTCCACGCGGGGTTTGATCTTCGACTCGCAGGGCAGGCCGCTGGTCAAGAACGTGGTCGATTACTCGGTCAGCGTGACTCCGATTGACCTTCCCCTCGACCAGGAAGAACTCGTCGCTCAGCGGCTCGGCTCGATCCTCAATCTCGATCCCATATACATCGAGACGGCGATCGACAGCACCACCGGATCTCTCTATGTCCCGGTCAAGATCGCCGACGGCATCTCGGCGAGAGTGGCGCGGTTCATCGAAGAGAACTACGACAACCTGCCCGGGGTGAGCGTCGATGTCACATCTAAGCGCCAGTACCTGTCCAAACAGCTGTTCGCCCAGATCATCGGGTACGAGGGCCAGATCACGAAGTCGCAATACGATCAGTTGAAACTTCTGGGCTACTCGTCTTCGGACATAGTCGGCCAGGCCGGTCTCGAGAACTACTACGAACAGGATCTCCGTGGCTCCTTTGGCGACCAGACCGTTGCGCTCGACAGTTCGGGAAAGCCGATTCCCGGGCTCGTTACTCCCGGCAGGGACCCGGTGCCGGGTGACTCGCTGACGCTGAACATCGACGGCACCGAGCAGCGGTACGCGCAGGAGGCGCTGCAGTGGGGCTTGACCAACTCCACCTCGAGCTACACGAAGGTAACGAAGGGCGTGATCATCGTCGAGAACCCGCAGAACGGGAAGATCCTGGCGATGGTCAGCCTGCCCAGCTACGACGACCAGCTATTCGCCGACGGCATCAGCGCCACTGACTTCCAGGCACTGCTGTCGAACCCGGACCAGCCGCTTCTCAACAAGGCAATCGGGGCGCAGTACGCGCCCGGATCGACCTTCAAGCTCGTGACCGGGACGGCCGGTATCCAGAATCAGCCTTCCTGCCAGTTCTACCCCACCTACTGTTCGGGCAACTTCACCGACACGTCGACTCTCCTGTCGCAGCCTTACATCCAGATCGGAGATCGCAAGTACTGGGAGTGGAACCTCCAGGGTTGGGGACCGCTGGACATCACCGGTGGCGTCGCTTACTCGAGCGACACCTTCTTCTACCAGCTGGCAGAGCTGGTCGGTCTCGACCGGCTGACGTACTGGGCCGATCAGTACGGGTTCGGGCGGCCCACGGGGATCGACCTCCCGGAGACGGCTACCGGCATCGTTCCGACCAACTCATGGAAGCTTGCCAACCTGGGTCAGCCCATGTACGAGGGCGAGATCGCGCAGGCCGGCATCGGCCAGGGCTACGACGCGACCACGCCGCTCCAGCTGCTGGACGCCTACTGCGCTCTCGCAAACGGCGGAAACCTGTGGCAGCCGCAGATCGTCAAGTCGATCACGGACGGCAGTACTGGCTCCGTCACCGACATCCAGCCGGTGCTCTTGAACAAGCTGCCGGCCTCTCAACAGACCCTTGAGACGATGCGTCTCGCCACGCGAGCGGTCGTCACCAGCCGTCACACCTACGATCTCGTCGACCTACCGATCAAAGTGGCGGGCAAGACCGGCACAGCGGAGTTCGGCAACCCGGATGCCAACGGTGTGCTGCCGTACCACGAATGGTTCGTGGGTTACGTGCCGGGCGATCCGTACAACGGCGACTTCACCAAGCCCGACTCGCAGCTCGCGGTCGTGGCCTTCATCTACGGGGCCGACACGTGGGGAAACGTGGCGACAGAAGTGGTCAAGCTATACATGATGCTCCACTTCCATATGATCGACGTTCCGGCCCAGGCGTTGAACCCCCGAACCCCCGGCTACATTCCCTCCTGGGTCTACAGGACGACCAACTTCTATGGAACTCCGAACAGGGACTGATACGGCGACCTAGTCATGAGCATCCTGCACGCCCAGACCCTCAGACTTCGCGGTTGGGCTCCCAAGGCCGGCTGGCTGGCCTGGCGCAACTACGACTTCCAGCTGACCACGTACGCGGTGCTGCTGGCCCTATTCGGCATGGCCATGGCGTACAGCAACAGCGTCGGTTCGACGCACCAAGCACTCACGATCGACTCGCCTTTCGTCCGGACGATCATGTGGGCGGTTGTCGCGGCGGTGGTTCTGGCCCTGACGACCGTCCTCGATTACAAATGGCTGAGCTCGTTCGCCTGGCCGTTGTACGTCATCGACATCGTGCTTCTCGCGGCTACGCTTCGCCTCGGCCAAGGTACTGGCGAGGCCGGCACAGCCGCGCGCTGGATCAAGATCGCGGGCTTCCAGTTCCAGTTCAGCGAGCTGGCCAAGATCGTCATGATTCTGGTCTTCGCCGCCTACCTGGCAGGCCGTCAGACGAAGATCAAGTCGCCCTGGACGATACTCGGGGCCCTGGTGATCCTGGTTCCACCCTGGATCCTGGTCATGTTGCAGCCCGACCTTGGAACGTCGCTCGTGCTCGTCGCGACTCTCGCCGGGCTGCTCTTCATGTCGGGCGCGAGCCTGTTCTGGCTTGGGACCCTGGTGGCGGCCGTCACTGCGGCGATCCCATTTGTCTGGAGCCGCATGGCCGACTACCAGCAAGCCCGGCTGCTAACGCTGATCACCTTCTGGACCGACCCCAACAGCGCCGACGCGAAGGGCAGCGGCTACCAGATCGTCCAATCGATGACGGCGGTCAGGGCAGGCGGCCTGGCCGGCAAAGGACTGACCAACGGCAACGTCCAGCTGCCGGTCTCCAGCACCGACTTCGTGTGGGGAGTGCTGGCCGAGGAGCTCGGATTCATCGGCGCGATTGTCGTCCTGATCCTGTTCGGGCTGCTCATCTGGCGAATGCTCGTATGCGCATGGCGTGCGAACGAGCCGTTCGCGATGCTCATCGGGTCCGGCATGGCCACCATGATCTTCTTCCAGGTGACGGTGAACGTTGGAATGGCCATCGGCCTGCTGCCGGTCACAGGCATCCCGCTGCCCTTCATCAGCTACGGTGGGGCATCCCTGGTCTGTCTGGCCGCGGGGCTTGGTGCGCTTCAGAGCTCGAATCTGCGGCGCGAGAGGCCCGAGTGGTAGCTGCGGAATCGCAGTGCCGCTCCCTGTGATACGCCCGGTCGGGGGCCAGCCTGCCGGCAAGCTCAGCGACCAGCCGAGCCAGGAGTTCCACGCGCCGGCGTCGCTCGCCGAGTCGACGGTTGAGCGGATCCTCAGCCGCGTTCGCAAGCCCGGCCGGTACGCCGGCGGCGAGTGGAATTCCGTGCAGAAGGATTGGAGCGCCACGGCTCTGAAGTGGTGCTTCGCATACCCTGATTTGTACGAGATCGGCATGAGCAACCTTGGATTGCGGATCCTGTACGAGATCCTCAACGACCGGCCCGACCGGCTCGCGGAGCGCTGCTTCGCGCCCGACGTGGATCTCCAGGCCGAGCTCCGGGCAGCCCGCGTTCCGCTGTGGAGCCTGGAGACGCGCCGGCCCTTGCGTGAATTCGATGTCATCGGGCTCAGTCTGGGCTTCGAGCTCGTTTTGACGAACATGCTGGCCATGCTCGACCTCGGCGGCATCGGGCTGACCACGGCCGAGCGTTCGGAGGCCGACCCGCTCGTCATCGCCGGTGGCTCGGCCGTTTTCAACCCGGAACCGATCGCCGACTTCCTCGACGCAGTGGTCCTGGGCGAGGGCGAGGATGTGGTCCTGGAGATCAGCGATGTTCTCGAGTCGATCGGATGGAACCGAAGGAGTCGGGGGGCGCGTGCGGGTCGTGTGGCGGCCCTGCGGGCCCTGGCCGGGATTCCGGGCGTGTACGTGCCGTCGTTCTATCGGCCCCGCTACCTGTCCGACGGCCGCTTCGACGGCCTGGATCGGATCGACGCCGCCGCTCCCGCCACGGTCACCGCGCGCATCGCGGTCGACTTCGAGACACACGTCCATGGCATCCGCCAGCTCGTTCCGAACATCGGCATCGTCTTCGACCGCGCCCAGATCGAGGTCATGCGCGGTTGTACTCGCGGCTGTCGCTTCTGCGCCGCCGGCATGCAGTCGAGGCCGCTCCGGGAGCGCGCCCCGGAGGTCGTGGTCGACGCCGCGGAGGCGATCCTGCGCGCAACCGGGTACGAGGAGGTCGGTCTGACGAGCCTCTCCACGGCCGACTACACGTACGTCCGCGAAGTAGCGACCGAGCTGCGACGGCGCCCCGACAACCATCCTGTCGATCCCGAGCACTCGCGTGGACGCCTTCACCGTCGAACTGGTCGATGCCATCGCGCCTACCGGCCGCCGCGGCGGATTCACCCTTGCGCCCGAAGCGGGCAGCCAACGGCTCCGCGACACCATAAACAAGGGCGTCAGTGACGAGGAGATCGCCCGCTGCGCCCAGCTGGCATTCGATCGCGGCTGGAGCGCGGTCAAGCTGTACTTCATGATCGGGCTTCCGGGCGAGACGATGGATGACGTCGTCGCCATCGCGGCGATCTCACGGCGAGTGTTGGAGATGGGACGGCGCCGCCACGGTGGCCGAGCGCAGGTGAAGGTGAACGTCTCGACGTTCGTCCCCAAGGTGATGACGCCGTTTCAGTGGGACGGCCAGGACACGACTCTCCAAATCGAAGCCAAAGTTGGTGCGCTTCGCCGGGAGATGCACGGCAAGGGCCTCGTCCTGTCCTGGAATGACGCGACGAGCTCAATTCTGGAGGCGGCCTTCGGGCGTGGCGATCGGCGCCTGGGTGCCGTGATCCGTCGGGCCTGGGCCAAGGGCGCGCGATTCGACGCCTGGGACGAGCATTTCGACTACTCGATCTGGCTCGAGGCATTCGCGCAGGCGGGGCTCGACCCGGCCTGGTATGGCCAGCGCGACATCCCGACCGACGAGAAGCTGCCGTGGTCGCATCTGGGCGCCGGCGTCTCGACCGCCTTCCTGCTTCGCGACCGAGAACGGGGGCTGGCGGCGAAGACCACGTCCGATTGCCACTGGGGACCGTGCGCCAACTGCGGGGTGCCCGGGGCGACGGGGTTCGCGTGCGACACAGGCGAGGAGGGGCCGCGCAGGCTGCTGGTCGAAGTGTGTGGAGAGGGTCGTGGTCGGCGATATGTGGGGCCGCCCGGCGACGCGAGGCGCCTCGAGGGCGTGGCTCTCGACTCCGCCGGTGATAACGTGGAGGCAGGCCGCGGCGAGCGGCGCGGTTGGCCATACGACTTGCTGGGGAGCGAGATGCAGTCGAAGGATGCGGGGCTGAAGGGTCTTGCGTCGCTGGTGGAGGCGGCCGGCGGCGAGTCGAGCGGGTGAATTCGGGCGACACCATCCTCGAACTGATCCGACTCTTTGTCGTCTTCGTTGGGGCGGCGGCGCTCGTGACCCTGCTGGCGCGCCGCATCAACCTGCCATACACAGTGGCCCTGGTTGGTTTCGGCATAGTCGCCGGCGCGGTCGCCCAACCGCTGCGAGTGGAGATTACGCCGCAGCTCGTGCTCGTCGTCCTTCTGCCGGCCCTCATCTTCGAGGCCTCCTACCAGACCGACTTCGCCAAGCTCCGCCCCTCGCTGGGGGGAGTGGCCTTGCTCGCCGGCCCGGGCGTATTCGTCAGCGCCGCCCTGATCGCCGCGGCTCTTCATTTTGGAGCTGGACTGGAGGCGCCCCAGGCATTCGTTGTGGGGGCGATGCTCTCGGCCACGGATCCGGCGGCGGTCATCGCCACGTTCAAGCGCCTGAGAACGCCCCGCCGCCTCTCGACTCTGGTTGAGGCGGAGAGCGTCTTCAACGACGGCACGGGCATCGTCGTGTTCGCGATTGCCGTGGCCTACGTCACGCGGCCGGTTGGGGCCTCAGAGATGGTCGTCGCGTTCGTTTCCGTCGTGGCGATCTCCGCGGCGCTTGGCGCGGTCGCGGGCTTCGCCGCGTCTCGCATCCTGCCCAGCGTCGGCGACCACCTGATCGAGATAAGCCTGTCGGTGGTCCTGGCCTACGGCACGTACCTGGCCGCCGACGCACTCAACCAATCCGGGGTCATCGCCACGGCCGTCGCGGGCATCACGCTCGGCAACTACGGCCGCCGGCTTGGCCTCTCCCCACGGACCGAGGAAGCGCTCGACACGGTCTGGGAGTTCGTGGCGTTCCTGGCCACGGCCTTCGTGTTTCTGGTGGTGGGCTTCGCCATTGCCGTCCACTCGCTCGCGGATGCGGCAATTCCGATTGCATGGGCGATCTGCGCGACACTCGTCGCTCGGGCGGTCATCGTGTACGGGCTGCTGGGCGGCTGGCGATTGCTCGCCAGGCGGGCCTCCAATGGGCGGACGGAGCCGGCCGCGGGGCTGGCGCCGGTGCGCGCTGCGACGAAGGCGGCTCGCGATGAAGGCGACATTCCAGTCGATTGGCTGCACGTCGTGTTCTGGTCGGGGCTTCGCGGCGCCGTCTCCACGGCCCTAGCCCTTTCGCTCCCGACCGACTTCCCCGGTCGCGCCCAGCTGCAGGCCATCACTTTCGGCGTTGTCCTGTTCACGCTCGCCGTCCAGGCGACTACGGCGGAGCTGGTGGTCGCGCGATGGGGCCGGAAGCCCCCGAAAGCCTCGAAGTCGAAGTCGAAGTCGAAGTCGAAGTCGAGCGAACGTGCGCCTACCCGGGCCAGGCGACCCGGCGACCCGGCCGGGGTCGAGGCGTCCGGCAGCCCGGTGGCCGATCGCCCTGGGCCAACCGTCGATGCGGAGTCGGGAAGGTGAGCGAGGTTCGCCAGCGCTGGCGGATCGTCTTCGCCCGTGGCGAGGAGGCTCGATACCTCTCGCACCTCGACACCGTCAGGGCCTGGGAGCGAGCGTTCCGGCGCGGCGACATACCTGTGGCCACGAGCGAGGGGTTCAGCCCCCGCTCGAAGCTGGTCTTCGCCGCTCCTCTTCAGCTCGGAATGCTGGCCGAGCACGAGCTGGCGGACGTCTTCCTGTCCGAGCGGCTCTCCGCTCCGGATCTGCGAGACCGGCTGGCGGCGGGCATGCCGCGCGGGTACCTGGTCGTGGATCTCCACGACGTGTGGATCGGGGCCCAGGCTCTGGCGCCGCAACTGGTCGCGGCGGACTACCGGATGACACTGTTGAACGTGGAACGAGGAGACGTCGAGAGGGCCGTCGCGCGACTCATGGCCTCGGAGCGCCTGCCAAGGGAGCGGAGAAAGGAGGCGCGGTCCATCCCGTACGACCTGCGGCCTCTCTTGCTGGATCTGCGGGCGCGAGAGGCCGACCCCGCGGCCTTCCCACTCGAAGCCGGCCAAATGAATGCCACCGGTCTGTGGATGCGGCTGCGCCACACTCAGGACGCCGGCAGCGGTCGCCCCGACGAGGCCGTGGCCGCGCTCGCCGAGGAACTGGGTCTGGCGATGAACGTGGCGGCAGGGGAGGGCGACCATGAGGAGGCGGCCGCCGGCGAGGAGTCGGCCGCCGGCGGCCGACCGACTCTACCGACTGCCGGTGCGGCCCCGACCGCGGGGCGCCCCAGGCTCGAGATAGTGAGACCTGTCCGAGAGCGACTGTGGCTCAGCGACGAGTTGTCCGGCTGATGTCGTCCCCGGCTGGGATCTTCACAGGATCTCAGGTTGTGTTTGACGAGGGTCGGCTCGCGCCGTACACTCCCAATTCGCGCCCCGGCCAGGCCGGGGGCGTCTTCGTGTCATGCACTCGTGGGGCCGCACCGCCCCGTCCAGTTCCTGAGGACCCATGTACGCAGTCATCGAGACCGGCGGCAAGCAGTACACGGTCGAGCTCGGTACCGAGCTCGAGGTGGAGTTGCTGGATGCCGAGCCGGGCCAGGAGATCAACCTCGACCGCGTGCTGCTGGTCGTGGACGGCGACAAGTCGGCGGTTGGCCAGCCGATCGTG
>Ga0182027_10010975_pt1 | contig 12844 bp, 15 predicted proteins | sample 712E1DmetaG_FD_121300 | JGI IMG/M metagenome (GOLD analysis project Ga0182027, IMG submission 121300) | Permafrost microbial communities from Stordalen Mire, Sweden - 712E1D metaG (Illumina Assembly) | ecosystem: Environmental > Terrestrial > Soil > Wetlands > Permafrost | place: Sweden...
AGAAAGTCGAGATGTAAACATCAAAAAAATAAAAGAAGAAATAGGCAATGGAATAACAATAACTATCGCGGGAATAATAGAAACGGTAAGGCAAGTAATTACCAAAAATAATGAAAGAATGGCTTTCTTAAAAATAGGAGACCTGACCGGCTCCATTGAAGCGGTCGCCTTTCCTTCTATCTTTAAGGAATCTATCGATATATTAGTGCCGGAAAAATGCATTGCCTTCTCCGGCAAAGTCTCTTTGCGTAGCGGAGAAAAGAGCATTATAATAGAAGCAGTGAAAGAGATTTAAGTTTTTATTAGTTAATTTTTTTTAAAAATATGAGACAAGAAAGAGCACCAAAAAAAAATACAAACTCAAGGGATCAATTTTTATTAAATCTTGAGCTAGAAAAGCCTAAACCAGTTAGAACTAGGGCAGAAATAGTTGCAAGTATCTATGAAAAGATAAAAACAGAATCGCCCTTAGACGCAGAAGAACAAACAGTATCTGATGAAGACAAAATAGAAGACAAAAGACAGGCACAGGCAGACCACCCACGTAGACAAAAAGCAGGGCACTCTTACTAGTTATTATATAAACTCATTTCCCTTACCTACTCCATTGGTCAAATAATGTGATAATGGTTTTTATTTTTTCTTCCTGTGCGTCCCTATTTTCTGTTGTTCGTAAATCATCATACAAATCAGATAATTTTTTCCTCTTTTCTAAACCTAGCGCATCCAAAAACTCTGTTGTACTAAAACATACTCCAAAGCCTAAACCAACTGAATCTAGGGCAGTATTCATCCTCGTTATTAGATCTAAATTTGGCTCCTCAATAAATTTCAAAGCTACTTTTACCGAACCATATTGATCATTAAGACTTTCCTTTTTTTTAGAATATGACGCAAGTAAAATGTGATAAATTCTGTTTTCAATCTTTTTTCTTGCGTCCATTACTCCTTCTCTCACTCCTAATGGTCCTAATTTTATATATTCATTCACAAGTGCTTTCACTCTTATAGCATCCTGTGGACTTACCGAATCAAATACTTTTCCATGATCTTGATTAGGCATAAACTTGGATATGTAGTCCATAATCATTGTCACAGCATCTCTTATTTTTGAATCAGTTTTAATGTTAAAAAAATCTCTAAGAGGCATAGAATCATACTGACTCGGGACACCTTCTCTGTTAGCACTATCAGGTTGTGAATTTATACTCATATACCTATTATATACTGAGTTAATAAAATATAAAAGTTATGTTGATATAAAAATGAAGTAATCCTTGTAAAGTCAAACTCGAAAGGCGGCAACATGAAAAATTCAAAGTGGATGGCAATTTCGGGACTCACTGGCTTTTTGTTTTTCGTGGTTGCAAATTTCACAAACTTTTTTGTGAGCTCTAGTATACTCGCAGGATGTCTACAGCTTTGTGTAAATACTTTTGTCTTTACTGTTTGGACAAAAGCATTCTTACAGAGTAGGGGGTTAAAAAAGTTTGTGGCATTTTGGGGAATAGTTGTGCCTGTCGTAATGGCAAGCACTACTCTCTTGAGGGTGCTGATTCCCGCAATCATTCATTGAGCCTCACGGAAGAGCATCATGCTCACAACGTGGGGCTTTTCTGTTTTTACTTAGTTGTTAAATAGTTAGTGAGAAAAATTTAAAATTGAAACCAAACGACATGACTTAATAAGTGTTGCCAAATTATAGCCACCATGAGAATAATCCAAGGAAGAAAATAATCTACAATAATACGTACCACCTTTTTGTTTGGAAAAAATCCTAATTTTTCTAGTATAAAAGAATAAAAAGTAGTAGATCTAGAATGTTCCTTAAATTGAGCTATAGTTAAAAGGCAATTACCAAAAATAAAAAGTTGGATATAATATAAGATAATAAAAACAAGAACAATTTTCCAACTTAATATAAAAGGAGATAAAAAAATTAATATAATAATTAAAAAATGCAACAATAATATCATTAGTTATACAAACTCCCACCAGAGGCGGGCAGGCATCGCTTTTAATTATTAAATATACTCATTGCTTTTTCTTTGCTCTCGGTAAAAATTGTCTCAACTGCTTCAGCGACTTTTTTTGAAAGTTTTTTGATAGTTTCTAATTCTGACTTTTTAAATTCGCCGAGCAGATAATTTAGCATCGCTTTCTCCCCTTTCGGCTTTTTTATTTTCCCAGATGGAGTCACGGGCGCGGTGCCGATTCTGATGCGCAAAAATTCTTCGCTTTTAAGGGCTTTAATAACGGAATTCAAGCCATTATGCCCGCCCGAAGACCGATTAAAAGAAATTTTCATTTTTCCTAATGGTAAATCAATATCATCATAAATGACCACAAGATCTTTCAAATCTTTTTTTGTTTTAATCAAAGGAGCCACCGCTTTCCCAGAATTATTCATAAAAGTATCCGGAGTGATAAATTTCACTTGCCCCGTAGTGAGCTTTGCTCTACTACTGGGGTTTTTAACATTTTCCAACTTATTTTTAATCAATGAAACCATAATCCGCCCAGTATTATGTCTGGTATTTTCGTATTCTTTACCCGGATTTCCTAAACCAACAACTAATTTCATAACTATATGATAACACAAAGTAAAAATACTTGAAAATAGCTTTTCGAAGGGGTTTCGAGGCTGACGAGCCGAGAACTTCAGGATTTTTTAAGCTTCAAAAAATCCGTACCGAAGAAAAGCTATTTTCAAGTATTTTTATAATATATTAAAAAACAAGTTAATATACAATGTCAAGGATTTTTTATGTTATATTATATAAATGGAACCAATAATAAAGACAAAAAAGCAGTCATTTTGGGAACTTGTGCGTTTTGCAGTTATCGCCTTAATCATCGTTATTCCCATCCGGGCTTTCATCGCGGAACCATTTGTGGTTTCTGGAAGTTCGATGGTCCCCACTTTTGAGAACGGAAATTACTTGATCGTCGATAAAATATCTTACAAGTTAAGTGATCCGCAAAGAGACGATGTAATCGTCTTTCGATATCCGAATGACCAAACCAAATTCTTTATCAAAAGAATAATCGGCCTGCCAAATGAAACAGTAGATATAAAAGGCAGTGTTGTGACAATCACGAACAGCGCTCATCCGGAGGGATTTAATTTAAATGAACCTTACGTAAAAAATATTGCAGACAATACCACCCATTTTGAATTAAAAAGCGACGAGTATTTTGTGATGGGTGATAATCGAATTGGCAGTTCGGATTCAAGATATTGGGGAGCGGTCAACCGAAAACTCATCACCGGCCGAGCATTTTTACGGCTATTGCCAATAAACAAGATAAACGTATTGCCGGGTAATTTTAAACAATAAACCTTATCTCTTAAAAAAATCATGAAGAAAATGTCACACCCAAATAAAATATTAAATATATCTTCTCCCAAAGGAATGAGAGATTTAATTAATGAAGAATATTATGCATTCCAGGGATTTTTTGAAAAAGCGCAGGAAGTGGCAGTCTATTATGGCTTTAAACCCATTGAAACTCCGATGCTGGAAAATGAAGAAATTTTTACCACCGGTATAGGTAAGGGCACAGACATCGTCGACAAAGAAATGTATACGCTGAAAACCAAAGGCGGAGATCATTTGGCATTACGACCGGAACATACCGCGCCACTCATCCGAGCTTATATTGAACATGGAATGCAAACGCTCCCTCAGCCAGTGATGCTGTATCAATACGGACCTTCCTTTCGTCATGATAAACCTCAACGTGGACGTTATCGACAGTTTTGGCAATTTGATTTAGATTCATTGGGAAGCGACAAGAGTATTATGGATGCGCTAGTGATCAAAGCCGGGATGAGTATTTTAGAAGACGCTGGAGCATCCAACCTTACGATTGATATTAATTCCATCGGTGACAAAGAATGCCGAAATGGATATATTAAAGAACTGGCAAGCTATTATAGAAAGAATATCAATAACCTCGCGCCAATCGATCGTGAGCGCTTAAAGACAAACCCCCTTCGGATTTTAGACTCCAAGGAAGAAAAAACAAAAGAAATAAACGAAAATGCCCCAGACTCGGTTTCGTTCCTCTGCCCTTCTTGCAAAAAACACTTCAAAGAAGTGTTGGAGTATTTGGAAGAAATGAATATTCAATATAATATAAATAAAAATTTAGTGCGCGGACTTTCTTATTATACCCGCACAGTTTTCGAAATTCTTGAACAAAAAGGCACGGAAGATGGTATACCTCTCGCTCTCGCTGGCGGCGGACGTTATGATTATTTAGCTCGTCAAATCGGAGAGAAACGAGATGTGCCCGCGGTGGGAATTTCTATCGGCGTAGACAGAATAGTGGCGGCACCTTGGTATAAAAAACTTTCGCCTCGCATCTTAAAGAAACCAAAGATGTATTTCATCCAGCTTGGCTCTGAGGCAAAATTAAAAAGTTTGAATATAATTGAAATACTTCGCAAGGCGCATATACCGATTGCTCAATCACTTTCCAAAGACAGTTTAGGTTCTCAACTCGCGATTGCGGAAAAACTCGCCATCCCCTATGCGCTTATCTTTGGAGTGAAGGAAGCAATAGATAATTCGGTAATCGTGCGAGATATGAGCAATCGATCCCAAGATACTGTAAAACTGCCGAAGCTTCTAGAATATCTCAAAGAACTTAAATAAGATTAGGTTCTAGGGAATAAAAATATGATGCAAAAAAAGATATTGCAAAAAGAAGAAAGGATATTGCGCCACATAGCGAAAGAAGTACCTGTACACGACATTAAGACAATTAAAATAAAAAAAGTATTAAAAGAAATGTCTCTCGCTCTCCAAAGCCAAGATGATGGCGTTGCCATCGCAGCTCCGCAAATTGGATATTCACTGAGAATTTTTGTAGTGTCTGAAAAAGTTATGAAAGCAGGATTTCCTGAGCAAGATCTCTCTCAGGCTGAGATAGTACCTTCGGTTGAAATAGAAAAAAATTTGGTTTTTATTAATCCGAAAATATCAAAGCTATCTCGCGAAAAACAGTGGGTACCAGAAGGATGCTTATCTGTCCGTCCTTTTTACGGCAAAACCTTTAGATCGAAAAAAGCCACTATTACTGCTTATGATGAAAATGGAAAAAAGTTTATTCGCGGAGCTTCCGGACTTTTAGCCCAAATTTTCCAGCATGAAACAGACCACTTAAACGGCATACTCTTTATTGATCACGCGAAAGATGTTAAAGCAGAAGTCTTGAAATAATAGATTCTTCCAGATAGCGCTTAAAGCGCTATCTGGCTAATTTAAAAAATAATGCAAAATAAATTAAATTTCGTTTTTTGGGGAACACCCGATGTGGCTTCGGAAACTTTAGAAATTCTGAAACAAAATAATTACCTACCCTCATTGATTGTTACTTCGCCAGATGCAAGATCAGGACGCAAAATGCTTCTCACACCCCCTCCTGTAAAAATATGGGCAATAAAAAATAAAATTCCGTATATACAGCCAGAAAAACCCAACGAAAAAGAAATCTGGGATATTTTGAGAACCCTTGGAAGGAGTGGCGACGACGGACAGAAAAAATTTTCAACAGAAAATTTTCGTGGTGAGCAAAATATTCCAGATTTCTTTTTGGTCGTCGCTTACGGCAAAATAATTCCCGAAAATATATTAAATATGCCAAGGCTCGGTTCTATAAACATCCACTACTCGCTCCTGCCAAAATATCGCGGGGCTTCGCCTGTGGAAACTGTCATTTTAAATGGCGATACAGAGACAGGCGTGGCAATCCAAAAGATGGAATACAAATTGGATTCAGGACCAATAATTGCGCTAGAAAAAGTGGCAATATTGCCTGATGAAAAAGCGCCAGATTTACGTAAGCGCTTGATTAAAATCGGCGGAGAACTTTTAGTAAAAATCCTAAAGACCCCCTCGGCTTCCGGCCACTCCTTACAGGAGCAGTATACCTTTTGGCTCCCAGAGAGCTCAAAAGGTCTTGCAGTCGGGTTCCATCCCGACTTCACCCCCTTCGCAGGGGGAGAAAAACAAAACGAATCACAAGCAACTTTTTGTAAAAAAATAAAAAAAGAAGACGGACTGATTGATTTGGGTGATGATGCGATAAAAAATTATAATAAATTCAGAGCTTATGCTACTTGGCCTAGAACTTTCTTTTTTCAAAATAACAAGAGAATAATTATTACTGATGCAGAACTTGTAAATGGAAAATTTGTGATAAAGAAAGTTTTACCGGAAGGAAAAAAAGAAATAAGTTGGCAAGATTTCAATCTACGCCATGGCGTAAATTAGTACTTCGAAGTAAATGGATTTCTTTTGGAAAGGCCTTTCATCATTTTTTTGATACTCGTCGCGCCGCGTTTAAAAAGAGTTTGCCGGCGGTCTTTATTTTTTTGAATGTCATTAAAAAGAATTTCTTTTACTTCGTCAATCGCCATATATAAGTCATTCGCACTGGCGCTAGAATAAAATTCCTGACCTTTTATATCGATTGAACAATTAGCATCAAAGACTTCCCCTGATTTATGATGATTGCTATTTTTCCCAACTTCAAAATTCACATTTATCCCTCCTCCCTTGGCTTCAATATTAGAAAGCAATTTATCTAAATTAGTCACTCTCTTTAAAACATAATCCTTAATAGCTTCAGTCAGCTCAATATTTTTACCTTGTAAATTTATTTGCATAATTTATATTGTACCATATCTATTTTTTAATATCTCTCGTCAGAGCTTTCAAGACAATATCCAGTTCGATGGTCGCAACTCCGACGACTGTGTCCGCGCCGCCATAATATATATAAAGCAAACCATCTTCCTCTGTTAGACCGCACGGAAAAACCACATTGTTAACTATCCCGACTTTTTCGTATAATTCTTTTGGTTCAAAGATCGGGTCAGTGGTTCGCGCGAGAACGATGGCTGGATCATTGAGGTCAAGTAGCACTGCTCCAATCCGGTAAGTATTATGACTTTTTGAAACACCGTGATAAAGAAGCAACCATCCATTTTTGGTTTTTATGGGGGGCGCGGAGATACCAACTTTCGCGCTATCCCAGGAGTTTATTCTGGGTCCCATAATCCTGATGCATTTCTTGACCATTTCTTTTTTAAAATTAAGAGATTTCAAATAATCTCCGCATAGTTCATTCCCAACCCGATGCAAAATAAAATATTGGCCTCTAGTTTTTTCAGAGAAAATACAAGTATCTTTATCGTCAAAACCAGCCGGAGTGATTAAAATAGGTTTCTTCCATTTCCACTTCTTTTGCAGAAAGTCTTCTTCTTTGATGGAAGTAACCGCGACTCGCGGCGGACCAATGCCGTCAAAGGCCGTATAGCACATATAAATAATTTTCCCGATTTTCGTGAGACGCGGGTCTTCACAGCCGGAATTGCCTCCAGCGATTTTTTTTGATTCAAAACTCTCTCTTGGACTATAAACAGGTTTTGTCAGTCGCTCGTCAATATTAATACCGTCTTTTGTCGAAGCATATCCAATACAAGAGATGTTGTCGTCGGAAAGGGCCCGATATAATATGTGTGTTGTATTTCGTATCCTAAGCGCGGCTGGATTGAAAGTCGCTTTCGCTTCCCAAAAATATTTTTTATCGGGTGTAATGATAGGATTCTTAAGCGAACGTTTAAAATGCCATCTCGAACTCGTCTCCGGCCGAATTGTTTCCAAAAGATCGTTCAAATTCACATGAGCGATGCAAGTCGTGGTATCGGCTGCTCCATAATATATAAAAAGTGTATCTTCCTTTAAAATCGCGCCGGTTGGAAAGACAACATCGGGAATATGCCCTAAAAGCTCGTATGGTTCAAAAGGAGAGAGCAAAGGACCAAGCGTGCGGCCGATAATTTTAAGCGGATTATTAAGATCCAAAATTACTGCTTCAATTCCAAAGATCCGATCAAGATTGCTTCCTTCAAAATAATTTTGGATATGCGAATATACGAGAAGCCAACCATGTGAAGTTTTGACAGGCGGAGCGCCGACTTCAATATGATCGTAGGGAGATCTTTTTAAATCAAAAATATGTTTATCGATATCTTTATACCATCCTTCCCAAAATTTCGGATTCCATAGCTCTTCAATTTTATTTACCTGCGCGATGGCAGTTTTTGCCGGAGGCATATCCGTATTGACTGAAAGAATCACCGTAATTTTACCATTTAAACGCTCCGGGAAAAGAGTCATCGCTTTCGCGTTAAAAGGCGTTACCAGATGTCGTTCTTTTATTTTTTTTAAATCTTTTGAAACGGCGACTGCAACCTTAATTCCGCTCGCCTCGAATGGATATTTGGAAAGTGCTGTGTAAAATGTATAATATTGCCCTTCAAAATAAGTGATTCGCGGATCTTCACAGCCATATTGTTCCCATTCTTCTTGTGGCGTAATAAATGGAACACGTTCTTCAAAATGAATGGCATCTTTGCATTTTCCAATACCAATAGTTGAGATCTGCTCAGGCGTACGCAATTCATCGACTGCAGAAATAGCGCGATAAACACCGTAAAACTCCTTGCCTTCTTTAATGACGCTCATATTAAAAGAGGCATCAGCCTCCCAATAATGATCTCTATCCGGAACAAGAATTGGATTATGGGGCGATCTTTTTACAACATACATAAATTATTCTTTAATTCTTTTACCTTTCAAGACTGGTTTGCTAGAATGCACAAGTTCTTTCAAGAAATCATCCAGATTCGCTGTCGCCACACAAGAAACTTTATCCGCGCCTCCGTAATACACAAATAATTGTCCGTCTTTGACGATCGCTCCGCAAGAATACACCACTCCTCCTTTATATCCTTCATTTTCATACCATTCGTCCGGTTCAAGAATTGGTTGACTAGAGCGATAAAGAATTTTAGTTGGGTTTTGAATATCTAAAATCATAGCGCCCATTCTGTATCTGTCTGGATTACGATGATTCATCGCATGATAAATGACTAACCAGCCATATTTTGTTTTAATTGGAGAAGGACCGACTCCGCGAAACCAACTATCCCAAGTCCGATCCGGATTTACCGGTCTGGTATTATTGCTTCTTATGAATTTTTCACCATTGAGTTCGTCTAAACTGTTAAAATAATCAACGAGAATTTTAGGAGCAAAACTGTGCAGAATCGCATATTTGCCGCCAATCTTCTCTGGAAAAAGCACCCAATTTTTATGCACTTCGCCGGGAGGAGAAATAAGAACAGGTTTTTTCCAATTCCAGCGTCTAGAAATAAAATCATCCAAACTTATGGAGGTGAGAGCGATCCGCACGGATCCCCACCCGTCAAAAGCTGTATAAATCATATATACCCGATTCTCCAAAAGCGTTAATCTAGGGTCTTCGCAACCTCCACCCCACCCGCCTCCCGAGGAATAAATAACTTGAGGTACATTTTTGGGAGTAGCAAATTTTCCCTTGTGATAAAAAGCCATTTCTTTCGATTGTTTATCAAAAAAATAACCGTCATCGCTTTTAACATATCCTAACACTGAAATATCGCTGTCACCGATGGCTCGATAAATAACATGGACTTTGCCTTTGTGATAAACCGCAGAAGGATTAAAAGCCGCTTTTGATTCCCAATATAACCTACTCTCCGGCTTAATAATGGGATTATGCTTAGCCTTTTTTAATTCAAGAGAAGAAATTTTCTTCCTGACAGCTATTTTTTTCGCTACTGTTTTTCGCTTAACAGCAATTTTAGTCTTTTTTTTCTTTATTATTTTTTTCTTTTTTAGAGTAACCATATTTGTCTTTCTTAATTATACCACACTTCTTTTCAAAGATAAGATTTTCTGCATCAACTTGTCCGCCGGTAAAAACTCGCCTTCGAGCGGAACATAGAATTTCCCCTGAACTCTTGTTTTATCAGCGGAAATAGGCAGACCGCTCTCCTCTAATAATTCGTGGTCATTATAGTTGTCTCCGATAGCCAGAACATTTTTTTTCTGCAACTTAAAAATTTTCATTACCCGCCTCAAGCCAACAGCTTTATTTTGATCTTTTCGGATTAGAATATCATAAGCTTCGCCGTTCCAAACTGTGACAAGATCTTTTTCTTTTTTTACTATGTTTTCAATCTCTTTTATTTGCTTAAGGCAATGGATAGTGATGATAAATTCTTTCGGCTCAAAACCTTTTACATTCTTATTTTTAATTGTTGCTTTTTTTAATTTTGGAAATACATTTTTTGTGGATTCAAAACTATTAACATGCTGATAGATTTTACCCTGATACCAAGTAGCGCTGCCATTTTCATAAGTCAAACTGACAAAAGGCAAAATCCCCCGAAACATCTCCTGTAACATATAAAGCCCTCTTCCAGAACTAATGTTTATCAAAAATCCCATATTATAAAGTTCCTTGATTTGTTTTATTTGACGTTCATCAATTACTTTTGTCTGCAAGGTAGTCGTATCTCCCACTTGTTTTATCTTCGTGCCTCGTTTAACCAGCACTCCATCAACATCAAAAACAATCATTTTGATTTGGCTGAGATCTTTTTTCAACATTTGGTCTAGAGGTTTCATCCCAGTACTAAAATTTTACTTTTAACTGTTAATATTAATTTACTTTTATTTTTCATAATTATTTTTTATTTTAACATTACTTAATCAAAAATCTAGTACGGGACAAGTTTTATTTTTTCTTTTTTAATTTTGCTCTTTTTACCAATTCCGATGAACTTTGAACTTTGCCGCCCTCACCAACGTTATAGATTATCTCACAACCAATTTCTTTACAAAAGAGTACCTCGGGTGTTGGAATCGGAACACTGCTTGGCTGACGGTCTCCTCCTTTGGCAAAAATATGCGGACGAACATATTTTAATTCATTATAAATGCTAATGTCTTTGGTGTTTGGTTTATGCTTGGAGATTATAACTTCGTCAACATACTTTATGCCTTCTAATATTTCTTTGCGTTCTGCCTCCGGCATAAAAACATAGCCTTTTTTCAATTTCAGCCAGTTGTCATTATTAAGAACTACCACAAGCTTGTCGCCTAAAGCTTTTGCCGCTTTGAATTGACGAATATGCCCAATGTGTATTGGATCATATCCCCCGCTGACCATTACTATTTTTTTATTTTTTTTCGCTGAAGATTTTTTAGGCATATTATAACCATAGTATACACCTTATTTAGTTCGTTACCACCGTTCTAGCAAGAATAGTTCTTACTATACCAAGTTCCAGCTAGAATGCGGGAGTTGAAGAATAAATATCATAATCCTGCTCAGGAGGAACACCGGGACGTTGTAAAGAAGTTGGGACGGTGCCTTCAACTGTTCCATAAATTAAAAAATCATAATCTACCCCATTAGAGCGATATAGATAGCAAGTATCTGCAGTTGGCTTAGGATCAAGCGGTAAAACTGAAATATATGTAGGTGCCAAGTTTGGGATATATCCACCGGGTCCGCTAACACCATAACTACCAAAGAATGAACAGTTTCCATACCAAGCACCACCCGTGGTTGGATACTTTCCATTATAATCGTTGTAGTACATCGCGAGGGCTGTTCGAATTTGTTCCATGTCTGAAAGCCTTTTTGCGTCTCTACCTTTTGCTCTTGCGGTATTTAATGAAGCTAAGACGACAGAAGACAACAAACCGATGATAGCCACAACTACCAAAAGTTCAATTAAGGTAAATCCGTGATTATTTTCGTTATAATTTTTCATGGTTATTGTTCTAACTAATTAATATTTGGGTGTTTCATTTGTTCCAACATTGCAGGAGTAATTGTCGGTGATTTATGTCCCGAAAAGAACGTTAAGTAAATAGAGATACCTACTGCCAATACCACAAAACCAAACAGAATCCACTCTGCTTGTCGCTGATTTTTGACCGTTCCACCAGAAAGTTTAATGACCGCTTTGACCATTTTAGGTTCAACGGTTTCTTTGTAATACTTTATTGCTCCGTAGCTGGGAACTTCCTTGTCAGTATCAAAACTGACTCCTTCCACTTCATGATTTAGAGGTTTAGGACTTTGTGGCGTTATGACATTTGAGACAGGTTGTTCTTGTTTCGACTCTGCTTCAAATTGTTTTAAGGCTTGGTCTATTTCTGAATTCCCATTTAGATTTAAGTTTTCATCCATGAAAATATTATACTCCATAGTAAAAAACTAATCTATATCCATTCATATTTTCTGATAAACCACATTTTCAGGAATTGAGTAATTAAGAAATATAGTATTAATCCAATAAATAATAATACGAAATAAAGCGGTGGCAAAGGCAAGAATTTAAAGGCTCCCGCAAACGGTGAAAATGGCAAGTAAATTCCGACTGCAATTACACAGAGCGTGGAAATCAAGAGAGGCCAGCTGGCTCGACTTTGCAAAAATGGAATTTTACTGGTTCGGATAATATGAACAATGAGAGTTTGAGTTAAGAGAGATTCTACGAACCAACCAGTGTGGAAGAGCGCCGGATTGCTCCAGGCGTGAAATACATAAAGCATCACAAAAAATGTGGCATAATCAAAGATTGAACTGATTGGACCAAAGAATAAAATAAATCTTTTAATATTTTTAAAATTCCATTTTTTGGGTTTTAACAAACCATCTTCATCCACTTTGTCCGTCGGAATCGTCATCTGAGAAAAATCATAAAGCATATTGTTCGTCAGTATTTGGATCGGCAACATCGGCAAGAAAGGTAAAAAGATGCTTCCTCCGACCACGCTAAACATATTTCCAAAGTTTGAACTAGCGGCCATTTTTATATATTTAATAATATTATCAAAGATTCTTCTCCCTTCGATTATTCCATCTTTCAGAACCAGCAAGCTTTTTTCTAGCAAAATCAAATCCGACGACTCTTTGGCAATAT
>Ga0182027_10010976_pt1 | contig 12843 bp, 7 predicted proteins | sample 712E1DmetaG_FD_121300 | JGI IMG/M metagenome (GOLD analysis project Ga0182027, IMG submission 121300) | Permafrost microbial communities from Stordalen Mire, Sweden - 712E1D metaG (Illumina Assembly) | ecosystem: Environmental > Terrestrial > Soil > Wetlands > Permafrost | place: Sweden...
ACCCCGGCGGCGGCCTCGTCCGGTGCGGTGCGCACGCGTCCGAAGAGCAATCCTTCCAGTCCAGCCGTCGTGCCGCCCGGCTCGGTCGCGGCCGGCTCCGAAGTCGTGCCCTACACCGGGGCCATCACCGTCACCCTGCCCAACGGCCGGGTGGCCCGCCACGCCTGGCAAGCTTACCGCCCTGCGGGCCTATCGCCCCTGTATGCCACCATCGACGCCGAACAGCTTGAGAAGATCCTGACCGACACCAAGGGGGCCATGATCGAAGATCCCGCAGCTCGGCTCTTGGACCACATCAGCCCCGAGCGCACCCATGAGAACCTGGCCTATTACACCCTCGACGACCGCTTCTACACCACCCTGCCGATCAAGAAGTTTGGCAGCGGCAACACCTTCAATCCGCAGAACTGGCCAGACCTCATCGGCACGGGTTCCGGTGTGACCTCGACTTTGTCCATCCATTTCTGGCGCACCACCATCGCGGTGGCCGAGAAGGGCCTGCGCGACCAGCTCGGCAAATTGGCTCTCAAGCTCGAAGAATTAAAAGCCGATCCCAAGGACAATCAATCCCGCATCATGGACGCCAAGCGCGATATAGATGTGCTGACCGCCCAGCTCAAACGCGTCATCTCCCGTGAGGAGACTCTCTTCCGCGTGAGCGCCTATCTGCGAGTGGGCGCGGAATCCCTGCCAGATCTCCACAAGGCCGTCAAGCATCTGCAGATGGCAGCCTACTCCCACGAGATAGTCTTCGACGCAGCCTTAGGCAAGCAGCGCAACGCCTACGTCAGCTCCATGCCGTTCGCCGCCGACCCAGCCGACTTCACCCACGCCATGGTGGCCACCCAGGCGGCCCAGCTCTTCCCATTCTTGACCCGCAAGCACCAGGAGTCCGACGAGCATGGCCGCCCCACCGGCGTCCTCTACGGGCTGCATCGCTACAACCGCACCCCCGTCATGATCAGCCCCTGGAACTCCAATGGCACCGTGCAGATCACCACGGTCCTGGGCCAGCCGGGCTCGGGCAAGTCCTACTGGCTGCGCTGCCACCTGGGCCGCCTGGCCATGACCGGGGTCCAGATCATCGCCATCGACCCGCTCAACGACTTCAAGCGCTGGTTTGATCAGAACGGCGGCCAGGTCATTCCCATCTATCCGGACTCCGACTGGCACATCAACCCGCTCCAGGTCATCAAAGAGCATGTGATTGACTCCGCCTCGGGCAAAGAAATCCTACAAGACGAGAATATCGACGTCAAGATCAACCAGCGCCTCAAGCCCCTCTTCAAGCTGCTGCTCGGCGAAGAGTACTCGGGCATGGCCGACGGCCTGATCGGCCATGGCCTGCGCATGTTCTACGACCGTTACGGCAACGAGGAGCATTTGGTCGCCGACCTGGTCGATGTCCTGCGCGAGCTCAACGCCAGCAACGATGCCGACCTCTCGGGCGGCTCGATTGAAGAGCGTCGACGTCTGATCGACAACCTCAAATTGAAGCTGGTCGACGGCGAGTTCCGCTCGTACTTTGCCTACAAGACCAATGTTTCTCTCGACAACCGGCGCATCGTCTTCGACCTCTCCAAGTCCCGCGGCGGTCTCCAGCAGGCCTTTGCCTGCTACTTGGCGGTGACTATGGCCGTCAACCTTGCCACCCAGTCCCACGGGCGCAAGATCATCCTGGTGGACGAAATCCATAGGCTCTTTGGCGCGTCCGAATCGGCCGACGGCATTGCCAAGACCCTGGAAGACCTCCTGCGCACCCACCGCCACTGGAACACCGCGGTCACTTTCGCCACCCAGTTCGTGCGCGAGAAGAACATCAACGCGGCCCAGGAGGCGCTTCTGGCCTCGACCAACACCTGGATCCTGATGGGCGCCACCGAGCCGATGCTCAAACTCGCCGCCAACCAGGTGGGCGAGAACGCCGATCTCAATGTGATCCTGCGGCTGCTCAAGGCCCCCGAGGCCAACCGCATGGGCCGGGACGACCGGCCGCGACCGGCCATCATCTACCGCCAAGACGTGCCCATCCCCATCTACTCGATCGGCATGAAGTTTGAGGACGAGGAAGACGACCCGCAGTCGGGTACAAGAGTGGTGCAATAAACGCCAAGGGGGCAAGATGGAAGTCCAGCGCAAGCTCGCCATAGTGGAATTCAGCCACGTCCGAGGCTGCTCGATCGGCCAGTCTTATGGGGAATGCGATCCCGGCTGTGGCTGGAAGGTCGTGAAATTCGCCTCCGAGAAGCCCTTGAGCGCAGCTGCGTTGGCCAAGTACGGGATTGCGCCAAAGACACGGACCTTCTAGCCTGCCCGCGTGTGTCGCAACGGCGGCGTAGATACCCTTGCCAGGCGGTCGAGCTTCGCGCACAGCAAGTCGCCTAAGCTTGACTACTTTCTGACTCTCGCCCAAGGTCAGGAATAGAGGATATTCCTCCGCTAAGTGGGTTCTAAGACAGATGGCCGACCAGTCAAACTCTCAAGGCTCCAAGCTCGGCCAGGCGGCCGGCTCGCTTCGGGACGCCCAGGGTGCGCTCAGGTCGGCCCAAAATCCCGCCGGCGCGGTCAAGCGTCAGATCAACGCCGAGGTCGGTAAGAAGATCGGTTCCAAGGTCTCCGAAGGCCTGGGCGGAGCCGTCGGCCTGCCCGGCGGTGACATCACTGGACAATTGGCCGCCACCGAGCAGAAGGTCCAGCGCGCGGTGGATCATGGTGCCGGCACCAAACAGGTCGGAGCGATCGTCGGTGAGGATGTGGGCAAGGTTGGCGGCGCCATGGCCGGACAGATGGCAGGGGACTCCATTGTCCCGGTCGTCGGCGGGCTGGTCGGCAAGAAGATCGGCGCCAAGGTAGGGGGGGTGGCCGGCAAGAAGAGTGGCGCGGTGGCCGGTGAGCTGGGTGATAAGATACTCCCGGAGAATGAGCCCGACAAGAAATCGGCCAGGGCTCCGAGCGCCAGCGACAAAACACCGATCCCATTCATGTCGCAGCCGCCCCTCGCGGAACGACAAGGGGGCAAAGACGTTATCCCGCGAGCCAATCCCGGAATCCCCCGCCGGGTCAAGTGCCCCAACTGTCCGAATGGCGTCTGTATCAATCCAGATCTGGAAAGCTTCATCTCGAGCAAAGGTCAGTACAATTGCAACCACTGCAATACGTATGTGGCTTATCAACAAGGCAACCCTGAGGGTCAAAAATGGTGGTGTCCCGTTCACAAGAGGCACTTCGACCCCAACGGCCCCGGCTGCGAGGCTGAGACCGGCGAGCACACCGACGACACCCCACGAAATGTCCCCCGTGACGACACGCTGCCGCCGGATGAAAGTCGAGTTAGATCTGATGGCACGCTTAAGCCAGAAGATGAAGCCATCCGCGGGGTAAACAAGGGGCGCCGGTCCCAGTTGCAGAAGCTGGCCGACGCCCGACGGGCGGCGAACAAGGCCGGGCGGATGGCGGGCGACCCGGGCGGCGCGCTCGAGGATTCGACTCTTGGCCAGGCCAAGAACCTGAGCCAGAAAGCCCTGCTGCGCGGCATGAACTTCCTGGCCGAGGATGTCATCGGCAAGCTGCCGGTCATCGGCACCATGCTCAAAGCCAAGGGGGCGGGTTCGGTCATGGAGGGGATCAGCGCCATGGCCGTGGGCAACCCCCTCTTCCGCTTCGTCCTGGACCGCACCCCCGGTGTCCCCAAACGTGGCACAGGGCGGGTAATCGCCAACTGCGCCTGTGGGGCCTGCACCGGCTGCGGCAACTGCACCGGTTGCGGCGGCTGCTCCTGCGGCACCACCTGCGGTGGCTGCGCTCTCCCCGCCGCGATAATTCTCATTGTGATCCTCATCGGCGGCAGCGTCGTCACCTCCCAACCCAGCTTCGTGCCCGATGAGTTCTGCGCGCAATACCACATCCAGAATTGTGACACCGTCAACGGCGGGGCCCTGAACGGCCAACCCACCGATGTCACCCCGGCACAGATGCTGACCTACCAGATGGTGGAAAGCGCGACCGGCGTGCCCTGGTTCTATATCGCCGCCTGGGAGAAGATTGCCACCAACTACGGCGTCGCGCCGGCCGCGCAGGCTGCTCCAAACCGCAAACTGCCCACTTCCGCCATCGACTCGGCCCAAGCCGACCTGGAGCTGACTATTGCCCAGCTCTACCCGGACCTCGCCAAAACACCACAAAATCAAGGACCGGGCACCGGTGCCGCAGACACCCCGGGACCCAGCGCCAGTGCGACCGCCCCGGTGGCGGCAACCAACTGCGACTACACCCATTTCATCAATGCCGTAACCCTGACCTTCAACCCGAGCAAGGTGAGCCATTTCGTCTTGACCACCCCGGGTTCGGGTTCCGCTGGGGGCAAGATTGAGATGTTCTCTTCCCCCCAGAGCTACGAATCCATCTCCTACAACCTCGATGGCAGTGTCGCCAATGAAATGATCTACATCAACGGCCAGTCCTGGAGCCGCGTCGGCGATGCCGGGGCCTGGGGACAGTCGAGCACCACGACAGACCCGGCCACCATGGCATTCTTCTCCAACCCATACATCGGCGTCACTGCCGACCAGTTCAAGCAGTACACGGTAACCACCACCGGCGGTTGCTCATATATCGACAACAGCAACAACATCCAGGTGCTGCGGACGGACCTATCCGGTCTGCCCCAAGCCCGAGCGGAAGTGGTCGGCGGCACCTATGTGAGCGCCACCTATGACTACAGCCGAGCCGTCTCCATCGCCGCCCCGGCGGCTGACGCCAGCGGACCCCTGGCCCCCTCGTCGGGTCCCGGCGCTGTCAGTTCGGCTCAGCCCGCGACCACAGTCGGGCCGACACCGGGCGCCTCGAATCTCACCCAATTGCAGACCGAGCAGGCCGCGGCCGACAAGATGCGCGCCAACCTCAAAGCCCAGATTGCCAATCTGGCGAGTGACCTGCGGGGTGGCAGCTTCGGCCCATTCCTGGTCACCAACGACGAGTGGCAGGCCTACGGCAAGATCAGCTCCGCCACCCCGCTTGATCCCTTTGATGAGCAGGACGCCGGCACCATCATCGCCCAACACATGGTCGATGTCTACAACAAGCAGATGCAATATCTGGGCACGGTCTCCTTCCCCGGGACACCGCTGTCGGCCCAATTGGACACCGCTGTCGCCACCTGGATCGATGCCCAGTGGGGCGATTCCACCTGGGCCACCTTCTTCGGTTCCCTGGTGACCGACGGGATCCAGAACATCTACAAGACCCAGATCGGTTGGGCCACGGGCCCGGCCGTGCTGTGGCCCGACGGCCCTGGCAAGGGCCTGCAAGTGACCACAGCCGAACGCTACTATATCTGCAACAGACTCGCCACTACCGACGATGGCCGCAAACTTTGCTCCGTCTTCGCGGTGAACGCCAACAACCTGACCTTGGAGCCCACCACCGACCCGTCGGCGGGCTTCGCGACGACCATCAAGCACTATTACGACCCCACTAAGCCCTTGGGCCAGCAGGTCTCCGACTATGGCGCCCTGCAGGTCTTGATGGGGGCGCTGCTTTCGGAGGGCGACATTTGGGGCATGCAAAAAGGCGCCACCTTCCTGGTCAACAACGTCACCACGGGTGGTCAGGCCGCGGGTGGCACCTCGCAAGTCAATGCTTATGCCAAGGCCATCAGCACCTATGCGCTCTCGTTATACGCCAACTGGTTGGCTTCCAAGGTCGCTGCTGCCGACTCGGGCATCAATGGAGTCAGCGGGCTGGACTCGGTGGAATTCTCCTACTGGCAGGCAGCCATCGACGCGACCACTAAGCGGACCGGGCTGCCTTGGCAGTATCTCGCGGCCACTGCCCACGCCGACAATCTCTTTGCCTGTGTTAATCTCTCGCCGGCCAACCTTGAGCCCGACGACGTGACCCAAGCCATCAATAACAAGTCGCCCAACGCGCCCGACCCCTCAACCTACTATACCGGCATTGGCATCTATGCGGGCAAATACCTGATTGCCACCAACCCGACGGGCCTGAATGATTGCTGGCGAGTGGGCGTGGGCAGCGCCGCTTCTTGGCAGAATATCGTGCCGATGTCAGGCAAGAGCGCGGGCGTCGGAACTTTGAACGGCCTGCAATACACCAACAAGGACTGGGGCATAAGTGCTGCCCTGCCACCCGGACCGGTCTATGGAGTCGTGACCAGAATACCCACCTCCGCTTTTGGACCGCCGATGGACCTGATCAACGGGGCGGCAGACGCCAGCGGTATCAACACTGCAACGACGACTGGCTTTGACGCCACCGTGGTATCAGGTCTGGATTTGGGCACCTTCATCAAATCGGCCCCTAACTCGATTTCCAATATGTCGTGGGGCAGTCCGTCCACCATCAAGGTGAATGGCAAGACCGCCTTCCGTCTCGATGGTGTGAGCTCCGACGGCTTGGCGCGCGCCGTCGAGATCGGCTTTGCCGGCACGGGCCAGGTCCTAACACTCTCGGGCCTCATCAGCGATGCCTCGATAACTGCCTGGATAAATTCCATCAACCTGACCGCGATCACGACCGCCACGAACTCGGGCCTGACCGATGCCGACCCACAGGCCGCCACCAACTACTGCGGCCGCCTGGACGCGCTGACAACTTTTAACGGCCTCAACGCCAACGGCGACAACTGCGGCTCGGTCATCATCCAGACCCTGGGCCCCGATGGCGCGGTGCACACCCTGACGGTCCCGGTGACCGGCTTCTGCGACTGTTTCGCCGGCGTCGTCACCACGGACAATGCGGTTGAGGACACTCACCAGACCGAGCATCTCGTCGCCCTCAACGACGCAACGCTCAAAGCCCTGGGTTATTCCCCGGACCAATATGGCAATTTCGCCGGGCACCAGGTCATTGTCACCCCCTTGGCCCCTTCAGACCCGGTTGACTGGCCGGCCGGCATGACGGGTCTGACCGCCCTGTCGGACGCGGTCGCCAAGGCCGCTCTGTCCGCCAGCGACACCACCAACGATCCGGTCCGCCAGAAGATCATGGACAACATGGCGGACAAAATCTTGGCGAGCATGAAAAATGCGAGCGTAACGCCGCCGGCCTCGAGCACCACCGCCAATCCGTCGGCCAGCCCAGCCATAACGGCGGCCCCCAGCGCGGCGGGCACCCCTTCACCATTTGGCGATGCCACCATCGCCGACTGGTGGAAGGTCTGGCATGATTACTCCGGCTGCACCCTCGGGGCGACGGCGGTGCCCATCACCGATCCCATCACCGCGGAATACCTGGGCTCGTCGGGGACCTGCGAGTTCATCACCACCGCCGACCAATGGGCCCGCAGCTACATCCAGCGCTCGTACTCGACCGACTCCCTCTCCGGCGCCTACACCCCGCCGTTTGTCACCGAGGACTATGGCTACGTCTATAAGGACTGCACCTACGCCAGCGCCCTGATGCTCATCAACAAGATCACCCATGGCGCGCTCGACGTCCACAACACCACCGCCTCGCGGGCGATCATCCAATACTGGCGCGACCAAGTCAATAACCCCTACACCGACGCGGGCACCTTTGCTAATATAGCCATCGTGCCGGGGGCCAACTCCATCTACAATATCCAGCTCAAATGGTCTTTCGGCTCTTCCTCCCGGGGAGTCGCCCATCCTATCTCCTGGCAGCAGCTCATCGACTGGCTCGACAACGGCAACGGCGCCGAGCTCATGGGCTACTACAGCAATTGGAGCGACAGCTCGCCCTGGGGCAAGAACGCGCCGGCCGGCAAGTACTATTCCAGCCCCGACCACCACTTCGCCAACCTGACCGACCGCGCTTCCGGGCACGCCATCTATTTGGATCACCGCGACAGCGCCACCGGGCAGATCTTGGTCTTTGACCCTCTGGTGGATGCCGGTCCGACCTACGGCGGCCGCTGGATGGACGATGCCGCCCTCCTGGCCTTTGCCACGGGAGTCGATCCGGTGGCCCACAACTCCATGGGCACAGTGAACAACCTGTATGTCCTGTTGGCCATCGACACCGTACAGGGCTTCACCATTCCGCCGAGCCAGCGCAACCCCTATTGGTCCCCCTTCGCCGCCGCTGGCACCAAGCCGGGACTCGATGAGACGGCCGGGCTGCCCACCAAGGCGGACACGCAGCAATACTTGAAAGACCAGCTTGGCGAGCGGGAGGCGGGTTGCGCCATCCGCATCTTCAACCAGGAGGACGGCTCCTGGAACCCCCACGCGGCCAACACCAGCCGTGGGGCGGACGCCTACGGCCTGCCCCAGGCCAACCCCAAATCCAAGCTGGGCAATTGGGCGGTCGCCAAAGCGGCCGCGGCCACCGCGGCCGGGCACCTGGCCGAGGCGGCGGCTTACAACGACTGGGAGAATAACCTTATAGTCCAGGCCAACTGGGGTCTGGAATACATGGCCCGCCGTTATGGCTCCGCTTGCACGGCCGCCGCCTTCAAGTTTGGCGGGGTGGGCGACGACGGTAAGACCTATCCGGGTATGGGCTGGTACTAAACGGCGCGGCGGGCCTCGGCGGCGGCCAGGATCCGGGCCAGCGCCTCTTGTGCCTGCGCGCCAAGCGGTGCGGCGCTGCCAAAAGCCGCCAGGTCGGCCCGATGGTCGTCAGATCCGGCGCTCGCCAAGAAGCCATAGCGCTCGCAGACAGCCCCAAGCTCAGCCTGAGCGCTGATGGTGACCTGATCGGGATGCCAAAGCTCGAGGCCGTCTAATCCGGCCTCGACAAGCTTCTCCAGATCGCGCCTCGCGTCCGAGATCTCACGCGCGCCAAAGTCATAGGGGGAGATCCAAGGATGGGCCAAGATCGCGAGGCCCCCTGCTCGATGGATCAGGCCGACCATTTCGACACTCGAGGCCACATCGTTTTCGGTCTGGGCATGGATGCGCGGGGCCAACGATCTCAACAAGCCATCGTAGATGGGGTCGTGGCCGTCGGGCGTGGACGCCCGCCCGGCCTCTTCCGAGGCGCCCAAACCCAGATGCATCAAGCGATCGCGATTGGCCCCATGGCGGCGCAGCTCCCGGGCGACATGGGGCTGGCCCAATTGCGGCGCGGACAGCGCCGCCTCATCCGGGGCAAAGACCCAGCCCGCAGCGGCGAGCAACTCGCCAAAGAGCAGATAGCGCGCCCGGCGGGCGGCTACGCGCGCAGATAAATATTCAAGCAGCTCTGAGCAGTCTGGTCGGAGGTTCAGGCCCAGGATGTCCATCCGCCGCTCACCGGCGAAAGCCGTGAACTCGGCCCCGACCCAGGCCCGCGGTTCGACGGCCGCGAGTGCTACCGAAGCGCCGATGGCGTCATGATCGGTGAGGGCCAGGAGCTTGATTTCGGTATGGCGCGCAGCCACAGCGACGACGGTGGCAAAATCGGCCTTACCGTCTGAGGCATCTGAGTGGAAATGCAGATCTAACACCGGCTGAGAACACTCCAAAGATAGAAATCTCCCTCAGTTTGGGCGACGGCGAGGGAGGGGGCAAGTCTTCTAAGCGCTTCTGTGTTGCCTGCAAGCGCTTGGGAAGATGAGTTTCTTGCCTGATGTTGACGAACATGCCGGCCCATCTAGGCTAAGCTTATGGCACAGGAAGACAAACCCACACCCTTGCGCGTCGTCTACCACATGGCCCCGGCTCCCGACTGGACCGGGCGCATGGTCGAGCCGCCGCCGGTCATCTTGGCCAGCGATACGCGCGATCTGCCTTTTGCCTGGCGCTGGATCCGGCGGCGTCTGGGCTTGCGTGCCTATGGCACGCTGGTGGAGGGCTGCGCCTTCACCGACGAGATCCTGCCACTGCCCGATCCTGAGGCGCCCGGGGCGCTGATGGCGAGCGGCCCCGCCGGGCGACGACTGGCCGCCGAGAGCCAGGTTTCCGCCACGACATCTGACGAGTCTTCGGCTGCGCCCAGCGCGGTAGAAACTCCCGCAGAGGCTCAAGGAGCCGAGGATCTCCAATCGAACGAAGAGGCTGACGCACAGGTACCCGAGTACGAGCCGGCCGATGACAGCATTTTCGCCGACAACGAGATTTCGCCCGACGGCGACTTCGAAGACGCGCCCGAGCTCTAAATCAGAGTCGGAGTCTAGAGTGCTCGGCTATTAGTCGCTTCTTCGCTCGCGTCCATCTCGCAAAAGGGGTTGGTCGCCGAGGCGTCGCGGATATGCCACCAGATCGCGAACAAGCCCACAAGGGAGCCGATCCCATCGCGGACTGGGCGGACTTTGGAGCCGGGCATCTCCACCCAGCGCACTGGGCGTTCATATACAGGGATTTGCGCCCGATGGGCGCGGGCCAGGATCTCTGCGTCAAAGACCCAAGAGCTCGAGCGCAGGGGGCCGAAGAGCGCCGGCACGCAGGCTGCGGGGAAGAGTTTGAAACCGCATTGGGTGTCGTGCTCGGGCAAGCGCAGCAAGAGATGGGACAGCGTCCGCATCCCGCCCGAGAGCAAGCGGCGGGGCCAGGAGCGTCCGGTGCTGTCCAGAGAGACAATGGTGGCCCCCGCCACATAACGGCTGCCTATCTGTATCGAAAGGCGATCATCGGGCGAGAAATGACGCAATTCTTCAAGGTCCGTGGCATTGTCCGCATCCATGAACAGGACGCCATCCACGCCACGCGCCGCGACCGGCATAATCTTGGCCAAGGTCTGCGCCTTGCCTAACGCATTCAAACGCTCGACCGTCAGCGGCAAGCCCAGGCGTTCGCCCACCGCGGCCGCGATGGCAGCCGTGTCGTCGTTGGAGCCGTTTTCGGCCACATAGATCTGGGCCACTTCAAAACCGGGGATGTGCGCGACGGCGATTTTCGCCAAAGTGCCCGGCAGGCGATCCTGTTCATTGTAGGCGGGGATGACTACTGCGATCCGGTAGGGCGCCAAAATTTCTCTCCTGTGATGGTTGGTCACTTGCCTGCTTACCTCTGAGCGTAGCCGAATCTGCTTGCTCGTCAAGAACTCTGCCGGCTTGGCCTGTGAATCGCCGATTGCCAAAAGTTCTAGGGCTGTGTTAGAATAAGGCCATGGTTGATTTTGATACAAACGCCACCGTCCTCTTTGTCCGGCCATGAGCCGTGCCCAAGATCCCAAGCTTCTGGAGTATCTTGGTGCCTATCGCCTGTCCTCCTCGGGGCTGGCCGTGGTCCGCTCCCAAATGGGCCCCGTCAGCGGCAAGGCCGATCTGCGCCGGGATGGCTTGGGGCGCTGGCTCTTCAACCCGACCGCCCCTATCAGCGCCGCCTGGTCGGAGCAACTGACCAATCTCTTCGGGGCTCAGGACGAGAGCTTCCGACAACTGGCGCCCCAGATCATGAATCGGCTGGCCGCCGCCCGCGCGGGCCGGGCGATGCTTCCCCCAAAAGAGCGCATGTCCCTGTGGAGCACGGTTCGCGTCCGCCTCACCGGCGAGGGAGGGTCTGCGACCGCCTCGGTTCATAGCACAAGTCTGGTCCTGGAGCACACCGACTCCTCGGGCGTCTTCCGGGCCACCAATTGGTGCGACCCACACACAAGCCAGACCGAAGTGCGCCAGCTCCTGGCCGAGACCGAGCGAGCGCCTGAGTTGTGCCTGGCGGCGCACTGGCGGCGTCTGTTGGCAGTAGAGCTGATGCCCGAGATCGAAAAGCTGGTAGCCGCCCCCTTTGCTTGGGACTTCGAAGTGGAGTCCTAAATCTCGAACCTTGCGGCACCCTTCTGTCATAAGCGCTTGACATCTACCATTCCCACAGGCACAATAGCAAACATGTGTCGCTACTCTGACTCCCACTACCGAACTCATTTCGTCTGTCTGGCCTGTCGCCACAGTGCGAAATACCCGCGCGGGCTGATGTCGGCTCCGCGCTGCCCATACTGCCAGGCGCCAATGCTGGACCTGGGCCGGGACTTCGCGGCCCCCCGCAAGAAGGCTGACGCGCAATGGCGCAAGCTCGAGATCCTGGTGGCGGCAGGGTTGAGATTTGACTCCTGCGGCTGCGCTGGCCCGGGGGCCCGGCCGCGAACCTTGGGTGAGGCGCGCCATCCGATCATGGGCCCAAGCCGGACCCGGTTCAACCGGGCGCGCGCGGTCTAGAACCAGACAGAACCTAGCCTGCGGATTTCTGAGCGGCCCGCTTCTTGATTTCGTCCGCAGCGCAGCAGCGGCGAGTCATCTTACTTCTGGGCTTGAGCGGCTCGTTTCTTCACTTCACTCAGGAACAGCTCGTCGCAGAACTGTTGCTGGCACATGTCGATCAGGTGGTCAAAGACCCCCATGGTGATCTTCGAGTCGGCCAGGGCCGAATGCACTTCGGTCTGCTCGTAGGGCACTTTGAAGTGGTTGGCCAGGGTGCTGTTCTTGTTGTTCTCAGGAGAGCCGGGCGCCCCACGGGTCATCAACATCTGGGCCAAGATCAGAGTGTCGATGGAGTAGCCGATGCCGGCGTGGCGCAGCTCGGCGGGCATGGGCAGGTGGTAGCGCTCATAGGTGAAGCGTAGGATCTGGTAGTCGAATTTGTCGTAGTTGTGGCCGACCGGGATGGCGCCGTCCAGGCGCTCGGCAAAACGCTCGAGCACCTCGATGGGATTGCGGCCGCGGCGCATGGGGTGGTCGGTGGGCACATGGCAGATGTTGCAGACCTCCGGGCTCAGGAACTCGCCGATGTTGAGATCGGCCTCGGCCGCCTGCTCCTCGGAGCCGGGCTTGCGACTGGTGCGCCGAACATAGCCGATCTGCCAGGCGATCGGCTGGGCCCCGCCCTGGATTAGCCCGGTCGTCTCGGTGTCGAGAAAAATCAGCGGGCGTCCGGCGGTGGCCAGGTGTAGACTTTTGCGCAGGTACTCTTCCACAGCGTAGAAGATCGTCATCTCGGAGTAAAC
>Ga0182027_10010977_pt1 | contig 12843 bp, 9 predicted proteins | sample 712E1DmetaG_FD_121300 | JGI IMG/M metagenome (GOLD analysis project Ga0182027, IMG submission 121300) | Permafrost microbial communities from Stordalen Mire, Sweden - 712E1D metaG (Illumina Assembly) | ecosystem: Environmental > Terrestrial > Soil > Wetlands > Permafrost | place: Sweden...
ACAGCTCATGAAGTGGCTGGGCGCGAAGGCCTACCGCTTCTCCATCGCTTGGCCGCGCGTGGTTCCCGACGGCTCCGGCCAGCCCAACGAAAAAGGCATCTCGTTCTACGAGCGGCTGGTGGATGAGCTGCTCGCCAACGGCATCCAGCCCTGCGCCACGCTGTTCCATTGGGATCTGCCGCAGTCGCTCGAGGACCGATTCGGCGGCTGGCGCTCGCGCGAGACCGCGAAGTACTTCGGCGACTACGCGGCCTTCGTCTCGCGGCGCCTCTCGGACCGCGTTGCGCGCTTCTTCACCATCAACGAATTCTCCTGCTTCACCGATGACGGTTACCGCTGGGGCGGCAAAGCGCCGGGCCTCAGGCTCCCCATGCGGGAGGTGTGCCAGTTGCGGCACCACGCCGTGTTGGCGCATGGTCTGGCGGTCGCGGCGCTGCGGGCGAACGCGCGCAAGCCGATTCGCGTCGGCCTGGCGGAGAACGCGCCCATCTGCGTTCCGGTGATCGAGACCGAGGAGCACATCGCCGCCGCCCGCAAGGCCCAGCGCGCCATCAACGCGCCGTTCCTCACCGCCGTTCTCGAGGGCAAGTACATGGACTCGTACCTCGCGGAGATGGGGAAAGACGCGCCGCAGTTCACACCCGAAGACATGCGGACCATCGCCGCGCCGCTCGATTTCGTGGGTCTCAACTGTTACTACCCTTACAACGTGCGAGCCGACGCATCGCCGGCGGGGTACGCCGTGGTGCAGCATCCGTCCTCCTATCCGCACATGTCCTCGGAATGGCTGTACATCGGCCCGCAGATTCTCTACTGGGGGCCGCGGCACCTCAGCGAGATCTGGGGCGTCAAGGACGTGATGATCACGGAGAACGGCTGCTCGGCGGCCGATCCGCGCTCCCCGGATGGGGCGGTCTACGACACCGACCGTGTCATGTTTCTGAGAAACTACCTGACGCAGGCGCACCGCGCCGTGGCCGAGGGATGGCCGCTGACCGGCTACTTCCTGTGGAGCCTGATCGATAACTTCGAGTGGGCCGACGGATATCTGAAGCGCTTCGGAATCGTGTATGTGAACTACGAGACCCAGGAGCGCACTCCGAAATTGAGCGCGCATTTCTACCGGGAGACGATCGCGCGCGGCGCGGTGGCATAGGGGCATTTCGTGGCGCACGCTTCAGCGTGCCGCGTCGAGACTCGTCTCGACGCAAAGGAGCGACAGTGTATACGGCTAAGACAGAACGATACGACACGATGATTTACCGGCGCTGCGGCAAAAGCGGCGTCAAGCTTCCCGCCATCTCTCTGGGGCTCTGGCACAATTTCGCCGGAGTCGATGTATACGAGAACAGCCGGGCCATGCTGTGCCGGGCTTTCGATCTGGGCATCACCCATTTCGACCTGGCGAACAACTACGGCCCGCCGCCTGGATCGGCGGAAGAGACTTTCGGGCAAGCGCTCAAGGCGGACCTGGCGCCGCATCGCGACGAGCTGATCATCTCCACCAAGGCGGGCTACGGAATGTGGTCCGGCCCCTACGGCGACTGGGGCTCGCGGAAGTACCTGCTGGCGAGCCTGGATCAGAGCCTGAAGCGCATGGGCCTCGAGTACGTGGACATCTTCTACTCCCATCGGCCCGACCCCGAGACTCCGCTCGAAGAGACCATGGGCGCGCTCGACCAGGCGGTGCGGTCGGGCAAGGCGCTCTACGCGGGCGTCTCCAACTACGGTCCCGAGCTGACGGCCCGCGCGGCGGCGATTCTGCGCGGGCTGGGGACTCCGTGCCTGATCCACCAGATGAAATACTCGATGTTCCAGCGGACCTCGGAAGAAGGGCTGTTCGGCACTCTGGCGAAAGAGGGCATCGGCGGAATCGCGTTCACGCCGCTGGCTCAGGGCCTGCTCACCAGCCGCTACCTGGACGGCATCCCCAGCGATTCCCGGGCCTCCAAGCCGCATGGCTTTCTGAAAAAAGCCGACGTGGACGAGCCCCGGCTCAAGCAGATCCGCGCGCTCAACGCCGTGGCCGGCGAGCGCGGCCAGACCCTGGCGCAGATGGCGCTGGCGTGGGTGTTGCGCGAAGGCTCGATGGCCAGCGCGCTCATCGGCGCGAGCAAGGTGGAGCAGATCGAGCAGAACGTCGCGGCCCTCGGCAACCTCACGTTTTCGGCCGCCGAGCTGGGGCGTATCGATTCTGTCCTCGAAGCGCGGTAGACTCTACGATGGCGCCCAAGCGTGCGCCACGTGGAGGATGGTGTGATCTCAGGGACAGAGAAGATACCGCTGGCCGACCGGATTTCGCTCAAAGAGAAGATCGGCTACTCGCTCGGCGACGCGGCCTCGAACTTTTATTGGAAGACCTTCGAGTTCTTCCTCATGATCTTCTATACCGACGTCTTCGGCATCTCCGCCGCGGCCGTGGGTACGATGCTGCTGGTCACACGCCTCGCCGATGCCGTTGCCGATCCGGTGATGGGGGCGATCGCCGATCGCACCAAAACCCGCTGGGGCCACTTCCGCCCCTATGTCCTGTGGTTCGCGCTTCCTCTCGCCGTGGCCGGCGTGCTGACCTTCACTACGCCCAACCTCACGGGCGGCGGCAAGCTGGTTTACGCCTACATCACATACTCGCTGCTGATGTTCCTATACACCGCGGTGAACATCCCCTACACGGCGCTCATGGGCGTGATGACGCCGAACTCGCTGGAGCGCACCTCCATCGCGTCGATCCGGTTCATCGGCGCCTTCACCGCCGGCGTTTTCGTCCAATACTTCACGTTGAAGCTGGTGGCGTTTTTCGGGCACGGCAACGACGCGCGCGGATGGCAGCTCACCATGGTGCTCTACGGCCTTCTGGCGGCGGGCATGCTGGCGCTGTGCTTCGCCACCACGCGCGAGCGCGTCAAGGTGCCCCCGCAGCAGAAATCGGACCTCAAGCGCGATCTCGGCGACCTCTTCGGCAGCCGGCCGTGGCTGATCCTGGTGGGCGTGCTGCTGCTGGTGCTGGCGGCGTTCGTAATCAAGGGGTCGGCGTCCGCCTATTACTTCAAATACTTCGTCAAGCGGGAAGACCTGCTGGGGCCGTTCCTGGTGTCGAACGGTCTGGCTTTTCTGGTGGCGGTCTCGATCGCATCGCAACTGGCGAAGGTGTTCGGCAAGAAGCACCTGTTCATGATGGCGATCGGCATAGGCGGCCTGGTCATCGCCGGCTTCTACCTCGTCGGGCCATCCGACATCTGGCTCATGTTCGCGCTCCAGATCGTCTCCAGCTTCATCATCGGGTTCAACTCGCCGCTGGTCTTCGCCATGTTCGCGGACACGGCTGACGACGCGGAATGGCGCACCGGCCGCCGAACCACGGGCCTGGTATTCGCTTCCGCCATCTTCGCAACGAAGGCCGGCGTGGCCATTGGCGCCTGGATCTTCGGCCTGCTGTTCGCCTACTTCGGCTACGTAGCTAACGTGGCGCAGACGCCGCGCTCGCTGCACGGCATCGTCTTGACGATGAGCTGGATTCCGTGCGCGCTGATGCTGCTCGCCACCGCCCTTATGCAACTCTATCCGCTAAGTGAGGAGCTGCTAGTAAAGATCGAGGCTGACCTCAAGGCGCGCAGGGGAGAGATTGAAGCATGAAGACCGCACTCGTTGGCCTGTTCGCCTTGCTCTCGTCGGCGCTGGCCGCCGATCTGACCGTGCAGAAATGGCACGGCAATGCCATCGATTATTCCGGCTACCGCGCCGGCCAGAACCCGCAGCTCAACCGATTCCCCACCCAGGCGCAGATCCTCGAAGACCTCAAAATCCTGCAAAGAAATTGGAAACTGATCCGTCTCTACGGGTCGGACCAGCACTCCGAAGACGTGCTGGAGGTCATACGCCGCGAGAAGATCCCGATCCAGGTGATGCTGGGAATCTGGCTTGACGGCCACGCGGAAAAGCAAGCCGAAAACGCCGCGCAGACCGCGACCGGCATACGCCTCGCGAATGAGTACAAGGACATCGTGGTGGCGGTCAGCGTGGGCAACGAGATTCTGGTGTCGTGGTCCGACCACAAGCTCACCGAAGAGCGCGCCATCGAGTACGTCCAGCAGGTAAAGAAGGCGGTGAGCTGCCCGGTGACCGTGGCCGACGACGTCCTCTATTGGCGGCAGCCGGAAGCGAAGCTGGCGGGCGTGGTCGACTTCATCACCATGCACGCCTATCCCATGTGGGGCGGCGAGGATATCGAGACGGCCATGCCCTCCACCATCAAGCATTACGAGAGCGTGCGCAAGGCGCATCCGGGGAAGGCCATCGTGCTCGGCGAAGCGGGCTGGGCCACTTACACCAACAGCAAGCAGAACGCACCGCGCGCCGGCGACGAGAAGAAACAGAAGCGCTACTACGACGAATTGACCGCCTGGGGCAAGGCCAACGACCTGACGGTTTTCGTTTTCGAGGCGTTCGACGAGCCGTGGAAGGGCAGCGGCACCGAGGGCCACTGGGGCCTGTTCAGCGAAGGCCGCAAGGCCAAGCCGGTGATGCAGGGGCTGTTTCCGGACCTGATGCCCACAGGGCCGACCTCGCCCGGTTACGATGCGGCGCCCGCGGCGGCCAAGGAACCGTGAGCCAAACCGTGTTGTGGATCGGCCTCGTCGAAATGAAGCCCCTCAATCGTGCGGCCTTCGGGGCCGCCGGAGCGTTCACGCATATCATCACATGGGCGTCGAACGTGGAGGGCTTTCGAAGCCAGGCCGAAGTGATCGCAGCAACGTTGGACATGTATGTGTTAGATGTGGAGGACGCAGAGCCGCTGTCTGAGAGGATCGAGAAGCGCAGCCTGTCACAGGATCTTGAGGAGCTGGCAGCCCGAGCCGAATCGAATCCCAATGCGATACTCTTCAGTACCTTCCATACCTACCCGTTTGACACAGCGTAGACCCTCTCAAATGGAGATTGAATGAACACAGCATTCATCGGCGAAGCCGCGTTGAAACGCGCCCCGCGCAAGGTGGAAGGCGGCCACGTCGATATCGGCGGCGAGCGCTTCTACCGCATCGTCAACTACGACGCCATGCCGCCGTTCCTGATGAGCCTGGTCAGCGACTCGGACCATTGGATGTTCGTCTCGAGCACCGGCGCCCTCACCGCCGGCCGCCGCGATCCCGACCACGCCCTGTTCCCCTACTACACCGACGACCGCATACACGACAGCCAGGATCAGACCGGCGGCAAGACCATTCTGCGGGTCACGCGCGGCGGGCGCACCTCGCTGTGGGAGCCATTCTCCCAGCGGTACGAAGGCCTGTACCACATCACGCGCAGCCTCTCGAAGAGCGTCTACAGCAACAAAATCGTCTTCGAAGAGGTCAACCACGACCTCGGCCTGGCGTTCTCCTGCGCATGGATGAGCAGCGACCGATTCGGCTTCGTGCGGCGTGCGGCCCTGGCGAACCTGGGCGACGGCCCCGCCGATGTGGAGCTTCTCGACGGCATACAGAACCTGATGCCCCACGGCCTGACGCGCCGGTTCCAAATGGAGTACAGCACGCTGGCCGACGGCTACAAGGAGAACGAACTCGAGCCCGCCACCGGCCTGGGGCTCTTCAAACTCAGCTCGATTCCGGCGGACCGGCCCGAGCCGAGCGAAGCCTTGCGCGTGACCACGGTCTGGTCGGATGGCATCGAACCCGAGCACCGGCTCTTGTGCGCGGCCCAGCTAGACCGCTTCCGACAGGGCAACGCAGTGGAAGACGAAACGCTGATCCGCGGCCGGCGCGGTGCGTACTTCATCACCACGCGGCTGGCGCTCCCCGCCGGCGCCCGCAAAGAGTGGAGCATGGTGGCAGAGGTGGATCAGGATGCCGCCGGCGTCGCGGCCGTCGTCGCTCTGCTCAAATCCGGCGGCAACCTGCGCGCCGAGCTCGATGAAGACGTCGAGCGCGGCACGCAAAACCTGGTTCGCATCGTTGCCGAAGCCGACGGCCTTCAGGTCACCGGCGACGAGCTCAATTCCTGGCGGCATTTTTCGAACGCGCTGTTCAACGTCATGCGGGGCGGCATTCCCGACCATGGCTACCAGATTTCCCGCGCGGACTTCAAGGCGTTTATCGCGCAAGCCAACCACGCCGTCGCCGCCAGGCACGCCGCGTTTCTCGATGCGCTGCCCGAAACCGTGCTGCACGGCCGCCTTCTGGCCCTCGCGCGCGAGCAGCAGGATCCGGACCTCGAGCGCCTGGCGTACGAATACCTGCCGCTCACTTTCAGCCGACGTCACGGCGATCCCAGCCGCCCTTGGAACATCTTCTCCATCCAAGTGAAGGGCGAGCATGGCGAGCGCCTGCTCAACTACCAGGGCAACTGGCGCGACATTTTCCAGAACTGGGAAGCGCTGGCGCTCTCGTTCCCCGGTTACGTCGAGAGCATGATCTTCAAGTTCGCCGGCGCCTCCACGGCGGACGGCTACAATCCGTACCGCATCATGCGCGATGGCTTCGACTGGGAAGTGCTCGACCCGCACGACGCGTGGTCCTACATCGGCTACTGGGGCGATCACCAGGTGGTCTACTTCCTGAAGTTGCTCGAGGTTTCCGCGCGCTATCATCCGGGCGCTCTGGCGGAGTTGCTCGCGCGGCGCGTCTTCACTTACGCCGACGTTCCCTACCGCATCAAGCCGTATGCGGCGATGCTCGCGGACTCGCGCAACACCATCGAATTCGACGCCGCGCTCGATCGCGAGATTCGCCGGCGCGCGGCCGCCCTGGGTGCAGACGGCAAGGCCCTGCCGGGCGCCGACGGCGCGCCCTACCGCGTCAACCTGGCTGAGAAGCTGCTCGTTCTGGCGCTGGCCCGCCTGTTCAACTACATTCCCGAGGCCGGCCTGTGGATGAACACGCAGCGGCCGGAGTGGAACGACGCCAACAACGCGCTGGTGGGGTCCGGCGTCTCGATGGTGACGCTCTATTCGCTGCGCCGTTTTCTGTCGTTCTGCCGCGGCCTGTTCACAGTCGGCGTGGAGGTCTCCGCGGAAGTCGCCGAGGCGTTTCACCGCGTTGCGGAAGCGCTCGACCGGCACTCAGGCCTGCTCAGTGGCCCGATCTCGGACCGCGACCGCAAGGCCGTCCTCGATTCGCTCGGCGCCATCGGCAGCGACTACCGGGCCGCGCTCTACGCCCGCGGGTTTTCCGGCAAACAGACCGCGCTCACCTCCGCCGAATTGGCCGCGTTCTGCGACGTGGCCCTGCGCCACATCGACCATTCCATTCGCGCCAACCGCCGGCCCGACGGCCTCTATCACGCCTACAACCTCATGAAAGTCGTGGGCGACGGCATCGCGATCCGCCGCCTCTACGAGATGCTCGAAGGCCAGATGGCGGTGCTCGGCTCGGGCGCGCTATCGGCCACCGAATCCGCCGCGCTGCTCGACGCGCTGCGGGCCAGCAAGCTCTACCGCGCGGACCAGAACAGCTACGTCCTCTATCCCGACCGCAAGCTCCCCGGCTTCTTCGAGAAGAACAACATTCCCGCGGCGGCGCTGGCGCGCTCGAAAGCGCTGGCCGACCGCCGCATCGTGGTTCAGGACGTGAACGGCGTGGCGCACTTCAACGCCGCCTTCCGTAACAGCACGCTGCTCAAAGAAGCGCTGGTGCCGCTCGACCTGCCGGACGACGAGGCCGCGCAGATTCTCGCACTCTATGAAGAGGTGTTCGATCACCAGTCGTTCACCGGCCGCTCGGGCACGTTCTACAAGTACGAAGGGCTCGGCTGCATCTACTGGCACATGGTTTCGAAGCTGCTGCTGGCGGTTCAGGAAGTGATGGACCGCGCGGCGGAGGGCGGCGAAGACCCCGCGCTTGTCGAGCGCCTGCGCCGCCATTATCACGACATCCGCGAAGGCATTGGCGCGCACAAGCCGCCGGAGGTCTACGGAGCCATTCCCACCGATCCTTACTCCCACACGCCCGGTTTCGCGGGAGTGCAGCAGCCCGGCATGACCGGCCAGGTGAAGGAGGATCTCATCTCGCGGCTCGGCGAGATGGGCGTCGCCGTCGAAGCCGGTCGGCTGGCGTTCCGCGCTCACCTGGTGAACCGCGACGAGTTCCTCGATTCAGGCACGCTCTCGTTCACCATCTGCCAGGTGCCCGTGGTGGCTCACCGGGCGGGGCCGCCGCGCATCGAGATCACCGCCGCCGACGGCTCCCGCCGCACGGTTGACGGCCTCAACCTGGACGCCGCCACCAGCGCCGCCATCTTCGAACGCACCCAAGCGGTTCGCCGCCTGGATGTGTTCTTCGGGGTGTAGCCCCCCTAATCCGTCACTTCGATGTGCGGCCCCTTGGGCGCGCCGAGCACCGCCACGCGTGCGATTACGTTGCGCGCCACCTCGTAGAAGGCCGCTGCGTGCGGGTCATCGGGCTCGCGGAGTGCAACCGATTCGCCCGTGTCGCCACCCACGCGCACCTCCGGATCGAGCGGCACTTCGCCCAGGAAGTTCACGCCCATCTGCTCCGCCGTGCGCCGCCCGCCTCCGTGGCTGAAAACGTCCACCCGCTCCTTGCAATGCGGGCACACCAGGTAGCTCATGTTCTCGACGAGGCCCAGCAGCTCCACGCGCACCTGCCGGAACATATTCACCGCTTTGCGTGCGTCCTCGAGCGAGACGTCCGAAGGCGTGGTGACCACGATCGCTCCGGTAATGGGCGCATTCTGCATGAGCGAAAGCGCGACGTCACCGGTGCCGGGCGGCAGGTCCACCACCAGGTATTCGACGCCGCCCCAATCCACCTGCCGCAGGAACTGCTGGATCACGTTGTGCAGCATCGGCCCGCGCCAGATCAGCGGCTTGTCTCCGGGCGCGATGAAGCCCATGGACATCACCTTCAGCCCGTGCCGCTCGATGGGCTGTATGCGGTCGCCGATCGCCTCCGGGGCCTGGTCCACGCCTAGCATCAGCGGGACGTTGGGCCCATAGACATCGGCGTCGAGCAGCGCCGTCCGATGGCCGAGCCGCTGGAGCGCCAGCGCCAGGTTCACCGCAACGGTCGTCTTTCCGACGCCGCCTTTGCCGGAGCCAACCGCGATCACGTTCTCGACGCCGGGAATCGGCAGCTTGGGCATTTCGCCCGGTTGTGTGGGACCCATTACTTCATCAAACCACCTCGATGGCCACCGCGGGGAATCGCCGCGATCCGATCGCGAGCTGGAGCCGATGCGGGCCTGGCCCGATGGCGGCAGGCAGCGCGAAGGTCACTTCAAACAGAGAGGCCATCGGATCGACACATTGCGCGTCAAACTCCTCGACCGGGCAGCCGTCCACTTCGGCGCGGAACTGGCTCGCGTCCGCCAGCTCTTCGAACGCCGCCCGGATGGAGCGGCTCGCGATGCGCGTCGGCGAGAACAAGTCGACGGCGTCGCTCACCCGGACCAGGTGGGGAACCTTGGGGCCGGGTGGAATCACGCGCAGGAACGACGGCGGCGCGATCGGCTCTCCGCGGTAGAGCAACTCGAGCGGCTGAAGCCCCGGCTCAATCCCCGCCGGCAGGCGCAGGTTGAGCCGCATCAGGTCGCCGGATTCGGGAGGCCCGAGGAAGGGCCCCAGAGATTCCGCTCTCGCCGGATTGCGCGCTATGGCGGCCTTTAGCGTGTTGAGGTCGCTGTCCGCCGGCACGCCCTCGATCCAGAGCGAGGCGAAGGCCCAAGGGCCGCTGGCCGGCACCACGGGTACGGACTCGCGAGCGCAGCCGACGCGCAGGATGTGCGGCGGCCCCGCCGGACGAGGCGCGGGGCGCGGCGGCTTCTGGATCGTCACCGCCATCTTCGCCGTCTCGGGGAATTCGACGGCCATCAGCAGCATGCCGGCGTCGCGCGCAAACCCCGCGATCTCCTGGGCGCCGATCCGTGCTCCGCGCCACGTGTCCGGAGCTTCGGTCACGCCTGGCGCGCCGTTCGCCTGGAACCAGAACACGCCGCCGGGCGCAAGAACGCGGCACGCCTCCCGCAGGTAACCGAAAATCACCTCGCGGCTCGGGATGTGCTGGAAGACGGCGTGGGAGTACACGAAGTCGAAGGACTCGTCGGCGAAGGCGGCCAAGTCGGCCCCAGTGCTCTGGTGCACGTGCGCGTTGGGGATGTTCGATAGCCTCTCGCGCGCGCCGCGGACCATCTCGTCGGACACATCAATGCCGTGGATCTCGCCGACATGAGCGCTTAAGGGCCGCATCAGCCGTCCCAGGCCGCATCCAATCTCGAGCGCGCGCCGGCAGCGCGGAGCGGGACGCTGCGGGAGGCGTAGAAACTGCGGCGTCAGTCCGAGCGCCAGGTCGCGGCCGCTGGCGAAAAACTCCTCGTCGTCCTGATTCCGCCGCCCGAACGCGACGAAGTATTTGGCGTCGCTCCGCGCGCGCTCGTTCCAATCGTCGCGCATGCGCTGGCAGAGGGCGTCAGAGATCATTTGGCGGGGCCGGGCGGGGTCTGGTTGTCCAATGGGAGTTCGGCGACCTTCTCAAGTGCAAACTGGCTGGTCGCCACATCGAGCTTGGTTCGGAAGAATATAATCTCTCGGATCTCCGGATCATCGGGCATGAGCAACTCACAGGTGGCCTTGGTGACGATTATCAGGCTTGTGTCGCCAACAGGGTGACCGGGAGGAGGAGGCGGCACAGTGATCCAGCCGGGGCCGCAGTTTGCGTTGACGCCGCGAACCTCGCCTTGCGAGGTCACGCCCACCGCAACCACAGGGAGCGCTCCGCCTACCGGCAGGCCGGCGTCCATGCCTCCGGTAATCTGCTTCTGGCCTTTGAGGACGAAATCGGACGAGATGGGAAGCCCCCGCACAGCAGGTTCGCCCACCATCTTGGGCTGTCCCGGAAAGAAATCCCAATCGATCGTGAAGTCCCGGAGAGCCTCGACCTGGCGTTTTTGATAGTTATTCAGGTCCCGCACCGTGGGCATGTAGGATGGCAGATGCAGCCCAACCTCGGCGAGACGCGCGGCGCTCAAGTTCAGCGCGCCATCGGCCAGGGCGAGGTCCCTGGGCGCCTCATTTCCGACCGGAACCAAAGGCAGGTTCTCGTACTGCACCACTCTTTGGACGTTTGCGACGGCCAGGATCTCGTTAAGAAGTGCCGGCACAGAAACGTTGTCATACTTCCCGCGCAACGTGTCTGTCCGGTACATCGGATGCACACTCTCGTTGTCCAGTTCGAAGGCTCCTTGCACGGCGTCGCCGGTAAGCCGGTAGCCCGGTGTCACTTGCCGCTCCTGCCCTTGGGAGACGCGGAGGAAAACGACATAGCGGTGCCCGTTCAGCAAAGGATGATAGTCATCCATTGTGCTCAGGACCCGCGTGCCATCGGCGAACCCAATCATGCCCCCCGGAACCGTGAAATGCACGTCGCTCCCGATGCGATTGTCCTTCCAATGGTGGAGTACGGACGCGTGGTACCACGTGATCACGTCCTGGCCGGAGGGCGACACTCCACACATGTTCCGCACGATATGCACTAACAGCACTGCATCGCTTGCCTTCATGAGGGAAGCAAGGTCCGCATAAAGAACGGCGGCGTTGGCATGATGGCGCTCCTTCAGCAGGCCGCCCGAGGCGGCTTTCGCGCGCTGGTGGACGGCACTGTTCTCGATGCGCTGCTCCATCTGGGCCAGCGCATCCTGCCCGGAAGCGGGAGCGACTCCGGCCATGAATCCGATCGAAACGCCAGCCATGATCCAAGTACGCGTTTTCACAAGATCCCCCACAACTACGACCTCTGTCTCCAATTCGGGCATCGGCTGAGCTACCTGCGCGCCCGCCGGCAGCGTGGAGCGGGACGCTGCGGGAGGCGCAGAAACTGGGGCGCTAGTCCGAGCGCCAACTCGCGGCCGCTGGCGAAAAACTCCTCGTCATCCTGATTCCGCCGCCCAAACGCGACGAAGTAGTTGGCGTCGCTCCGCGCGCGCTCGTTCCAATCGTCGCGCATGCGCTGGCAGAGAGAGTCATCCACGGGAGTTAGCGAACCTCAACCCGCTTGAGGATAACGGACCCGCCGCGCCAGTCGGCGCCTCTGATCTCTTGGGCCTTGGCATCAAATCGTCCCCTAACCCACAATTCGTGTCCTGCCCCCCAGTACGTGAATGTGAAAGCATCCGGGTCCTTCTTCCGACCATAACCGAGACCGACGAGCTCACCGTAGAAACCGGCGAAGGGGTCGTCGAAGGTGCCCAGTAAGTGATCCTTATCGAATTCCTCTCTGGTGGATGCAGGAATGTGAGGATCTGGCGGGTTCGGGTTCTCGTAGACGTGCAGGACGCCAGATAGTGGCGATGGACCCTCCGACCAGTCTCCAATGTAGGGGGACTTGCCCGTCGTCGGAAGCCTGCGCAGAGGCAGTATCGTCGAAGCGCCGTCGTGCCGCCAGACCACGGTGACCTCACGATCGTGCGACGTGAAGGTGAGTTCGACGCGAGACCCGTTGGGCTGGTGGCGACCTTGCGAAAAGGACCTGCAATCGAGCGAGAGGCTCCCGTCATCCGGCCAAGGAACGTCCAAGGGATCGAACTCGCAGAGTAGCCCGCCAGACCGTAACTGACCGCTGAACCCGTATAGGGGATGGACGCCGTGCCACATTCGGTGAGCGGTGAGGATCAGCATAAACTGCCGGCTTCCGCCTTCCGCTGGAACCTCGGCATACCAGAGGCCGGCTGGAGGCGCGGGCAGAGATTCCACCGGCGGGAGATCCTGTCCTAACGCGCCTCCGGGGACAATGGCGACACAAAGCGTGAGGAGGATGCGAAACCAGTCGTTCATCGGCAACCACCATTGTCCTCCACCCCGTACAATCGAGTGCATGGCCATCGACCTCCTCAACGTCG
>Ga0182027_10010979_pt1 | contig 12841 bp, 7 predicted proteins | sample 712E1DmetaG_FD_121300 | JGI IMG/M metagenome (GOLD analysis project Ga0182027, IMG submission 121300) | Permafrost microbial communities from Stordalen Mire, Sweden - 712E1D metaG (Illumina Assembly) | ecosystem: Environmental > Terrestrial > Soil > Wetlands > Permafrost | place: Sweden...
CCTGTCTTTTTAAGAAAGAAATTAACTTTCAATGTATCTAGAAAGATACCTCATTTCATAAAATTGCCTATTTTTATTTACTCTATATTTTTTCTGGCTATAAAACATAAAAGCCCCCGAATAAAACTTTTTTTTGCTTTATACCTAAAACAAATGATCAGGTTATTAAAATTGAAGCTTCTTCATCAAAAGTATGCAGAATAGAACATCATTGGATAGGATGGGAAATTAAGAATAAATTATTCAGTAAGTATTTTAAAATTTAATCTTCTGCAGAAAAAGACCGATTGGTTCAAGGCATATAAATTTTTATTATGATCACAAACACAAAAAAAGGATTCTTATATTTCATCGTTCCACGATTTCCATATCGTTTTGTTACAGATCTGAAATTCGTAAGAGAAACAATCAACAAAAAAGGATTCTCTTTCCCGTTATCTCTCACATCTTTAATTAATCTAACTGATGAAACTCAATGGGACATCCTGGTTACTGATGAAAATATCAGCCAGATCAATTATGATATCAAGCCTTCACTCGTCGTTCTTTCTGCTATGACATGTTATTTTGAAAGAGCAGTCAAAATCGCACAAATATTTAGACAAAAAAATATTCCCGCGATATGCGGTGGCATTCATGTATCTCTTTATAAAAATATTAAAGATCATCCATTCTCATCTATAGTAATCGGGGAGGGTGAAGATATCTGGAAGGAAATACTCGATGATCACAGGAACGGAGTATTAAAATCATTATACCATAATGATCAGCATTCTCCTTTGGTGGAGATCAATGCTGAAAAAGTTAGCAGGTATATCGATTTTTCAAAATACACTTTTTATTCCATACAAGCAACCCGGGGATGTCCTTATGATTGCAATTTCTGTGCGGTTAAAGAATTCAACGGAAGAGAGACAAGGCACAGGAAGATAGAAAGCATCATCAATGAGATTGAATATGCTAAAAAAACAAATCATGAATTTTTCTTTGTTGATGACAACATAATTGGTGATAAAAAATATGCAAAAGATTTGTTTAAAGCCCTGGCCAAAAAAAATATTCTCTGGATTTCTCAGTCTTCAATCAACATTGCCTTTGAAAAAGATCTTCTCGAACTGGCAGCGTCGTCCGGTTGTGAATATCTTTTCCTTGGTGTTGAATCAGCACAAAAAGAATCTCTCCAATTATTTAACAAGAAAGTAAACTTGTCTTATAAAGATAAATATAATGAAGTTTTTTCTAATATCCGTTCCCACGGTATAGAAATCATGGCTTCCTTTATTTTAGGAAATGATTCCGACAATAGAGAATCATTCAAAAAGCTTATTGATTTCATTGAAGCTAACAATATTTTGCTGGCCATGATCAATATTTTGACCCCGCTTCCCGGAACAAAACTTTTTCATACAATGTCTGATACGTCCCGCATTATTGATTATAATTTCACCCATTATGATGCGCAACATGCTGTTTATTCTCCCGCACAAATGAGTTCTTCCGACCTGGAGAGAGGATTATGTCTAATCTATCAAGATATCTATAATTTTAAATCTCTATTCAGGCACGCTAAGGCAGTTCTTTCCGAATATATGTTTTTCAGCAAGCGTCATTCTTCCGGAACTAATATAAGTTTCTCTCAAATAATAATAAATTTGAAAATCGTTATAAGACTCACCTACCGATTACTGCGCACTAATTCTTTTCATGTTTTGATCGAAAGGATGATCTTTGTTTTAAAAATGCTCTTTCTTATTTTTGATCATAAAGTTCGGGGGAAAAAAAATATTTTAATTTACACTCTTCAATGTATCAGCTTGAATGATTTTTCTCATCACGCAATAAAACAGATTCAGAGAAGACTTTGATAAATTTATTTTTTCACTTTAAGTATTTTCAGGAGATTATTTAATGTTGCCACGAGTTTTACTTTCATCTGTTTTTAAACCGTTTGCAGTTGATGATATATATTCGCGGAAGGAATCAATTATTGAACTCTTTCATAACCAGCTTACCAAGGTCCAGGGCATCTATTCTCCCCGTAATTCCTATGATTCCTACGGCATTCACGCCATTGCCAACAACTTGGGAATCCCCTGCACTGTGCTTGATTTCCCGAGTCAAAAGAGATTTATCCGGGAAATTGAAAAGGGCTATAATTATGTAGGCATCAGTTCCATTGTGCAGAATTTCCAGAAGGTCAAATGGATGGTTGAACAGACAAGGAAGATATCGCCGCATTCCAAGATAATACTTGGCGGATTCTGCGCCGGCATTCCAGACTTACAGAAAATACTCAATGTCGATTATGTCTGCGTTGGTGATGGAATCAGCTTCATGCGCGAGCTGCTCGGCATGCCTGTTGAGTTTGAATTCAAGAATCCAGACGTGTTTAATGATTTTCGCGAGGTATTGGGAATGCCGCTTTTCGGAATAGCCAAAACCACACATATAGTAGTCGGCCTGGGATGCTCCTATGGGTGCGATTTCTGCAGTCCTAGTCACTTCTTCGGATGCAGGCATATCCGGTTTTACAAAACCGGCAAAGCGCTGTTTGAAGAAATATCGCGCGTGTCGGAAGAGTTTGGAGAAAACATGATATCTCTGATTGGCGATGATAATTTCCTTCTTGACCTGAAACGCGCGGAGGAACTGAGGCGTTGTGTCGTGGAAAGCGGCCGAATGTTCAACATTATGATCTTCTGTTCCGCTGATAAAGTAATAGATTTTGGAGTGGAAAAACTAGCTGAAATGGGGGTAGGCATGATCTGGATCGGACGGGAAGGCCGGTTTTCTAGTTATTCAAAGAACAGAGGGATTGAGATGAAGGCGCTCATCGAAGAACTCCGGCGCTACGGCATAAAAACCATTCTCAGCTCTATACTACTTCTGGACAAACATACACAAAAAAACATCCAGGAAGACATTAATGAACACCTTTCCTGCCGGCCAGCGTTCAGTCAGTTTTCACATTATGCGCCTCTTCCCCAAACTCCCCTCTGGGACAGGATGCGCGATGAAGGAAGGCTGATACCGGGAATCCCGTGGGAAGAGATGCACGCCTTCAACGAACCATGGTTTCGACATCCTCATTTCACTGTTCAGGAAGGAAAAAATATTCAGGAAGAAGCATACCAGCGTGATTTTCACGAACTGGGCCCCTCGTTGTTACGTATTATCGAAGCAGAATACGAGGGCTGGAAATATCTTCATAGTTCTAATAAACCGCACCTGAGAACCAGAGCCGATTTCTTAGCGCATCAGATATGGAAACATAAGATAATACTCGCGGCGATGGATTATCTTGTACCCACATCTCACATGCGCGAACTGATAAAAAATGTCCGGCAGCAGGTGGAAAGCTCTTTCGGGGACGTTAATACCTTTCAAATTGCCATGGCATGTGGACTTTTTCTAACAGGCCGTCTGCGGGAATTCAGGAATCGCCACTGGGGTGATGTCATTCAGCCGCATACACGACTGACACACTACAATGGCTGTCGATAAGAATTTGCAATTTTTAAAGCGGATTTTTATATAATGACTTAAATTTATTTTACTGGAGCCGATGACCAGAATCGAACTGGTGACCTACTGATTACGAATCAGTTGCTCTACCGGCTGAGCTACATCGGCATCCACCCCTTGATATTCCGGCAAGGGGCACAATATTTATCTTAAGGGGTATTTCTTGTCAAGTTTTTACGTAATATGGAACTTATCATGATTATTTTTCTTTTGATTTTTTTATTTATCTACGGCGGTCTTAATTTTTACGCTTTTTTTCAGGCAAAAAATGTTTTTTATTTTTCAGGCAAACCTGAAATCACCATTATCATTCTACTCTTTTTTCTGATCCTGGCCCCGATTATAATACGATTTGCGGAAAAACTTCATTGGGAAACATTGGCCAGATCAATCGCCTATTGCGGCTATCTCTGGATGGCGTTCATTTTTCTGTTTTTCTTTATTAATATTACACTGGACTTAGCCCAATATATATTCAGTTTTTTTTACCAAAATGCAGAAAGCGTTTTTACGAGAAATTTTCTCTTCGGTTTGGCTGTTTTTCTTTCCTTCGCTTCTGTCGTTTATGGATTTTTTGATGCCCAGAAAATCAGGGTCAAAAGATTGGAAATTCATACTGAAAAATTGTTGCCCAATGATGGCAGAATCCGGATTGTCCAAATATCCGACGTACATATCGGGTTAATTATCCGGGATAAACGACTGAAAGTAATTCTGGATCGCGTAAAGGAGGCCAGACCTGATATTCTGATTTCTACAGGAGACCTGTTGGACGGTGAACTGAGCAATATCATGTCGGAAGCAATGCAATTTTCTCAAATAAAACCCCTGTATGGTAAATATGCTATTCCGGGTAATCATGAATATTATGCCGGAATTGAAAAAGCTCTTGAATTTACTAAAAAGGCTGGATTTGAAATTTTACGCAATGAAAACAGAGAGGTTGCAGGAATAAATATCATCGGCTTGGATGATATAACCGGCATAAAATTAGGTTTAATAAAAAGTAGTGCTCAATTATCTGAATCGTTTCCACTAATACATGATAAGTCATTTATTTTATTGTTAAAACATCAACCTGACATCAATAAAGATATTAATTTTGACTTACAGCTTTCCGGTCATACTCATGGCGGTCAAATTTTCCCTTTTATGCTGATTACACGTTTATTTTTCCCCAAAAACTATGGATATTATAATTTGGGAGAGAATAAATCCATTTATGTCAGCCCGGGAGCAGGCACATGGGGACCTCCCGTGCGCCTCTTCGCGCCGCCGGAAATTACAGTAATTGATCTAATTCACAAAAAAGATAGTTAAATTAATTATATAGATATAATTAATTTGCACGAATTTGATTCAATTCACGCATCTTTCCTCTCCCATTAAGGAAATAGAATTTTTCATAGATAAATTTAATAATAACGATAAAATATTGAGCAATCCAATAATACGTAAAAGCATAAAAAAGATTTAATATTTAGCCCAATAAAATAAAGTTTTTCCCTTGACAATATGGATGAGCTTATATATTATTTTTCGACTCTGCAAAAAAACAAATTGTTTGCTTAATCAGAACATTGACATTTGCAAATTGCCAGTGTTCATTCTTAATGTTGCCAAAAAATACAATCATTTATTTGATTGAGAATAAAGTTAACCGAGTAAAAAAATTGATGGCTATTAATTTAAATTATTCTCACTATCTCCAGATTATTTCAGCAAAAATATTTAGCAGCAATAATTTTTTAAAGATTACAGTTATCTGTGTCCATTGAATTAAAGTAACTCGTTTAAAGTTACAGTAAAAAACATTTAATTGAATTAAATTATACGAATTATTCTAATGCAATAGCGGGTAATATCTTAAAGTTGTTAACCAAATAAGGATGATAATGAAAAGCAGGATTTTTATTAATTTATTGTCTGTAGTTTTTTTTACTTTCATATTGTTTACGGCCGTCCCCATTATGGCAAAAGAGCCAATCAGGGGAACGCAACTCGCTCTAAGGGGAGTTAACGCGGATGACGCGGAATCTGCAATTGACGATGAATCACCTAAGAAACCTCAACCGGAAATAAAAGAAAAAAAAGATGAATCATCTAAAAAACCTCAACCGGAAACAAAGGAGCTGAAAAAGGATAACCCGCCTGAAAGTCTTGAACAGGAAGTAAATGAATTAAAACAAGAAATTCAAAAAATGAAAAATGAAAACGAAGCAAGAAAAAGGCTGGAAGTGCCCGATGAAGAAAAAAGCAAATCCGTAGAGGATATTCTTTCCGCCGTCGGTCGTCAGTACTCCCTCTTAAGAAAGGGAACCATCGGGCTTTCATATACTTTCAGTTACGCATACTATTCAGGAGATGTTATCAACGACTCAGCGCTTCCGTTCGTAGTCGAGCGGAGGAGCAACCATAACGCAACCAACACCATTACCGCTGAATACGCTCTTCTAAATAATCTTACCTTAAGCTCTAATTTCCCCTTCTGCTACAAGTACAATAACGTGGGAACGGCATCATCTCAGGAATCAACCGATTTGGGAGATATCTCCTTAGGGTTAACTCTACAGCCATTCAAGGCCGGAGGAAGTATTCCTACAACTATATTAAGCCTGGGCGTTTCTCTGCCCACCGGAAGCAGTCCTTATAAAATCAACATGAATGATTCGCTGGCAACGGGTTCAGGTCTCTATTCAATTAGCGGCGGCGTTTCTCTAAGCAAGGTCATAGATCCTCTGGTCGCTTTCGGTAACCTCAGTTACTCATATGGTCTCCCTGAAAGCGGCTTAACTCAATATTGGGGCACGTCACAAATCCTGACAAAAATGGATCCCGGCAGTAGTATTGGTGCGGCTTTCGGATTCGGTTATGCCCTTTCCTATCAGGCTTCTTTAAATTTAGGCGTTCAATTTACTTACTCTTTCAGCAATAAATACACCATAAATAATTCCACCGTATATGAAAACGGCAGTTCCCTTTCCTCTTCTTTTAACGTCGGAACCGGGTGGCGGGTAACTACGACAAGATCCATATACGTATCGCTGGGTATAGGGTTGACCGTTAATGACCCTGATGTATCTTTATCAATTAAATTACCCTTTGAATTTTAGTGATTTCATTCAATTAAGAATGGGGGGGAGGGATACTCAAAAATAATTTCAACAAAAAATACATTTGAAACAGCATTTACATAATCGTCTGATAATAAATTAAAAAGTTGAAATTCTAAAAACAAAAGGATATACAAAATAATATACTTGATCTCTTTCGTTTCCTTCTCTGGAGCAAATTAGTGGAAAAAGTTAATTATTTAACATTTAGTTAATAACAAAAAATGGGGGAGCCGTAATTAATGATAAGAATTTTAAAGCTCATAATGTTTATTGCCCGTTTGCCGTTATCTGTATTTATCTTTTATCGAGAGAAAAAAAATTATCTCAATAAATTGTTTCATTTGCATACCCTTCTCTACGTTATATGTATAATAGCCACGACCCTGTTTCTCAAACTACCGCAAGCGAATGCTGCATTCATGGAACAGATGGCAATTGATCCGGTAGCCATTTCTCTTGCCAATACAGTTACCGCCGACCCACCCGGCATCAGTTCGATCCATTACAATCCTGCGGGACTTTCACACATGGGCGACGGTAATTTTATCAGTTTGGGGGTTATTCCTGTATCCCTTAATTTGCACACAAAATTTACAATTGATAAAAACTTAGATTCCTCCAAGGTTCTTAATGATTTGAACGGCAACCCCATTAACCCGATCAACGGCCAGCCCGGACAGAATGGTCAAATGACCGGCCCCACAACCAATGAAGGATCCACTACTTCCGGTCTGGTGTATGTCCCTCTTTTGGACACTACCATTAATTCTTTGGCGGCTCCCGTGTTCGGCCTCTCTCATCGCACCCCCGGTTCAAACTGGACGTTCGGCTTCAGTTCTTATGCACCGTTTGCCGCCGGCTTTGTCCGTGGAGATCCAAACGACCTGGCGCGGTATGACGGATCATCAATATATATGCAGCATTTGATTTACGCCGCACCAGCTGTCAGCTATAAGGTGAATAGTAGTTTCTCTGTCGGCGCTGCTTTCGGGTTGGGGCAGACGGCAATGGGTCTTCAGACAAATATAAGAGATCCTAACGAAATAACAAACTTGTCAAAAGCCCTCGGAGACGCCACCCAGGGTATGGCAAATCCCGTCTTTGATCTTACGATTCCCATGCCTCTGTTCGGAGGAGGAGTTGGCCCTTATGATGAAATAGGAACATTCTCTCTTAACGCACGTGATGATTTTTCACCTTCCTTCAATTTAGGCGCGCTGTGGGAACCTTTTGACTGGGTATCATTCGGGCTGTGTTACCAGAGCCCCATCAAATCACATTTATCGGGGAAATACAGTTTCCAATACAGTTCTGAATTTCAGAAAATGGTTGCCTGGAGCGGACAAAACGCCGTTATGACGATTCTTTCCGAGATGTTTGGTCTGCCTTACGAATCTACCTCGCAACAAACCGGAACAGCTACAATGGATATAGAACTTCCGCAGACGGTCAGTGTTGGAATCAAACTCAAACCGGTCAAACGCCTTTCTCTTCTGGCCGACCTGCACTGGGCAAACTGGTCTTCTATTAAACAAGACAACATGGAGTTTGATCAGGAAATTCAACTTCTCCAGCTCGCCAAGTATATGGGATATCAGGGAGGAGCATCTAATATGATATTGACGCGAAATTTCAAGGATACCTTGAACTGGGGCGTCGGCATCGAATATCAGGTGCTGGACTGGCTTACATTTCGCGCCGGCTATGAAAACAGAAAAACCTCCACCGTGGATCAATATTTCGATCTGATATACGACCTTCCCTCAGTGGATTACTATGGGGCGGGATTGGGAATCAAACTGCCGAACAATATAGACATTGATCTTGCCCTCGGTTACATGGTCAATAAATCGTATACTATTAACGATAATGGCAGTTCAAATTTGAACTCCACTCAACTCGGCAACGGTCTGCTTAACCCCTACAGAGGGCTGGATTTTGAGCAGGAACTGGACGTTTATATGGGGGCAATCAAAGCTACGATGCCTCTTAATGTCGTTACCGGCTTGCTTTACAAGGGCATGGATTTGTTGACGCCATCCAAATGGCGCGCCGCTCCTGCGAAGGCCTCGGGTAGTTTAAAAGCCGATGAAATAAAGAAACCGGTGGATTCATCTTCGACGATTATAAATAATTTACGGCCCGAAGAGAAAAACTATTACACCGAAGACAGCGAGTAGCGAATAACAATAGATTAAGTTTTCTGAATTACGGCCCTGAGGCGGTAATCTGAAGATTAAGCTCCTTCTGCTTCATATCACTTTCCATCACTCGCAGGTGCTCAGTCTTCGGCTTGTAATAATCACTGACATTATTTTTATATATATCGTAAATAACGCGACTTGCCTCCAGATCTAAATTCACATAAAGGCAGAAAACATTAAGTAGAACCTCCGGATCTTTCTCGTCCATGAAGCGCGCGGGACCAAGATCAATCAATCGAACTTCCGGCGGAATTTTGGGAAGAAGTGATTTATGAATCAGTACCGCCGCTCTCCGCTCAAAATATAAAAGCCGCCACTGGGCTTTCAAAAAGTCAAAAATCAGAGGTAATTCCCTGTAATGGATTATAGCCACTTTAAACGGATATTTTTGAGTAAAACGCCGGATATCCTCCACGGTCGCAGGTTTGCCGGTAAATTCCCAATAATCGGGGGCAACCTGTTTAATATACGGCACAAGGCGGGAATCAATAAAGACCTTGTAATCAGGATACAGCGCCCACAGTAGATAACCGCCGGTGACATAGTCATTGAATATCGGTCCTTCCAGCTTGTATTTTTTCAGAAATTCTACTTCTTTAACGGGCGCGAAACTGTTCAGTCCGGCGCCGAACCATTGATCATTCGTTCCGTATCTGAAGGTAAAATAAAAAATGTTTCCCAAAAACAAAATAAAAATAATCAGGGATAAGGCCGTCGCTCTCGCGGAAATGGTCTTTAATTTTAAACGATGAAGAAGGTAAAAAAACGTGAAAAAAAATACAAAAGCAAAAAAATAAGTTGCCCGTACCCCTCTCATACTTCCCCAATACGTGACAATAACAAAAATTAAAAAAGTGAAATCGCAGGATTTCTTTTTGATTAATTCATAGAGAAACAAAGCTAATAATGAAAACATCAGTACAGCCATGATCAAGGCAACCTGACCCATCTTGAAAAAAGGGACATCCATTTTTATATTTTTAAAATACGGCCAGAGGCTGACATATGCCTGAATATATCTGCTGTTTATAGTATATGATTCGGATGTTACGCCATTATAAATGTTCAGCAGGTAATTTACGCCGTAGGGATTGAGCAAAGTTGCCGCCCCGGACAAAAAGCACGCTATCCCCAGATGAAGCAATTCATCATTAGTAAATGATTCACGCGGAAAGAAAATTCTGTTTAACAACTCGCCTATAAAAATACAAACCAGAAAAGCCCCCCCAAAAATGAAACCGCCGTGCAAATTGACCCATAAGGCAAGCATGAAGGGATAAATATAAAAAAGAAATTTCCGGCGGGTCAATTTTACACAAATGAATATAACTACCATCCAGACAAACAGAAGGGGTGTGAACAATTCAGGCTTATAGTAATTGCAGGATACGGAACAGATTATGCCAACAGCGGCGATGAGAGTTAAACTTGTTATATCCAAACGTTGTTTAATCAAGCGCAGAAAAACGTAGAAGGACAGGAAGATTCCCCCGAATATGAGCCATTGAAAAATCCACAGGCCAAATCCACCCATGAGGCTGTAAATCATGTAAATGAAGATGCTTCCGAGACAAGTGTTGTAAATCCAACCCGGATCAGTAAGTGTCCAGGAAAAAATCGAATGATCAATAACTAAAGTATGATGAGTCAAATAATACTTGCCCAGAGCCATTTGCCACCACAAGTCATAATCCAGACGGTCTACGGGATATCTAAGCAGTATCATGACCGGTAAAAGCACGATTACCGCCCACTTCAGATAAGGCAAAGAAGCTAATTTCTCCGAAAAAGTGAAAAAAGATGAAACTATGGAAAGACGATTTTTTTGTTTATTAATCATATCATTGTCCGGCGGGTTATGTGTAATCGTCTTTTTTATCATCAGAAATATCACTGCGAAAAATTTTATCTCAACTATCTGCAACGAGAAATCAAAACATTCGAACACCTTTTTTCTATTTGTGAACTATGGAAGAAAACTAATCAAACCATTTGTGGTAGGTGTAATATCCTCTGGAAATTTCAAAACCGAATTTTATCAAAACTTTTTGCACGGAAATATTCTTAAGCTGAGTGGAAATAATCATTCTCTTGGCATCCTTCGACAGACACCATTCCATCGCCTTGCACAAAAAAGAATGATAAATGCCCTGCCCTTGAAAACCAGGATGAATGCCGCCGAGAAACATTTCGCCTTCATCGGAACTATTAACCCTTAAAACGCCAAAACCCACTATCCTGCCATCTGTTTCGCCTACCAGAAAATTTTCAGAATATCTGGAAGCAAAAGCCTTACGCGCCCAATCGGTGTATGCTTCATCACATTTACTTTTATCCAATTTTGGATCAGCATGATAGTGTCCAAAATAACCGCGAAATGACTCTCTGGCCACTGATATTATTTCTTCTTCCTCTTCAATGCGAACCGGCCTTACACAAGCTACACCATTATCGGCGGGAACAGATTGTCTGGCAAGGTCAAGACTATAATAAATAAGAGTGTCCATCAATAGAAATCCTTCTTGTTCCATAGCCTGTGCCGCCGCAAGATCAGACATATTGCAGCGTGCGATGAGCAATGTCACCCGTTCCCTGGCGCAAAAATCAAGGACTGAAAGTAAGCTATCCATTGTCAGCCCGACAACTCTTGCTGTTTTAACGCCAAATCGTTCTTTATCAATATCTGAAATAAATATGTCGGACGACACCGAACTCATTAATCCTCCCTTGTTGCATAGAGAATGCGATGTACTATCTAATCATGCCATAGTTCAAAAATTTACCTGTTTCAATCATATACTTACAGGTGTTTTCACAGCCATCCATTTTAACTTTTTCATCTCAACTTTCACGGCGATAGCCAACTGGCTTTTTCCTGAAATTCTTTTTCTTTAATCCGTATATCCATATCCATCAATTGCAGAATATCCGGCTTTTGCTTGTAATAATCACTGATATTCTTTTTGAAGACAATATAGATATACCGGCCTGCTTTCGGGTCCAGGCGAACATAAAAGTTGAAAACATTAAGTAAAACGTCTGGATTTCTGACATCTTTGAAGCGCAAAGGATTAAGATTAACGTTCCCCATTTCCGTCCGGATAGCGGGAAGCAGCGATTTGTGAATCAATATAGCGGCATTCTTTTCAAAGTACAAAAGACGCCATTCGTCCCCGGCCCGCAGAAAACTGAAAATCAAATCGAGATGTCGGTAATGGATTATCGCAATCTTGAAAGGGTATTTCTTCGTAAAACGATGCATGTCCTCACTGGTCACACGCTTAGTGGTAAATTCCATATAATCGGGAAAAACCTGGTTGCGGTAAAGCCCTCCGCGAGGATCAATGAAAACCTTGTAATCGGGATAAAGATCCCACAATAAATAGCCGCCGATTACATAATCGTTAAATATTGGTCCCTCCAAATGGTACTTCTTCAGAAAAGCAACTTCCTTCACCGGCACGAAATTGTCCAGCCCGGCGCCGAACCATTTGCTGTCCGTATAGTATCTTATATTAAAGTAAGAAATGCTGACAAAAAAGAAAACAAAAACCAGCAAAGAAAAGATGATTGTTCTGACTGGAATGCTCTTCAGTTTCAACCGGCAAATCAGCAGATAGAAAAAAATGAAGAAAAAGGCGACGGGAAAAAAATAACATGCCCGGCTTGTCTCCATTCCTTTCCAGTATAAGGCTGAACTGGTTATCAGCAAGGTAAAATCGCATGACTTCCTTTTTATCAATTCATAAACGGAAAGACTTATAATGGAAAATATCATTAACGTCATAATCCATACTGCAAGACCAGTACTGAAAAACGAAAGACCCATATCTTTTAAATACGGCCAGAGACTTGTATAGGCTAGAATAAATCTGTTGTGCAGTTGTCCGATATAGATGTTACCGGAAGTAATATCGTTATAAATGCTCATCGGATAATCTATACCATAGGGATTAATTAAGGTGGCTGCCAAAGACAAAATAACCGCAATGCCAA
>Ga0182027_10010982_pt1 | contig 12840 bp, 12 predicted proteins | sample 712E1DmetaG_FD_121300 | JGI IMG/M metagenome (GOLD analysis project Ga0182027, IMG submission 121300) | Permafrost microbial communities from Stordalen Mire, Sweden - 712E1D metaG (Illumina Assembly) | ecosystem: Environmental > Terrestrial > Soil > Wetlands > Permafrost | place: Sweden...
CCGGAACGGCAATTTATGTTTGCTGCGTAGGGCAGGCCACCTCTGGCAGAATGGAGCCGGAGGTCGAGCGTGGCATCTGGCCAACACAACGAACCCGTACCGCCGAACGAGCGGGGCAAACGATGGACCATCACCGACGTCGCCCAGCGCGCCGGGGTCTCTGTCGGCACCGCGTCCAAAGCGCTCAACGGTCGGGGCAACCTGCGGGCCGAAACCCGTTCGCGAGTCCTGAAGGCGGCCGAGAACCTCGGCTTTGAGCCCAACGCGTTGGCCCGCAGCCTGCTCGCCGGCCGCAGCTTTACCGTAGGCCTGGTGACCACGGACAGTTTCGGGCGGTTCTCGATCCCGGTAATGCTCGGCGCCGAAGACGCTCTCGGCGAAGGAAGTGTATCGGTCTTCCTGTGCGACTGCCGCGATGACCCCGAACGCGAACGCCGTTACCTTCGCACACTGCTTTCCCGCCGGGTTGACGGGATAATTGTCGCCGCCCGGCGCGTGGACCCGAGGCCGCCTATCGGCTCACATCTACCCGTGCCCGTCGTGTACGCGATGGCGCAGTCCCTCGACCGCCAAGACCTCTCCGTGCTGCCCGACGACGAGGGTGGTGGCTACGTCGCCATAGACCACCTGGTAAAACTGGGCCGGTCGCGCATTGGCCACGTGAGCGGCCCGGAGCATTTCGAGGCCGCCCGCCGTCGCTCCGAGGGAGCTAAGGCCTCTCTGGCCGAAGCTGGGCTCACCATGGCTGGAGGCCAGGCGTTTTTCGGGGGCTGGAGCGAGGCCTGGGGGCGCCAAGCCGCCGCTATGTTGTTGGAGCGGGAACCGTCCACTGACGCCATATTTTGTGGGAGCGACCAGATAGCACGCGGAGTGGCGGACGCCTTGCACGAATCAGGGCGGCGCATCCCCGACGACGTGGCCTTGGTCGGCTACGACAATTGGGACGTGATGGCCCAGGCCTGCCGGCCGCCGCTGACGACGGTCGACCCCAACCTGAACGAGGTGGGACGGGTGGCGGCCCGTGAGCTCCTGGCCGCCATTGAGGGCCAGGGGCCGGGAGGGGTCCGCACCGTCGCCGGCAGTCTGGTCGTGCGGGAATCGACCACCGGCACGACCAAGGCGCCGTCGCCCGCGCCTCAGCCTTTGACAGCACCCGAAACCAGGCCCCGGACGTAGAAACGCTGGAGCGCCACGTAAACGATAATGCACGGCACCATGGCGATAACCGCCCCGGCCACGAGGACCCCATAGTCGATCTGGCCATAGGTGTCCGTCGCTTCAACGTTCACAAGCGCCACAGGTAACGTATAGATCGAATCGTTCGTCGTGAAGGTCAGCGCTCCGAGGAACTCCGTCCACGAGAACAAAAAGGCGTAGAGGACGGTCGTAGCGATGCCGGGAATGATCAACGGGCGCAGTACCCGAGTCAGCGTCGTAACGACCGAAGCGCCGTCGACCTTAGCGGCGTCGGTGAGCTCGTTTGGTGTCTGCATAAAGGTGTTGCGCATCAGGTAAGTACCGAAGGGGAGGTTGAACGCCGTATAAAACAACGCCAGTCCCAGCAGGCTGTTCAAAAGGTGAAAGTCGTGGAGCTCGAGGAAGAGGGGCACCAGTACCGCTTGAAAAGGGACCATAAACCCGAGTAGCACGAGGCTGAAAAAGATGCCCGAGCCTCGGAACTTAAACTTCCCGAAGCCATAGCCTGCGAGCGTCGCCACGAAAGCCGTTATAGCGGCGGTTACGACCGCGACTATGAGGCTGTTGACGACGTTGCGGAGGATGTGGTCGCCGGTGAGGAGCTTGGTGTAGTTGGCTACACCAAGGTTCGAGAAGCTCTTGAGCGAAGGCGGCGAGATAATCGCCCCGGGCGCTTGGAACGACCGCAGGATCTCCCACAGGAGCGGTACCACGAAAATGGTGGCGATCATCGTCCCGGCCAAGAGGTAGACTGACGTGCTCGGCCTCGCCTTCGAACGCTTCGACGGCGCCGTTGCCGTGCCGGCCCGCTCAGGCATCATCGCCTCGAAGGAACCGGAACTGTAGGAACGTGATAAAACCAACCACAGCAACAAGGACTACCGACATGGCACCGGCGGAGCCGACGTTGAACGAAGTGTTGAAGGTCTCGTAGATCTGCATGACAACACTCTGAGTGCTCGAACCTGGTCCGCCGTCGGTAATGATGAAAAACTGGTTGAACGCCAGGAGCGAACCGATGACCGAGATGACCAGGCTGAGCGCTATCGACCGGCGCAGCAACGGTATCGTGATCAAGCGCTCGCACTCCCACCACGAGGCGCCATCGACGGCGGCCGACTCATAGAGATGCTCAGGGATGCTCTGCATCCCGGCCATGAGCAGCATCATCGTGAACCCCGAAGCAAACCAGACCACCAGGACGCAGATTGCCGTAATGGCCAGCCCGGTCCTCGCTGTCCAGGGTGTATTTATGCCGGCGATGCCCAGCTTGGACAGGATTACGTTGATAGTGCCGAAACCGGGCTGGAGCTCGACCTCGAACAAAAAACTCAGGGTGCTGATCCCGACGATGAACGGGAGAAAGAAGCACGTCCGGAAAAGCGTCGACCCGAAGCGGTTGGACCGCGTAAAAAGGGCGAGCAGATAACCGACCACCAGGATCGGCACGGTCACAATGGCGGTGTACTCCAATGTGAACACGATCGAGTGCAGAAAGACCGAATCGTGCAGGAGGGCGCGGTAGTTTGTGGCCCCGATGAAGTGATAGGGCCCGACGAGGGGATAGTTGGTGAACGAGATGAACGTGCCGAACGCCAACGGGTACAAGATGAAAACACCGACGAAGGCAACCGCCGGCGCCACTAGCGCGTACCCCACACGGGCCTCCCTACGGGTGCGCCCGCTCGAGCGGTGCCGGCGTTGTGGGACGACCAGAGCAGGGCCATCGCTAGACAGCCAGGCACCTCTTGTCGGACCAAGCGTCCCCATCTTGCCACCTCCGCTAGGAGCGCTCTGCCTCGCTCGATGCCCTGACATCACCACTGAGATATTAGACAGGGCAAGGCGCCGCAGGCTTGAGGAGGGGTAGAGACCAACCCCAGGCTGCGGCGCCGTGCCGAACGGGCTTGTCTAGGTGTCGGCCGCGTTGAGGGTGGCCTGGATGCCGCTTTGCCCGATCTGGAGGGCCTTAGCGACGTTATCGCTATAGACCGCTTCGTCGAACATCGCCAGCCACGGGGCTCCGGGGTTGTTAAACACAGCATTATAGGCGAGCGTGTACTCGACGGAGCCGTACTTGAGCGTGTTGAGCGCTACCGAGTCGTAGGGGTACTTGCTGGCGAAGGACGACGTGACGACATCGCTGCGCACCGGCGACTCGCCGTCGGCCGGGTACTGCTCCTGTTGAGCCTTGGCCAAGAACCACTGCACGACTTCCCACGCACCCGAGGGGTTCTTCGCTCCCTCGGGGATCACGAAGTCGTCGCCACCGTCGAACGTGCTCCCGTGGCCGCCGTTCTCGCTCGGTAGCGGCACGTCGGCAAAGGCACTTGTAGACAGGCCCTCCTTCTCAAACGTGGTGAAGAAACCGTAGTCACCGGGCAACATGCCGACGTTGCCCTTACCGAAATCCTGGCCCCAGGTGGTGCCGTCCTGGGTCTGGTCAGCCGGCGGGGCCTCTTTGTTGGCCCAGATCTGCGCGTAGACGCTCAGGAGCGACTTCAAAGGCGCATTGTTGACGATATTCGCCGTCTGGGTGCCGAGCGGGCCCGTGATGAGGTGCTGACCGCTGGCCCAGATGTCGGGGAGCATCACGAAGCCGAGGCACCCCTGGCAGTCGCCGGCGAAAGACAGTCCGTAGACGGGATTGGACGCCGTACTGAGGGCGCTGACCGCTTTGGCGTCGGACGCGATCTCAGCAAATGTCGTCGGAGGGCCGGCGATCCCAGCCTTCTTGAACAGATCCTTGTTGTACCACAGGACCGACAAGTCGGAGAGGTAGGGGACCCCGTAGTACTGGTTCCCGATCGCGGCCAGTGCCAGGTGCCCCGGGCTGAGGACCGACTTGTAAGGCAGGGCGTTCACGTAAGAGGTTATGTTCATGAGCGCGCCCTCGTGCGAGAACTCCGGCACGTCGATGTCGTTCAGACCGACGAGGTCAGGCGGGTCCCCGGCCCGGATCGCGGTTGCCAGCTGGCTCGTATCGTCGTTGGGCGACGTCACGTGGATGACGATCTTCAGGTTTGGGTGGGTCTTATTGAACTCCGGTACTAATTTGAGCGCGGCCGCTTCAGTGGCGTCCCTGATCCAGAACGTCACCGTCCCTGTGGCGTTGACCCCGAAACTCGAGGCGGGCGTTAACTTTGCGTTCGTCTCGGCCGACGCGGTCGAGACCCCTGTCATGGACACGATGGTCGCCATCGCCACTACTGGGACGACAAACCTTAGGTACCTTGGCTTCATTGCGGTCTACTCCTCTCTCGAGCGTATCGAACGACCTCTAGGTCTACGGCTACTAGGTCGCCGAGCCGCTGGGCTCAAGCGGGCTCTCTTGTAGCAGCGCCGCTCTCGAGACAAGCGAATTCGGCCCCTCCAAGAGGCTCAACACCGTTGAGCCTCCCGCTCACGCACCTCCCCTTTCAGTTCCCGTTAGCCGCGCAAGAGGTTCACCATATGACATTCGGGAAAAGCTTTTCCGCTTCAGGCTAGGACCCGGCTCTGTGCCATGTCAATGCACTCCTCTGTGCCAAGCTCACTGGTCCGAAGCAGGCAGCCACACGCGCATGTGCGCCTCTCCCCGGTTGGCCCAGGTGAAATAGGGGACGGCCGTGACGTCGGCTGCCTCCCGCACCGAGAGTTCCTTGGCCGCGCCTACGTCTTCGTAGGGCAACACCGCCCCCGTCGTCACCGTGCGTCTTTTGGCCGGGCCCGACAGCGCCACCACCGGCTCTCCACTGATATCAAGGTGCTGCTCGCGGTATGCGCTCGCATCGATCGGCACTACCAACTCGTCCAGGGCCACGTCCTTGGTCCCTTCGCTCTCGACGCAATAAACCAGAGGGCCACGTTCTAGAGCCACACAGGAGCGGATGGCGTCTATGCGGGGATCGGGCCGCATGACCCGGGCGCGGTCCGGGAAGCTCACTACCATGTCGTCACCAGCTCGCCACGTCCTTCGGACGTGCAGATAGCCGTCGCTGTCCGGCTCGGATGGGCCCGGTCGGCCGTTCAGAGTGACCGAAGCCCCATCGGCCCAGGCCGGCACCCGTACCTCGAGGTCCACTTCCACCTCGGGGGCCTGCTTGACCTCGATCGCGGCAGAGGTTTCGAACGGGTAGCCCGTGCTCACATCAAAGGCGAAAAGGCCATCGGCGATGGGCTGGCGCACGCTGACCTGGGCGATCTGGTGCAGCTGGACACCTCGTTCGGTATGGCTCGCCAAGTAGTACTCAAGGCTGGCCAGGAGGCGCATGATGTTGGGAGGGCAGCAGGCGCACCAGAACCAGGGCTTGCGCTGGTTGCCCGCGCTCTTGAGGGGGTTCACATAAAAGAAGCTCTTGCCGTCGAGGCCCCAACCCGACAGGAACCCGTTGTAGAGAGTACGTTCCACGAGGTCGGCAAAACGAGCCTCACCAGTAACCAGGCTCAGCCGCCAGCTCCACATGATGCTGGCGATGGCCGCGCAAGTCTCGCAGTAGGCGTGATCAGAAGGTAGCTCGAACGGTTTGCCAAAAGCCTCGTCCTCGTGCCGGGAGCCCATGCCCCCCGTGATGTAGGTCTTGGTCGATACGGCATCGTCCCACTGGTCGAGACAAGCCTGGAAGAGGTCCTTCTGGCCCGTCTCGACATACGTGTCAATGGCCCCGGTGAGCAGGTACAGCGCCCGCACCACGTGCCCCCGGACACGGCCCGCCTCGGTCAGGGGCATGTCGTCCTGGAAGTACTCGGGGCCGAACGACCTCCAGGTCAGGCGACGTTGCCCCCGTCGCCTCAACAACGTGGAGGCGAGCTCCAGGCGGCTGGCCAACCCCGTCTGGCGGTACGTCTCGACCAGGGCAGTCTCGATCTCAGGATGGCCCGGTACGAAGTGGGGGCGTTCCTTGGTAAGCACGACCTCCAGGTAGTCGGCAAAACGTTTGGCGGTCGGCTCGAGCAGGGCGGGGCCGTCCCCGCTACGAGCCTCCGCCACCGCGGCCTGGAACAGGTGCCCGGCGCAGTAGAGCTCGTGGTTCATGGCCGGGTTCTCAAAGCGCCTTCCGGGCTCGCACACCTGGACGTGAGAGTTCAGGTAGCCGTCGGGGGCTTGGGCTGCGGCAATAAGGGCGGCGGAGGAGGACAAGAAGCGCTCCTGGTCGGCGTCCGGCCCGTGCTGACGCTCCCAGGCGATCGCTTCGAGCACCTTGTAGACGTCCGAGTCCCGAAAAACGGGGTCGTGGTACTCGCCCTGGGTGAGGCCGGCGGCCAGGCGTAGGTTTTCCAGGTTGCCCGCTTCCTCCAACATCCGCATCCCGTGCGGGATGGTCACCTCTCGGTTGAGGACCTGGCGCCGCCCCCAAAAGCCGCCACGCAACCTGATCGACCCGCCCGACATCGGCTGTAGCCGCACGTGACGGGCTTTGCCGGGTACCAGCGGTCCCATCGTACTGGCGTGCTCTCGCACCCGTCCTCCTCTCGTAGAGCCAGAGGCGTCACCTCTCTGGCACCCTGGCCCGCTGCAACTCGAGGCCATCCCTTTTGACCTGCAGTTTTCGCTCGCTTGAGGACAATGTCTGCGGCATAAGCACCACTACCCTAACCGCCCGGCAAACCCTTTCCTAGCGGCCCGGTCCCAGGATAGCCGCGCCATGGCCCACCCCTCCGGATCTCGTCCTGCACGACCACGGCCCGGACGCCCACTGACGGGCCACGGGCGACGCACGCGGCCCGGCGGGGGGCTAGCCGGGCCGCGTCGCCGTTAACCGGTGAGGCCACCAAGGAGGAGCCCACCGCGCCAATACCGCTGCAGCACAATGAACATCAGCAGCAAGGGCGTGATGCTGATCATGCTGGCGGCGACCGTGATGGCCGTGAAGTTTTCCGCCGTGCCCGCGATGTTGGTGTGCCAGAACCATACCTGCAGGCCCTGGGTCAACGTGTACAGCTTGGGGCTGTTGTTCACGATGAACGGAAGGAAGAAGTTGTTCCACGAGCTCACCACGTTGAGCATGAAGACCGTAGCGAGGGCGGGCACCATGAGAGGGACTGCGATGCGCACGAAGATCCTCGCCTCGCCGGCGCCGTCCACCCTGGCGGCGTCGATCAGCTCGCGGGGGACCGAACCCCCCGCATAGACCCTCATCAGGTAGACACTCACCGGACTGATCATGAAGGGGATGAATATCGCCGGCATGGTGCTGTCGAGGTGCACTTTGGCGTACACGAGGTAGAGGGGGACGGCAAAGGCGACGATCGGTATCAGCAGGGCAATCATTACGGCAATAAACAAGATATTCTTGCCGCGGAAGTTGAACCGGGCGAAACCGTAGCCAGCCATCGCCGACAGGACGGTGGCCCCGACACCCCCGATAGCGGCGTATATTGCGGTATTGCCGAGCCACTGTAGGTACGAGCCGTCTTCCCTGTTGCTAACAACTTCCTTCAGGTTTGACCACAGCACAAACGGGTGGGCGAACCAAAACCCGAACGTTGCGTTCACGTTGGTCGCCGTCTTGGTGGAAGAGACGAAGATCCACCAGATGGGGACCAAGGTGAACAAGGTAAAGAGCCCGCAGGCCAAGGTGGCGAGGTTTATTGTGCGACGCCGGAGGCCATAAAGGTGCAGCGGGATGTCGGAACTCACCCCGACATTGCGCCTGCGATAAGCCTGCGAGGGACGCACCCGGACTGTCGCGCTGCTCACACTAACGCTCCCTTCCGGCGCTGCGAGAGCAGGAACGCCGCCGAGATGATGATGATGATGAAGGCGAGGACAACGGCGATCGCCGCGGCAAAGTCGTAGGCATACGCTGAGAACGCCTCGTTGTACATATACACGGTGGGGGTGTAGTTGGAAGAGACGTTCGGCGCCATGGGCGAAAGCAGGTAGGGCTCGGTAAACAACTGCAGGGCACCGATGACGTTGATAATCACGACGAGGACGATCGCCGGCCGGATAATTGGCAGCTTTATACGCGTGACGATCCGACTAAACGCAGCGCCGTCGACAATGGCCGATTCCACCACATCTCGTGGGACGGATTTGAGCGCGGTGTATAACAAGATGATGGTGAAGCCTGTCCATTCCCAGATGGCGATGACAACGATCACACCGAGCAAGTGCCCAGGCCCAAAAAAGTTGGGGTCGGGCAGCCCGAGGTCGAGGAAGATCCGCACAAAGACGCCGACCCTCGTCTGCAGCATCGAACCCCACATCGCGGTCGCGACGACCCCGGGCACGGCGAACGGGAGAAAGAAGACGGCGCGAAAGGCCCCGCCGAACCTGGCGACGCCCATGTCAAAGATCGTGGCGAAAAAAGTAGCGATGACCACCATGACCGGGACTTGTATGGCAGCGAAGAGAAATGTCCGACCCATGCCGGTCCAAAAGGCCCCGTCACTGAGCGCCTGGGTGTAGTTGGAAAAACCTGAGAAGACGGTACCACCGATCATCCGTGTCGTAAAGAAACTTGTATATACCGAATAAGCAAGTGGGACGACGAGGAACATCAGAAAAATCACGAAAAAGGGCAGGACGAACAACAGCCCGCGTCGGTCACGGCGCCTCTGGAACGCCAGCTGCCGCCGCCGAGCAGCCTCAGCCGCCGCAACCGAGGGGGGCGGCTCCACTTTGTGGTCCTGGGCCTCGCTAACAGAAACCTGAGTCACTTTTGCTCCCACACACAGAGGATGGACGGTCACCTCGTTTGGGCCTGCACCGGCCGACATTACCCCTCTTGCCGTAGCTGCTGAGGCCCGGCCAGAGGGGCAGGAGGCCCAAGGCCCCCTGCCCCCAGCGCCTAGACCTAGATGAGCGAGCGATGCCGGCAACGACGGCACCGCCCGCCGTTTGGCTAGGTGCTGACCGTAAAGCCCTGGCTCTTCGCGTAGCTCACCATGGTGCTCTGCAGGAACTGGAAGTACTGCGGGATCGTCTGCTTACCCGCGAAGAACTTCGATGCCCATGCCGTCGTGCTGTTCAAGTAATAGACCATGAAGGGCGGCCAGGTGATCGGTGGGATCGCAGCTGCCGACTTAGCCGGGGCCGAGAAGAGCGAAGTTCCCTTCTTCAGCATCGGGATCGTTATGGACAGCAACCCTGGATTGGACAGCTCGGGCTTGTAGGTCGGGAAGAGCGACGAAGGCGCGGTGACGCCCAGGCTCCACGACGGCTGCGCAGCCGCAAGCCACTCAGCGAAGGCCGCGGCCTGGGCTGGGTGCTTGCTCTGGCTGAAGACGGGGTAGGTCGAACCGCCCCAGTTACCCGAAGAGATGGCGCTCCCGGGTAGCGCTCCCACGGCCCAATCGCCGGCGGACTTGCTCGTCACGTAACTAGCGAAATACGACGGGCCCCAGGCCGAGGTCGGCCAAGTGAGATAGACCCCGTCGTTTAGGTCATTGAAGAACGGGCTGCCAGTCGAGAACGAGTCGTTCTGGTGGTCGATGACCCCTTCGCTGACCAGCTTCTGCCAGAAGTTGGCGAAGGCCATCTGCTTGGGCCCGGTGAAGTCGATCGTGACCTTGGCGCCACCGTTCCAGACAAATGGCCAGGCGCCGGCCTGCTGCATGAGGGCAAGTACCCACTGGCCGTCACCCGCAGCGAAGTCCCCCAGGAAGACCTTGGGGTTGGCCTTCTGGACGGTGGCGGCGTCCGCCGCGAACTGCGCCCATGTCGTCGGCACGGATGTCAGGCCGTACTTCGCGAACAGGGTCGCATTGTAAAGCAGCCCCATAGAGCCCCCGTCCATGGGCATGGCCCAGATGTGGCTGCCTTGGGTTACTTCGTCCCAGGCCCAGGGCACGAAGTCGTTCTTGTAAGAGGCGGCACCGTACTGGGACAGGTCGTCTACATAGTGCAGGGTCTCGAACTCGGGTAGGACGTCGAACTCGATCTCGGCCACGTCGGGTGCCCCCGAGTTGGCCTTGAGGGCATTGAGCAGCGGGACGTACTCACCCGAACCACCAACCTTGGTGACAAAGTCTACGCAGATGCTCGGGTGGGTCTGGTTGAACGCGTCCACCATCCTGTACATCCCGGGGACCCATCCCCAGAACGTGACGGGCGTGGCGCCTGACTTACAGTAAGAGGTCGTGTTGGTGCTGTAGGCACTCGGCACTCGCGCCGCCGATGCGGCCGGCGCCAGCACGGGAGTCAGGCTCGCGAGTGACGAAACGGTCGCTAAGGCCGTGGCACCGCACAGCACTTTTTTGAATGACGCCCGCGGCCGGGACGCCGAAATGTTTGTTTGTCTCATCCCAAATATGCTCCTTGTTCTGGGAATTGCTTGGAAGCTAGACACTCCCTCATTGTCCTGATTGCTGGTCAACACTCAGCTCTGTGGAGCCGGCGACATGCTCGCTCCTGTTTTTCGTGTTCCGACCGTGTGCTCGAGACCCTCCTTTCTCGGCCGCGCTTTGAAAGCCATGTTGAGGCGTATGTACGCAGCGGGCTCAGCTCCGCGCGATTAGCCAGGTACGCGACGAGCGCAGGGTCGACGACGACGCCCGCCAGCCCATCGGGCGGGGCAATCTGGCGAACCCCCTCGACAGCCATTGACCTCCCCCCTCCCTTGGGCAAAGGATTGCCTGTACGCATGAGAACGCTAACACCGCAGTTGGTGCGTTTCAAGGCGGCGCGCAATCATGCTGTTGACCTGCTATAACGCGTCAGGTGAGAAAGCTGACCTGAGATACCGGGGCCTCTAAGGCAAGGCCTTTCCTGATGGCGGTAGGCGAAGGGGTGCTGGGGACCGCGCAATCATTTCGCCCCTCTCGGCGTCTCTATAAGGTCGGAGCAGGTGCCAGGACCAATACGATCGAGGCAAGCGCTATGGACGACCAGGGACGAGCCTTCCTCGAGGCAGCTCTGCCACACCTTGACGCCGTCTACCGGGTGGCCCGGCACGCCGCCCGGGACCACCACCATGCCGAGGACCTTGTCCAGGAGACTTACTTGCGGGCCTTTGCCGCGTTCGACAGCCATCGAGGGCCGAGCACCAGAGCATGGCTGGTCACGATCTGTCTCAACCTGGCCCGCAGCGATGGGCGGCGCCGGGCCCGACGGGTCGTGGAGACGGCCATGCCTGAGCCCTACGAGCCGGAGGCGCCGGGGGTGAGCGTGCCGGAGAAGGCGATGGCCAATATTGACCGCGCCGAAGTTTCGCGCGCTCTGGCCCAACTTCCCGACGAGCAGCGGCTGGCGATCGTCCTCATGGACCTGACCGGCCACAGCGCGTCGGAGGTCGCCGAGATGCTCGGCTGCCCACGCAACACCGTGCTTTCGCGCGTGTACCGCGGTCGGCAGCGCCTGACCTCGTTGCTGGTCCAGGAGGACATGAACCGTGACATGCCCTGAAGAGCGCGTGATCGCCTTCCTCTCCGGCGAGCTCCCCCCGGACGAGGAACGGCGCTTTGACGAGCACCTGCTCAGCTGCGAGCAGTGCTGGCAGGCGGTAAAGGCGGACCAGGCGGCGCGCCTGGCCCTCGAAAAACTGCGCCAGCCCGCCCCGGCCGGCCTGCAGGAGCGCGTGGCCCTCGCCATCGCCCTCGCCTCGCAGGACGAGGCCAAGATTGCTGCCGGGCAACGACGGCCTCTGGCACCCCGTTGGCGGCGCTGGGCGACCGCCCCGCCCCCCACCGGCGCCTGGTGGCAGCGGCCTGCCTGGTCGTCGTCATGGCTGCCGGTGCCGCCGCTTGGGTCGTCGCCGCCCGCCCGGCGCCATCCGATCCTGCCCAGGTGGCCGCGGTCGTCGCCATGATGACCCCGGGCTCGCCCCCTACGACCGCGCTGCGGGCGGGCGAGCATTTCGTCATCGCCGGCCAGCCCCTGACGGTCCGGGCTTACCAGCTCGAGGGCACCGAGGAGCTTGTCGCCACCTCGGCCCGCCCGTTCCCGATGCCTTCGACCTCGCACCTGCTCCCAGGATCCTCGTCACAGGCCTGGATGGCTACCAAGGGCCGGCTTTCGATGTACGGGGTCAACCGCCGGGGCGGTGGCCAGTCGATGTTCGTCGTCGCGGACATGCCCATGGCGGAGATGCCCCAGCTGGCCGCCCGCCTGGACCTCATCTAGCTGGTCTATGCCCCATCTGGGAGTGCCGGGCCTAGGCACTCGGGCCCGGTGAACCCCGGGCCCGCAATGAATCCGGGGCCGCGGGCGTCTCCAGTGGTGTGGCTGACAACATCAAGCCGGTCGGCCGGCGACTTTTTCTCGGGCTGATCGGGGCCGGCGCCGTTGGTACGGTTTTCGGCTCCCAGATCCAAAACGTCGTCGGCACCGTGCTCCAACCTCTTACCAACTCGAGCGGTGGCGGTCTTGCCGCGCTCATCCCGGGGGCTGACCGCTTCCGTTTTTACACCGTGACGGGCGGTTACCCGGTCATTGACCAAGACCGCTATTCGCTCTCGGTCGACGGCCTGGTCGAGCGACCGGTGCGGCTCACCTACAACGACTTGTTGGCTTTGCCTCGCACCCTGCTCGACCGCGATTTCCAGTGCGTCACGGGCTGGAGGGTCCCCGACGTGCACTGGGCCGGCGTCCTGCTCGGCGACCTCATCGACCTCGCTCGCCCGAGCGCCGCCGCCCAGGCGGTCGAGTTCACCTCCTACGACGGTGTCTACACCGAGAGCCTCACGTTGGACCAGGCGCACCGCAACGATGTCATCGTC
>Ga0182027_10010983_pt1 | contig 12840 bp, 9 predicted proteins | sample 712E1DmetaG_FD_121300 | JGI IMG/M metagenome (GOLD analysis project Ga0182027, IMG submission 121300) | Permafrost microbial communities from Stordalen Mire, Sweden - 712E1D metaG (Illumina Assembly) | ecosystem: Environmental > Terrestrial > Soil > Wetlands > Permafrost | place: Sweden...
TAGCGGTCGGTCAGCAGCCCCTGGGCGAGCGGGGAGAACGCGATACAGCCGATTCCTTCGCGTCCGAGCAGGTCGAGGAGCCCGTCCTGCTCCACCCAGCGGTTGAGCATCGAGTAGACCGGCTGGTGGATGAGAAGCGGCGTCCCGAGTTGGCGCAGGATCTGGACCGCCTCGGCGGTGCGTTGTGGCGAGTAGGACGAGATCCCCACGTAGAGGGCCTTGCCCTGACGCACCGCCGTGTCGAGAGCGCCCATTGTCTCCTCAACAGGGGTCGCGGGATCGAAGCGGTGCGAGTAGAAGATGTCCACGTAATCGAGACCGAGCCGTTTCAGGCTCTGGTCCAGGCTCGCCACGAGGTACTTACGCGACCCACCTTCGCCGTAAGGACCCGGCCACATGTCCCAGCCCGCCTTGGTCGAGATGATGAGCTCGTCTCTGTAGGGGCGGAGGTCTTCGGCCATCACCCGGCCGAAGGTTGATTCGGCCGAACCATAGGGCGGGCCATAGTTGTTGGCGAGATCGAAGTGTGTCATGCCGAGGTCGAAAGCCCGACGGATGATGGCACGGCTCTCCCCTAGCGGGCGGTCCGCGCCGAAGTTGTGCCAGAGCCCGAGCGATACGGGAGGCAGGTCGAGACCGCTCCTCCCGCACCGCCGGTACGTGGTGGACTCATAACGGTGATCATCGGCAACGTAGGGCAACCGACCTCCCGGAGTTTTCGAGGTCGACCGGCATTGTCAGGTCGACGAAGGTCGAAACGGTACACCGAAGATTAGTGGTTCGCGTGCGGGTCGGCCGACGGACCAAGCGCGTCGGGCTGCGACGACGAGTGAGCCGTTGTCTTCGTTGTTCGCGTGAAAACAGGCTTGTATCAATAGCGGTAGCCCCTCCCATCGGAGAGGTGGCCACCTACGGTGGTCTCGGGATTGGGGCCTCGGCGGTGACGAATTGCGGCTGAGCTTCGGGCTCTTGAAAGAGATCGTCGCCGGGGCTCTGCTCCCGAGTGGACTCAGTTGAGGGAATTGATGGGGTGCGGTGGCGGCGGGAGCCGACGATCGCGTCCGCGTTGACATACGAGACCTCGCCTGTTTCGGACGACCGGCGCGCCTGGTGTGGTCCAAGCGACGCTGGCGTTGCCGAGAGGTCGAGTGCCCCGTCAAGACATGGACCGAGCGCTCCGTCCACGTGTCGCCGAGGGCACTTCTCACTTGCCGCGCCGGCATCGAGGCCTGCCGCCAGGTGGGCGAGCTGGCACGTCCGGTCTCCGGGGTCGCCGACGAGCTCGGGGTGTGCTGGTGGACGGTCATGCACGCCGTGGAGCGTCACGGCCGCCCGCTCGTGGACGACCCGGCACGCGTGGGGCCCGTCGTCGCCCTCGGTGTCGACGAGACGTCGTTCCTGAAGGCCACCCTGGTCGCGATCGGCGCCGCGCTCGGAATCCCAATCGGCATCGTGCTCGGGCGCCTCTTGTGGGGCCTGTTCGCCCGGGCCATGAACGCCGTTCCCGCACCGACCGTGGCGGTGGGATCGATTGTCCTCATCGGCGTTGCGGCGATCGTTCTCGCCAACGCCGTTGCCGCGGTTCCTGCACGCGTCGCGGCCAGGACCCCGACTGCGTTGTTGCGCTCCGAATAGCCCTGGGCGGACCCGCCTACAACCTCTCGGAACGACTGCGGCGGCGAAGGGTTCATCGGGCGCTCTACCGGCGCCTTGAGTCAACAGTCGCGGTGCGACGAAGCAGGCTCGGAGAGCCGAATGCGCACGTCGGCCGCTAGCGCACCATTTCGGAGGACGAACACGGGATTGAGGTCGATCTCGGCGATCTCCTCCACGTCGTCGACCAGTGCCGACACGCGGCGAAGAACCTCATGTAGCGCCTCGATATCTAGCGCGGGCGCTCCTCGATAGCCCGTGAGCAGCCGGTACGACTTCAGCGAGTGCACCATGTCCTCGATGTCGTGGTCGGTGAGTGGCGCGACGCCTACGGCAACGTCGCCCAGAACCTCGACGAGAGTGCCGCCGAGGCCGACCAGGACCACCGGTCCCAGCAAGGTGTCGTGGTTGACGCCAACGATCATCTCATGGCCCGACTCGACTTGCTCTTGAACGAGGAGCTCCAAGGCAGCTTCGCCGATTCCGGCGGACTCGAGGTCCGTTCGAATCGCCAGAACCGCACGGGAGGCCGCATCCGGCGTCGTGACGCCGAGCCGTACACCGCCTAGGTCGCTCTTGTGGACGGCACTGGCGAGCTTGACGACAACCTTGCCTCCGATCTCGATTTGTGCCGAAGCGGCCTCTTCGGGGGTGCGCACCACCATGGAGCGGGCGACACCGATGCCGTAGGCCACGAGCAGCGCTTGGGCGTCGAGCGTCTTCAGCCAGCCGTCGCGGGCGCGGCGAGCAGCCGCGGCGACGAGAAGCCGCCCGACCCCATCGGCGTCGACGTCCGGCCGAATCACTTTGGCGGCAGGGCGTTCTCGCCGCTCTTGCCACGCGATGGCCCGAACGAGCGCGCGCGCCGCGTTCTCTGGGAACGCGAACGACGGGACGCCCACGTCGCGAAGCGATGGAGGCGGTCCCTCCTGGTTCATGAACACCCCGACCAGCGCCAGGTCCTCACTGAGCTCAGAACGTGCGGCGACTAGCTCGTCGGCTACCTCCGACGAACGAGTGAGCAGGGGAGTGTTGAAAATGACGATCAAGGCGTCGATCTCCGGTGCGGCCCCGGCGATGCGAACCGCCTGGCCGTACTGCTGCGCTGTGGCGCTGGCAATCATGTCGACTGGGTTCGACACGCTGGACTCAGGCGGCAGCACGGAACGAAGACGCGACGCCGTGAGCTCGGAGAGTTCGGGCACGGCGAGCCCGTTGGTCTCGCACGCGTCGGCGGCGAGAATGCCCGGCCCGCCGCCATTTGTCACGATCGCGACGCGACGCCCCCGAAAGTGCCTCGGCGAGCTCAACATGGTGGCGAGGTCGAGCATCTCTTCGATGGAGTCGGCGCGGATGACGCCGGCCTGGCGGAGCAGCGCGTTCACCGCTACGTCGCCTGCTGACAGGGCTGCTGTGTGCGACGCCGCGCCTCGGCTCCCGGCTTGGGTCCGACCGGCCTTCACGACCACTATTGGCACCCGCCTACTGACTTGTCGGGCGATAGCGATGAACGACCGCGGGTCTGGTATCGACTCGAGGTAGAGCAGGATCAGATCGGTGGACGGCTCTTGGCCCCAGTACGAGAGGAGGTCGTTGCTGGCGATGTCCGCGCTGTTGCCCACCGACACGAATGCTGAGATCCCGAGGCCCCGGCTCTCCGCCGCGTCCAGCACGGCGAGGCCTATCGCACCGGACTGAGACAGAAGACACGTTCGACCTGGAGGTGGGACGGCCCGGCTGAAAGTGGCGTTGAACCGTGTGTCGCCGGCACCGCTCAGTATCCCTGTGCAGTTCGGGCCGACGAGCCTCACGCCGCGGACAGCAGCCGCCTGGACCACAGCTGCCTGGAGTCGAGCGCCATCGGCACCGGTCTCGGCGAATCCGGCTGAGATGACGCACACCGCTTTGACGCCGAGGTCGCCTGCTTGGGCGACCACCGAAGGAACCACCGGGGCGGGCACGCAGACGACGACCAGATCTGGGACGAGCGGGCACGAGGTCAGATCCGGATACGCGACGATTCCTTGCACCGTGGCGTGGTTCTTGTTCACCGGCAAGACGGTCCCGGTGAAGGGGCTGGCGACAAGGTTGCAGAAGAGCATGCCCGCGATCGTGTTGGGATCCGCGCTGGCCCCGACAACCGCGATTGCGTGAGGGTGCAAGAACGCGTCGAGCGCGGCGCGAGCTGTGCTCGAGCGGTCCGACAGCGCTTCGTCGGGACTCTTGTCCTTTTCGGTGGCGCTCTCTATGGTGCGCAAAACGCTCGCGTGAGCACCAGGCTCACCCGGGACCCGGACGCCTGACCTGGTCATGTTCCCGATCCCTCGCTCAGGCCTCCCACTTCTCCAGTCTCCTGCAGTCCGAGGTGGTCTTGTAGGGTCGAAGGTCACCGCGCGGCCTTCCACTGGGGAACGACTTGGCCCCTACCGTCCAGGTCAAGCCTCATTGCGGGTTTGCAAACGCCGCTTTCGCGCTCGATCGGCCGACCAATCCGCTTACAGTGCCCGCCGCAGGCAACTGGCGATGTCGACAGCTCGAAAGAGTCTTTCGGCCTGGCAGGCGGCGACCGAAAGGCCTAGCAGGTCGAACCCCGCAGGTCCAAGATGGAGCAGGTGAGAGCGCCTTCTCCGCTGGTAGACATTCGAGGAGCACTTTGCTTGATGTCCAGGATCCGCTCCCACCCTGCTTACAGGCGCAGGACGGTTGCGCTCGCTTCGAGTTGCGCCGCGTCCGTGAAGCCACGGGCGCGCCTCTAGCCCAAGACAACGCGGGTGCCTGAAGCATCCGCGTGGCACGATGCCAGCCCCTCTAGGAGGTGGCGCGATGACCAGGGTGGCCGAACGACCCAAGCCATTTCTCATACCGGAGTATTGCAAAGGCTGTGGGCGTTGCATCAGCTCGTGCACCAAAGACTGCATCACGATGGGCACCGAGATAAACCCGGAGACAGGGCTCGTCCCTGTCGTGCTCGACCTGACGCAGTGCAACGGTTGCGGTCTGTGCTACAGCGCCTGCCCGGAGCCCTATGGTCTCCGGCCACAAGGTGAAGAGGCGGCCTTCGAGCTGCTCGATCCCGCCACGGTCCTTGGTCCCCGGCCGTTTGACGCGCCGGTGCCCGAGCCCAGGCCGGACACCATGGTTCCGTTGCCGGAGCGCGAGCCTCTGATCGTCAAGGGGACCTACGCTGTAGCCGTCGGCGCCCTGCTTGCTGGCTGCCGCCACGTCTTCGGTTACCCGATCACCCCGTCGACCGAGGGCGCTGAGCTGATGGCGAAGGTGCTACCTGAGCTCGACGGCGTCTTCGTCCAGGCCGTCAGCGAGGTCGCGACGGTCAACATGATGTACGGCGCCGGCGGCGCCGGGAAGCGCTGCATGACCTTTACCAGCTCCCCGGGCTTCAGCCTGATGCTCGAGGGGATGTCTTACCTGATCGGGGCAGAGGTCCCCGCGGTGTTCGTGAACATCATGCGCGGCGGGCCAGGTCTGGGCAACATCGGACCTGAGCAGGCGGACATCAAGTTGGTCTGTCGCGGTCTCGGTCACGGCAACACCCACGCGATCGTGCTTGCCCCCTCGACGCCGCAAGAGATGCTCGACCTGGCGATGGTCGCTTTCGAGCTCGCGTTCAAGTACCGCAACCCGGTCGTGATCGTCGGCGACGGTTATCTCGGCCAGATGACCGGGAAGGTGAGGCTGCCGCGTCACATGGTGCAGCCTGGGATCCCGGAGTGGGCCGTGTTCGGCGATCGTTCGCACCGCGGCAACCTGATCTGCTCGATCAACCTGTCGGAGGCCGGTCTCGAGCAGCACAATCTTCGGCTCAACGAGAAGTACCAGGCCATGACGGCCGAGGAACAGCGGTCCGATCTGTACCGGTGCGACGACGCCGACATCCTCCTCGTGGCGTGCAACACACCTTCGCAGCTGGCCAAGGGCGCGATAAAAGAGCTGCGCGACAGGGGTCTGAAAGTGGGTCTCTTCCGCCCGATCACATTGTGGCCCTTCCCGATCGACGCGCTCACGCCTCTTCTCGGGCGAATGAGGGATCTAGTTGTCGTGGAAGCGAGCAGCGGCCAGCTGGAGGACGAACTTCGGCTGGCTCTGAGTCACGCGGATGTCTACGAGCCGCCGCCGATGAGCCATGTACGCCGCATGGGCGGCATCCTCCCCTCACAGGTCGAGATCGTCGAGCACGTGCTCGGATTGGAGGAGGTGCGCTGATGACGACATCAGTCTTCTACCGCCAGTTTGAGCGGCACGCCGACGGCGAGGGTGTCAATGCCCACTCGACGACCTACTGCCCCGGCTGTGGGCACGGTCTGGCGCAGAAGTACCTGGCGGAAGCAATTGACGAGCTCGGTGTTCAGGACCGCACGGTCCTGGTCTCACCGGTGGGCTGCTCGGTGTTCATGTATTACTACTTCGACGTCGGCAACTCACAGGCCCCGCACGGGCGAGCACCCGCTGTGGCCATCGGCCACAAGACGGCGAACCCGGACTCGATCGTGATCTGCTACCAGGGAGATGGCGACCTCGCGTCGATCGGCCTGGCCGAGATAGTGAGCACTGCCCAGCTCGGGATCCCCATCACTGTCATCTTCATCAACAACGCCATCTACGGGATGACCGGTGGGCAGATGGCACCCACGACCCTCATGGGTCAGCGAACGAGCACGACGCCACGGGGACGAACTCTCCTGGCCGGCGAGCCCTTGAAGATGGCGGAGCTGATCTCGGGCTTGGACGGGCCCGTCTATGTCGAACGGGTCGCCCTGTACGACAACAAGCGGCGGACACACGCTCAGCGCTCCATCCGAAAGGCGCTCGAGTTGCAGGTCGCCGGCACCGGCTTCGCCTTTATCGAAGTCCTCTCCGAATGTCCGGTCCACCTCGGTCTCGACCCCGAGGTAGCCGAGGACTGGGTCAGGGACAACATGGTTCCGGTCTTCCCCCTCGGAGTATTGAAGGACACGACCGACGCGGCGAAGTTCCCGGGCCTCCCGACAGCTACCTTCGACCCCGAGAACACGCTGAGAGCCGTGGAGGCGACCACCGAGAGCCCACCTCGCTTTGCCGAAGGGTTCCCTACCCACATCGACCCCGAGGACATCAGCTTGAAACTGGCCGGTTCCGGCGGTGACGGTGCACAGACTGCGGCGATGATCCTTACTCGCGCGGCGATAAACGAAGGCTTCGACTCGACACACATCCCGAGCTATGGCCCCGAGTCTCGCGGAGGCACGTCATTTGCCGACGTTCACGTAGCGGCAACCGAGGTGTTGTCCCCGGCCGCACCGCACCCTCACGTGCTTGTAGCGTTCAACGCCCCGAGCTTCGCCAGGTTCGGTCCGACCGTGAAACCAGGCGGCCTAGTCGTCTACGACAGCTCAGTAATAAGCGCCGAGCCCGCTGGCCTTGCCCCTGGCGTCAGGATCGTTGCCGTACCGTTCGTCGCCATCGCGATTGACCTCGGCCACGCGCTCGTGAAGAACGTCGTCGCCCTCGGCGCCCTACAGGGAGCAACGAAGCTCTTTCCGAAGGAGTCGTTCCTCACAGCCATTCGCGGCGCGTTGAAGAACAAGAGCGCCATGATCGCGATCAACGAGGAGGCATTCGAGCTCGGGGCCAAGCTTGCCGAGGAGCAAGTGGAGTAGCCGGCCTGCCTCGCCAATACCGGCGCTCGCCCAGCAGCGTTCCCGGTCTTGGCGTTGTCGGTGTGGGCAGGTCTTGGCCGAGATCCTGACAAAAGTCCTCCGTCAGAGTCGACCGAGTGCCGGAGACGGCTTTCGTGCCCGGGCTGTCTCGCCAGCCGATACGAGAGAACGCCGAGACAGCGGCACTTGCTGAGATCAGGCGTCGAGCAGCTCTGACCGCGAAGGAGCATGACCACCTCTGCCCGTGTGGACTGCTGTCGCATGCGCGCTGACCGAGGCACCCATGTCGAGCGGGTGAGCGGCGCGCGTCAAGCCTCACTGATGTCGAGTCGTAGCACTGCGTCGACTCCGCCGGTAGGCGAGGCGTCGAGCCATGCGGTTCCACCCGACATCCTTGCCAACTGAGCGACGATGGCAAGTCCGAGACCGGTGCCGCCGTGCGGAGCGCCTTCTCGTCGCCAAAAGCGGTCGAAAGCCCTTGTTCTGTTGGCAGGACTCATGCCGGGTCCGTCATCGACCACGTGAACCTCGATGCTGTCTCCCACGCGAATCGCCAGCAAAGACACGGTTCCGCCGGTCGGCGTCGCATCGAGAGCATTGGCGAGCAAGTTGTCAAGAATCTGCTCGAGGTGGCCAGGACACGCGAGAGCTCTCATCGTCGGACCGTGCTGGCCGGCCGTTGGCGGCATGCACTCGAGGGCCACCTGACGCTCTTCAGCGAGGGCGCTCCACGCATCGGCACGATCGCGCAGGGCGCGTTCGACTTCGACCGGCTCTCTCGTCGCTCGAGCGCCTCCCTCGGCTCGCGCAAGTGTGAGCAATCCGTCGACGATCCTGGAGAGCCGGTCCACTTCAGCGAGAGCGGGCACGAGCTCGGCGCGCTGGTCGGGGCCGAGTCCGTCCTCGAGGTTCTCCAAGCGCAGGCGCAGGGCTGTGAGCGGCGTGCGGAGCTGATGAGAGGCGTCGGCTAAGAACGCGTGCTGGGTATGGACAAGCTCCTCCAGGCGATCCGCCATCTCGTTGAACCTCTCACCGAGCGTTATGAGCTCAGCGGGACCGCGTCCGACAGTCGCCCGTTCGGACAGGCGTCCTGCACCGACGGCTGCAACCGCCGCCTCTATGCCCTCGAGAGGGCGGGTAAGGGATCGAGCGAGGAATGCTCCGAGCGCGGTGGCCACGACGAGAACACCCACCCCGAACAGTGCCAGGGTGATCCAGTGGCTCCTGATCCGCGAGTGGAGAGATGCCGCTGATTCTGCGACGAGGAGCACCACGTCGGACCCGTGGTTCGGTGGCGATGCGCCGGGTGTTGCGACGCTCGTGGTTGCCACAGGCAGGGCCACGTACAAGAAGTCGTCGTCGGGATCGTTGGAGCCCTCTTCGCCTGAGGTGTGGCCGGCGGCGGCTGATCTGATGATCGTCTTGGTGCGCTTGTCGCTGAGCTCCTCGCCAGCGTCGGTGCCGGCCGCCGCCAAGACGTGGCCGCCGGACACGACCGCGACGACAGCAGCGTCGGCCCGGGCGAACTGGTTGAGCACCGGTTGCAGGTTCTGGCCACCGGCGCGCTCGAGTCCGGCGGCGGCGAGCACTGCGAGCGATGAGGCGTCGCGCTGAAGTTCCGACATGGAACTCGCCCGCTCGTTTCTGGCAAGGCTGAGGCCGAGCGGCACTTCCAAGGCGACGACGAGAACAAGTGTGAAGAAGAGAAAGCCTCCGAGAAGCCGTCTCCTCATTGAGGGACGGCGAGGCGAAAACCAACGCCCCTGCTGGTCTCGATCCAGGCAGCGTTACCAAGCTTCTTGCGCAGGGATGCAATGTGGACGTCCACAGTCTTGGAGGTGCCGTACCAATGCGGGTCCCAGACCACAGCGAGGATCTCTCGTCGCGTGACCATCGCTCCGGGATCGAGCGCCAGCAGGGCGAGCAGGTCGTACTCCTTCGGAGTGAGGGCTATCTCCTCCCCGGCCAACAGCACACGGTGGGAACGCCGGTCTATCTCGAGCTCGCCTATCACTTGAGACCCGGGCACGGGAGGCGGCGCAGTGCTGCGACGGGTGACGGCGCGTATGCGGGCGACGAGCTCACGGAAGCCGAACGGCTTGACGACGTAGTCGTCGGCTCCGAGCTCGAGGCCAACCACTCGGTCGGTCTCGTCGTCGCGTGCGGTAACGATGATGATGGGGACCGAGGAGCGTGCGCGAAGCTGCCTGCAAACCTCGAAGCCGTGAGCGTCCGGAAGTCCCAGATCCAACAGCACGAGGTCGGCTGGTGGTGCCGACAAGGCGGCAGCAGCCGTTTGGACGACGGTCACGTCAAAACCTTCACGACGAAGGCCCGTTGCCAGAGGCTCGCCGATGGCATCGTCATCTTCGACCACGAGAACATGCACTGCTCGGTTAGTTTTCCACAGCCGACCCCGGTCGGCCCGTCAAGACTCGCCGCGCCAGAGGACAGAAGACACCTGGCACCTGCAAACCACCCACAGCCGGCTCGGCGGGCGGAGGCGGTGAGTCCTTGTCGAATCTTTACTCGTTACTGGGTGCGTCTTGGACGGCCAGCTTCGTAGCCTCCTGGTCACATGACTTCTGTCACGTTCGATCCCACCTTGACCTCACACCGCGGCAGGCCTCGCGGCCCGTCGTCCTCCCGCCCCGGCGCCGCGCCGCGGCCGATGATCGCCGAGGTCGCACTGATCTTTGCCGGGCTTGGTTTCGGGACCTGCATCGGCCTCGCGGTCACAGCCGAAACTTGGAAGCAGCTCGCAGCGCCCGGAGGCGTCGCCATGTTCCTCGGCAACTTGACGGGCCTGGCGGGCACATACCTCGCGCTCGTCATGGTGCTCCTCGTCAGCCGGGTGCCCGCGGTTGAGCGCGTGCTCGGACAAGACAGACTGCTCGCCTGGCACAGGCGTTTGGCGCCGTGGCCGATCTCCCTGATCGTCGCACATGCCGTGCTGCTCACGCTTGCCTACGCAGAGGCCGCACGAACCGGTGTCTTTAGCCAGATCGGAGTGTTCCTGAGGTCATATCCCGACATGGTGACGGCGACGATTGCGCTTGTCGTCATGATCGTGATCGCGGTCACGTCGGTCTACTCGGTCCGACGCAGGCTCCGAAGGGAGAGGTGGTGGGCCGTCCACCTCTTCATGTACCTGGCGCTAGCCCTGGCTTTCGCCCACGAGATCGCGCTCGGGCCGTCATTCGTCGGCCACCCGTTCACCAGATTGGCCTGGTCGGTGCTCTGGTCCTGCTCCGCAGGAGTCGTGCTCGTCTACCGGTTCGGGCTGCCCGTGTTCCGTTCGCTTCGTCACCGTCTTGAAGTCGTGGAGATCCATGCTGAAAGCCCGGACACCGTTTCTGTCATCTGCCGCGGCAGGCACCTCGACCGCCTCGCGGTCTCCGGCGGGCAGTTCTTCGAGTGGCGCTTTCTCACAAGGACGATGTGGTGGCAGGCTCACCCGTTCTCGCTCTCGGCGCGGCCGCGGCCGCCCTTCCTTCGTCTCACCGTGAAGGGTGTCGGCGACTACTCCTCGGCGGTCGCGAAGCTCCGGCCCGGCACTCGCGTCGCGATCGAAGGACCTTACGGGGCCTTTACGACTCACGCCCGCCGTCGAAGAAAAGTCCTTCTCATTGCTGGGGGCCTCGGTGTCACCGCCACTCGTTCGTTGCTCGAGGACCTGCCCAAAGATTGCGATCCGGTAGTCATCCTTCGCGCGTCGAGAGCCGAGGATCTCGTGCTTGCAACGGAGATGGCCGAGCTCGTACGTCATCGCAAAGGTCGGGTTCACGAGCTGGTCGGATCTCGCAAGGAGGTTCGGATCGACCGGATTGCAGAGCTCGTGCCGGACCTGGTGGACAGGGATGTCTTCGTGTCCGGCCCTGAGGGCTTCGTCGATCGGGTAGTCGCAACCGTTTTGCGACTCGGTGTCCCAAAGGGCTCTGTCCACTTCGAGGTCTATTCGCTATGACCGAACCGGCTCGATCGACCCGAGGGCGCGCAACTTCGACCAGTGAGCTTCGAAGAATGAATCGCGTCCCGGCTGTCGCGCTCGCGAGCGCCGCAGGTTTCGCGGGGATCCTCGCGCTTCACGCGAGCAGTGGAGCACCGGTGTTGACTGGCGCTCGTCTCGGAACCCCGGGCAGTACCGTGCCCCGCACGACGGCTCCCTCGACCACCTCTTCGCTGCCGCCGACGGGAACCCCGAGAGCAGCTGTCGGGACCAGCGAACAGTACGGCTACGGCGTGCTGGCCGTGAAGGTCGCTGTCCGCGGGAGCCGCATCATCGAGGTGTCCATGGCGAAGCTTCAGACCGCCGAGCAGTACTCGCAGTCGCTCGCTCAACAGGTCATCCCGACTTTGCACAACGAGGTCCTTTCGACACAAAGCGCCCAGATCAACGGAATCTCTGGTGCCACATACACGAGCCAGGCTTATGCCGCCTCTGTCCAGTCGGCGCTCGACCTTCTCGGAGTCAAGTGAGTTGTCGGCGTGATCGTCCACACCGAGCCAGTGATGGGGACCATGGTCTCGTTCCATGTCGAGCCTGGTGAGTGCCCAGTCAAAGACGCCCGTGCTGCTGTCGTCTCGGCATGCAAGAAGCTCCATGAGCTGGACGCCGTCTTCAGCACTTGGAAGCCGGAGAGCCCGTTGAGCCGCTTCCGGAATGGACTGCTCGGCGTCCAAGACGCTCCGTCCGACATTGGTCTCGTTCTCGATATGTGCGAAGAGGCGATGGTGCTCTCCCAAGGCTGGTTCGACCCTTGGGCGATGCCTGGAGGCTTCGACCCGACGGGCTTGGTCAAAGGTTGGGCGACCGAGCAGGCACTCGCCATCCTGCGACAGGCAGGCGTCGAGGCGGCGATGGTCAACGGCGGCGGTGACATCGCCCTCCTCGGGCTGCCCAAGGGCCAGGACACGTGGCGGATAGGGATCCGTCATCCGTGGAGACCCGATGCGCTCGCATGCGTTCTGGAAGCCAGCACCGCCGTGGCGACCTCGGGTTGTTACGAGCGGGGTCCGCACCTCATCAACCCGAAAGACGGGACCATGCTCTTCGACACAGCCTCAGCGACCGTCGTCGGCTCGAGCCTGCCGTTTTGCGATGCCTTGGCCACCGCTCTCGTGGTCGCCGGCGACGACGGAGCTGAGCTGGCACGGTCGCTCAAGGGCTACGACGCCTACCTCATCGGGGTGGATGGCAAGGAGGAGGCAACAGTAGGCGTCGTCTTCGCCGAAGCAACCGTTGTCTGAGGCGTCAACGGCCCACGCGGTGGCAGCCCGCTTCGAGTGGTCCATTCGACCGGACTTTGGCGCGACTTTCGCGTCATCCCAGGTAGATGGCAGCGCGCGGGAAGAGTGTTTCCACTACGCGTGAGGTGAACGCCCTGCTCAGGCGATTGTGGCCTTGTCCCAGGTCGAGGTGTCGACTTGGAGAGCCTTCAGCACCTTGGCCTGGAGGGCGCTTCGCCGGCTGACGAGCTCAATGTTGTGATCGCCGGCCGAGACGAGCTCGAGGCGGATCTCTTTCAATAGA
>Ga0182027_10010984_pt1 | contig 12839 bp, 9 predicted proteins | sample 712E1DmetaG_FD_121300 | JGI IMG/M metagenome (GOLD analysis project Ga0182027, IMG submission 121300) | Permafrost microbial communities from Stordalen Mire, Sweden - 712E1D metaG (Illumina Assembly) | ecosystem: Environmental > Terrestrial > Soil > Wetlands > Permafrost | place: Sweden...
CACGCCGTTATGGCCGCCGAACGCGAACGAATTCGACATCACCGCGTTCAGTTGCCTGGGCCGGCACCGGTTCGGGACGTAATCGAGGTCGCACTCGGGATCGGGCGTGCGCAGGTTAAGGGTTGCGGGGACCATGTTCTCGCACAGCGCCAAAACGGAGATTACCGCCTCGACGCCCGCCGCGCCGCCAAGGCAATGCCCGGTTTGCGGCTTTGTTGACGAAACGGGAATCGACGCCGCCGAGGCGCCGAATACCGTCTTTATCGCCTGCGTCTCATACACGTCGTTGTATCCCGTAGATGTGCCGTGCGCGTTAATGTAGTCGATGTCGGGAGGCGACATTCGGGCGTTGGCAAGCGCGCGCTCCATGGCGATCGCCATGCCCGCGCCGCCCGGCTGCGGAGACAGCATGTTGTACGCCTCGCTCGACAATCCGGGTCGAAACAACCTGCAATACAGTTTGGCGCCCCGCTTCTTTGCGTGATCTTCCGATTCGACAACAAGCATGCCGCCGCCTTCTCCCATGACGAAGCCGCTGCGCGTGGCATCGAAAGGACGGCAGGCCCGGCCAATGTCGTCCCGGTCCTCGGCCAGGGCCATGATGCTCTGGAACCCTTCGACGTCCGCGTAGTTTATCGACGAATCGGCCGAGCCCGCGACAACCGCGTCGCACTGGCCCGACAGGATGAGGTCGATGGCTCCGGCCAGCGCGTACGCGCCCGACGAACACGCGGTGCTCACCGTATACGACGGGCCGTGGAACTTGTTGCGCAGGCTTATCCACGACGACGAGGCATTGGCCATGTTCTTGAGGATTCGGTGTTCGTCTTTCCCCGGTTTGTCCCAAAAATATCCCGTTCCTGTCGCGCCGGTAACCACGCCGATGCGCGCCGAATCTGTTGCGCTGCCCGCCAGGCCTGCGTCGGCGATGGCCATGTCGGCGGCCATTACCGAGATCATGGTAGATCGAGTCATTTGCGAACGACTGCGCGGCTTTATGGTCGAAAAAAGAGCTTCCGATTCCGGAGGCAGTTCCACGCCGAAATTGCAGGTCAGGTCTTTCGGATCGAACAAGGTAAACGGGCGCACCGGGTTAGCACCGGCCACAAGGCTGCTCCAGCAGGAGGCGCAGTTGAGGCCCAGGCCCGATACAAGCCCAAGGCCGGTTATCACGATGGAATCAGCCATTCCGGAAAAATCCCAAATGTTAAGGGGTGGGCAGGAGCGCGTTGATTTTCTCGACGTATTTGTCCGGCGCGGGTATCATGCTCTTGGTAACCGGATCGACAAAGCAGAGGCCCGTTGAAGCCCGCGCGATAAGATCTTTGTTCCTGCGGACTTTATAATACAACACCATGCGGAAATTGTCAAATGATTTGAGAGACACCGTTACCGTGAGTTCGTCCTGAAAAAACGCGGGCTTCTTGAAACTCATTTCCAGGTGGTACAGCACCACGGTCATGTCTGCTGCAGAAAGAACGAACCCCAGGCTCGAAAAATACCGCACCCTGGCGCGTTCGAGGTAGGAAACAAGCTTCGTGTGATGCGCAATTCTGTACGAATCAACGTCTTCGAATTCGACGGTTACGGGGACGCAAAACTCGTGCAGCGGTGATTTCATGAAGGGATAAAATACACGAAACAGGGACGGGAAATCCAGCGGCATGGGAGATTTCGGGGACGGCATCGATTCGGGAATCGAAGGCCAAAAGTTTGGGCTCTTTCGACCACGAGCAAGGCCAGACCTCCGCTAACCTGAAATCACCGTGCAGCAAAGACAAAAACTGCATCAGGTGTATACCAATGGTATACGAAAAGTTTTTGAGGGTGTTGATTTTTTGCCTTGAATAGCGTATACTTCTAGTTGATGAAAAAGACCTCTATATTCCATTACATCTGCTATCAGGACTACCTGAAAGCCTACTTCTCCGCGCGGAAGAAGGACGATCCGAAGTTCTCCCACCGCTACCTTTCCACAAAACTCGGGCTTTCGTCCCCGAATTTCATAATGCTGGTGATGCAGGGCAAGCGCAAGCTCACGCGGTCCATGGCGTTCAAGATATCGAAGGCATTCAAGCTTTTGCCGAAGGAGGCGGAATACCTTGAGAGTATGGTAGAATTCACCAGGGCAGCGTCGAACTCGGAAAAAGACAAGTACCTTTCGCGCATGATGGAACTCCGGAAAAACACGGACGCAGACAAGCTCGCCGACTACCAATACGAGTATTATTCCAAATGGTACAATCTTGCGATACGCGAACTGGTCACGTACCCCGAATTCAAGGGAGACTATGCCTGGCTTGCCAGAAAGGTCTTCCCGCCCGTCACTCCCGGGCAAGCAAAGGATTCGGTTGAATTGCTCCTCAAGCTCGAGCTTGTCAAAAAGAAAGGTAGCGCCTTTGTCCGCAGCGCTCCCTTTATCACCACAGGGCCGGAAGTGACATCCGTCGCGGTCGCGAATTTCCACCGGACCACTGCCCAGCTTGCTTCTACAGCCCTCGACACGGTGCCCAAAGACGAACGGAACATGACCGCCTGCACCGTGAACATATCGCAAAAGGGGTTTGAGGAAGTTAAAGAAGCAATCGCGGAATGCAGGCGCAGGGTGCTCGCTGTTTCGGAAAAGGATGCCGCAGCAGACAGGGTGTACCAGGTGAACTTCCATGTGTTTCCGGTTTCAAGAAAGAACAATAGCTGAGGAGCGGAATATGAAAAACTATCCGTTGATGAAGCTGGCTGTATTGGTTGTCTCAGCCTTGGTTCTTTCCAACGTGAATTGCGCACGCGTTGTTTCGGATAGCGGAACGGAGACGGGCAACCCGTCGGTTTCCGCAATGCTGTACAATCCGGGCGGCTCGCCTGCTTCGCATGCAAAGGTCAAATTCTATCCGATTCGCTACAACCCGCGCACGGGCGGCCTTTCCAAGGCCCTGACAGCGGTCGTGGAATCCACCGTCACGAACGCCCAGGGCAACTACACGGCCAAGCTCGACTCCGGAGCGTACAATGTTCTCGCCTCAAGCGACAGCGGGGTGGTGTACCAAGATTCGATAGCGGTGGCCAAGGATTCGACAATTCATCCGCCTGCAGATACATTGAAAGCGCCGGGAGCGATTCGAGGCCGTGTGCGCCTACAACCGGGAGATGATGCGAGGACCGCTATTATCCTGTTCTTGGGCACAAATACGTGGGGAACGCCGGATGACTCGATTGGTACATTTACGGTGGCGAACATGGCGGAGGGAACATACAGAGTAAGGTTTTTGACCACGCTGGATGCTTATGCGCCAAAAGATACGGTGCTGAGCGTGACGGCGGGGAGGACGGATTCGTTGGGGCATGATATTGTGTTGCAATATACGGGGATACCGGTAGTGAGTGGGTTGGCGATCAACTATGACACGCTTAAGCAGATTGTGACGCTGACGTGGAACAAACCCATAACGGGAAGGAAAGTTGCGGGGTACAATATTTACCGAAAGGAGTTGGACTCGGCGAGCTTTGCCACTATTAAGAGCGGGGTAAAAGACACGGTCTATAGTGATAGTACGGGCGTACAGGATTTGACGTATGAATATAGAGTGACGGCGGTGGATACGAATGGGACGGAGGGAGTGAAAAGTGCGGGAGTACAGGTACGCATATTATCGTATTTTGTCCTTGATACTGCATTTGACGCTTCAGCAGTAGGGCCTGGGCAGTTTAGTATGCCAAATGATATGGCCATTGACACCAGCGACAACATCTACGTTACAGACCAGGGTCAAAAAAGGGTTCTGGTCTTTAACGCAAGCCTCAAATTCGTACGATCGTTTGGCGTTGACACCCTCGCCATCCCTAGCAAGATTGATGTCGACACAGCAGGCGATGCATACGTGCTTGAATCGACCTCGCAAAATCGGATATTAGCGTACAGTCCTGCCGGCATAGTCAAAGACTCAGTGGCTTTCAAGGGATATGTCTACGATTTCGCAATTCTAGGGGATCGGATTTTGGCATTAATCGGCGGAAACAGCGGCGGTGATAGTGTAATAACAGCGGGACTTGACGGCACAAACATGCATCTTCTTGCTGGAATTGCGCGCATTGCCTCGGGGTATTGTCTTTCCATGGGTGACTCAGAAAGCATTTATGTGGCGGACAACGGTGCCCACAGAATTCAGAGAATTGATGCCATGGGGAATTCCAGAGTCTACCCACTAATACCTAGTATGGATGTTACGGGAATTGCACCCGGGAGAAAACAGCAATTGATCGATCTCAATGCAGGAAATGAATTGTGGGTTCTCAACGGGCAGGGCGATTTCATTGCCCGGACCCGTTTGGAAGAATACATGAAAAACCCTGGTGAGGCATATGCCGTTTGCTCGGCACAGCGGTCAAATGACGTAGTCTATGTGCTCCACAGGAACGGAATCTTAAGGTTTAGGTATCTGATGCCATGAGCGAGAGGGAAAGCCCCGACATCGTACAGAATGTCGGAGCCTTGGCTATTATCAGAAATCAGAAAGCGGGGGGAACGTGGGTATTGGAAATACTAGCCAGTTTGGCGGCGGAAGCGGCGTTATAGGCATAACAAATGCCGTAACCATACCTTCATCGAATCCGAGTGGAGGTGGAGTCCTCTATGTTCAGAACGGTGCTTTGAAGTATCGCGGTTCAAGTGGAACTGTAACGACACTAGCTTCTGCATAGTCATCAGGGATATCTTTGGAGCCTGCCCATTCATCCCCCAGACTCCACGCTTGCGGATGGGTGGGTAATCCAGGCCAATGTCGAGCTGAACAGTCTGCACGTCATCTTTTAGGAGTGATTGTGAAGCGTTGCATACGTTTTCTAGAAATGGCCCTCCGGTCATGAAATTCCGCGCAACCTGCGTTTGTGCCATTCCGTTAGTCGTTTCCCTGTTTTGCGCCCGCATGTCTACCACCCCTGATCGCCCCGCAGACCTTCCTCATCCCGGGATGGTAAAAATATCGAGCGCAGGGAAATCGTTTCAGCAGGGTTGGAACGATTCGCTCGCGTCCATCGACGAAAAGCCCGGAATGCAAACCGCCTTCACTTACAACTACTGGCTCGATACCACGGTAGTGACCCAGAAGCAGTATTTCGATGTTATGGGAAAGCGGCCGGATTCCGCGAGTTCACCGTATGGGGTAGGTGATGACTATCCGGTGTATTACGTATCGTGGTTCGATGCCGTGCTGTACTGCAATGCGCGGAGCAGAGCCGAACATCTTGATACGCTGTACGTGTATTCCGGCATCAACTATTCGTCAAGCGGTAGTGTCTATGAACTCACTGGCTTGCGATACGATCTGTCGAAAGACGGGTATCGTCTGCCCACGGAATCCGAGTGGGAGTACGCAGCACGCGACGCGTCGTCGTCCTTGCCCTTCAGCGCGGCATCCGACAGCGGTTATGCGCGCAATTGTGCGTGGTTTACCGCGAATTCATCGGGCAGGACGCATCCGGTTGGAACACGGCTTCCAAATTCACTGGGGCTCTACGATATGGCCGGGAATGTCTTTGAGTGGACGAATGATTGGAAATGCTTGTACGATGGTAGCAACATTACGAACTCATTGGGCGCGCTTCAGCCGGATAATGCATACGAGAAGGTGATAAAAGGAGGTTCCTATAATTATCCTCTGATGTATTTGCGGCCATCGCACCGATCGGCGACGTATGCGACACAACTTTCCACTGCGTGCGAATATGTCGGTTTCCGGTGTGCACGCGGCCCTGTTCTGAACGGCCGGTATATCGGGAGTGTGCAACCTGCCGCTACGAATCCGGTCAACATAGTTGCCGGTTCCAATGACTTAATGTCGTTTATCGGGACGAGTAACGTAAAGATTGTTTTTGTCAATGTCACGGAAAACCTTCGCACGCTTTGTTATGTTGATTTCAGCCGGGCGTTTCCGGCGCAGTGGGAGTTTCTTGATGACCGTAATGTGTATTTGCCGACGCTCTCGCCAGATGGCCGATATGTCGCATATTGCAGTAACAACTGGGGCCTCCAATCGGCCCCGTCGAGAATAACGATCCGGAGCCTTGATTCTCTTGGAACTCCCCGGGTCACTCTTGCCCCGGACACGGCCTTTGCACCGCGGTGGTGGGTGAATACTGCAGCCGGAGATACCTGCATTGTTTATACCAACTCGGCGTGCGATGACGGAATTGCGTCTTGGTCATTCACGAAGACCTTCTCGCAGAAGGTAAGCGGGGGCGTACCCGTCGGCGCCGCGCAGGAACTTATCCCTGACGGGAGTTATCACGATGGGATATCGTTGAACGGAAATTATGCGGTGACAGGATTTACCCGTCTTATGATGAAGGATTTGGTGACGAACAGAATCGCGCAGTTGTTTGTATCACCGAACAACGGAAAAGATGACAATGGCTCTACGCAGGTGTGTAACGTGTCGATATCGCCTGATACGGGGAGCGGAGTCCGGTGTTTGTTTTTGGATTTCGGATGCCCAGTGATAAGCACCGTGACGGGTTCCAGCTACGGACTACACGAGTATGTGTTTGTCTCCACCATGGCCGACTCGATCATTAATTATGTACATTGCCCTTCCGGTGAGCAGGCGTGGGATAATCCCAAGTGGTCGAACCAGCCGCGGTTTGCGGTAGCATGCGGCAGGAACAGCGCCGACCAGGCGCACGCGATATATGCCATAGACCTGGAGAGCAAGAATTGCAAGCAACTGATAACGGGAACCGAATTGCAGCAGCCGCATCTTTGGTCAGCGCATTCCATTTTCTTTGATCAGGACAGCGCAGGTTGTTATGATTCCCCTCCTACCGACAACACACAGGGAATTTGTGCCACAAAACTTCTCATGTTCTGGCGGCTTTTTGACTCCGTCGAGGTAATTGCAACAGGTAGTTCTCACGCCTATTTTGCTTTTGACCCGGCGCTGATCACAGAATTAAAGGCTTTTAACATGGCCGCTTCGGGTAGCGATCTTCTTTGGCAGAAGGTTTCCATCCTGAATTATGCACTCATTAGGTGTTCCAACGTTAGAGTGATCTGTTCAACCCTTGATATTGGTTTTCTTGACAATCCGAATGGGGGCTACACACCGGAACCAGGCTTGGTAAAAAGCAATGGTTACGCATACGATTCCTGTCACGCCTTCTGGCCCAGCGATGTGTCAAGTGGTTTCATCAACAATGTTCTGCAGGTTCCTCTTCCTAACCCAGACAATCTGGATACGGCGCTCTTGGGGTTTTGTCCACTTCCTTCACGAGCATGGGGCGGTACTCCCGTCAAATTCGTGGCTTGCTCGACATGGACGACTGCGGATTCCAATTATCGGAAGAACCTCGCGACCATAACTATGATTGCCGACACTTTGCGATCAAGAAAAATCCACTGGATCATGGTTAATTATCCCGTGAGCCCCTATTACAGGGGCACGGATTATTACAGCCTTTATGGGCCATCCTGGCAGACGGCCGAGGATATCCTTCAACAAATGCGAAACATACAAGCTTCAAACCCCTATTTCCATCTTTACGACGCGAACATGGACGGCAACCACGATTATGGAGACGAAGACGCAAGGGATTGCGATCATCTCTGCGACGTCGGGGCCGAGAAATTTACCCCCCGTCTCAATGCGATCATCGATTCGATCTTGGGAAGATGATGTAAGCTTCAAAGCTACAGGAAACAAGAACCGCCAGGCTCCCAGATTTTTGAAATTCCATTCCCGTTACATAGTATTTTAGTGAACCTTTACTACCTCAAGAGCATACGGTTGTTCCACCCGGTTCAGGAGCTTTGGGACATGCCCGATTCCGACAAGCAGCAGGAAGCCGAAATCCGCGCGCTGGTGTACGACTTTTTTGCGGAAGAGTGCGACATAGAATCGTCAAAACTCACCGACGCCACCAACATCATCGAGGAACTCGAAGGAGATTCCCTCATGCTCCTGTCCCTGCTCGAAATCGTGCGCAAGAAGTACGGTCTCAAGATAGAGCTCAAGACGCTCGGCAAGCACCTCATGAGGAAACCCGCAGCCACCATCGGTCAGGTGGTGGACCTCACACTCAAAATCGTGAGACATGGCGACGACATCGTTAACCTGGACGTCTGACTCCTGCCGCCGCCTCCTGTCCTGCGGCATCGATTCGGAACGCGTCGCCCGGTTTCGCCGGATGGCCCGCGACCGATCCCGCTTCATGCCGTTCGTCTTCACAAGCAGCGAACGTTCCCGCTGCCGGCGGCTGCCCGATCCCGCCGTTGGGCTGTGCGCGTCGTTCTGTGTCAAAGAGGCCCTGTTTAAGGCGCTGGGAAGCCCGTACAACTTTACAGACTGCGAATTTCTTCCGGGGCGCAACCTCGGAAAAGGTTCTTTTGCCCTGTCGCCGCGATTTGCGGCCGACCACCCCGGCGTGATGCCGTGCGTCAAGATTCTTGCGCCGGTAAAGGGCCAGTGCACCGCAATCGTGTACCTCCTGGACGCGGCATGAACATTCTCCTGGTTAATCCTCCCCGTTCGCCCGAGAACGCCATCCTCGCGTACGCGCCCGAGGCGGCAAAGCGCTTTATCCACAAGAAGCTCATCGGGCCGCCGCTGGGACTGCTCACCGTTGCTTCGGCCGTCGCCGACCACAACGTGACGGTTCTGGACATGAAGGCCGAATACGACATGAATCCGAAGGCCGCGCCGCCGGCCGATCTTGTCAAACAGTATTGCCGGGACACCGGGCCCGATATCGTCGGCGTCACCTGCATCGCATCCGAATTCCCCTACGCCATGCAGATACTGCAGGCAGTCAAGCAATGGAACCCCGGCCTCCTCACCGTTGCCGGCGGCCTCCACGCCTCATTGTGCCCCGAGGATTTCAGGGAAACCGCCGCAGACATCGTTGCCGTCGGGCAGGCTGGCCACACCTTCAGGGAAATCGTTCTCGCAAAAGCGGCAAACGCGGATTGCAGCCGCGTGCCCGGGACCTTTGTCAATTCACCGCAAGGCTTTGTTCACTCCCCGCAGCCGCCGCTTGCAAAGGATTATGGCAAAGACGGCTACGTCCTTCCCGACCGTTCTTATATCCGCAGGTGGCTCCATGCATACCGCATGCCACACAGCGACAAAAATGTCACCTACATCAACACCTCCCTCGGCTGTCCCTACAAATGCTCGTTCTGCTCCATCTGGCCCCAGTGGGACGGCAAATACTACCTGCGAGATATCGACAGCATTATTGCGGAGCTAAAAACACTTTCCGAGTACGGCATCGTTCGATTTGCAGACGCGAATTCGGTGATCGATGAGGCGTACACGGCGCGGCTCTTTGCCAAAATCGCTGATGAGAAGCTCGACAAGGAATTCGTGATGGACATCCGCGTGGACACGGCAGCGAAAAATCCGAAGCTCGTGGAACAGATGGCGCGCGCCGGGCTCAAAGTGGTAATTTGCGGGTTCGAGTCATTCCGGCAGAGCGAGCTTGCGCTGTACAATAAGAAACTCGACGCCTCGCTCATCAAGAGCGCCATCTCGGTGTTTCACGAAAATGGCATTTCGGTACGGGGCAACTACGTGGTGCCGCCCGATTATGGAGAGGAAGATTTCAAGGCTCTTGCCGACTACGCGTCGTCGCAGAAGGTTACCTACGCGGGATACACCATCCTCACGCCCATGCCGGGAACAAAACTGTTTGCCGACCTCACAAGCGACATCGTGGATTTCAATCTTGCAAAATACAACTTCTTCAATTGCGTGCTCAAGACAAAATTGCCAATTGAGAAATTTCACGAGCAGGTGGGCGCGTTGTGGGTGATCAAGAAAGGCACCGACGTGATATAGAGAACCTCCCAAAATTGCCTCGATGTCATTGCGTGGAGCGTAGCGACGTGGCACCACGACTTTGACCGCATACAACCCTACAGGAGTAGCCGCGTCCGCGAATCTCCCGTAATTCTTTGCAAAACGCGAGATTGCTACGCTTGGTTCACGCTTCGCCTCCAGCTTCGCGCCCCTAGGGCGCACTTCGTGCGTGGTCTCCGCACGTCCTGTGCTGCGGCTCGCTCGCAATGACAAAACGCGTTTTTGAATATTTAGGGGTCCCCTATAGGAAATCGGGGGACGCTCTCCCGGTGACCTACCACAGCACCCTGTACACGTAAAACCCGTTCTTCGCCGCAACCAGTTCTTTCTCCTTGATTTGCGGAAACGGGTTCCTGTTTTCCGCCGTATCCAGCGTGTTGTTGCCGAAAACGTACCGGATGTTCTTCTCCGTAAAATCCCGCTTCATTTCGTTGAGGTCCGGATAGCTGCGGTACGAAACCACATACGGAACATCGAGCAGGTAATTCGAAAAATTGTACACCGGCATCACGGTCGCGCCGTCGCGGATCGAGTTGATTTCGTGTATCACCGCGTATTCGGGCAGCACCGACGCAAGATACGTGTCGCGCGGGGCCATCGTTGCGAGCGCAAGCCAATCCCGGTAATAGCGCTTCACGAACAATACGCCGCCCAGCGAGATCATGCATGCCACCATCATCACGAGAATCCGCCGGACCGCGGATTTGTTCGACAAACGAGAAACCGTCCAGACGACAAGCGGTGCTGCAAGGACCAGCACGAACGTGCTGTAGCGGATGCTCGATCCGCCCGGAATAAACCACATTTCCATGACCAGGATCTCCGCTAAGAAGATTCCGCCCCACGCGAGGATACGCCGGACTCCTGCGGGAACGTCGACAAAAAGCATAAACGGCAAAATCGCAAGAAGCAACGGGCCAAAATTGTCCGCCTGATGCTGGCGCGCAAAGAGCGAGAACGACCAGGGGCTTGCGGCGATACGGCCCAGGGTGTTGACAAACCAGTATTCTGCGGCCGAGTGCGTTGCGACGCCGAACGGATTTCCAAGGCCCTGTCCCACCACAAGACTGCGGCCGATCGACAGAATAGTGCCCGTGTGCGCGAAACTCTTCGCATACCATGGCAGTCCAAGTGTCACGGCTGGTATCAGCAGGGCCAAAGAGTCCGCCCAAGAACCGCGCCTCGTTTGCTTTTGCGGAATAAGCAGGAGCTGCGCCAGCGCAAGGGGCAGCACCATCACTCCGAAAATCTTCGTCTGCATTGCCATGCCGCAGAAGATTCCCGCAAGGACGGCATGGCGGCGCAGCCCTGTTTCGCGGAACTGTTCCACAAGGAGGACCGCAAGGAGCATCCAGACCGCCAGCGGCATATCCACGTAGCAGTTGCTGATGTTTGCGATGCTGCCGGTGAAGGTGAGGAATACCAGAAGCGCCGGAACGGTCGCCCGGGGACTTTGGCAATGACGCCTGCACAGAACCGCGATGCAGCCGCAGGCCAACAAGGCAAAAAGGAAAGACGTCGCCTTGCACAAAATATCGTTGCCGAAAGCCAGCCCGATCATGAAATTCATCTCGGTGAGCATGGGAAAATCGGACTGAGGATTGAAGTAGATGTGATAGAATCCGCCGTGCGCCAGAAACAGCTTCGCGGAAGCAAGGTGGTACATGAGTCCGTCAAAATCGGTCGGCGGCAGCAGGCCGCGCGCCAGATAACCGGCCAGAAGGGCGAGCAGCGTCCACCCAAGGAGTTTACGGCGCGCGAACAGAAGCGCATGCGCCAGCACCGCGTGCCGTCCAAGTGCGGTCCGTTCCATCCACACAAGCGGCATGGACGTGAGGAACAGCACAATGAGAAGTCCCCGGATAGCGCCCGGCGAAGCCGTGCCGCAAAAGCACATCAGCATGATGAGGTTTCCCACCGTGCCGAATCCCAGACCTGTTTTTACGAGCGTTGCAAAAAGCGAGTTGTCGCGCGCCGAGCAAAAGCGCGCGAACAGGAACGATCCAACGCCGAAGCAGACCGAGAAGAGGCACACCATGCCGACGAGTGCTAGAAGAATCTGTAAAGCCATTCACGCAACCATCGGATTGAAGTGCCGTAGGGGAACCATTTTGCGACAAACAAGACCAGTCCAAGGCAAAACACGGCTAGCGAATGCGCGACGCACATCGAGTACACCGCCTTGTTCCTGAGAAAGGCCATCGGTTTCCCCACCGTGGTGACGGTTCGCGTATTCGCAGGAGCCGTTAAATATTGTAAAGGTGCCACTTGAACATATGTGGATATTATTTTACCATTAAAAGATAGCCCATTGCAAATGCATCCGCCACGATTTCCGTTGACCATAACCGGCGCCCAAACCCTATGAAATCTTCCCTGGCGACGCTTGCAGTTCTGGTGATCATCCTCCCGGCCGCGCCCGTGTTTCCGCAAGCGACCTTCGACGTGATTTCTCTTGACGGAAGCGCCAAGGTCCAGCGCGTTTCCAAAAAGGAATACGAAAAGATTTCCGTCGGGTCACAGGTACACGACAACGACATCGTGGAAACATATTTCCAGGCCAAGCTCGTGATGCAGTTCGGCAAGGGAAATGTGGCCATCCTGGGCTCAAACTCCAAGGCGCTCCTCAATATCCGTGAACAGAAGGCCGACAACGGAACAACGACCCTCGAAGTGAACCTCACGCTTTTCAGCGGCGGCTGTTTCGTAAAGGCCATTTCCAATTGCCGCATCAGCGTGTACACGTCGAATGCGGTCGGCGAAACCGAGAACGGATCGTTTTCGACCGTCGTAGAATCGAAAACCGGCGAGACCGGGTTCCAGGAGCTCGGCGGCTCCATGAAGACGAGGAACATCGCACAAAAGGAAGGCAGCCCGCTTTCTTCCGGGCAAACCAACATGATCTTGCCGGGCAAGGAGCCGACCGCGCCGCTGTATATCACCATGCGCCACGTGACCGTGCTCAAGCACTTTTTCGGCGACGATTACATC
>Ga0182027_10010985_pt1 | contig 12839 bp, 11 predicted proteins | sample 712E1DmetaG_FD_121300 | JGI IMG/M metagenome (GOLD analysis project Ga0182027, IMG submission 121300) | Permafrost microbial communities from Stordalen Mire, Sweden - 712E1D metaG (Illumina Assembly) | ecosystem: Environmental > Terrestrial > Soil > Wetlands > Permafrost | place: Sweden...
CAGGGTTTGAAACACCTCGCGGATCGGGCTCAACACGAAAGTGAGCGCGGTCGAGACCTCCAGGGCGATGCTGCGATCTCGCAGTTCGAAGAAGCCCTGGTGCTGGACGTCCAGTAGATATGTTCCGGCGGCGGGGAGGCGCGCCAGAAAGCGGCCGGCCGGATCCGTGGTGGTCTGGAGGAGGGGTGCACCAGACGCGCCTGCCGTGCGCAGTGTGACCTTCGCACCGCCGACCGGGGCGCCGTTCTCGTCGACCACCTGTCCCGAGAGCACGGCCTCCGTGCCAGCCGCCGGCAGCGGGGCCGTGAGCAGCCCCGCCAGCGCCAAGGCGGCGGAAAGCGGAAGACAGATAGAGCGGCCCTGCACGATCAGCCCCTGGGTCTAATAATGGCCTATGCGGGATTCCGCCGCCAGCGCGGGATGTCACGACCGGATGCGGCGCAACGCCGCGGAGCCCCGTCCCGAAGGAAACGCAGGGGTCAGCGTTTTTCCAAAGCGCCCGGCAAGGCCTGCTGCGCGCGAAGGGAGCGCACTCACTTGAGGCTCAGCAGTGACAGCACGGCCTGGCTCGGACTGGCGATGACGTGTGCGGCGATCAGCCGTCCCAGGCCGTCCACTTTCGCACTGCCCGCCTCCACCGCGGCCCGCACCGCCGCAATGTCGCCCTTGATGACAACCGTGATGTAGCCGCCGCCGAGTTTCTCGCGCGCCAGCACCTCGACCGAGGCCGTCTTGACCGCCGTGTCGATGGCCTCGAAGACCGCGGTAAAACCCTGGGTCTCGATCAGCCCTACTGCAAAACTCGCCTGTTCATTCATTTTGCCCTCACGCATTGTCTCCATCCGGCGGGGAAGTTGGACCGCGACCTGCTCGATGAGTGGATTGAAATCCACCGTGGCTTCATAGGCCGCGCGCGCGCCGTCGGCAGGCCCGGGGATCAGACGGATCACGGCGGCCACGCCCATCGCCCGGGCCACTCGCTCAGCCGATTGTACGGCCGCTTCGAGATCGGCGAGCGCTCCGGCGAGTTTGAGACAAACGCCTGGCTGGTCGTTCAACTCCGCCTGGAGCACGCGCACCCGGGCCGTCTTCTCCATGGCGTCCAGGACGACCATGGCCGGCGACCAGCTGCCCAGTTCCACAAATGCCAGCGCCTCGCTCAGAGCATCCCCCGCCGATCCAGAATTGCCATCACTTCGTAAACCACCTGCCCGATCTTGTCCTGCTCCAGAATGCCCGTCCGAGGCGCGCAGCCCTCAGCCGGCGCCTGGACCAAACCGAAGTCCGCAAGGATGCACTGCAGAATCGATGCCAGGGGCTTCTTGTCCGTCTCCTGGGCGCTGCTCAGCGGCTGGCGGCCGTGGCCAAACCGGAATCCGCGCAGCTCCGCCGCGGCGCGGAAACCGTCGGGAAACTCGAACGGGAAGAGCATGGCGTCGAACAGCTCGAGAATCCGGTATTGCCAGCGCATCGCCTCGGCGAACTCACCGGCGCGGCAGAGGTCGTAGATCTTGCGCGTCACCTCGGGCACGGCATTGCTGCTGGCGTTGGTTCCACCATCGCAGCCGATCATCAACATTGGCGCCAGCACGGCTTCCCATCCGGTCAGAAACGAGAAGTCGGGACGCGCGGGGCGCACCGCGGCGATCATCCGCATCATGAACGCCAGATCGCCCGAAGAGTCCTTGATGCCGACGATGCGCGGCAACTCGGCCAGGCGCCTGATTGTGGGCAGGTCAATCGGGCTGGCGAACATGGGGATGTTATACAGCGTGACGTCAATCGGAGAATTGCGCCCGATCTCCGCGAAATAGGCGTACACGGCATCGGGGGTCAGCCGGAAGTAGATCGGCGAGACGATCGCCACCGCCGTGGCGCCCATCCCGGCGTAGGCCTCGCAGGCCGTGAGCGTCTCCTTGACGTTGGCCTCGGCCGCGCCGGCCAGCACCGGCACGCGGCCCCGCGCCTCGTCGCACGTGAGTTGGACGATGCGCCGGCGTTCCTCGGCCGTGAAACGCGTGAATTCGCCGGTGGATCCGTTAGGATACAGGCCGTGGACGCCACGTTCAATCAGCCAGGAGACGAAGCGCCGCAGTTCGGTTTCGTTGATTCCGCCGCGCTCGTCGAGCGGCACCAGCGTCGGCGTGAAGATGCCTTGTATTTTTGCACCCATCCGGCAATAACCCATTCCGCCGCCCCCAGAGCAGGGCCGGCGGCTTTCCGCCTACAGTCTATTCGCGTCTTTCAGTATGAAACATCGTCTTCGGGGCTGCACGCGGCGGCCGCGCGGAGCCTGTAAGATCTTGCCATGAGAATCACCCACGCCGGTTTCGCGGTTGTGGTCTCGCTCGGCGCCCTGGCCCTGGCCGCGCCGCGCAGTGAAGGTTATTCCAGAATAACCGCGCCGGTGCCCTGAATCTGATAGATCGTCACCGGCCCTGGCACTGACGCCGGATCGAACTTGGAGCCCTTTTCCTCGGCTTCGTGCTTAGCGCGCTCGACTGCCTGCGCGCGCGTGAGCTTGATTTCATGGAACGATCCTTCGGCCACGGCCATCTTGCCGGCCGATTCCTTGGGGAAGACGATCTCGCCGTCATTCGCCTTGATGCGAATGGACGCGCCGGTGGCCGCGTCCGAGAGCATGATCCAACAACCCATCTTCTGGCAGACGCCGGTGATCTTGCCCTTCACCTGCACACTGCGCCCGACGAATCGGGCGGGCTTGGCCAGGAGTTCGGCGATCGGCGTTTGCGTCTTCAGAATAAGCGGCGCGCCCAGATTTTCGTCCGAGGCGACGAGCGGGAGGGCCGCTGCCAGCGCAGCCGCTAGAATGAGTCCGGACATCAGCCGCATACCTTCATTGTGACGCATTGTGACGCATTCACGGCGCGGCGGGCGCCGGCACGTCAAAGCGCGCACCGGACGCTGGCCCGTGTTGTCGAGTGGACCGGACCGGTGCGAGGCCTCTAGCCTCACCGCTCACGTTACTCTTCGCGCTTCGCGCCGCCGTGTTCCTGAGCGAGACGCACTTTGGCCTTTTCGAGCTTCTTCTGGACCTTGGCGATCTCGGCCGGATCGGCCTCGCTGGGAGCCGCCGTCTGCCATTCCTTCAGTGAGCGCTCCCACTGCTTGATGGCGTCTTTCAGCTTGTTCCGGCCCAGATAAACGTCGCCCAGATGATCGTAGACGGCGGCGTCGCGGCTGCCATACTGCAGCGAGCGGCGCAGGTTATCCTCCGCCTCTTCCAACTTGTTCAGTCTGTAATAAACCCAGCCCAGGCTGTCGAGGTAGGCGCTGTTGGTCGGTTCCTGATCCACCGCTTTCTGGATCATCTCCAGCGCTTCGTTCAGACGCGCGTTCCGGTCGGCCAGCATGTACCCCAGGTAATTCAGAGTGCGGCCACTGGCGGGGTCCATCTGCAGAAGTTTGCGGAACTCGGCTTCGGACTGATCGTACTGCTTCATCCGCTCGAGCATCGCGCCGCGCAGGAAGATGGCGTCTTCCTTTTCCTCGGGCGACGCGGCCAGTTTCTCCACCTGGTCGATGGCCTGCCCCATGGCGGTCCAGTTCTTCGCCTTCTCATAAACCTGCGAAAGAGCGATCCAGACTTCGCGGTCGCTCTTGCCGTCCAATAACGACTTCAGCGCGCTCTCGGCTTCCTTGAATTGCCCGAGATCGGCCTGCAGGTCGGCGTTGACCGTTTTGATGATCCGGTCCTGGGGATATTGTTTGGAGAACACGGCCGCCTCGCGCGCCGCCGCCGCGAAATCCTTGCCGTTGGTGTAAGTTTCCAGAATCTGAGCCGCGGCGCGCGCCCCGGAGTCCGCATCCAGGTCGATGATCTCGCGGAACGCCGCCACCGCCTGCTCGGTCTGGTCGTTTATGCGGTACAGAATACCCAGCCGCTCCAGCAGGAATGCCCGGTTGGTCCGGTCGCCCGGAGAAGTCAGCTTCTTGGGCATCGCGCCCAGCACTTCCCTCAGGGTGCGAATCGCATCCGCCGGTTTGCCTTCCGCCTCCAGCAGCGAAACCTGGTTGAACTGCACTTCGAGGTTGGTCGGATCGAGTTCGCTGGCTTTGTCCGCATACTCGTGCGCCTTCGCAAAATCGCGCTTCTGCCTGTAAATCTCCGAGATTTTCAGTGCCGCGCCCAGATGGCTGGGCTCCTCGGCGGCGATCTCCAGGAAAACCTTCAGCGCCTCGTTGTCGTCTCCGGTCTTGAGCAACTCCTCGGCATACGCGGTCTTGAGATCGGTATTGTCCCGGTTCAGTTCGAGTGCCCGGCGATAGGCTTCCGCGGCGCCCTTGTAGTCCTTCATCTGGTCGTAGGCAATGGCCAATGCCGTCAGCGTCCTCAGGCTGGGGCTTTTCTCGGCAACCCGCTTCAGCAACAGGCTGGCGTTCGTGTTGTCGCCCAGGTCCCCGTATACCATCGCCAGACCGGTCAGCGCTTCTTCACCATCCGGATCGAGTTCGAGAGCCTTCTTATATGCCTTCTCGGCAGCCGCGGAGTTGGTCGCCAGTTTCTGCAACCGGCCGAGCATCAACCAGTTTTCGAGATCGTTCGGAGCCTTCTCGCTGATCTTCTGGTACTGCTCGATGGCCGCGCGCAGCATCTCCTCATTCATCCGCTGCTGCTGGCCCTGGCTGATCCGGGCGGTGTAGAACCGGGCCAGAATCCGGCGCGCGTTCAGGTCGTCGGGGTTCCGCTTCAGCACATCCTCGAACTCGGCGATCGCAATCCGCGCCTGGCCCGACTGCAGATACAGGTCGGCCAGTTCCTGCGGGAGGTACGCCGAGGCGGGGTCTTCGCCCATCGCCAGTTTGTAATTCTCGATCGCCTTGCCGAGATACTCGCCGCGCCCGCCGTATGCCGCCGCCAGTTCCGAGTACATGTGCCCCAGCGTGGCGTGGTAGTAAGCCGACGCCCGGCGGTCGGGCTTTGCGGGTTCGTCCGTTTGTCCGAAAAGCAGTCCGCCGCCAGCCGCGGTGCAGGCCGCGGCGGCCAGGGTCAGATTGCACAGAAAACGCGTCATTGTCAGTGTCGTCCTTGCTTTACACGCACCCCTCGAAGGCCGGGCAGACTCGAAAGGCGCGCTCCAATTCAACTACTATAACCGATGTGTTGTAGGGGGACGCAGTTTCATCTCGTTTGGAATGGCCCCCGCATTCGCCGCCCCAAGGCGCGCCCGGCGCGTCCGCCCGGGTCCCCTCGGGAACGCCGCAAACCTTTAAAATAGATGGACATAGGTGGACAGGCAAAAAGGCATGGCGTTGGACGCTCAGACAATCTCTCCGCTCGTCGTCGTGGCTGGTCCCACCGCTTCGGGCAAGAGCGCGCTGGCGCTCGAACTGGCCCTGCGCTTTCATGGGGAGATCGTCAATTGCGATTCCCTGCAGCTTTACCGCGGGCTCGACCTCGGCACCGCGAAAGCGCCGGCGGCTGAGCGCCGGCTCGTGCCCCACCATCTTTTCGATAACCTCGACCCGCGGGAAGTGACGACTGCCGGGGATTACGCCGTGCGGGCGCGGCGCGTTCTCCGGGAGATCGCGCACCGCGGCGCCTTGCCGATCGTCGTCGGCGGCACCGGTTTCTACCTGCGCGCGTTGCTCGACGGCCTGGCGCCAGGGCCGCGGCGCGACGAGGCCTTGCGCGCGCGTCTGGCCCGCATGGAACTGCGCCGGAGCGGGCGCTTGCACCGGCTCCTGCGCCGCCTCGATCCGGCCACGGCCAGCCGCATCCACCCGCACGATACCAATAAGGTCATCCGGGCCGTTGAGATCTGCCTCCTGAGCCGCCGGCCCGCCGCCGAATTGTTCCTCGAGGGCCGGCCGGCGCTCGAAGGATTCCGCTCGCTCAAATTGGTTCTCGACCCCGAGCGCAAGGCGCTGCACGAGCGGATTGCGGCGCGCACCCGGACTATATTCGCGGCCGGTTTGGTCGGCGAGGTGCAAGCGCTCGTCGCACAGGGCGTTCCGGCCGACGCAAAAGCCTTTGAATCCATCGGCTATCACGAAGCGACCGAGGTCCTCGCGGGGCGCATGCCGGAGGATCGGGCCATCGATTCAACCATCATCGCCACGCGCCAGTATGCCAAACGCCAACTCACCTGGTTCCGCCGCGAGCCCCTGGCGATCTGGATCGACGGCTTCGGCGACAATCCCCAAATCATACAAAATGTGACAGAAATCACACGCCAATTCCTGTTCAATTTACAATCGTAAACGGTACTTTGTTCGTCTCTGCATTACGGGGGCTTAACAACGTGCAAGTCCCTTAGAATGAGCTGATATTTGCGCAGCATCGGCCAACACCACAAAAACGTGGTGGGGCGGTTGCCACAAGCGCCCGTAAGCAGGGTACAATTTGAGACAGGAGAGTCCAAGATGACTAAAACCACGAAGCTTCTGATGCTGTTGCTGACTGCCGCGTTGATGGTGGCTAGCGCCGCCAGCTATAACGTGACCTTGTTCCAGCCTTCTGTTGTCGGAGGCAAGGAATTGAGAGCCGGTGAGTATAAGGTGACCGTCGACGGAGACAAGGCGATCATCTCCATGGGCAGACAGAAAGTGGAAGCCTCTGCCAAGATCGAAACGGCCGACTCCAAGTTCTCATCCACTTCGGTGCGCTACACCTCCGAAGTCTGCAAGATGAAGATCCAGGAGATCCGTCTCGGCGGTACTAACCAGAAGCTGATCTTCAATTAAACGCCGATGTCCCCCGCGCCCTGGCTCGTTTGAGCCCATGGCCCGACGTAAGCAACCCGAGCCGCCTCTGCTATGCTGTGTGGCGTGTTGAGGCGACTCGGGTTTGTGTTTTTGGCCGGCCTGCTCTGCTCCGGCCTCGTGCCGTTGCGGGCTGCCGCGGCTGCGCCCGAGAACGTAGTCGTCGTTCCCTTCTCCAACCTGAGTCCGAACCGCAGCCTGGATTGGGTCGGCGAGAGTCTCGCTGGCGCTGTTTTTGAGACTCTGTTCGCGGAACTGCCCTTCGTCGTGCGGCCGGAGGAGCGCGACGCCGTGCTGCGCCAGATGAACGTCCGCAAGTACTCGCCTCTGACCGCGGCCACGGTACTGGAGATCGCGGTGAACCTCGATGCCGTGCTGGTCGTTTCGGGAAGCTATGAGCCGGCGCCGGCCAAAGAGGGCACGCGCGCCGGGCTGAAGATTCGCGCACGGATTCTCAATGCCAGGAAGCTCCGGCAAGTCAAGGACTTCGAGATCTCGGGCGCGTTCGACGACCTATCTCTGCTGCAGGCCCAACTGGCCTGGCGGATGCTCATCGCGCTGAAGCCCGGGGCCACTATGAGTGAACAGGATTACCTGGCGGCGCATCCCCCGGTGCGCCTGGATGCGCTCGAACGCTATGTCCGCGGCCTGATTGCGATCTCATACGATCAAAAACACAGGCTCTTCTCCGCCGCCGCCCGCCTGCAACCCGGCTACTCCGGCCCGTGCTATCAGTTGGGCGCCCTGTATTACTTCCGCCGCGATTACCGCAGTGCGGCCGAATGGCTGGCTAAGGTGGTTCCGGCTGACGCTCACTTCCGCGAGGCGCTGTTCCGGCTCGGGCTGGCACGCTATCACATTGGGGACTACGCGCATGCGGTGGAGGCCTTTCGGCGACTCGCCGCCGAGATTCCCCTGAGCGAGGTCTGGAACAATCTGGGCGCCGCGCAGCTCCGGACCGGCGACGCGCAAGCCGCTGTCAGTTTCAGCAGAGCCATCGAAGGCGATCCCGCGGACCCGGACTATTATTTCAACGCCGGCTATGAGCTTTTTCGGAAAAACGATCTCGAGGGCGCCGCCCGGCAGTTCGAGGCGGCCCTGAAACGCAAGCCTGACGATCAGATCGCCGCTGACTTGCTGGCCCGCTGCAAACGGAAAGAAGGCGGCCGCCCGGGCGACACTCAGTCCGAGGCGCTGGAGCGCCTCAAGGAGAACTATGACGAGAGCGCCTGGCGCCAGCTCAAAGCCATGCTCGACCCGGAAGCTCACCCGTAAATCGGGCCTGATATTTTGGCATACGCTGAGGATTCCGGCTAAGATCCAGATATAATCGGAGACCGTTGCATGCTTGAAGCAGTTGGACTTTCACACCAGGGGCTCGTCCGCACGAACAACGAGGACCAGTTCTACGCTTCCACCGATCACGGCCTGATTGTGCTCGCCGACGGGATGGGCGGCGCCCAGGCCGGAGAGACCGCGGCGCTGGTGGCCGTGCAATCCGTCGTGGAAGTGGCCAACTCGGACGTGGCCTCGCCGTCCCTGCTCGAGTCCGCGTTTCTCGAAGCCGATCTGCGCGTCCGCGCCCTCGCCGAGGAGGATCCTCAACTGAGAGGTATGGGGACGACTCTGGTGGCGATGCTCGAGACTCCCGCCGGCCTCGCCATTTCCAGCGTTGGAGACAGCCGCGGTTGGTTGTGGGAGGACGGCGGCCTGACGCTGCTCACGAGCGACAATACCTGGGTCAACGAGATTGGCCGGAATCTCGGTCTCAGCGAAGAGGCGCTCAGCACCCACCCGCTGCGCCATGCGCTGACCACGGCCATCGGCGTGGGCGCCGAGCACCGCGTCCAGAGCCAGGTGATTCACCCACGGCCGGACAGCATGGCGCTGCTGTCGAGCGACGGGCTGCACGGCGTCGTGCCGCCGGGCGAGATCGCGGCGGTATTCGCCGACGGTGGCACCCTGGACTCCATTGCTCACACCCTGATCGAACTGGCCCTCGAGGCCGGCGGTCCCGATAACGTCACCGTCGTCGTCGCCCGCTTCTGATTCCTTGCTCCGGCAATCGCCCGGAGATTTCCGCCCGCCCGGCCGCACTCACTTCCAGATCCCCTATGTTAATAACTCGCGTCGGACGTATCGTCCTGTGGGCTGGCAGTGTCTTCCTCATCGGCAGCCAGTTCGTGTGTGCCTCCGCTCTGCATCTCCGCGCCATCGAAGGCCAGGGGATGGTCGTCGCACCGGGCGCCTCTTCCTCCCGCCGGATCGTCGTCGCGGTGGAGAATGACCAGGGCCAGCCCCTCCCTGATGCAACGGTTCTTTTCCGGCTCCCCGCCGAGGGTTCAACCGGCCGCTTTGGCAGCGGATTGAGCACCGAAACGGTCATGACCGGCCCCGACGGCCGCGCCTCCGTCTTCGGCATCATCTGGAGCAGCCAGCCTGGGACGCTGGTGGTTGCCGTCTCAGGCACGCTCGGCACCGATACGGCGGAGCTCGAGATTCCCGTTGAGATCGGCCAGCATTCAGGAAAGGAGTTGGACGCCGCTAATCCGGGCCACTTCCCCAAAGTCAGCTCGGGCGGTCATAAGTGGCTGATTATCGCCGCGCTGATCGGCGCTGGAGCAGCCGGAGGGGCCGTGGCGGCGTTCTCCCACGGATCCAGTACGCCGGCGCCCGTGAACACTGGCACCATTACGCTGGCCTCAGTTCCGCCCACGGTTGGCGTGCCGTTGATTACGATCGTCCCGCAATCCAAGCACTGACATGCGCACATCCACTCTCCTGCTTCAATTCGGGCTGGCTGCGACCGCGGCCGCCCAGATCGCCCCGCCCACCTGGGGCGTGGTCCAGCATGCCGGCAATCGGGCGTTTGAGATTCAAGGGCTGCCTGGATCCTGGCTGGCCGTGCCGGCATTGGACGTGGACGGCCCGGTCGATGCCGTCGCCTCCTCTCCAAGTCAACTCTGTTGGACCCACGCCGGTTCTCTCAACATCCGCAACCGCCAGACCAGCGCCACCCGGACCATCGCCGTTCCAGCCGGACCCGCGCGCTTCGCCTTCGATTCGCACGGCGCGCTGGCCGCGGTCTGGTTCACCGCGGTAGGCCAACTCTATACCGCCGACGCCGGCTGGACATCGGTTCTCTCAATCCCGTCTGCTGCGTCCCAACTGCTGGACCTGTCGAATTCAGGCCCGGGCGCCGTCCAACTCCTGCTGCGCCCTGCCGGCGCCGGGCGTCGCGCGGCGGCGGAAGCGGCCTCGGATCGCCCGCGTTCGAGAATCGAAGTCCCTGTGCGCCCCGCCGCCGTCCCCGACCTGCAACTCCGGGTGGTTGACACAGTGACGGGCGCGACCCGGACCGAGTCTGCGCTCGCCGACCGTTCCGGACCTGCCGCGCTGGACTCTACCGGGGCCGTCGTCTTCGCCGCCGATTCCGGGTTGCCCACGGTGGACTCGATCCAGCACCTGGACCGCGGCTGGCTCGTGTTAACCGCCGCCGCGCGTCAATATGCGTGGAAGCGCGGCATGCGGCCGCAAGGCTTCGGTCCCATTCCGGCCTCGCCAGACCTGACTGTCCGATCCCCATTGACCAACACGGACGTGGGCGGCGCCATCACCATGCCATCCACTCCGGCCGGAACCCCGGTGCTGGAGGAGTTCGAGATCGACAATACCTCCGCCACCTCGTCCGTTTGTATTCTGCACCTCGACTTCGAGGACCAGGACGGCACCTTCAGCGTCTCCGGCAGCAGTTCCACGCCGTGGAATCTGCAGCCAGATAATACAACGCATTTCGCGGTGGCAATGCCCATCCAATTCCTGCCTCCGGCCCAGGCGACTTACACCGACACTCTGAACATCAAGTACTACGTCTACAATGGCACCACCAGCCCCAGCACTTGCGTCAACGCTGTGCAGGATCTGCCTTCCGGCTATACGATCACACTCATCCAACCGCCGGCGGCCGGCTCGCAGATTACCGTCACCGGCACAGGCACCACGCCGCTGCCGGGACCCGAGTTGACCGGCCTCTCGCCAGATTCAAACCAGGTCGGCGCGGGTCCCTTCACCCTGACCCTGACCGGCGGAGGCTTCGAGCCGGATTCGCAAGTGCTTTGGGGTACCACGACCTTAACAGGTGTCACAAATGTCAATGCCAGCGGGACGCAATTAACGATCCTCGTGCCAGCAAGCCTGCTCGCCTTCTCCGGAAACGTCAATGTCCAGGTGAGCAATCCCACCTCCAACGCCGGAGTCTCCCAAGGCATGCCCTTCCAGATCACTGCCGCTTCCCCGCCGACGCTTCCGTCAACGCTCCAATTGACTCTGGTCCTCGATCAATCCGCACCCTCGTCCAGCTCCCAGGTGAAGGTCAGCGTAACTCTCAACCAGAACGCGCCCGCCGGCGGCCTGACCGGCGGTCTGCTGACGCTGACCTTCACCCCGGCCGCGAATCTGGCCGACGATCCGTCCATTTTCCTCGACGGCAACCTGCAGGATTCGCGCGCTCAGCAGTTCACCGTTCCCGCGGGCGCTAGCGTCGCGGCCTTCGGCACGCAGAACTTCGTCATGCTCGATACCGGCACGACGGCCGGCACCTTCACTTTGGTAGCCGCGCTGGGTGCCAATTCGGTCCAGTGGGGACCTTACACGATTACGCCCGCCGCCCCCACGATCACTTCTTCCACGCTCGGGATTGCAGCCGGAGGGGTTCAGCTCGTCCTCCAGGGATTCGACGCATCGCAGGCCACTTCGGGCCTCTCGTTCGAGTTCTATGCAAAGGACGGATCGGTGGTTTCGCCCGGCCTCATCACCATAGACGGCAGCAGCCTGATCGGCGACTTCAGCGCGTATTACAAGGCCTACACGCCGCTCGGCGGCAAGTTCCAGTTGACGGCGAACTTTCCCGTCACGGGCGACGTCACGCAAATCGCCAAGGCGAGTGTCACGCTCTCGAATCCAACCGGCGCGACCAGCGCGAGCGTGCCCGTCCAATAACACGGCCACGCCGGAACGCCCGCTACACTGGGGGCGTGCAGCAGAGCGTAGCTCTCTCGATTGCCGGCTCCGATCCCAGCGGCGGAGCCGGCATCCAGGCCGACCTCAAGACGTTCCACCAGTTCGGCGTCTACGGCGAGGCGGCCATCACGCTCGTGACCGTGCAGAACACGCTCGGCGTCACGCGCGTCGAGTTCCTCGATGCCGATCTGGTCGAGCAACAGGTGCGCGCCGTGCTGGACGACATTCCGCCCGCCGCCATCAAGACCGGCGCTCTCGGCAGCGCCAGCGTCGTCCTGCGCATCGCCGCGCTGGCACCGCTGTTCCGCTGCCCCCTCGTGGTCGATCCCATCCTGCTCAGCACCGGCGGCGCGCCGCTCCTGGCCGAAGAGGCCCGCACGGCGCTGCTGGATTACCTGCTGCCCCACGCCACCTTGATTACGCCCAATCTTCAGGAAGCCGCCGCCCTCACCGGCCTGCGCGTTAACGACCTTCCGTCCATGCGCGAAGCCGCGCGGCGCCTGGGCGAGCGCACCGGCGCCGCGGTGCTTGTGAAAGGCGGCCACCTGGAGGGCGACGCCGTCGATATCCTCTGGGATGGCGCGGCGTTCCACGAGTACCGCGCCCCGCGCGTGGCCACTGTTCACACCCACGGGACCGGCTGCACTTACTCCGCTGCCATCACCGCGCTGCTCGCGCTGGCTTACCCGCTGCCGGAGGCCGTGGCCCGCGCCAAGGCTTACATCACGGAGGCCATTCGTACCAGCCCGGGGCTCGGAGCCGGCCGCGGCCCGGTGAATCATCACGCCCGGCCTCTACAATGAGAATGTGGAGTTTCTGCCCGTAGACGAACAACTGGCCTACCTGAGAAAGGGCTTCTCGGAGATCATCCGCGAAGAGGATCTGCGCGAGCGCCTGGAGGCCTCCCGCCGCGACGGCCGCCCGCTGAGAGTGAAGACCGGCTTCGACCCGACCGCGCCCGACCTGCATCTCGGCCATACCGTGCTTCTGCGCAAGATGAAGCACTTCCAGGACCTCGGCCACACCGTCATCTTCCTGATCGGCGACGGCACGGCCCTCATCGGCGACCCGACCGGCCGCAACCTCACGCGGCC
>Ga0182027_10010986_pt1 | contig 12839 bp, 7 predicted proteins | sample 712E1DmetaG_FD_121300 | JGI IMG/M metagenome (GOLD analysis project Ga0182027, IMG submission 121300) | Permafrost microbial communities from Stordalen Mire, Sweden - 712E1D metaG (Illumina Assembly) | ecosystem: Environmental > Terrestrial > Soil > Wetlands > Permafrost | place: Sweden...
AAGAATGCCGAACTCCTGTGGCAGCGGCACGCCGCCTTGCGCCACGGCGGTGAAGCTCAAGCCGCTCTGCGAGACCAGGATGATGGCCGTGGGAGCGCTCACCGACATGGTTACCGCAATGCTAGTGGTGCTGCCGGCGGCTGCGATGGTGACTGTTCCGGAATAGGTCCCGGGCAGGAGCGTACCGGGCGTAGCGGTCACGGTAAGCGAAGCGGGAGTGGACGGAGTGGCCGTGCCATTGGCGGGTGAGATGGCGAGCCAGGGGCCACCGGAGGTGGTCGTGGCGCTGGCGGTGAAGGTAAGCGAACCGCCGCCGGTGTTGGAGACGTGCAACTGCAACGTCAGGCCGCCACTGCCCTGCGTCGCCGTGAAGCTGACATTCTGCGTGTCCACTCCGAGCGCGGCGGGCGTGGCTGGCAGCACCGTCAGCGTGACGGCAACCGTGGTGGTCGCAGGAACCGCGTTGGGCGCGGTGATGGTGACGGTTGCTTGGTAGGTGCCTGCCGCCAGGCTGGCCGGATTGGTACTCACCGCCAGGACAGCCGGCATGGACCCGCTTGAAGGGCTGACACTGAGCCAGGCGGCGCTGGTGGACGCCGAGAACGAGAGTCCGGCAACGGAGGGAGAGAGGTTGATCGTCTGCGCGCCCGGTGCATTGCCGCCGGCACTCGCTGAGAAGCTCAAGCTTGCGGGCGCGGCCTGGTAGGAAGCAGCGCTTGCGAGAACCTCACGAATCCGGTTATTCAAATAGTCGGCGAAATAGAGGTTGCCGGCCGAATCTACGGCTACTCCTGTCGGTTCGTTCATTGATGCGCTGGTGGCGGGACCTCCGTCGCCAGAGAACCCCCAATTTCCGCTTCCAGCGACCGTCGTAATCGTCCCGCCAGTCACCTTCCGGATCCGGGCGTTGTACAAGTCGGCGATGTACAGGTTGCCGGCCAGATCTACGGCCACGCCATAGGGGTTGCTGAGCGATGCGTTGGTGGCGGGCCCTCCGTCGCCGGAGAAACGGGAAGTTCCATCTCCTGCGACGGTCGTGATCGTCCCGCCCGACACCTTGCGAATCCGGTTGTTATATGTGTCGGCAACATAAACGTCGCCGGCCGAATCTACCGCTACTCCCTCCGGCTGGCTAAGCGACGCGCTGGTGGCGGGCCCTCCGTCGCCGGAGAAACCGGAAGTTCCATTTCCCGCGACGGTCGTGATCGTCCCCCCGGACACCTTGCGTATCCGGTTGTTTGAGAAGTCGGCGACGTAGAGGTTGCCGGCCGAGTCTACCGCTACTCCCTCCGGCGTGCTAAGCGAGGCACTGGTGGCGGGTCCTCCGTCGCCGGAGAAACCGGGAGTTCCATTTCCCGCGACGGTCGTGATCGTCCCGCCAGACGCCTTGCGAATGCGGTTATTCCCCTGGTCGGCGATGTAGAGGTTGCCGGCCGAATCTGCGGCTACTCCCCGAGGCGTGCGGAGTGATGCGCTGGTGGCGGGTCCTCCGTCGCCTAATCCCTGATTTCCACCTCCGGCGACCGTCGTGATTGTGCCGCCAGACACCTTCCGAATCCGGTTGTTGTATGTGTCGGCGATATAGAGGTTGCCCGCCGGATCTACGGCTGCTCCAAAGGGGTACCAGAGTGACGCGCTGGCAGCCGGCCCTCCGTCACCGGAGAAAAAGCGATCTCCGTTCCCAGCGAAGGTCGTGATCGTGCCACCCGACACCTTTCGAATCCGGTAGTTGGACGTGTCGGCGATGTAGAGGTTGCCAGCCGAATCCAGGGCCACTCCAGAGGGGTTGCTGAGCGACGCGCCGGTGGCGGGCCCCCCGTCGCCGGAGAACTGGTAAGCCCCGTTTCCGGCGACCGTCGTGATCGTACCGCCGGACACCTTCCGGATTCGGCTGTACCCTTCGTCGGCAATGTAGAGGTTGCCAGTCGAATCCACGGCTACTCCAGAGGGGTCTCCGAGCGACGCACTGGTGGCGGGCCCTCCGTCGCCAGAGAACCCCTGACTTCCGTTCCCTGCGACCGTTGCGATCATGCCGCCAGTCACCCTCCGGATCCGGAAGTTGGACTCGTCGGCGATGTAGAGGTTGCCAGCCGAATCTACGGCCACTGCGCTGGGCGAGTTGAGAGATGCGCCGGTGGCGGGCCCTCCGTCGCCGGAAAAGCCCTGAGTTCCGTTCCCTGCGGCCGTCGTGATCGTCCCCCCGGACACCTTCCGAATTCGGTTATTCGCATAGTCAGCAATGTAAAGGTTGCCAGCCGAATCCACGGCCACGCCAAAGGGCATGTTGAACGATGCGCTGGTGGCTGGCCCTCCGTCGCCCGAAAAGCCCGAAGTTCCACTCCCAGCGACCGTCGTGATCGTACCGCCAGACACCTTCCGAATCCGGCTATTCCAGGAGTCGGCGATGTAGAGGTTGCCATCCGAATCTACGGCCACTCCCAGGGGGTGATTGATCGATGCGCTGGTGGCGGGCCCTCCGTCGCCGGCAAAGCCGCTGTTTCCATTTCCGGCCACAACCGTCAACAACCCGGTGGGTGAGATCCGCACCACGATTTCGTTCGCGGAATCCGAGGCGTACACGTTACCCTGAGCATCTACGGCCACACCTGGAAGAGTCCCTAAAGGTGCACTCAGCGCCGGTACGCTCCATGTCGGGAAGAACCAGCCCGTGCCTGCAGCCGTACTGATCACTTGCCCGAAAACGGGCGTGGCGCACATGCCGAGCGCCAGCACCCAAATCGAAACCGTCGTCTTCTTCATGACTCACCTCACCGCCATCGTGACCGCCGGGCTGGTCTGCCCAGCCACGCTCAATACCACCGGCACCGTGTCGCCCGCCGCGATCCCCGACGGCACCACCGCATTCACCTGATACAGCCCCGCGAACCCCGGCGTCAGACCGCTGAAGGCCACCTGCGCCGCCGCTGACGGTTGCGGCACCGGCAACTTGTTCCCGTTCCGGATCGCGGTGTTCGGAAGTGTCCGTCCGGGCCACTGCCGCGCAGCAGACCGAAGGGCAACCGTTTTCACGAGTGGCGGCGCAGAGACACGGATCGCAGCCGCCCGATCGCCGGTGTCGCACTCGGCAAACTTCGCACTCATCCAAACCTCCCTGAACCGGCTGCCGGCACGCCTTCTGCCTCGGCCGTCCCCGCGTTCGCCATCCGGGTCAGCCAAGCGCCGTTGGAGCATCGGCGGCCGGTCACAAGCGCGCCCTGCGCACCCGCGCGTCCCCAAAATGATGATTCGCCCCTGGCTTCCCTCGCAGGTAATCTCCCGCGGCAGGCAGAAAAAGCCCGTGGGCATACTGAACCAGCCTCGCATCGGCGACCAGAAGGTCCAGAACACGGCTGGTTTTCTCCAGCGCATCCGCGTCCCGCATAGCATCGCCGATTATCCTGTCGAACTCCGCTATGTTCATCCGAAACCTCTGTTTTGGACTTTCGGGTCTGGTTTATTGTACGCCCGGCCGCCAGTCCCGCAGCCACTCATAACGCGCAAAACGACGGTGGAAAGGTGTCATCTGAAACACCCCGGCATCCGGTCCCGAACCGGAGCGCCGGCCCCGCCCTCAGGCCGCATCGCCGCCATCCCCACGCCATCCCCACGCCCGTTGAACGGATCGCCCGTAAAGCGTAGAATCTAAGAGATCTCGAAAGGAGCGTTCCGACCATGGCCCCGGATGGGCCGGCTACCCGACTGCTTCTGGCGTCCAGCGAGGGAAATCGGGCCGCCGAGGAGAAGCTGATCCCCCTGGTTTACGACGAGCTTCGCCGCCTGGCGGGTGGCTACATGCGCGCCGAGCGGCCCGATCACACTCTTCAACCGACTGCCCTGGTGCATGAAGCCTATTTGCGGCTCGTCGGCCAGGAATCCGACTGGAAGAGCCGCACCCATTTCCTCGGCGTGGCTGCGCGGCAGATGCGGCGGGTGCTCGTCGATCATGCCCGGAAGCATCGCGCCGCCAAACGGGCCGGCGGTGAATCCAGAGTCTCTTTCGAAGATGTTCTTGCCGTCGCGGCCGAAGAGCCCGCCCAGTTGGTCTCCGTTGACGAGGCTCTTGACCGTTTGGCGGCCGAGTACCCGCGTCACGCTCGCGTCGTTGAGTTGCGTTTCTTCGGCGGGTATACGGAGGACGATATCGCCGGGATCCTGGCGGTATCGCCGGAAACGGTTAAGCGGGATTGGCGATTTGCGCGGACCTGGCTCGCCAGGGAGGTTCGCAAGGCACTGTGACACCCACCCAACGGCGGCAGCGGATAACGGCCGTCTTCGAACTCGCCATCAAACTCCCCCCGGGAGACCGGGGCCGATTTCTGGAACGGGAATGCCGCGGGGACGACCTTCTCCTGGAGGAGTTGAAGTCGCTGGTTTCGGCATACCGGGAACCGCCGCCGAGTTCGGTTGATACGGAGACCATGCCGGGCGCTTCCGGGGCCCGGCCCACGCCGCGGCGCATTGGGAGATACGAGATCACCGGGGAGCTCGGAAGCGGCGGCTTCGGGCACGTTTATAGCGCGCTCGATCCAATCGTGGACCGCGTCGTGGCAATCAAAGTGTTGAACGCGCCGGGCGATTCGGATCTGGTGAAGCGGTTCCGGGCGGAGGCGATGACGGTCGCCAAACTTCATCACAAGAACATCGTGACCGTTCATGAGTTTGGCGAGGAGAACGGCGCTCCGTACCTCGTCATGGAGTTTCTTGAAGGGACCAACGTTCACGACCTCATCCGCCAGCCCACACCGCTCTCCCTCCATGAAAAGCTGTGGATCATGTCGGAGGTCGCCGAGGGCTTGCAGTGCGCGCACCAGCACGGAGTGATTCACCGTGACGTCAAGCCGGCGAACATCATGCGGCTCTCCGACGGCTCCGTGAAGATCATGGACTTCGGCATCGCGCGCCTGGCCAGCGAGAGCGCTGCCCGCCTCACCCAGACGGGGCTGGTGATCGGCACCCTGATGTACATGGCTCCGGAGCAGTTTAGTGGCACTGCGGACGCATCGACCGACATTTTTGCGTACGGCGTGACCTTTTACGAGCTTCTGACTGGCCGGCATCCCTTTTCGGCATCCGATCCGGCCGGCGTCATGTACCGGATCATGAGTGTCGAGCCCGATCCGTTGCGCTCCCTGGTTCCCGAGTGCCCGGAATCCGTCGAGCGCATCGTGAGCCGCACCCTCGCGAAGAGCCGCGAGACGCGTTACAGCAGCTTGGCGGATGTGGTCGTCGATACTGCGCCGATCCTGCTGGATTTGAGACGCCAACAGGCCGGCGAGCTTTTCTCCCGAGCCGGCGAACTGTTGGGCGGTGGCCAACTTGACGCGGCACAGTCCGCGGTTAGAAAGGCATTGGATCTCGATCCATGGCACACTGAAGCTCGCCAGCTTCGCTCCCGTATCGAGCAAGCTCTCCACCGCCGCGGTCTCGTCGATCGAGCCGTAGAGCTTCTGGATCGCGCGGAACAGGAGCTAAGTCAACGCGAGTTTAAGGAAGCGGCCGAATGCCTGGCCACGGTCAAGCAGATGTCGCTGGACGATGCCCGAATCAATGCCAGGCTGGATAGGGCATACAGTCAGATTGAAGAGTCCCGGAATGCCGTGCGGCTCCTCGATTCCGCTCGCGAGGACTTGCAGAAGGAAAACCTCACGGAGGCTTTTCGCGCGGTGTCCGGGGTGCTGGCGTCCGATCCCGGGAACAGCACCGGACAGCGGCTCCTGCAAGAAATTCAGACGCGGATGACTTCGCGGGAAGCCCGGCGGAAGATTCAGGCAGAACTCTCCCGTGCGGAGAGCCTGTTGCGCATCGGCGAAACCGACCAGGCATTGGCGCTGCTTGCGGACATCGAGAGCCGGGACCCGTCACTCAAGGAACTGTCCGAATTGCGAGCGCGGGCCGCGGCGCAAAAGGCCGAGGTGGAGCGCTCCCGGCGTCTCACTGAAGGTGTCGCAGCAGTCAGATCTCTTTTGAAGAATGGTCGATTCGACGATGCGCTTGGCGGTATTGACGAGCTTCTGGGAGAATTTGCGGACAATCCGGAGCTGATGGCGCTTCGCCGGCACGCGGCTGAGCAGGTGGCCACCCGGAAGCGAGTTGAGGATATTGCGCATCTGAAAGGCGATGCCGCCGCTTGGATCGAGCGTCGCGAGTATGATCGGGCAATTCGGGCTCTTGAGGCGGGGGTTGCGCTCTTGGGTGACGACGGCGACCTCACCCGGCTATTGCAATCTGCCGTTGCGGGAAAGGCCGCGCAAGAGCGGGAGCGCGCCGTATCCCGCATCGTGGAAGAATGTCAACGGCTTCGTAGCCAGGGAAAGCTCGACGATGCGCAGCGTGCGATCGAGCGGGCCATTCAGCGGTGGGGTAGCGAGCCGCCGTTGCCCCGGTTGTTGCAGGAGGTCTCGGATGAGCGCCGGCAGAAAGAGCGCCTGCACAGAATCCGCGAGGCGGTGCGAAGGGCAAACGCCCTGCTGGAACAAAAGAAGCCCGATGCCGCCATAGTTCTCCTGCGCCAGTCGATCGAACAGGACGGTGAGGAGCCCGAACTCCGCAAGCTTCTGGATAGCGCGGAGTCGCAGGTGAGGGATCGCTCGCGCTCGGTTCGTGTCGGCGCACTTCGGGAAGAAGTATCTAAGCTGGTCCAGGAAAGGCGCTGGGAGGAAGCGTACCATCGCATCGATGACGGGTTGAAGGATCTCCCGGACGACCCATGGCTTGTTTCAGAACGCGCAGCCGTGCTTGCGGCTGTTGCCGGCGAGAACCGCGAGCGGGCAATCCTGGAGGCGCTGGACCGGATTCAATCCTTCGAGCGCCAGAATCGTTTTGCGGAAGCAGCGGAGGTTCTGGAAAGGAGCCTGGTTGACTACGGGGGAGATGCCAGGCTTCTCGATGTTCGACGGCGTCTGTCCGACAGTCTCTCCCAGCGTCAGCGTGCGGAGTATCTGGCGAACCTTCGCAAAGAATGCGTCCTTCTCCTGAAGCAAAGCCGCTTCGATGACGCCATCAGGCTTCTGGAGGGCGGCGAGGTCCGCTATCCGGGCAGCCGGGAAGTCTCGGACTTGCTGGCCGAAGCAAGGTCCGCCCGGGAAGCCCACGAGCGGAAGCAATCCATCGAGAAGGCGCTTGCACGGGCATCGGTGCTCGTGCAACAGGGCGATTTTGAATCCGCCATGGCTGTTCTGGAGGAAGCGCTGCGGTCGTATCCGGATTCCCGCGAATTGGCGGAGGCGCTCGCGCGGGCTAGAACGCGCCGGGAAGCCCACGAGCGGAAGCAATCCATCGAAAAGGCGCTGGCGCGGGCATCGGTGCTCGTGCAACAGGGCGATTTTGAATCCGCCATCGGCGCTCTCGAGGAAACCCTGCGGTCGTATCCGGATTCCCGCGAGTTGGCCGAGGCGCTGGCACGGGCCAGAACGCGCCGGGACGAAGCAGATCGTCAACGCGAGATCGAGCAGATCGTCGAAGTGATCGAACGCGCTATGGCGGCTGCGGATTGGAACCGCGCGCTTGACCGCATTTCCGCCGGTCTGGATAGGTTTCCGGAAGAGCCTTCTCTGGTTCGGTTGAGGGGGACCGCCGAGGACGGCAAACATCGATCGGAAATCGCGGAGGTCGAGACTTCGGCTCTTCGTGCTCTGCAAAGCGGGAATTCCGCCTTGGGCGCCGAAATTGTCTCCGCAGCCAGAATCCGGTGGCCCAACGAAAAGAAACTTCGCGGGCTGCATCGGGAGGTGGAGCTTAGCCGCGCGGATGAGGAGGTTTCCAGAGCCAGGCAGTTACTGCAATCGGGACAATATGAGGAGGCCGAACGACTGGCGGAAGGTGCCCTCCGCCGCTGTCCAAAGCTTGCCAGCGCGACCGATCTGCTGGAAGGCATCAAGGCCCGGAGGTCGGCGCGCGCCGAGGCGGAGAAGCTCAAAACCGCCGGAGCCCCGGTCGCGCCCCGAAAATGGCGGCCTCGACTTGCGATTTTGGGCGCTGCCGCGGTGGTGGTGATCGGCGGAGCGCTGTATTGGGTTGTCCGGCCTCACCCCAAACCGGCTCTTGAAGAAGCGAAATCGGTGGCCCCGGAAGTGAACGATTTGAAAATCGGCGAGCCGGACGATGCCCTGCTGGCCCAGGTTGGAACAGCCTACGCGCAAACCCTCCGAACCTCCGGCGGTTCCGCGCCGGTATTGTGGGTGGTAACCCGGGGCGCGCTGCCCAACGGCTTGTCGCTGGATCGTCAAACGGGCCGTATCGAAGGTACGCCCGGCGGCGAGGGAGCCTTTACTTTCGTTGCCCAGGCATCCGACAGCCGCGGCCACACGGCACAGCGCACGTTGACCTTGACGGTCGTTGAACCCCGCAAGGAAAAGAGTCCCGCAAGTCAGCCCGAAGTGGCATCGGCGAAACCAGCCGTTCCTCCCAAGCCCGCGGCTCCGGAATCCAAGCGGGACCAGCCTGATGCGGTTTCGCCCGATGCGACGGCCAAGGCCGCCGTTCCGCCGCCGTGCAAGGCCAGGGAGTTTATCCTGTCGGAGTATGGCGACTCGCGCTCCGGCGAGTTGACCTGGACAGGGTCGCTATCCGGCGGCAGCGAACTGGAAATCAGAAATCGGCACGCTTCGACTGGTTTCGCGCGAGGGGACATCCTGCCTCCGGGCGTTCCCGTGCGTGTTTCCGTGTCTCCGGATACCGTCCGACTCGTGACAGCCCCGTCCGCCAACAACTGCTGGGACTCGCGGCTGTTGCTGCAGAATGGTGGCTCGCCAGCCGGCGCGATTACAATCAAATGGGTGGTATATCAGCCTTGAAGTACTCGACGGTTCTCTTGCTTGCCAGCCTGGCAGTCGCTTTCGGGCAGACCGGCAACCCAGGCGATTCCGGAAGCCGTGGAAAACGGGCCCTCCTCATCGCCAACTCTGCCTACCAGCATCTGCCGGCATTGCAGTCTCCCAAGGCCAATGCGGTAGCTTTCGCATCCGCGGTGGCGAACGCCCAGGTTGAGCCGGAAGTCGCCTACGATCTGTCGCAGGCCGGGATGATCGCCGCCATCCGCAAGTTTGTGGACAGTGTCCAGCCGGGCGACTTCGTCTTGATCTACTTTTCCGGCTATGGGTACCAGGCCGACGACCTCAACTATCTGTTGCCGGTAACCTTCGATCCCGCCGACGACTCGTCGGTGGGCGCGCGGGCCTACTCCGTACGCAATCTCCTGGGGCAATTGGACCAGCGCAGAGCAGGCGTGAGAATGTTGGTCCTGGACGCCAGCCGCGCCTGTCCAGGTTTGCCGGAGGGACTGGCCAACATGCCGCCTGCGAACAACACTCTCGTGGCGTTTTCGGCTGCGCCGAATGCGTCTGCTCCCGACCCGGTGGACGGGGGAATCGACTCGTTCACGGCCGCCCTGATAAAGGCGATTCGGGAGCCCGGCTCGACGCCCGTTCGGATGCTTCTTGGGGCGCAATCCGAAGTCAACCGGGAGTCTGAAGGCAGGCAGATGCCAATGGTGATACAGGCGCCGGTCGAGAGTTTTTTCTTTACGCCGCCGCCGCCGCCGCCGCCGCCAACGGTCGTGACCGTTTCGCCGGAAGTGAAGCCCGGACAGAACCGGGAGAATTCCAAAGACCGCCTCGCTTATTCGTGGATACCCCAAGGCGCTTTCAAAATGGGATGCGTGCCCAACGACGCCTCTTGCCTGCCGGATGAGAAGCCTCAGCACGATGTGAGAATCGCCAGGGGCTTCTGGATTACCAGGACGGAGGTGACCACCGAGGCGTACCAGCGGTTTGCGGGAGAGACGGGGCATCGCGAACCGGCCAAGACTCAAACCAATCCCAGGTTGATGGGCACCGACCTTCCGGTTACAAGAGTAAGTTGGGATGACGCCAAGGCATACTGCGAGTGGGCCGGTGGACGCCTGCCCACGGAAGCGGAGTGGGAATATGCCGCGCGCGGGGGCCAACCTGACTTGATTTACCCGTGGGGCAATCCGTTCGATGCCCGGTTGGCGAATTCTTTCAAGACCGATCCGAAGTTGAAGCGGCCATTCATTGAGACCGTTCCGGTGCGCAGGCTCGGCTCCGGAAACGGCTTCAGTCTGTTCGACGTCGTAGGCAACGCCCGGGAGTGGACCGGCGATTTTTACGATTCCGCGGCCTACTCCGCTGCGGCGGCGCCGGTCGATCCGGCTGGCCCAACCGAGGGAAAGGAGCGCGTCGTCCGGGGAGGGTCTTTCAACGGGAGCGCCAAGGACCTCAGGCTATCCGCCCGCGAACACCGCGACGGAGCGGACCGCGACAACCAAACCGGATTCCGGTGTGTGGTCGAATCTTTAGCGGCTTCGAACTGATCAGAACTGATAGAAGAACCCGCCGGCGACCCGATAAAATGTGTTCGTATAGGTGCCCGTCGGACGATAGGCCTTGAACTCCACACGGAATCCCAGCCGTTCCGTCGCGTAGTACCGCAGTCCGCCCCCTCCGCTGACCGCGAAATTGGTGCTGGAATCGACCTGAAATGGTGGCGTGGTGATCACTTGAGTCGGGCTGGCCGGATTGGGGAAGGTCGCCGTCACGTTCCGTTCCGGGGTGTGAATTCCACCAACGCTAATCACCCCGTAGGGAATGATTCTCGACTTAGGGATCGGAATCCTAACGTGAAATCCAAAGTTGAAGTCGGTAAGGGGAACGCTATAGCTCTCGGTTGCACCGGGTATTCCCGTCACGCTCTGCGTACGTCCGATGCCAGGGAAATAGCTCACCTCGCCGAAAGGCATTAAGGTCCGCGTAAGCGAGTAGACGACGTTTCCGCCGCCCATCACTCTCGTCTGGTCAATGCCATAGCTCGCGCCGACGAACCCCCCAACCTCGGTGACGCCCTGGCGGATGATCGGAGCATTCTGCGCGACGGCTGACACGCCAGTTAAGGCTGCAATGCAGACTAGAGTCAAGCTGCTGGTTCTGTTCAACACGTGAAGTCTCCTCCTGCTCTGGTTTCAGGCTGTCATGACGGTGCTCGATTCCCGGCGGGATTTCCCGCCCGTGGGTGGCCGGAACCGCCGCCGCAGCACGAACCGGCCAATTATCCAGCCTGCGACAGAGTCTAACATAATTTGCGTTCCCGGAGGACCCGCGGAACGAAGCCCTTGCGGCTGTCACGTTTTCACTTGCGAGATCGCTCCCTCTGCTGCAAGTCTGAACTCTGTCGATGTGGGTGATTCCTGAGGGAGAGGCGCCACGGCGAACGGCTCCCATCACCAGCAAGGGATTGGATCATCGAACTGGATAAGATCGACCCAGATGGGACGGCGTTTCGCTATGCAGACGACCAAGCGCAAACGCCGAAATATGCGGAGTTCTGGTTGGACTTCGTGCAGTTCCAGTTCGCGATGGCTCGTGTATTTCGAATGCTCGACCATGCTGTCCTTCATGCGGCCGAGACAGGGAGAATCGACAAGAGCCATATCTGACGAGGACAACCATGCCGGTCGAGGAACACCTCCTGGCTCGCGAGGATTGCCGGGCGCGGCTGGCGGGGTGGGATGCGTACGTAGGGGCGATGCGGGAGGCGATGGATGCTTGAAAGGCCTCGATTCCGTGCTGGCCAGCAGCGCACCCGCACAGGTCCGTCGCTCGGGTCTTGATCGGAAGCGCCCCTTGACGGTTGAGGGTGGGCACCCGGCTGCACAAAGTAATATCATGAGCTTTCGGCCTGATTCTATTGCGTCTGGCAGGCGCAGGCTGTTCTCATAGAGAGTATTCCGAACTCTGTGACTTTCAACGAAGCCCAAACCCGTGCCCTGCAAATCGACCCGCAGTTGCGGGCTGCTGGCTGGAGACCGCGACGGCTCGTTGCACTGGTATGCGCGCAAGCCGATCTGCCCGGAGAACTGAACGCGTCCACCTGGTTCCGACGCAAAGGCGAGAATTCCTCGATATCGTGCCATCTGAACGGGGCTGGCTGCACGCCGAGCTAGCCCCAACAGGTAGCTTGCCGACCCTCCGAGACATGCCCTGTCGCGTCGCGTCGAAGCTCAGGAGCAAATCTCGCTGTCAACGCTGCCAAGGAAGGGGCGGCACGGAGCGGAGTCTTTCTCCCGGGCCTCGCGCGTGCTGCCCCGTGCTGCCCCGCTGCCCGCAACTCCATGAAAACTTGGTAGCGCTAACGGGAATCGAACCCGCTAAAGGCCGTCCGGGTCTTTCCGCGTTTGCCCTAAGTCTTGCGTTTTCATACGTGTTTGTCTGGGCGCGATCCGCAGAGTGTCGCCACGGGGGGCCGACGTCATGGGGCGGTCATGGGGCGGCGCCTCAAACACAAGCGCGCCGAACCGCCGAAAACCGCGCCCAGTTGGCCGGGACGGCCGCCTCGTCCGGGGCGCGGCGGGTTTGCGCCACGGGGCCGCCAGGACGCGTCGGATGAGGCCGTGCGGACGGTGGTGGCCAGACTTCACAGGATCTATGTTCTGCGCCGCCAGTGGACCTCTGTACGAGTGGGCGACTATACGTCCGGGGAGCCGCTAAACACTACGGCGTCAGGAAGGACCTATGCGCGATCGGTGGTGCGAAGGGGATTTATCGCCAGGAATCGGATAACGCCTTTGACCGCCAGGCAAGCGACCAATGACGGTCGCCGCATGGCGTCAGGTGGCCACGACGGCATTTAGCGGGCGCTAACGACTTGTCGTTCCCTATTTCCGTGGACGGCGTTTACCAGGAGTGACCGCGCGGTCAATGTGCCGGCCACTTCGGCGGAACGGGTGATACGGCAAAGGAGACTATGTCAGGCCTCCCAAATCACCACTTTTCCCCTAACGCTTTTGGCCAACTGACCTCGTTGTCGTCTGTCCGGTGGTGCACCCC